>Ga0164243_10007055_pt1 | contig 16867 bp, 14 predicted proteins | sample OricompcompostOP_FD_108781 | JGI IMG/M metagenome (GOLD analysis project Ga0164243, IMG submission 108781) | Organic Plus compost microbial communities from Emeryville, California, USA - Original compost - Organic plus compost (OP) | ecosystem: Engineered > Solid waste > Mixed feedstock >... | reverse complement strand
GGCGCCGAGGACGCGCTGCGCGACGTCGGGCGCCAGCTGGTGCGCAACCGCGAGGCGTTCGGCCAGAAGCCAGAGGACATGCCGGTGTTCGGCACCTCGGCCGCCACGTTCAACGACGACGGTGTCACCGCCCTCTACCAGCACCTGCGCGACGCGCTGGGTGAGCACGGCCTAGAGGTGGGCGAGGGCACGTTGCCGCGGGTCGACGTACGCCACTCCTCGGGCATCGCCCAGGTCGTGCCCGGCAACCGGGTGCGCTACCTCTCCGAGATCACCGAGACGGTGCGGCGCTACCACGCCCGTACCGAGGAGTACGTCGCCGCCGCGCGTCGCGTGCAGCGCCTCGACGAGGTGACGGCCGAGCTGGAGCGCGAGGGCGCGGAGGCCGGGGGAGTGCCGGCCCTGCTGGAGAAGGCCCGCCGCGAGCTGCCGCACGAGGTCGCCGACCAGATCGCCGCCTGGCCGGCGGTCGTCGAGTCCTACTCCGGCGACGAGCAGGTCGTCAAGGTGCGCGACCGAGAGATCCACACCCGGCTCACCAAGGAGTCGCTGGCCGGCAGCAAGGTGCCGCGCGTCTCCCTGCCCCGCTTCACCGACCATGGCGAGCTGGTGCGCTTCTGGCGCAAGGAGAACCTGCCGGGCTACTTCCCCTTCACCGCGGGCGTCTTCCCCTTCAAGCGCGACGGCGAGGACCCGGCCCGGATGTTCGCGGGGGAGGGCGATCCCTTCCGCACCAACCGGCGCTTCAAGCTGCTCTCCGCCGACAGCGAGGCCACACGTCTCTCGACCGCGTTCGACTCCGTCACCCTCTACGGCCGCGACCCCGACCCGCGGCCCGACGTCTACGGCAAGGTGGGCACCTCGGGCGTCTCCGTCGCGACCCTCGACGACATGAAGGCGCTCTACGACGGCTTCGACCTCGTCGCCCCGACCACCTCGGTGTCCATGACGATCAACGGCCCGGCGCCGACCGTCCTGGCGTTCTTCCTCAACACGGTCATCGACCAGCAGATCGACGCCTTCCGGGCGAAGGAGCAGCGCGAGCCCAACGACGAGGAGCGGGCCCAGCTCGCGGCGTACGCCGTCGCCAATGTGCGCGGCACCGTGCAGGCCGACATCCTCAAGGAGGACCAGGGACAGAACACCTGTCTCTTCTCGACGGAGTTCAGCCTGCGCTGCATGGCCGACATCCAGGAGTGGTTCATCCAGAACCAGGTGCGCAACTTCTACTCGGTCTCCATCTCGGGCTACCACATCGCCGAGGCCGGGGCGAACCCGATCAGCCAGCTCGCCTTCACCCTCGCCAACGGCTTCACCTACGTCGAGGCCTACCTGGCGCGGGGCATGGACATCGACGACTTCGCGCCCAACCTCTCCTTCTTCTTCTCCAACGGCATGGACCCGGAGTACTCGGTGATCGGCCGCGTCGCCCGCCGCATCTGGGCGGTCGCCATGAAGGAGAAGTACGGCGCCGGAGAGCGTTCGCAGAAGCTGAAGTACCACGTGCAGACCAGCGGTCGCTCGCTGCACGCGCAGGAGATGGACTTCAACGACATCCGCACCACCCTCCAGGCGCTGATCGCGATCTACGACAACGCGAACTCGCTGCACACCAACGCCTACGACGAGGCCGTCACCACGCCGACGGAGGAGTCGGTGCGCCGCGCCCTGGCGATCCAGCTGATCATCAACCGGGAGTGGGGACTCGCGATGAACGAGAACCCGCTGCAGGGCTCCTTCATCATCGACGAGCTCACCGACCTGGTCGAGGAGGCCGTGCTCGCGGAGTTCGACCGGATCAACGAGCGGGGCGGCGTGCTCGGTGCGATGGAGACCGGCTACCAGCGTGGCCGGATCCAGGACGAGTCGATGCTCTACGAGCACCGCAAGCACGACGGGACCCTGCCGATCATCGGCGTCAACACCTTCCGCAAGCCCGAGGCGGAGGAGGAGCCGCCCACGGTGGAGCTCGCCCGTGCCACCGAGAGCGAGAAGGAGTCGCAGCTCGCCCGGGTGCGTGCCTTCCGGGCCGAGCACCGCGACGAGGCAGAGGCGGCCCTCGCTCGCCTCAAGCACGCGGCGGTGAGCGGCGAGAACGTCTTCGCCGTGCTGATGGACGCCGCCCGCGTGTGCACCCTGCAGCAGGTCACCGAGGCCTTCTTCGAGGTCGGCGGGCAGTACCGGCGCAACCTCTGAGCCAAGGCGGGCGGGCCGGGCCGAGGCGCGCCGCCCGCCCCGCTCGCGCTGGGCACCGGTCGACGCGGTTCGGTAGTGTGTGGCTCGATCCGAACAGACCATCTCGAGCAGACAGGTGCACCGCAAACCCTCATGGACGGCTCCCAAAGTACGTGGCCCGATGATCCTGTGAGAGGGGAGGGCGCATGACTGAATGGATCCTGCTGGCGATCGCGGTCCTGCTGGTGCTGGCCTGCGGCGTCTTCGTCGCGGCCGAGTTCTCCCTCGTCACGGTCGACCGCGCCGCCGTGGAGCACGCCGTCGCCAACGGCGACGCCGGGGCCGGGTCAGTGCAGTCGGCGTTGCGGAGCCTCTCCACCCAGCTCTCCGGGGCGCAGGTCGGCATCACCGTGACCAACCTCGCCATCGGCTCCCTCGCCGAGCCGGCGATCGCGGCGCTGATCCGTGACCCGCTCAGCACGCTGGGCGTGCCCGCCGGGGCCGTATCGCCGACCGCTATCACCATCGCGTTGGTGCTGAGCACCGCAGGCACGATGATCTTCGGCGAGCTGGTGCCGAAGAACCTGGCGATCGCGCTGCCACTCCGGGTGGCGAAGGCGACCGCCCCGCCCCAGCGGGCGTTCACCGCCGTGATGCGCGGGCCGATCCGGGTGCTCAACGGCTCCGCTAACTTCCTGGTCCGGCGGCTCGGCGTCGAGCCGCAGGAGGAGCTCCGCTCGGCCCGCACCAGCACGGAGCTGGCCTCGCTCATCGCCCGTTCCGCTGACCAGGGCACCCTCGATGCCGACACCGCGGAGCTCATGGAGCGGTCGGTGGAGTTCGGCAACCGCACCGCCGCGGAGATCATGACCCCGCGGGTGCGCACCACGACGTTGGAGGCCAACGACCGGGCGGAGGCCGTCCTCGAACTGGCCCGCAGCACCGGCCACTCGCGCTTCCCGGTGCTTGACGAGACCGACATGGTGGTGGGCACCGTGCACGTCAAGCACGCCGTGGCGTTGCCGCTCCGCGAGCGCGCGACGACCAGGATCAAGCACATCATGGTGAAGCCGATCGTGGTGCCCGACTCGATCCGGCTCGATCCCCTCCTGGCGCTGCTGCGTCGCGACGGCTTCCAGATGGCGGTGGTGCTCGACGAATACGGCGGGCACGCCGGCATCGTGACCCTGGAGGATGTCGTCGAGGAGATCGTCGGCGACATCTCCGACGAGCACGACCGTCTGGGCGCCCGCGGCCGGCAGCGCCGCGACGGGTCCTGGTCACTCTCCGGCCTGCTGCGGCCCGACGAGGTCGAGGACCTCACCGATGTGGCGCTGCCCGACAACGAGCACTACGACACCGTCGCCGGGCTGGTCCTGCAGGCGCTCGGGCGGGTCCCGCTCCCCGGCGACCAGGTCGAGGTGCCGCTCCCGCTGCCCTACCTCGACGACGACGAGGAGGCGCCGCCCCAGCGCATCGCGGTGCTGAAGGTGGAGCGCATGGACGGCCGGCGGATCGACCGGATCCGGATGTGGACGCGGGAGGAGGGCAGTGACGATGAGTGACCTCACCGCTGTCGTCGTCGCGGTGCTCCTGCTCGCCTTCAACGCGTTCTTCGTGGGTGCGGAGTTCGCGCTGGTGTCGGCGCGCCGTACCCAGATCGAGCCGAAGGCCCAGGAGGGCTCCAAGCTCGCCCGCACCACGCTCAAGGCGATGGAGAACGTCTCGCTGGTGATGGCCGGTGCCCAGCTGGGCATCACGATCTGCTCGCTCGGGCTCGGCGCAGTCGGTGAGCCGGCCGTCGCCCACCTGCTCGAGCCGCTCTTCGAGGCGCTGCACGTGCCGCACCAGCTGGTGCATCCGATCTCCTTCGCGATCGCGCTCACGATCGTGGTCTTCCTCCATGTCGTGCTCGGCGAGATGGTGCCGAAGAACATCGCGATCGCCGGGCCCGATCGAGCAGCGCTGGTGCTCGGGCCGCCGATGGTCGGCATAGTCACCGTGCTCAAGCCGCTGATCGTCTCCCTCAACGCCGTCGCCAACGTGGTGCTGCGGATGCTCCGGGTGGAGCCGCGCGCCGAGGTGAGCTCCACCTTCACGCGCGAGGAGGTCGCTGCCCTCGTGGAGGAGTCGCGCGGCGAAGGCCTGATCGAGGCCGACGAATACGACCGGCTCGCAGGTGCCCTCGGCTTCACCGAGCGCACCGTGGAAGCGGTGCTCCTCCCCATGGAGTCGATGACCACGCTGCCACGTCGCTTCACCGCCGCGCAGGTGGAGGAGGTCTGCGCCACCACCGGCTACTCGCGGTTCCCGGTGTGTGACGACGACGGCGAGCCCATCGGCTACCTGCACATCAAAGACGTGCTCGAGACCGACCCCGAGCGGCGCGAGCGGGTGGTCGACGACAAGTGGATCCACCCCTTCGCCACGGTGCGCCCGGGCGACACGCTCCACGAGGCCCTGGAGACCCTCCAGCGCCGCGGAGCACACATGGCACGCGTCGTCGACGCGGAGGGACGCGCCCACGGTCTGGCGACCCTCGAGGACGTGCTCGAGGAGCTGGTCGGTGAGATCCGGGACGCCGCCCACCTCGAGTCCACCGACTGAGCCCGCCGGACCTGCGCCGCATCCGGCCCGAGGGGTCGGTGCGCCCCGACGGACCGCGAGGGCGCCGTTCCTCTAGGCTGGGCGTCGTGCAGGAGGTTGAGCGGACGGTCGATCGGGTCTGGACGGTCCCCAACGCGTTGAGCATGCTTCGGCTGCTCGGCGTGCCGGTCTTCCTGTGGCTGGTCCTGGTGCCGGAGGCCGACGGGTGGGCCCTCGGGCTGCTCATGCTCTCCGGCGTCTCGGACTGGCTCGACGGCTTTTTGGCCCGCAGGCTCGACCAGCGCTCATCGCTCGGCGAGCTGCTCGACCCGGTGGCCGACCGCCTCTACATCCTCGCCGTCGTCGTCGGCCTTGCGATGCGCGACATCATCCCGTGGTGGGTCGCGGTGCTGCTGCCACTGCGCGACCTGCTCCTGTGGGTGCTCGTGCCCTTCCTGCGCACGCGCGGCTACAGCGCGCTGCCGGTGCACTTCCTCGGCAAGGCCGCGACCTTCAACCTGCTCTACGCCTTCCCGCTCCTGCTGCTCGGGGACGGCTCCGGAGCGCTGGCGACGCTCGCCGAGGTCTTCGGCTGGTCCTTCGCGTTCTGGGGCATCGGCCTCTACTGGTGGGCCGGCCTGCTCTACGCCTGGCAGGTGCGTGTGCTCCTGCGCACCACGCCTCGACCGGATCCGGTGGGCGATGGCTGAGCCGATGCGGACCGAGCCGACCGAGGAGCGGGCCCAGCTTCCCGACCATGTCGTTCAGCCGCTGCTCAGTCGCATCGCAGCCACCGCGATCGATGAGGACTACGAGCACGTGGCGGCACGCAAGGAGTGGGCCGGCGGCGACGAGCCGCCCCCCGTCGCGCGCTGGATCGCCCCCGTGGTGCTCGGCATCTTCGGGCTGCTCGTGGTGATCGCCGCCGTACAGACCTCGCGGGACGCGGCTACTGCGGAGGAGAGCCGAGAGGCGCTGGTGCGCCAGATCGGCACGGTCCGAGACGGGCTCGCCGACAAGCAGGAGCAGCTTGCCGACATCCGCGAGCAGAACGCGACGCTGCAAGAGGAGCTGGGCGACCTGACCGCGGACGAGCAGGCGGCCAGCCGCAGGCTCATCGACCTGGAGGCGTGGACCGGCTATCGACCGGTCAGCGGCGAGGGAGTACGCGTGCGCCTCGACAACTCCCCGGACGGCTCCGGCGACGGGGTGGTGCGCGACGAGGACCTCGCGACCCTCGTCTACGGGCTGTGGGAGGCAGGCGCTGAGGCGATCGCGATCAACGGCCAGCGGTTGACCGCCATCACCGGGATCCGCACCGTCAACCGCGCCATCCACGTGAAGACGCGGCCCCTGTCGCAGCCGTACATCGTGGAGGCCATCGGCAACCGCAACACCCTGCAGGCGGACTTCGCCGAGTCGTCGTCGGGCTCGACCTTCCTGGGCCTGCGCAACACCTTCGGATTCGTCTTCGAGATGACCAATGAGGGATCTTTGCAACTCCCGGGGCGCAACCAGCCCTACTTGCGGGAGGCTGTTCTCTACCCGCAGACGCCGGACAACGAGGGAGGGACACCGTGATCGCCGTCATCGGCCTGCTGGCGGGCATCGTCTTGGGGTTGGTGCTCCAGCCCGACGTGCCGGAATCGCTCGACTACTACCTGCCCATCGCGGTGGTCGCGGCGCTGGACGCCGTCTTCGGTGGCCTGCGCGCCCACCTCGACGGGATCTTCGACGACAAGGTCTTCGTGGTGTCGTTCGTCAGCAACGTCGTCATCGCCGCCGCCATCGTGTGGCTGGGCGACAAGCTCGGCGCCGGTGGGCAGCTCAGCACCGCGGTGATCGTGGTGCTCGGCATTCGGATCTTCTCCAACGTGGCCTCGATCAGGCGGCACATCTTCCATGCCTGAGCATGCGAACGATCGACCCGAACAGCGCCGGCGCCTCCGCGCGGTGCTGTTCACCAAGCCCTCGCGCGCCAACATCGTGCTGGCCGTGGCGTTGGCGGGGGTCGGCTTCGCCGCGATGACACAGGTGCAGTCCAACGAGCGCGACGACGACTACAACGGGCTACGGCAGGAGGACCTCGTGCGCGTGCTCGACGGCCTCTCGGCCAGCACGCAGCGGGTCGAGCGCGAGATCGACCGGCTGCGCGAGACCCGGGACCAGCTGCGGAGCAGCACCTCACAGCGGCAGGCGGCGCTCGAGGACGCCCGCGAGGACGCCGAGGTCTACGGCATCCTGGCCGGCACGCTGGGCGCGAAGGGACCGGGGGTCCGGATCACCATCGACGACACCAACGGCGAGATCCGCGCGAGTCTTCTCCTCGACACCATCCAGGAGCTTCGCGCCGCCGGGGCGGAGGCCATCGAGTTCAACGACCGGGTGCGGTTCGTGGCGCAGAGCTCGGTCTCGGAGAGCTCGCAGGGCATCGCCGTCGACGGCCAGCTGCTGAACAACCCCTATGTGATCGACGTGATCGGAGAGCCCCGGACCCTGTCGGAGGCGCTGGTGTTCCCCGACGGTCCCACCGAGCGGGTGGAGCGAGTGGGCGGGACGCTCACTGTCAGCGAGTCCGATGAGGTGGTCGTCGAGAGTGTCGTCGACACCCCCGAGGCGCGGTTCGCCGATCCCGACGAGGAATAGGCACCGGCCGGCGGTATGCATGACGTTGGGTGGGGCGTCCTGCGGGCGGGCGGCGGCCTCGTGTGCTGCGGCCAGACCGCGACGGGACCGCGTCGGCGGCAGCGTCTTGTCCACGACGCGGCAGCCACCGGTAGTGTGCAGCACGGCCCGGCCGGGGCCGTGACCACCGAGGAGGAGTCAGAGTGTTTCCCGAGGACGTGTCCTACACCGCAGAGCACGAGTGGGTCCGCGAGGCGGGCGAGACGCCCGGGTCGGTGCGCATCGGCATCACCGACTACGCCCAGGACGCCCTCGGAGACATCGTGTACGTCTCGCTCCCGGAGGTCGGCCGGAGCGTCAGTGCCGGCGAGGCCGTCGGGGAGCTGGAGTCGACCAAGTCGGTGAGCGACGTCTACGTGCCGATCAGTGGCGAGGTGGTCGCCCAGAACACCGCGCTCGAGGCCACGCCCGAGCTCGTCAACTCGGATCCGTACGGCGCGGGCTGGCTCTTCGAGCTCGTGCCGGCCGATCGCGGCGACCTGGCCGGTCTGATGGATGCGGAGTCCTACCGGGCGTCTGTCGACGGCTGATAGGTTGAAGGGGTCAACCTCGACCGCGCGTTGAGGGTTCATTCGTTCGACACCGGGAGAGTGCGCCGATGCCGTTTTGCACAAGCTGCGGGAGCCGGAACCCTGACGACGCCAGGTTCTGCTCGCAGTGCGGTCAGCGCCTCGTGCAGCCCGAGCCGGCCGAGCCAGCCGTGGAGTCGACGGCGACGATCACCTTCGGTGCCCCCGAGAAGTCCGAGGCCGACGAGCGTTCGCTCTCACCGGCCGACAGCGCCGCGGTCCAGGGGCTCCCGACCGGCCACGCCCTGCTCGTGGTCCAGCGCGGGCCGAGCGCCGGCGCGCGGTTCCTGCTCGACGTCGACCTGGTCACGGCCGGGCGGCACCCAGACAGCGAGATCTTCCTCGACGACGTCACGGTGTCGCGTCGCCATGCCGAGTTCCGGCGTACCGGGCTGACCTTCACCGTCACCGACGTCGGCAGCCTCAACGGCACCTACGTCAACCGAGACCGGATCGACGAGGTCACCCTGGCCGACGGCGACGAGGTGCAGATCGGCAAGTTCCGGCTCGTCTTCTTCACCGGCCACCCGGGGCAGGGCAGCTGAGGCGATGGTGCCTGCATCCGCAGACCCTCGGGGCCGCTCGTCCGCCCGGATGAACATCGGCGAGGTCCTCTCCCTCCTGCGCGAGGACTTCCCGGGCATCTCCATCTCCAAGATCCGCTTCCTCGAGGCCGAGGGGCTGATCGACCCCGAGCGCACCTCGGCCGGCTATCGCAAGTTCGCCCCGCACGACGTCGAGCGCCTGCGCTATGTGCTGCGTATGCAGCGCGACCACTATCTGCCGCTCAAGGTGATCCGCGAGCATCTCGACGCGATCGACCGCGGGTTGGAGCCGCCGGCGATCGAGCCGGTCGGCCCCGTGGTGCCGAAGGTGGCGCTGGCCGGCGACGGCTTCCCCTCCGCCGACTCCTTCCGGCAGCGCTCCGACCTCCGGATGTCGCGCAAGGAGCTGCTCAAGGTCGCCGAGATCGACGACGAGCTGCTCGAGCAGCTGGAGGGCTACGGCCTGGTGCGCCCCGGCCGCAAGGGCGAGTACGACGCCGACGACCTGGTCATCGCCCGCACCGCCGCCGAGCTGGCCGGCTTCGGGCTGGAGCCTCGCCACCTGCGCGCCTTCCGCACCGCCGCCGACCGCGAGATCGGCCTGGTGGAGCAAGCGGTGGCACCGGTACGCAACGGGCGCGATCCGTCGGCGCGGGCCCGCGCCGCCGAGCAGGCCGCCGAGATCGCGGCGCTGGCGGTGAAGCTGCACGCGATGCTCGTGAAGTCGGCGCTGGACTGAGCAGAGCCGATCCCGCCTGGCCGGACGGACGCCAGGAGCGCCGTGTTGTTGGCCGGGGTCTAGGCTGGGTGCATGCGTGAGGTCGACGTCGTCGGGGTCCGGGTCGAGATGCCCTCCAACCAGCCGATCGTGCTGTTGCGCGAGGTGACCGGGGAGCGCTACCTGCCGATCTGGATCGGCGCCGTGGAGGCGAGTGCGATCGCCTTCGCCCAGCAGGGGGTGGTGCCGCCGAGGCCACTGACCCACGACCTCCTCAAGACCATCCTCGAGGAGACCGGCAACGGGCTCAGCGAGGTGCGCATCACCGACGTGTCCGAGGGCATCTTCTATGCCACGCTCGTGCTCGACTCGGGCGTCGAGGTCAGTGCTCGACCGTCTGACTCGATCGCGCTCGCGCTGCGCACAGGCAGTCGCATCGTGTGCGCGGAGGAGGTCCTCGACGAGGCCGGGCTGGCCGCGCCGGAGGAGCAGGAGGACGAGGTGGAGAAGTTCCGCGAGTTCCTCGACCACGTCTCGCCCGAGGACTTCGAGCAGGGCTGAGGGTCAACCTGAGGTTGAGGGTGCGACACGCCCCGCCGGACGTTGACCGGCTCCGCGGTGGCGCCGTACCTTGGTGGATGTCTCTGTTGTAACTCCACCGTTGTGGTTGCCGGCCCGCGCCGGACCGACTACGGCCTCCTTCCCCCTCGGGAGTTACGCTCAACGGAGTAGCCAGGCGGAGGAACACGTGCTGAACGACACCGGAGTGCCCGACGGGGGCGCGGCCGAGGCGGCGGAGGAACAGGGGCTCCTGTTCACCGACGACGTCTCGCCTGTGCCCGACGACCAGGGCTACCGCGGTCCGACCGCCTGCAAGGCAGCAGGCATCACCTACCGGCAGCTCGACTACTGGGCTCGTACCGGACTCGTGGAGCCCACCGTCCGCGGCGCCAGCGGCAGCGGCTCGCAGCGCCTCTACAGCTTCCGCGACATCCTGATCCTCAAGGTCATCAAGCGCCTGCTCGACACCGGCATCTCGCTGCAGCAGATCCGCAGTGCGGTGCAGCACCTGCGCGAGCGCGGCACCGACGACCTGACCCGCGTCACCTTGATGAGCGACGGCGCCTCGGTCTACGAGTGCACCAGCAACGACGAGGTGATCGACCTGCTGCAGGGCGGCCAGGGCGTCTTCGGCATCGCCATCGGCGGTGTCTGGCGCGAGATCGAGGGCACCCTCTCCGACCTGCCCAGCGAGCGTCTCGAGACGCCCTCCGAGCCCGATCCCTCCGACGAGCTCGCCGCTCGGCGCGCCATGCGCGCCATCTAGGGCCACTGCTTGGGAGTCGAGGCCCGTCCCGCGGATCGCGCGGGACGGGCCTCGAACCGATTTCGCTGATAGATTGCGGGTGCTGATCATCCCGCACGGGAGAGACTTCCCAGCAGCCGTGGGAAGCGCCGAAGGGGCAACACTCCCCGGAACCTCTCAGGCACCCGGACCGTGGGGGACAGGCAACTCTGGAGCGCGGCACCGACGGTGACAGAGGGGGAGGAACGCACGAGTTCCCGACCCCCAGGAGTCCCCGCGTGACCGACCAGCCCAGCCTTGCCGACCTCGACGCCGCCCTGCCCTTCGCCGCGCGCCACATCGGCCCGGACGCCGATGCCGTCGCCACCATGCTCACCGCGGTCGGGCACCCGAGCCTGGAGTCCCTGATGGACGCCGCCGTCCCCGAGCAGATCCGCACACGGGTCGAGGCGGCGCTGCCCGAGCCGGCCACCGAGCGCGAGGTCGCCGGCCTGCTGCGCGCGCTCGCGGCGAGCAATCTGCCCGGCGAGCCGATGATCGGGCTCGGCTACCACGGCACCATCACCCCGCCGGTGATCCGCCGCAATCTCTTCGAGGACCCGAGCTGGTACACCGCCTACACGCCCTACCAGCCCGAGATCAGCCAGGGCCGGCTCGAGGCGCTGCTGAACTTCCAGACGATGGTGGGCGACCTCACCGGGCTACCGGTCGCCAACTCCTCGCTGCTCGACGAGGGCACGGCCGCCGCCGAGGCGATGACGCTGGTCCGCCGGGCCAACCGTGGTGCCTCCGGCGCCTTCGTCGTGGATGCCGACGCCCTCCCGCAGACCATCGAGGTGGTGCGCACCCGAGCTGAGGCGATGGGCATCAAGGTGGTCGTGGCCGAGCTCGACCGCGGCCTGCCCGACGGCGAGATCAGCGGCGTGCTCGTGCAGTACCCGGGCGCCTCCGGCCGCATCGCAGACCCGCGGCCCGTCATCGAGGCCGCGCACGAGCGGGGTGCCCTCGCTGTCGTCGCGGCCGACCTGCTTGCCCTCACCCTGCTGGCCTCACCCGGTGAGCTCGGCGCCGACGTCGCCGTGGGCACCACGCAGCGCTTCGGCGTACCGCTCTTCGGAGGCGGGCCGCACGCCGGCTACATGTCGGTGCGCACCGGCCTCGAGCGGCACCTGCCGGGGCGGCTCGTCGGGGTCTCGGTGGACGCCGAGGGCAGGCCCGCCTATCGACTCGCGCTGCAGACGCGCGAGCAGCACATCCGCCGCGACAAGGCCACGTCCAACATCTGCACCGCCCAGGTGCTCCTCGCCGTCGCCGCGTCGATGTATGCGGTGCACCACGGCCCCGAGGGCCTGCGCTCGATCGCGACGCGCTGCCACCGGTACGCCGCGCTGCTGGCTCGGGCCCTCGTCGAGGGCGGCATCGGTGTCGAGCATGCCGACTTCTTCGACACCGTGGTGGCCGTCGTCCCGGGCGGAGCCGCGGAGGTGGTCGCCGCCGCGCGGAAGGCGGGAGTGCACCTGCGCCTGGTCGACGGCGACCGGGTGGGGATCTCCGCCTCCGAGACGACGACGCGACAGACCGTCGCCACCGTGCTGGAGGCGTTCGGCGTGTCCGGTCTCGACCTCGAGGAGGTCGCCCGGATCGCGGGGGAGACGCTGCCGCCCGCGCTGCGGCGTACCTCGGCCTTCTTGGAGCACGAGGTCTTCAACACCCACCACAGCGAGACGGCGATGCTTCGCTACCTGCGCCGGCTCAGCGACCGCGACTACGCGCTCGACCGCGGGATGATTCCGCTCGGGTCGTGCACCATGAAGCTCAACGCGACCGCGGAGATGGAGCCCATCTCGCTGCCCGGCTTCGCCGACCTGCACCCCTTCGTGCCTGCACCGGACGCCGAGGGCAATCGGCGGCTGGTCGCCGACCTCGAGGGCTGGCTGGCCGAGATCACCGGATACGACCGCGTGTCGATCCAGCCCAACGCCGGATCCCAGGGCGAGCTCGCCGGGCTCCTCGCCATTCGCGGCTACCACCGCTCCCGCGGCGAGGAGGCACGGGACGTGTGCCTCATCCCGTCGTCGGCGCACGGCACCAACGCCGCCTCGGCGGTGATGGCCGGGATGCGCGTGGTCGTGGTCTCCTCCCGCGAGGACGGCACGATCGACGTCGACGACGTGCGCGCGAAGTGCGAGCAGCACCGCGAGCAGCTCGCCGCGATCATGGTCACCTACCCCTCGACCCACGGCGCCTACGAGGACACGATCTCCGAGGTGTGCTCGCTGGTGCACGCCGCGGGTGGCCAGGTCTACATCGACGGCGCCAACCTCAACGCGCTCGTCGGTCACGCCCGGCCCGGCGAGTTCGGCGGTGACGTCTCGCATCTCAATCTCCACAAGACCTTCTGCATCCCGCACGGCGGCGGCGGACCGGGCGTCGGTCCGGTCGCCGTGCGCGAGCACCTGGTGCCGTTCCTGCCGTCCCACCCCGACCACCCGGAGGAGGCCAAGCGGCAGGGCGTGGGCCCGATCAGCGCCGCGCCGTACGGCTCGGCGGGGATCCTGCCCATCTCCTGGGCCTACGTGCGCCTGATGGGCGCGGCTGGGCTGACCCGCGCCACCGCCGTCGCGGTGCTCGCCGCCAACTACGTCGCGGCGCGACTGGGCGATCATTACCCGGTGCTCTACCGGGGGCAGGGCGGTCTCGTCGCCCACGAGTGCATCCTCGACCTGCGCCCGCTCACGAAGGAGTCGGGCGTGAGCGTCGACGACGTCGCCAAGCGCCTCATCGACTACGGCTTCCACGCGCCGACGATGTCCTTCCCGGTCGCCGGGACGCTCATGGTCGAGCCGACGGAGTCCGAGGACCTCGCGGAGCTGGACCGGTTCTGTGACGCGATGATCGCCATTCGCGGCGAGATCGACCGGGTGATCGCGGGGGAGTGGACCGCCGAGACGTCCCCGCTGCGCGGTGCGCCGCACACCGCCCGCGCCCTCGTCGGCGACTGGGACCGCCCGTACTCCCGAGAACTCGCGGTCTTCCCGACCGGCATCGACCCCGACAAGTACTGGCCCCCGGTCGCGCGCATCGACCAGGCCTACGGCGACCGCAACCTCGTCTGCGCCTGCCCGCCGCCGGAGGCATTCGCCTGACGACCTCATAATTCCCCGCTCGGGCGGGGAATCACGTGCTTGGTGACTGTTGCCACACACACCAGGAGGCTGTTTTCCGCACCAAGTGTGACGGCTGGGACTGCTGAGACGGCGAAGGGCTCCACCGCGAGTGTGGTGGAGCCCCTTCGGCGTGTGAGCCGTGAGGTCGCTCAGGCCTTGGTGAGCACGCAGTCGGCGAGCACGGGAGAGCCGTCGCGCTCCCCACCCGCGATGGTGGCGGAGATGACGATGGTGTCGCCCTCGTCCCACGCGCGGACCTTGATGCTCTCGCCGGGGAAGACGACGCCGGCGAAGCGGGCGCTGAAGCCCTTCACCTTGCTCGTGTCGGCGTCGAGGAGCAGACCGGTGACCTCACGCAGCACGATGCCGTAGGAGCACAGCCCGTGCAGGATCGGCGCCGGGAAGCCGGCGCCGGCCGCGAACTCGGGGTCGGCGTGCAGCGGGTTCCGGTCGCCGCACAGGCGGTAGAGCATCGCCTGCTGCGGCGTGACGTCGTACGTCGACTCGGCGTCGGCAGGGCGCTCGGGCAGCTCGACCTTGGTGCTGGGGCCGCGCTCGCCGCCCCAGCCGCCCTCGTTGCGCACGAAGATGCTGGAGCGCACCGTCCACAGGTGGTTGCCGTCGGGGTCCCGCGCCTCGCCCTCCTGGACGATGACGGCGGCCTTGCCCTTGTCCCAGACCTCCGCGATGCGGGTGCTGAGCGTGGCCTTGCCCTCCGCTGGGAGCGGCCGGTGCACGACGATCTCCTGGGAGCCGTGCAGCACCATCTGCAGGTCGATCTGACAGCCGGGCAGGTCCAGGGCCGGCGGGTTGGTGTCGTGGAAGGTCGGCGCCACCACCCCGAAGGACGGCAGCACCTGGAGCTGGTCGTTGTCGAGCGTGTAGCGCAGCGCCTTCGGGTCGAGGTTGTCGCCCGGACGCGACCCGGCGCCCACGCCGAGGTGGTAGAGCAGCACGTCGGAGGCGTTCCACGAGAAGGACTGCTCGCGCGGGGGAGCGGCGAGCGCGACAGCGGTGTCGATGGGCATGAATCAGGCCTTCCTGAAGTTGTCGGCGATGTCGTTCGCGGCGATGTAACCGAAGGTCACGGCGGGGCCGATGGTGGCGCCGGCGCCGGCATAGGTGTTGCCCATGACGGCGGCGCTCACGTTGCCGGTGGCGTAGAGACCCTCGATCACCGAGCCGTCGGCACGCAGTGCCCGCGCCAGCGGGTCGACCACGATGCCGCCCTTCGTGCCCAGATCGCCGGGCATCATCTTGACGCCGTAGAACGGCCCGTTCTTGATCGGGCCCACTGAGGGGTTCTTGATCTTCGGGTCGCCGTAGTAGCGGTCGTAGGCGGAATCGCCGCGACCGAAGTCGAGGTCCTTGCCGGTCTCGGCGAAGCCGTTGAAGCGCTCGACGGTGGTCTGGAGCCGGTCGGCGGGCACGCCCATCGCGACAGCGAGCTCGTCGAGGGTGTCGGCCTTGACGATCGCGCCCGACTTGAGCCACTTGCCCGGGATCGGCTGCCGCGGCGGCAGACCGGCGAAGGTGTAGCGGTTGCGGTAGGTCTGGTCGAAGACCAGCCAGCTGGGGAAGTGGTCGATGCCGGTCTTCTCCGCCGACTCATACATGGCGTGCACCGCGTCGACGTACGGCGAGGCCTCGTTGAAGAACCGCTCTCCGGCCTGGTTGACGATGATCGAGCCGGGCAGGTTGCGCTCGGCCAGGCAGAACCACGGGCCGCGCGGCAGCGGGATCGCCGGGCCCCACCAGGCGTCGTCCATGAGGTCGAGGGCGGCGCCGGCCCGCGCACCGGCCTCGATGCCGGCCCCGGTGTTGCCCCGGGCGCCCGTGGTCCACTCGGTGCCGATCGGCTCCGCCTGCCACTTCTTGCGCATCTCCTCGTTGTGCTCGAAGCCGCCGCAGGCCAAGATCACGCCGGCCCGGGCGCGGAGCTCGCGCTCCTCGCCGTTGCGGGTGACCTTGACGCCGACGACCCGGCCGTCCTCGAGCACCAGGTCGGTCAGCGGGGTCTCGTACCAGAGCGGGATGTTGCGGTCGAGCATGCCCTTGCGCAGCCCGATCATCATGGCGTTGCCCATGCCGTACATGCGCTTCTTCAGCAGCAGGCTGATCGTGCGCTTCAGGGCGAGCTTCGCGCCGGTGAACCAGCCGCGGATCGAGTGGCCCATCAAGTTGAGCTTGCGGTAGTCGGCCTGGCCGACCACCATGCCGGCCGGTGCCTTCGTGTAGGGCTCGGTGAGCCTCTTGAGCTCGGGGCCGAGGATGTTGCCGTCGATCGGCTTGGGCTCGACGGACCGGCCGCTGGCCTTGCCACCCGGCGCCTCCGGGTAGTAGTCGCTGTAGCCGGGGACCCATTTGAAGTCGGCGGCCGAGTGGTCCTTGATGAACTGGAGCGCCTCGGGGCCCTTGTCGATGAAGGCGTCGATGCGCGCCGGGTCGACCTTGTCGCCGATGATGGAGAGCAGGTACTCCTTGGTCTCGGAGCGAGGGTTGCCCTGTCCGGCCTTGAGCAGCGCGTAGTTGTTCGGGATCCAGATCCCGCCGCCGGAACGGGCGGTGGAGCCGCCGAATCCGTCGGTGCTCTCGAGCAGCACGACATCCAGCCCGCGTTCGTGGGCAGCGAGTGCGGCGGTCATGCCGCCACCCCCCGATCCCACGACGATGACGTCGAACTCCGTGGGCTCATTCGTGGCAGTCGCCAAGAGGTCCTCCGTGGTCCAGCCCCACTGGGTGGGCGGTTGCGTTTCGCCTGAATGTAACAAGTTCTAAGGTGGGCGACGGACCACAATCCCGTCGTCCGAGATCCGCTCAGGAGAGGCCAGAGAAGTCATGCGCAAGGCCACCGCCGCAATCGTCGGCCCCGGCAACATCGGGACCGACCTGATGTACAAGCTGCTGCGCAGCGAGGTGATCGAGCCACGCTGGATGATCGGTGTCGATCCCGCTTCGGAGGGCCTCAAGCTGGCCCGGGACAAGGGCCTGGAATCCACCCACGAGGGAGTGGACTGGCTCCTCAAGCAGGACGAGCTGCCCGACCTCATCTTCGAGGCCACCAGCGCCTACGTGCACCGCGAGTACGCGCCGCGTTACGAGGAGGCCGGCATCCG
>Ga0164243_10007053_pt1 | contig 16869 bp, 13 predicted proteins | sample OricompcompostOP_FD_108781 | JGI IMG/M metagenome (GOLD analysis project Ga0164243, IMG submission 108781) | Organic Plus compost microbial communities from Emeryville, California, USA - Original compost - Organic plus compost (OP) | ecosystem: Engineered > Solid waste > Mixed feedstock >... | reverse complement strand
GCTGCCGGTGGCACCTTCTTTATTTACCTTGAAAGGTCTTCATTACAGATGGCATACACTCTTAAAAAGCCTTGACGAAGAATCGCTTAAAAGGAAATACACCCACCCCGAGCACGGGCAGGAGTTTCCTCTCGATGAAGCTATAGGCATGTATGCCTGGCATTGCAATCATCATTTGGCGCATGTAAAATTTGTAACACGAAGAAATTACCAGATATAGGGCAATGAGTTTTTGATCTTCCTTTTCAAATTTGAATCCGAAAACACGATAAAAGCAAATGACCCCGGAGCAAAAGATTCTTTACCAACAAATTGATGAAATCCTTTGGTATGATTGGGATACGATCGGCGTGAACGTGTACGAAGAAGCACGAGACGAATATTATAGTTATCTTCCACAAATATTTGCCCTAAAAATAAGTAGAGCCAATAAAGAAACCATTGCCGCCGCACTTTTCAAGATTGAAACTGAAACCATGTGCTTGTCGGGGAATATGGAACATTGCATGGAAATTGCTGGTAAGATAGTAGGCCTGTAACGGTCAACGTATATTTACCTTCGAAAAGTCTCGAAACTACAAAGCAAAAACCATCCGCCGATTGAAGGATGGTCCATATCATTACACGGCGGTATCAACTACCGTTATTTCTTCTTCTTGGCCAGATCAGCGCGGACTTTCTTAACGAAATCCTCCGTTACAGTTGCAAAATTAGCGATTTCAGAAATAGAGAATTTTCCGGTGATTAAAAGGTTCTCAACGACTTCGTAGCTCTTAGCTTCTGCGCCCTTTTCAATACCCTGCTTGTAAAAAGGATCCTTTTCTACCTTAAAAAATGAAGCTGTCTTTAACATCATGTCCCTCACTTTCTTTGTGTCTGTAAATTTACGCAATTGCGCTAAAATTCGCAACTGCTTGAAATATTTGATTTTTGTTACACGATCGATAGGTTGCCTATCGATTGCTTCAACCACTTCCTCAACCACCTTGATCGGCTCTTTACCTCCAAAGTCGCCCAGAATGGCCAAAAGTTGTTCCTCGATATGTGCGGAAGAAAGAAACCATTCATGAGGCAGCTTGGAAAAATCGATCAGCTTATAAGTAAAATGAAGAGCTGGCTCATCAATATAATCCCGCATATTCAGAGTGCTTGCACCAATATACAACACGTATTGCCGCACAAGAAGTCCATAAATTCGGTTCAACATGGCCCGATATTCCAAGAGCCGTATTGCCATGTTCTTATCGTTGGTGGTTTGAACTTCTAAGTGGATGATAAAAGTATTGTCGGCTGCATCCGTCACCCTATGCAACGCATCCACTTCCAATTGCCTCGTGGTTTGTAGTTTATCTTTTAGTGGCGTATAGTCGATGATACGCAGCCCGAATATTTTCTCCATGAGCGCGGGAAAAATAACAGGCATATTCTGGCGGATGATCTTATCAAATTGCTGGCTTTCGGCACGTTCTTTACCCTGAGTTTCGGTAAGTGGTTGTTTTGCCATATTGCATCGCTTTTCATTGGTATTCTGTGGGGTTTGACTGTGAGGCAAATATAATTAATGCTATTTTATTTAGCAAATTGATAGCTATTTTTAAACGGTTATATCCGTTTATAATCGGCTCTGAGGGGTGCCTCGAATTTTATACGGAAGAGTAACTTTCCACAAACCCTAAATTACCAACATTCTTAGCAGGCAAACTCTAATTTTGTGTATCATTGTGTACCAGATTTTTAACATGGCAAAGAATGAATACAATAACGAAAGGGAACCTGTTTGAAGTAAGGGCATTTGATCTAATTCAAAAACAGGTAAATGAAGGTCATATTCCTCTTATCTCGAAATATTGTCATTTTAGACAAAAGCCAAAATACTATTCTAAAGACCGTTTCGATGATATTATATTTGACATTAGCATCGAAATTACTCCAGAAGGAGCTTCAAACTATCATCTGTTGTATCTAATTGAATGCAAAGATTATGCACATAAAGTTCCCGTTGATGATTTAGAGGAATTTAAAGCTAAAATCGACCAAGTAGCTGGAAAGAATGTTAAAGGCGTTTTCACGTGTACCAGCGGCTTTCAGTCTGGAGCATACAGTTATGCCAAATCACAGGGGATTATGCTTATACAAGTTTCCGAAAACGATACGCTAGATATATTGCTTCATAATGCCAAGAACAATTGGCAACAAGAGTCACCTATCTCTTGGTCTCAACAAATTAAAAACACAGACGAAGGTCTTGGGGGCACAAATGGAAACAACTATCAAGACATCGATTGGGACTCGGAAATCAAGGATATACTCAGCAACGTTTTCGATAAATCTTCCTATAATCATATTTCGTTGTCATCTCTCGAGACAATAGAAAAGTTGACCAAGCAGGTTATTCACGATAAAACGATTAAAATTCTAAATGATTTTGATCCAGAGGTTTCCTTTGGACGGTCGCGTTTAATGCCACAAACGTTCTTAAAGTATATTAACGATGCATATGGCATTGAAATATTGGATGACTCCAGCATTCCCTCTATTAGAGGCGTTGAGGTAAAGGCCTATTGCTCACCTAAAAGCAGAAAAATCTATATAGATCCAAAAATAAGAGAGGAGGAAAACTTCCTGTTCGTATGCATACATGAAATGGCCCATATATTCTTACATGCTAACATCAAAATACTTCAGGAAGACTACGATACTATGGAAATGTCCAAATATAATGCATTGACCAAAAAGCATGATCTCATTAACGACAAAAACTGGATAGAATGGCAGGCTAATCACTTTGCAGCTTCACTTTTAATGCCAATAGACGCCTTATCATTACAATTAATCATCTGGCAAAAAATGAATGGGATTAATCGAATTGGAAAAGTTTTTTTAGATAACCAAAATTGCAATAAACAAGCATATGTAAATATGGCTGATAAACTTTCCTCGTATTTTAACGTAAGCAAAGCCACCTTAAAGTACAGGTTGGATGAACTTGGCCTCGTTCAGTACAGCAAGTCTAATCCCGTTAATTGGAGGGACATCGTGAATCCTGATAACGAGCCCGAATGGGTTAGTGATATTATCCGAAAAATATTCAGTAAAAGGGTTTGGGGCTGAAGGGAACAGATGATTAAAACATTATTACATGAAAATTAAACACTATGAGTTAGATATTCCAAAGGAAAATCCATTCGAAAACTGTCAACTAGGCCGGAAACAGTATACGTCAATATTGACTAATATTATAAATACGTATGCGGATGGATTTGTGCTGGCCATTAATAATAAATGGGGGACCGGCAAGACAACCTTCGTCAAGATGTGGCAGCAGCATTTGAAGAATGAGCATTTTCGAACGGTTTATTTCAACGCTTGGGAAAACGATTTTGACAGTAACCCGCTGATTGCGATAATGTCAGAACTGAAAACCTTGACCAGTTCAGGCAACGAAGCTACCTTCAAATCCGTTGTCGAGAAAGGCGCTGTTTTAGTGAGAAATGTTGCTCCTGCACTCTTAAAGGCTTTAGCAAAGCGCTATATAGACACTGACGCAGTAGTAGATGCTATTGAAAATACCACAAAGGGGGTAGCCGACATATTTGAAGCGGAAATAAAAGAATACACTTCAAAAAAGAAAACTATCATTGAGTTCCGGCAGGAATTGGAAAAGTTTATTAAAAACACCAATAATGCGAAGCCTTTAATATTTATTATCGATGAATTAGACCGCTGTCGCCCAAATTATGCAGTTGAAGTGCTTGAGCAATTGAAACACTTTTTTTCAGTTTCTGGAGTCATATTCGTGCTGTCAATTGATAAGATGCATTTGGCAAGCGCAGTCCGAGGATTTTACGGTAGTGAGCAAATCGACACAGATGAATACCTTAGGCGATTTATTGATCTGGAATACCAGATCCCAAGGCCGTCAAGAGTTAATTATTGCAAATATCTCTTCGGTTATTTTGCTTTCGAAAATTTCTTTTCTTCCGAAGGGCGGAAAAAGCACTCTGTCTTTCGCCAGGATGCTCCGTCATTTTTAGCTACAGCTGAAATATTATTCAACGAATCAGACGCTTCACTCCGACAAGTAGAAAAGGTCTTTGGGGTAACACGTCTAGTTTTATCGTCATTTCGTGAAGATCAATATATTTTTCCTCCGCTACTTTTTATTTTGGTTTATCTTAAGACTCTCAAAAGTGATTTGTACGGAAAAATTGAGGGCAATAAACTTGACTTACAACAATTAAGTGACTCGTTTTCAGATTTGTTCCCAAACAATCTAAAAAAGAATATTGGCCGGAACCTAGTTTATTCGCAAGCCTTGTTATTATGGTTTTATAATAATGGTCACGATTATGAAGAGAGAATTGAACTTGTAAAAGTAAACGGCGAAAGCGGTCCAAGCACACCTATCTCTTCGAGACTGGAACGAAGCGAAGAAGGGAACGAACTAGCCAATTGTTTTAAATATATCCAAAGTGATTACGATGCCCGAAACTATAGCGAGACTAGTTTGAGTTACTTACTTAACAAAATCAACTTGACTGAGAACTTGGACATTCAGTAGCAAGAAATGGACCCTCCCTCTCTATTTTTAATTGACTATTTGAATAGTTTGGTTTGACTTCGTACCTTGGTCATAAATAATTGACCAACATAACCAGTTCCGCATTATGAAACAGAAAAACGCTTACTTTTTTCGACGCAAGAATTAAATGTGAGATTTCAAACAAAATTTGAGGAACTTTCCATGCTTGGTCGCCTAATTGACATCCTATTACCTAATCCGATGAGATAATAAAATGAAATTTTGCTCATTTACGCTATTAAAACCTGTTTTTATCGCACCCGATAGCGTTAAAATCTATTTGAATACATTCCAGCTGATGTGAAATATTATTAACTTTCTAAGAAAGGCAAAACTCTATCTAGAAACAACCAAATAAAAAAACTAATTCAACAGCAAAATAGACAATTAATGCAGTCAAATACTACTCTATAAACTAAGTTAAATAAAAATTATTTACCTGTATATCAAATATTTAATAAATTATAAGATTTAAAACAAAAATATGCCCATAAAAATTTTCTTATTTTAGAAAACAAAAGCTACATTTGTACCAACATAATATCACAGGATATGCCTAGAGTAAATGATTACCCATCCGCAGCTTTCAAAAGTTGCCTGCAAATTGCCGAAGCAGTTGACGACCTTGGGGGCGCCTGTAGTATAGAAACTTGCGCCGAGAGACTCGACAAACAATCTACAAGTGGAGGATTTAGAATGATCATTTCTTCTGCCGTAAAACACGGATTGATCACTAATAACCGCGGAAGCCTCACCGTAACTAGCGATTATCGGCTGTTGAAGCATGCTTACAATGATCAGGAAAAAATCAATCTTTTACAAGAACTTTTCTTAAGACCAGAAGTCTTTCGCAATCTTCATCAACGATTTACCGGGAAGTCATTACCTGTATCTATGCTGGATAAGATTATGATCCGGGAAATGGGGGTCGATGACAAAACGGCAAGCAGAGTGTCGGGCTATTTTGTTAAAGGACTTAAAGACGTGGACCTACTCGACGGGGACAAGGTGTTACCTATTTCAAAAAAAGACGAATCATACAAAGACAATCTGGACGCTAATTTCGATGACGATGAAGTCGATACGCAAAGTTCAACAACTTCTTTGCCAACTCAACACTCCGTAATTACAAGTTCCGATATTTTCACCATAAGTATTACCGGACCAGGAGTTAACAACACATTTCAAATCACAGACGAAGACGATTTAGAGTGGGTCGAAGTAGCTATAAAAAAAATAAAAAGGACTCTACAGAAGCAGAGCAATCAGTAAAACACAAAAAAAATGCATTAAACAAATAGAACGAAAAGTAGAGGCCGAAATTAATAAGCTTCCAAAACTTATTAAACTGTACTTCAATTCTATGCAGAGCTTCCAAAACTCTGCTTTTGTTTAATGCTTATGATGCAATAATACGCTTTTTAATTTATATTTCAAAGATTTTGCTATCCGTCAAAGAAAAGTAATTCCGACTGTGTAAGTCTTTCGATAAAGACCGCGCATTTTACAAATTTCTATTCAAATCCCCCTAAATCTAAATAACCCAACACATTTACCTCTCAATTACTTAGTGGTCATAAAACTGGCGAAACAACACGCTGGTTAGGTAATACTGGATTATTATCCTCCTGATGCAAATTACCCGGCTATGGAACTTCAAACATTTTTCCTATTTTGCGAACTAAAAACTTGAAGGTTTGTCTCGCATCAACAAACCTGAATATCAATACATAAGACCAATAATAGCGGGGTACTTACATGTCAGAAGAGCAAAAACGGCAATTGGAAAACCAGCTTTGGGGTATCGCGAACATGCTAAGGGGCCGGATAAGCCCGGACGATTATCGTGATTACATCCTTGGCTTTATATTTTATAAATACCTATCGGAAAGACAGCACCTATATGCCAATCAGCTTCTCGAAGGCGAAGAAGTGACGGATTTCAAAAAAGTGGCTGACCGTGAGACGCTAGACGCGATCAAGGAGGAATCATTGCTTAAATTGGGTTATTTTTTAGAGCCGTCCCAATTGTTTTCCGAACTGGCGGCCAAAGGCCAAGCCAATAACGAGGGGGAAAGCAATTACATACTGGAAGACCTAAAGGCAGTGCTTAATCACATCGAGCAGAGCACGATGGGCACCGAGTCTGAGGAGGACTTCAACGCCTTGTTTGAAGACCTCGACCTGAATTCTACAAAAATAGGCCGGACGGTAGGTGCAAGAAATGAGGTCATCGTAAAGATTCTGGCCGCACTGGATAAAATCGACTTCAAGCTCAACGAAATCGATTCTGACGTGCTGGGCGATGCGTATGAGTATCTAATCGGCGAATTTGCTGCCGGTGCCGGCAAAAAGGCTGGTGAGTTTTATACGCCCCAACAGGTATCGAAAATCCTGGCAAAGATCGTCACTACGGGTAAAAGCAAGATCCGGTCAGTATATGACCCGTCGTGCGGTTCGGGGTCTTTGCTCCTGCGTGTGACTAAGGAAGCCGAGGTGGGTGAGATCTATGGACAAGAGCTGAACCGAACCACTTATAACCTTGCGCGGATGAACATGCTCCTGCATGGGGTACACTACCGTGAATTCAACATCCAACAGGAGGACACCTTAGAAAACCCAAGACATCTTGACCTACGATTTGAGGCCGTGGTGGCTAATCCGCCGTTTTCCGCGCACTGGAAGGGCGATGCTAATCCGTTGAATAGCACTGATGAGCGTTTCAGCCAATACGGGCGCTTAGCGCCGAAGACTAAAGCTGATTATGCTTTCTTACAACACATGCTTTACCAGTTGGCTGACAACGGCATCATGGCGAGCATCTTTCCGCATGGTGTATTATTCCGCGGGGCGGCAGAGGGTGAAATACGGAAATACATCATCAACGAAATGAATGCGCTTGACGCGGTAATCGGGTTGCCTCCAAACATTTTTTATGGTACATCGATCCCTACCTGTATTCTTGTATTAAAAAAATGCCGGGAGGTGGATGACAACGTTGTGTTTATCGATGCCAGCGGTGAAGATTATTACATCAAAAAAGGCAACCAAAATGCGTTAAGGGACGAGGACGTGCTTCGAATTGTGGAAACTTATCGCAAACGGCAGCCGATTGATAAATTCAGCTATGTTGCCTCTTTAAAAGAAATTATTGATGATCATGACTATAACCTCAATATCCCGCGCTATGTTAACACATTTGAAGAGGAAGAGCCTGTGAATTTAGAAGCTGTAGCTGCGGAATTAAAATCAATTGATAACGAACTCGCGGAAACGAATGCAAAGATTGAAGCCTTTTGTAAGGAATTGAGCATACCTACACCTTTTTAGCTATGGCAGAAAAGAAATTGGTTCCTGAATTGAGGTTCCCTGGTTTTGGGGGAGAGTGGGAGGAAAAGAAACTTTCCAAACTTGTTAATATTGCCCGAGGAAAATCAAAATATAGGCCGCGTAACGCAAATATACTATATGAGGATGGCAAATATCCATTTGTACAGACTGGAGATATCAAAGACGCTGGTCTGTACCTGACAAAATTCAGTCAAAAATATTCCGAGTATGGGTTGAAACAAAGTAAACTTTGGAGTGCGGGCACATTGTGTGTCACAATAGCTGCTAATATTGCTGAAACAGCAATTTTAGGAATCGATGCTTGTTTTCCAGACAGCATAATTGGAATAGTGCCTTTAAAAAACAAAGCTGATGTTACTTTCATAAAATATCAATTTGACAAATTGAAAAACGATATACAACGCTTATCTGAAGGCGTTGCACAAGACAATCTCAATTTAGAGAAATTGTCAAATATAATTTTTACATCTCCGGGTTTCAAGGAACAAGAAAAAATTGCTTCCTTCCTGTCCGATATCGATGAACACATCCAATTGTTGGAAAAGAAGAGGGAAGCATTAGAACGCTATAAAAAGGGAGTGATGCAGAAGATCTTTAATCGGGAAATCCGGTTTAAGGATGATGCTGGAAAGGACTTTCCGGATTGGGATGAAAAGAGGCTGGGAGAAATATGCGAAAAGCGGTCTTCGAGTATTTCAGCCAATGAACTCTTAAATAACGGTGGAAATTACAAAATTTATGGTGCAACAGGATTTCTTAGAAATGTTGACTTTTACCAAGAAGAAGAGCCTTATATATCAATAGTGAAAGATGGAGCGGGAGTAGGCAGAATATTGCTATGCGATGCGAAATCATCGGTTTTGGGAACATTAGATATTATCAAACCAAAAGAGAATATTAATATTAGATTTTTATACGCAGTAATATCGGCAATTACCTTTGAAAAATATACAACAGGTAGTACTATACCGCATATATATTTTAAGGACTACGCTAAGGAGAAGGTGATTATCCCGTGTCTTTCCGAACAACAAAAAATCGCCTCGTTCCTTTCCTCAATTGACAAATCCATAGATCAAGTAGACCACCAGTTGCTTCGAGCTAAGGAATACAAAAAAGGGTTGCTGCAAAAAATGTTCGTATAAAAGATGTCCGAATCGCAAAACATAGAATACAAGAGCACGTGGAGGGATGAATACCTCAAATGGATATGCGGCTTTGCCAATGCAAACGGCGGCACCATATTCATTGGCAAAGATGACGACGGTAAGGACATTGGCGTGGCTGATGCCAAGAAGCTATTAGAAGACATCCCGAATAAAGTGCGGGACATCTTGGGTATACTGGTGGATGTAAACCTGCTCGAAACAGCAAAAGGTGACGTAATCGAAATCAAGGTGGAGCCCTACCCTTTCCCCGTCAACTACAAAGGACAATACTTCTACCGGAGTGGGAGCACCAAGCAGGAGTTAAAAGGAGCGGCATTGGATAAATTCATGTTGCAAAAAAAAAGTAAGCGGTGGGACGGCGTGCCGATTCCCAACGTATCCGTTAAAGACCTCAAGCAGGAAACATTTGATTTCTTTCGTAAACGCGGCACAAAAAGCCAACGGCTTTCGGAAGATAGCCTGACTGACACCAACGAACAACTAACTGAAAATCTGCGGCTGAAAGAACACCAATACCTGAAACGAGCCGCCGTCTTGCTTTTTCATCCCGACCCAGAGAAGTTTGTAACGGGTGCCTACATCAAAATCGGCTATTTTGAATCGGACAGCGACCTGCGCTACCAGGACGAAGTGAACGGCAATCTCTTTGAACAGGTGGAAAAGGCCATGGACTTGCTATTCACCAAGTACATCAAAGCCCTGATCAGTTATGACGGTCTGTACCGTATAGAAACCTACGAGTACCCACTGGAGGCTGTACGCGAAGCGCTGCTCAACGCAGTAGCCCACAAAGACTACTCAGGTGGCGCTCCAATACAAATCAGCGTGTATAAAGATAAACTGTTGATATGGAACGAGGGAGAGCTACCCGAACACTGGACCATTGAAACGCTGCTGGAAAAGCACGCTTCCAAACCTTTTAACCCAGATATTGCCAATGCATTTTTCCGAGCCGGCTACATCGAGTCTTGGGGCCGGGGTATTTCGAAGATGAGGGAACAATGTATAGCAGCTGGATTGCCCGAACCGATATACTATTATAAAAGTTCGGGCTTTTGGGTGGAGTTCAGGAAGGATATTTATAATAAACAGTATCTTGAGGAACTGGGGTTAAATGAAAGACAGGTGAAGGCGGTATTGTATGTAAAAGAAAATGAAAGGATTACGAACAAGGAATATCAAGAAATAAATAAAACCTCAGATCGGACCGCATTAAGGGATTTGGAACAATTGACAGCCATGGAGCTTTTTTCGAAAGAAGGGGAAAAGAAAGGTACCCATTATAAATTAAGATTGGCGGATAAATGACGGATATAAGAGGCTTTTGGCGGATAAATGGCGGATATCAACTCATACTAACATGACGATTCAAGCCGAGCAAATACTGGAAAATATCCTGGTAGACCAGCTTCAGCAACTGGGCTATCACAATGTGACTATCCGCAATGAAGCCGACTTGCTTGCGAACCTGAAAAGCCAGCTGGAGAAGCACAACAAGGTAAGTCTCAGCGATCAGGAATTTCAGCAAGTCCTGAATTTCATCAACAAGGGTAACGTATTTGAGCGGGCTAAAATTCTACGGGATCGGGTACCGTATACGGATGACAAGGGCGAAACGCGAACCATCGAACTAATCAATCAAATCCACTGGTGCCAAAACGAATTTCAGGTAACGCAGCAGATCACTGTAGCGGGCAATTATAAGAACCGCTACGATGTGACGATTTTGATAAACGGCCTCCCGCTGGTACAGATTGAACTGAAGCGGCGCGGATTGGAGCTTAAGGAGGCATTCAACCAAACGAACCGGTACGAGCGGCACTCCTACGGTGCCGGGCATGGGCTATTCCAGTTTATCCAGATCTTTGTGATCAGCAACGGCGTGAACACAAAATATTATGCCAATAGCCCTTTGCAAGCACGTTCGTTCAAACAGACCTTCTACTGGGCAGATGAAAACAATAAGCTCATCACCCAGCTTTCAGATTTCACGGCAGTATTCCTGGAGCCCTGCCACATTGCTAAAATGATCACCAGATACACGGTGCTCAATGAATCGCAGAAAATGCTGATGGTGCTCCGCCCCTATCAATTCTATGCCGTGGAGGCTATCGTAGAACGGGTGAAAACCACCACGAAATACGGCTATATCTGGCACACGACGGGGTCGGGCAAAACGCTGACGTCCTTTAAAACTGCCCAGATACTGACCAATCTGGCGCAGGTCGACAAGGTGGTCTTCGTGGTGGACCGGAAAGACCTCGATTACCAAACGACCAAAGAATTCAACAGCTTCAGTAAGGGTAGCATAGATGGCACGAACAATACGCGAACACTGGTAGGTCAACTGGCGGGCGACAATAAACTGATTGTAACCACCATTCAAAAGCTGAATACGGCCATCAGCAAGGCGCGCTTCCTGAACGAAATGGAGTCCATGAAAGATAAGCGGGTAGTCTTCATCTTTGACGAGTGCCACCGGAGCCAGTTCGGGAAGACACATGGCGACATCAAAAAGTTTTTCCGTAACGGTCAGCTCTTTGGGTTTACCGGAACGCCCATATTTGAAAAAAATGCAGGCTCCAATGAATACGGCAAACGGACGACCAAAATGCTCTTTGGCGATTGCTTGCATAAATACGTAATCACCGATGCCATCCGCGATGGGAACGTATTGAAGTTTTCTGTGGAGTACATCAGCACGTTCAGGAAGAAAGATCACATCCAAGACATCGAAGTAGAGGCCATCGATGAAGCAGAAGTAATGGAAGCGCCGGAGCGGCTGAATAACATTGTTGATTATATCATCACACACCATAACCGCAAAACGCATAACCGTCAGTTTACGGCCATCTTCTGCGTGACCAGTGTATCCGTATTGATCGAATACGTAAAACTGTTCCTTCAAAAACAAGAAGCCGGGGAACATAGTCTCCGCGTAGCGACGATCTTTACCTACCAAGCAAACGAGGATGATCAGGATGCGCAGGGGTACACCGATGACGACGAGTTTCAATCACCAATGACGGTGCTTAATATGGCTGCCAGCGACGACCGGGATACATACCAAACCCTGCACAGCCGGGACGAACTGGAAGGCTTCATAGCGCATTACAACCGGCAGTTCGGGGCAAACTTCACGAGTAAGGATAGCCAGTCGTTTTACAACTATTATAACGACATCGCCAAACGCGTTAAAAGCAGGCAAATCGATGTACTGCTGGTGGTGAACATGTTCCTCACTGGCTTTGACAGCAAGCACCTGAACACCCTTTATGTAGACAAGAACCTACGCTACCATGGGTTGATACAGGCATACTCGCGTACCAATCGTATACTGAACGAGGTAAAATCACAGGGCAACATCGTTTGCTTTCGCAACCTGAAAGCGGCGACCGACGAAGCAATTGCGCTGTTTTCCAACCCCGAAGCAAAAGACGAGATCATTATCGCACCCTATGAGGAATATGTGGCGAAGTTCAATACCGCTTTCATCGAACTGCTGAAAATAACGCCCACGGTAGACAGTGTAAACGGCCTAATCAGCGAGGATGATGAACTGTCATTTATCAAAGCCTTCCGGGAGCTGATGCGGCTACGAAATGTACTATCCACGTTTACCGAGTTTAGCCACAACGACCTCTCCATGCCTGCCCAGCTTTTCGAAGACTACAAAAGCAAATACCTAGATCTGTACGACAAGGCAAAGGTACACCATCAGAAAGAAAAGGTATCGATACTGGATGACATCGACTTCGAGCTGGAACTGATCCACCGCGACGAAATCAATGTAGCCTACATCCTTCAGTTGTTGGCAAGCCTGAAAGATGCCCAGCCCGCGGAACAGGAAAAACAGAAGAAGGCGATATTGGAACTGGTCTCCAGCGAAGCCACGCTCCGCAGCAAACGAGAACTCATTGAAAAATTCATCCAGCAGAACCTACCGTACATCGCTGATGCCGACGACGTGGCTGACGAATTTGCAACTTATTGGAACCATGAGCGTATACAGGCGCTGCAACACCTGAGTGAGGAAGAAAACCTAGACAAGGAACGACTTGAAAGTATTATCGGAAAATACCTGTTTACGGAAAAGAAGCCGTTGCGTGATGACGTAGTCAGCTTGCTTAGGAAACGGCCACCGCTGAAATCGCGTGCTACCATCGCCGAACGTATCACAGGTAAAATCCTGGATTTCGTAGATACGTTTATTAGTGGGATAGCGGGATAAAATAGATTGACTAAAGAAACCTTTTTAAACCTTTTTTTCAAATGTATCAAATTGACATCCACCAAAATCGAATCAAAAATCTAAAAAAGAAAACATTTAACGAGCTCGGCTTCAAGGAAAGGGCACATCTGCAAGAATGGTTGGCCGACGAACCTCAGGCACTTGGCGAAGATTTTCTTATTATCCAAAAGGAGTTTGACGGATTTAACGGCACAAACGAACGCTTAGATTTATTAGCGCTGGACAAGGAAGGCAATTTGGTAATTATTGAAAACAAATTGGATGATACCGGTCGAGATGTTACTTGGCAGGTATTGAAGTATGCATCATATTGTTCGACATTAAATAAAGAACATATTAAGGTGATTTATCAATCGTATCTTGACAAGATTGGATCGGGCGAAAATGCAGTCGATAAATTATCGACATTTTACAATCAAGAATTTGAGGAAATCACGCTTAATCCAGGGCATACGCAACGTATTATACTTGTTGCCGCCAATTTCCGTAAAGAGGTTACTTCGACCGTGTTGTGGTTACTGAATTACAAACTTCGCATTCAATGCTTCAAAGCGACCCCGTTTGCACTAAACGATCAGCTCTTTCTTACAATGGAGCAAATAATTCCTACAAAAGATACGGAAGATTTTGTGATTAGTATGGCCGATAAAACTCAGGATGAAATTAATACCCAAGAAAGCCTAAAGAGCCGCCATAGTCTCAGGATGGAATTCTGGTCAAAGGCCTTGCCTCAGCTTAAAGGAAAAACACCCATTTTTCAAAATACCTCACCAACTAAAGACCATTGGTTAAGTGCTGGTGGGACCGGAATAAGCGGTGCAAGATATACAATGTTAGTTACTAAAAGTTATGCAGGTGTCCAGTTGGAATTTGCTAAAGCTAGTAAGGAGGATAACAAAAAATTATTTGATGAATTGTTAAGTTATAAACAGAAGATAGAACAGGTCTTTGGTTATCCGCTGGTATGGGAACGTATGGATGACAACATAAGCAGTCGTGTCACATACAACCTCGAAGGGGTTAATATATTTAATAAGGATGATTGGCACAAAATGCTTACCTTTTTGACCACATCAATTGTGGCATTGGAAAAGGCTATGCGAGAGCCATTGGGTGTGATAAAAAAGACAACCGCAACGTTGGATGATATTGATATATAGAGGTATCTAACATAATCTATAAAAGAAAACAACTGATGACTAACAACACTAAACTCAACAAACAACTATCCGGGATAGCTGGAGAATATTACGTAGCAGCCGAATTATCCAGAAACGGATATTTAGCGGCGGTAACCCTAAGGAACTCGGATAGCATTGATATATTGGCGAGCAACGTCGATGGAAAAAACCAAATCGCTATACAGGTAAAGACGACACAGGGTAAAGATAAATGGATTCTCTCTAAAAAAGTTGAGAATGAAACCAGTGCCCCAGACAATAAATACTTCGTCTTTGTGTCGCTACCGGATAACAAGCAATTACAACCTCAATACTCAATCATAAAAGCGAGTGATCTAGGCAAGTTTATCACCAAAGCCCATCAAGATTGGCTAATGATGCCTGGCAAAAACAGAAACGACCACAATGCGAGACAATATGAAGAAGTGTGGGCTAAAGAAGCAGGCTTTCAAACATTCAGCGATTTTAAAGAATTTCTATCTTACATTGATGCGAATAGGAAACCGTTGGCGGAAGAAAGTGATATCTCCGCACGCCTCCTTTCGTCTACGCTGTCTGAAACTTTTGTCCTAAAGGACCGTGAAATCCAGATCCCAAAGTGTAAGACATCATTTAACCTTTGGCAAGGCAATCCAATAACCAATACATTCGGAGGTAAGCCACTGATTGACGTCAACGGCAAACCGATGTTTGCCGAATTGGCTATCATGCATCTGTTTCTCGAAGACGGTTGGGACGCACGCTGGTTGGAGAGCTACGGCCGCGGACAACGAAACATTGTATGTTTAGCCGAATGGGCCGATCTCCCCTATTCACAACAAACGGAATGCCCGATAGAAAATGAAACCATCATGAACACGCTTCGCGGAATAGCCGAACTCAACGGCGGCAACTTCAACGGCTGCTGGGATGTATTGGCATGGAAAGGCGATAGGATCATTTTTGCAGAATCCAAACGGTTGAAGCGCGATAAGATACGCGATACGCAAACCCGATGGCTGGATGCTGCACTGCGGTATGGCCTCAAACCGGATAATTTCCTGGTGGTGGAGTGAGAAGGGGCAATAGGCAACGGCTAGGGATAACCAAAAGTAAACTTATTTAATTTTTAAAACCTTATTAAAATGACAAAAACCAAATTCTTAAAATTCTGGCTTTTCTTGGCTCTGGGGATTTCTGTAATGATATCTAGTTCCTGTAGCAAAGAAAAGGGGAAACAACTGGTAGGGACTTGGCTAAAAACAAGCGAGAACTGTGGTAATATGACGTTTACTTTTAATGCCGATAAAACTTTCGAATTACATGGAATTGATTGTGAAGACAACCAATTCTCCATCAATGGAATTTATGACTATTCGGCCAATACGTTAACGCTTACGTATGCTAATGACGACGACGGTATACCTGATACCTATTCATACGCTTTCTTAAATAAAAACAAATTATCATTGGAAATGGGTGAGACAGTAATATTCACAAGACAATAAGAAAGACCAAGTACGCTGTCCGCTCCTCGTAAAAGAGATATAAATGTGGCTAGTATTATTCCGCAAAGAAAGGCCTGACATCGTTTTTCTCAATGTATTCCTCCACAATTCCCACCTCTTCAACATCCACAAAATCAAGGAAGTTAGAATCCCGTATGTGTCCCCATAATTGGTGGTTCTTCTGATCGGTTATACGCTGGGGCTCCCGGCCTAGCACATAATATTTACCGCGCTGGTTGCCTTCCAACTCGATGGCCTTGGTGAGAGATACAAAGCGGGCAACGTCGTTTTCAAGATTATAATGCTTTTTCTCAAAATCGATGGTTTGACCGGCCACGGGCATACCGTTTATACCAATAAAATCAATCTCGATGGGAGTAAATAAATTTCCGAAATCGTGAGAGGTCAGCGTACGGTTTAAATTAACCCGATCTTTTATCTTCGGAAATAACTCTTGCTGCACCCGTCCGTAAACATCTGCCTTGGGTATCAGGTCATCTTCACCACCATACTTGAAAATATACTTTTCAAAAACCCGTTTGAAATTGGCATCATTCAATTCGACGTCGATGACTTTTGGGCTCGAAAATTGGATGATATTATTGGAGTATTGGGAAAGATAGCTGATATAGCCTTCGTTAACCCAACTGTTTTTAAGGGTTTGGCCAAAAAATAATTGCTCCTCCTGACCTTTTTCGTTGTTAATATCCCGTTCAATGGATCTCTGTAAGCGGTAATTAAAAGTGCAGAGTTTTTGGCAATCAGGAATACATAGTTTTCGGCAACAAATAGTGCATAACAATGGCAACAATAAGTGCAGAACGTGTGCAAATGTATATCAGTCTTT
>Ga0164243_10007052_pt1 | contig 16870 bp, 10 predicted proteins | sample OricompcompostOP_FD_108781 | JGI IMG/M metagenome (GOLD analysis project Ga0164243, IMG submission 108781) | Organic Plus compost microbial communities from Emeryville, California, USA - Original compost - Organic plus compost (OP) | ecosystem: Engineered > Solid waste > Mixed feedstock >... | reverse complement strand
TTCGCATAATTTGTATTATGTTAAATGCGAAATGGATGTCAGCCACAACATGGGCATGGCTCAAACGGCAGTTTCCTGACCGAACATTGCATCGCTTCTTGCACACGAACCATCTGCCAGACCCCATCGCAGGCGCGATTGCCACTACTCGGCGAATTTGCCGGCAGCTTTTGCAAGCTCATGCTGAGACTGCTCCCATGCTGAAGCTGGAGTCAGTTGGCCCTTTTGCGCCTGGACCTGGCTCAGTTGGTTGCACAGTGCCTCCACTGCATCATCCCTATTCCCGACATGAATCCCGCGCGTCATCGTAATGTGCGCGCATTCGAAACTTCCACCACCGGCGAGAAGGATCATGCGCGTCGGGGCAGCATCGTCCACCAAAGCGATCAACCCCGGACTGACGCGTTCGGGAGTCAGGATCTCCACGGCCTCTGGCGGCAGCAGACCTTCGGTCATCGCCGTCAAGGCGGTCGGCGCGAGGCAGTTCACGTGGATGTTGTACTTTGCACCCTCTAGCGCAAGAGTCTGCATTAGACCGACCAGCGCCATCTTCGCGGCTCCGTAGTTCGATTGACCAAAGTTTCCATACAAGCCCGATGAAGATGTTGTCATCACGATCCGGCCGTAGGATTGCGTCTGCATGTACGGCCATACTGCCTTCGTCGCGTTGACGGCTCCCATTAAATGTACATCGAGCACAAGCCGGAAATCATCGAGCGACATCTTGGCAAAACTTTTGTCTCGCAGAATCCCGGCGTTGTTTACCAAGATGTCTATACGGGCGAATCTGGAAAATGTCTCTGTCGCCATGGCCTCCATCTCGTCGTAGCGTGTCACATTGCCGACAAAGGAGATTGCCTCGCCACCCGCCTTGCATATCTCGTCGGCCACGGCATGTGCCGAATCGCTCAGATCGTTGACGACCACCCGCGCGCCATGACGTGCGAGCTCCAATGCATGCGCACGGCCAAGTCCGGCGCCACCACCGGTAATAATCGCCACCCTGTCCTTCAAACGCTTCGACATAATTTCCTCCGCTCTCCCAGGCATCATCTCAATGCGGCTGCATCTTCCCTTTCTCATGTGCGCTCGAATATGGCTGCAATGCCTTGGCCTCCACCGATGCACATGGTGACCAATGCATAGCGGCCGTTGGTGCGCTTCAATTCATACAATGCCTTGGTTGCGATGATCGCACCTGTCGCACCCACCGGATGGCCCAGCGCGATTCCCGAGCCATTGGGATTGACCTTCTCCGGATCCAGGTCCAGTTCCCGACTGACTGCACATGCCTGCGCCGCAAACGCCTCGTTCGATTCGATCACATCCAGATCGTGTACTTTCAGCCCGGTGCGCGCCAGCAGCTTTTTCGTCGCGGGGATGGGGCCGATTCCCATGAGCGCCGGGTCGACGCCCGCATAGGCATAGTCCACCAATCGCGCGATCGGGGTGAGATTATGGGCTTTCAACCCCTCTGCGCTTGCCAGCAGCACGGCCGCCGCACCGTCATTGATGCCCGAGGAGTTCCCCACCGTGACGGTGCCGCCCTCTTTCTGGAATACGGGTTTCATCGTGGACAACGCTTCCAGCGACGTGTCGCTCCTGACATGCTCGTCCGTGTCGAACTTGACGGAACCCTGGCGCTTCGCGACCGTCACCGGCACAATCTGTTCGCTGAACCGCCCCTCTGCGATCGCCGCCGCCGCGCGGCGGTGGCTGCTGACGGCAAGCTCGTCCATCATCCGCCGCGTGATGCCGAAATGCTTGGCGACGTTCTCAGCGGTCATGCCCATGTGAATGTTGTGGAACGGGTCGTGAAGCGCATTGAGCATCAAGTCGAGCATCGCTGCATCACCCATGCGCGCACCCCATCTGGCAGAGGGCATCAGGTGCCCCGCGCGCGACATCGACTCCGCTCCCGCGCCCACCGAAATCTCGCAATCTCCGTGCAGAATCGTCTGTGCTGAGGACACGATCGCTTGGAGGCCGGACCCGCAGAGGCGATTGACGTTGAATGCGGATACCTGCTGGGACAATCCCGCGTTAAGCGCCGCGATGCGGCTCATGTAGATGTCGTGCGGTTCCGACATGATGACCGTTCCCATCGACACATGGCCGACGGCTTCCGCGGGAACCCCGCTGCGGATCACCGTTTCACGCACTACGATGGTGGCAAGCTCCACCGGCGAAACGTCCTTCAACGTGCCGCCGAAGCTGCCTATGGCAGTGCGCGCGGCGGAGACAACGTAGACTTCCTTTTTCATTGTGGCGCCCTTCCGACTTAATCTATCCGCCGCACCGGCGGATAGTTGAACCTGCCTTCCAGGTGCGCGCTCAGCGGCTGGTACAGCCGCAAGGTCAGGTAGAAGCCTTCACCGCGCGGCGCCGGCAGCCAATTCTTTCCTGGCCCGGGATCGTCGGCCTGGATCGTGATGCTCAGCCCCCCGTCCGCGTCATGCTGCAAGCCTCGGGTCCTGTCGCCAATCGAGTACCGGTTGATGGGGTTCGCGACCAGCAGGCAGTCACTGCGGCGGTAAAGCGTGATGGACCAGAACGTACCCACCTGCGGTTCGCCGCCCGGCGGGAAGCGCAGCACGTAGCGTCGGGCGCCGGTCAGCCTGTCGCCGGCGGCGTCGACTTCCGCCATGATGTACATCGCCTCGTCAATGCCGAGCGTGCCGATCCAGTTGCGTGCCACCCGCGCCCGTGTTTCGATGTCGTCGCCGAAGCTGGTACGTACGGAGACCGCAGTGGTCCAGCCTCCGCCGAGCTCGGAGGGCTGCGGAACATTGCGCAGTTCCGTATAGACATCGGCCAATGCGTTCTGGAGCCGGTCCAGCGCCGGAGGCCAGTCCTTCAATGGAGAAGACGGAGGATTCCGCTCGAGCATGTTCTCGAGCACCCGCAGGTATTCCGCCGCGTCCGGAACCCCGGTGTCACGATTGTCGAGCAGGCAGTCGATGCGGCGTAGCGCCGGAGTGCCGTCAGGCCTGTGGATCATGAAGCGATCCTGCAGCGCGTGGACTTGCGCAAGGTCCTGTGGGTCGGCATCTACGAGGATGCGGCCGATGACCCACACATCATTGGTCGGAGCACTGATGCGATACATATCCGCAGGCGCCTCACCGGCCCAGCCGGGACCGTGGACGAACAGGCGCTGAGCATGCCCGCCGGTCGTACGCCGGCCGGCATAGGCCCAAGGATTCGTCCATGCATCGAGGAAGCCGAGCACCCAGTAACGCGATCCCATCTCCGGAACCTCGATCACAAGCGGGCCGTCGGAAAGGTCGAGCCAGGAATTGGTAAAGAGTGTGTCGTTGTTCGGTGTGACGACTTCCCTGTCCTCCGGCCCCCGCAGGCGCCGGGTGTGCGTGAACTGGTTGACCCAGCGCATCCGCGACGTGGGACTATCGCCGGCGAAGCCCTCGACCGGGTGCTTGCGCGCGGTATTGGACGCGCGCATGCGCGCCATTTCGAACAGCGGCAGCGTGGCAACCACCGCCTCGCGCAGGGACGGCGACACCGATGATGATGCCGTGTCCGATGCAGCACGCGTCAGGAGCACCGCATCCAGTCCCAATGCCCCCTGCCCCTTGGGCAGCACGACGAACGGATTCAGCTCGATCGAGGAAAGCATGTCGCCCGCGGAAAGCGCGAAGCGCGACATCTGCACAATCGCATCGGCCAACGCATCCTCGTCGGAAACCGGCGCTCCGCGGAATCCGCGCAGCAAGGAAACCGTCTTGAGCTCGTTGATCATGTCGCGCGCCTGCTGATGGTCTACCGGCGCAAGACGCAAGCTGACGTCTCCCAGCAATTCGACGTTTACGCCGCCCGAGCCAAGCATCACGATCGGGCCCAAGGCCGGATCGCGGCGCACGCCGAGTATGCATTCCACGCCGCCGCGAACCATCGGCGCGACGAGTACGCCATCCACCCGTGCTTGCGGAGCCGCGCAGCCTGCGGCTGCACGTATGCGGTCGTAGGCAGCGCCCGCCTCTTCGGCGTCTTGTATGTTCAGGACGACGCCCCCGATATCGCTCTTGTGCGTGATATCGGGTGAGAGGATTTTCATCACAACGGGAAAGCCGAGTTCACATGCGCGGGCGATCGCTTCGTCCCGGGACTGTGCACGGCGGGTCGGCACAACCGGAATGCCGGCATTCTGCAGCAGCTCCATTGCCTCGGCCTCGTTGTAATGGCCGGGACGGAACGCAATTTCTGCCGCGCGCGTCGCCGGGGACGATGGAGGCCGCGCCAGTTCGGTACGGAAGAAGGCCATCGCAGCGAGTACCCGGATGGCATGGGCTGGGTCCGAAAAGCAGAGGCTTCCCCGTTCCTCAAGCGCGCGCCGGTGGGATGCGTCGGCAAGCGTGCTGAACATCACGAGTCGCCCCGGAAAATCGCGCCGCAGGTCGGCAGCAAGCTGGAGCTGGATCTCCCGCATCATCGGCGTGCTGCCGAATGCAGCGAGGAAGATCAACAGACTGCCGTGGCCGGCCTCGCCCAAGATCACCCGTGCCGCGGCTTCCAGCAGTTCTGGTTCGGCGGTGACCTGGCCCGTGATATCGACCGGGTTGCTGGTGGCCGCGAACGGGACGCGGGCACGAATCAGATCCTGTGCTGCCGGCGGCAACTGCGCGACATTGAGGCCTGCGTCCGCCGCATCGTCAGCCATCATTACGCCGACCCCGCCCGAGACGGTGAGCAGACCGACCTGCGAATTGGACGGCAGGCCGGAAACGGCGAGGCCATGGGCGACGTCGAAAAATTCTTCGATAGAGTGCGCGCGCCATGCACCGTGCTGGCGGAACAGTGCATCGTAAGCTGCATCGTCGCCGGCCAATGCAGCGGTATGCGAGGCGGCCGCCATGGCGCCGAGCGCCGTTCTGCCGACCTTGACTACCACTACCGGCTTGCCTGCAGCCCGGGCCATGTCGAGTGCCTGCCTGAGCTTGTCGCCGTCGCGGCATCCCTCCAGATAGGCCATGATCACCCGGGTTGCCGGATCTTGGGCCATCCATGCGATGCAATCGGCGACCCCGATATCTGATTCGTTGCCGGTGGTTACCCACGCCGAGAGTCCCACTTCGCGCTCGCGCGCAAGTGCGTAGGCGTACGCGCCGAAAGCACCGCTCTGACTGACGATGCCGACCTTGCCGGTCTTCGCCACCCCCGTCGACAAGACAGGCGAGAACGTTGCGTAGACCGATTGCGCCACGTTCATGAAACCCAGGCAATTCGGCCCCAGGACCCGGATGCCGGCCGCGCGGGCCTTGTCGGAAAACCGGTGCTGCGCTTCTTCACCCTCCTTGCCGACTTCCGCGAACCCTGCAGAGAACACGACGATGTTCTTCACGCCTGCGTCAATTGCATCTGCCAGCGCAGACTCGGCGCTGGAGGCGGGAATGGCAAAGATCGCGAGATCGATCGGCTTGCCCACCGATTTGAGCGTCCGAAAGGCGCGTCGGCCTCCGATCTGCTCGGCCCGGGCATTGATCGGGTAGATTTCGCCGGCATAAGCTTGCTCAACGAGGTAGCGCAGCGGTACGGCGCCGATTTTCGTGGGAGTGGACGAAGCGCCGACGATCGCGATCGAGCGCGGCGACAGAAAGGAATCGAGATTTTGGAAGGTCATGGCCTGATCGGCGAAAGTCCGGCAGTGCTGCGGGTGGTGCGTGGACGAGACCCGCACCGCTTAAATCCGCAGCTTCGCCGGCAAAGATAACCCCTCCTCTCTTATCGAACAAACTTAATATTTTTATAGATTAATAGATTTTATTTGTTTATTGCCCCCCCAGTCCTAGGAATGCATGGCGCGACTGTTGATGGCACGGACCAGACATGCAGCGGAGGCGGGGGCGGTGTCGGCACGCGTGCGCGCGGAAGTGACGAAGACAGTTCGAAGGGACCGGCCCTCGTGGTCAGGTATCGTCCAAGCGGGATCGGATCGACGTGGCGGAAGGCGCGGATGGGATTCGCTGCGCGCAGAGCGATAACCGGAGCGGCAATTTGCAAACCGGCGAGGCATCAAGATTGCCGCTCAGCCTTGCCCCCTTCCGCAAGCCAAGGACAAGGTTGAGCGCTTCATCAAACCTGCCTGCGAACGGCCCTGCTCCTGAGCCCCATGCGAACGGTGCGCGACGCACTACCCGTTTGCCCGCGTCCAGGCCCAACGCCGTGCGGCCCGCCGGTTCCCGGTTTCAAGGCCGCCCGTTATTTGCCGTCGTCGCCGCTTCGAGCGCGTAGTCGAGAAAGCTTTCCGCTGCGTTTGAAAGGGCGGCCCTGTTTCTGGCGAAAGCCGCGATGCGCCAGGTAACCGCGGGCTGTCGCAACGGCCGGAATGCGAGACCGAAACCCTCCACCAGCGATCGCGCCATCGAAGGGCAGATTGCCCATCCCGATCTCACCCGCAGCAATGAAAGGGCAGTGTTGACGCGGTGGACCGGAACGATCGTCCTGGGATGGTAACGGTGCGGCACCTGGCTCAGCACGTTGATCGCGAGATTGGGCATGTAGCTGATCAGCGGCTGCTCGCGCAGATCCTTCCAGTTCACCGATTCGCCATCCGCCAGGGGATCGTCGTTGCGCAATGCGACCCAGAGCGGATCGACACGGATCATATGAACTTCTATTGCATCGTCCACCAGCACCCCCTCCGGGCCGAAGCCGATGTCCACGCTTCCTCTAAGCAGTCCGTCGAGCACTTGTTCGATAGGCACGTCCTCAAAACGGATGTCGATGCCCGGATGACGCTCGCCGTAATCCTGGATCAGTTCGGGCAGCAACGTGCAGGAAAGCGTTTCTGGCGCAGCCACCCGCACCAGTCCCCGGCGCAGTTCCTTCAGATTGGCTATGGCTTCAAGCGCCTCATCAACGCACGACAGCACGCGGTGCGCCATCGGTTCAAACGAAACGCCGGCCGCGGACGGGCTCACGTTGCGCGTGCTCCGGTCGAACAAGCGCACCCCCAACCGGGTTTCCAGCTCCTTCACGAGAGCGCTCAGTGCGGCCTGCGACAGATGCATGGAATCGGCAGCTTCCGAGAAGCTTCTGCATTCGAGCACTGCCACGAACGCGCGCAGTTGTTTGAGTGTGATGTCGGCTGCCATGAAATTTTCCCTTTCGATCCGCCAGGCGAAATTCATTTACAACAAAAAGCTTTAAATGGTCAATAAATTCTTGATTGTATGAACATAACCGTCAATCTATTATCGTCCGGAGCGCGTCGGAAAGTTGTCCCGCCGGGCTTTCCACTATTACTCGAACATGAGGAGACACATATGAACATGAATCGCCGCGCCCTGTTAGGAGCAGCCATTGCCGGGCTTTGCGCCGGTACCGTTCCGTTCGCTTTGGCTCAAGGAGAGTGGCCTTCTCGTCCCGTGACAATTGTTTCTCCGTATGGTCCGGGTGGGCCGAACGACTACTCGGCCAGGCTCTTGGGCGAGTACCTGGCAAAACATCTGGGACAACCATTCCTTATCGAGAACCGGGCCGGTGCGGGAACGCAACTGGGTACGCGCTATGTCGTGAATGCGGCTCCTGACGGCCAAACCGTCTTGTACGCCGCTGCGCCGCTTGCCACGATGGAGGCGCTGCACGGCAAGCTGGACTTCAACCCGCGCAAGCATCTGCAGCCGGTGGCGATGACCGCCAAGGCCCCGTTGTTTCTGATCGTCAATTCGAAGCTGCCGGTAAAGACAGTCCAGGAACTGATCGCCTACGGTAAGTCGAAGCCCGAAGGGCTGACGTTCGGCTCCCCTGGCACCGGATCGATGCCGCATTTGGCTCAGGAGATGCTGTACCTGGACGCGGGCGTAAAAGGACTGTCGGTTCATTACCGGGGCGACGCAGGCGCATATGCGGACTTGCTGGCAGGACGCATTGACGCGACGCTTACCGCTATTTCGACTGCACTTCCCCATATAAAGAGCGGAAGACTGCGGGTCCTTGGGGTGGCGTCGACCTCGCGAAGCGAGATTTACCCAGATGCGCCGACATTGCGCGAGCAGGGTCTCCCGAATGTCGTCGCCTCGGGATGGTATGGATTCATGTTGCCCCGTGAAGTCCCCAAAGCCGTTGTGGGCCGGCTGGAGTCGGCGGTAATCGATGCCATGAAAGATCCGGAAATAAAGAAGAAGCTGCTGGCCCAAGGCATGGAACCCAGCCCGCTGAATGCCAGCGAATTCGGCAAGTTCATCCACGACGAAATGGACAAGTGGAGCGCTTTGATTCAGAAAGCGGGCATCAAGGTGGAGTGAGCGTTGCCGGAAGCCTGCACACACCTGCTGTCCAAGATGGCATTGTCATTTACGGCCTGCATAGTCCTGACGGAGCTGGGCCGGTAACCGCCCAGCTCCGCCTGAAGCCTTCGAAGTTCAGCGAAGAACAATCATCGCCATTCAGACGCAACTGCTGCTGGCCTGCGGATCCACCGCGGCAATACTCAGTGCCTGCGCATGCTTGGGGGCTGGCTTCCCCGCAAGCCGGGCGGCAATGCATGCAATCCCGCCCCCAAATTACCGAACCGAGATCGGGCGCATTTTTGCCCAGCGCTCACGGCGGGCGAAACATCCGGTACGCTTGCGTCGAATTCAGTCAGGGCACCGTTTCTGACATTCCTGTCACAGAACCGCCAGGTTGATCGATGCTATGATGGAAGTCGACGATCGTCCCTCAGGAGCGCATCAAACCTCAGCTTCCGGCGCTCGTGTTTCAGTTGCCACGGCCGCTTCTCCAGCGTGACCGCAGGCGCTCCGCAGCTTTTCCCGAGGTTGATGGCTTATCCGTTTAACGAACGTGGCATGGTTGCGTCCTGGCGGCGGCAAGTCTGACGAACAGGAGTTTCAGATTGGCATCCGATACGAGTGCAGCGACGGCGGAACACATTAGTGAAGCGACGCATCGTGTGCGCTTCTATCACGATGATGAGGTTCTGCTAGCCGAGGTCGCCGCTTTCCTTGATCAGGCTCTGCGCAGCGGCGGTTCTGCCGTCGTGATCGCAAACCCGCATCGCGTCGATACGCTCAAACGACGGCTTGTCAGCCTCGGTTCCCTGAAGAATTCCCCGGACCTCCCTCCCGGCCGCTTGATTGCGCTCGACGCACAAGAGGCGCTCGATCATTTCATGGTGGACGGATGGCCGGATGCGCAGCGCTTCGATGCCACGGTCGGCAAGACTGTCCGCGACGCCTGCGCGGCCGCGGACACGGTTCATGCCTTCGGCGAAATGGTTGCGCTATTGTGCATGCAAGGGCTGTACGACGCGGCCATCCGCCTCGAGCAGCTCTGGAACGGCCTGCGCGAAAAATGCCGTTTCTCGCTGTTCTGCGCCTACCCATGGCGGCTTTTCCCGACGGAAGAACTGGCCTCGGCCTTTCACGACATCTGCACCGAACATGATCATGTGCGCGCGCAGGAACATCCGACGCCGGACCTCCCGCTGGATGTGCAATTGCGGCTGGCCAGGCTAGAGCAAAGAACGGTCGCACTGCAGGCGGAAGTCGTGCGCCTCAAGGAGTCCGAGCAGGCGCTGAAACGCCGGGAGCGCGAGCTCGCCGACTTCATGGAGGGCGCCGTGGAAGGACTCCATCGGGTCGGCCCGGACGGCACGATTCTGTGGGCGAACAACGCTGAGCTGACCATGCTGGGTTACCGCTGGGAAGAGTATGTCGGACATCACATCAGCGAATTTCATCTCGACCAGGACGTCATCGACGACATTCTCACCCGCTTGCTCGACGGGGAAACGCTGTACGACTGCCCTGCCCGTTTGCGCTGCAAGGACGGCTCGATCAAGCACGTGGTCATTCATTCGAATGGCAGCTTCGAAGACGGCTCGCTGCGCTATACGCGCTGCTTTACGCGCGATGCGACCGAGCGCCATCAGCTCGAACTTGCGTATCGCGAACGCGAAGCGTTGCTGGCGGAGCTCACTGCCTCGAACCGCGCCAAGGATGAATTCCTGGCGATGCTCTCGCACGAGCTGCGCAATCCGCTTGCACCCATCAGTGCGGCAGCGCAGGTGCTGATGCTCGCGGCCGACGATCCGGAGCGCGTCAGGCATACCGCCGGGATCGTCGAAAGGCAGGTCGGGCATTTGTCCGGCCTGATCGATGACTTGCTGGATGTGGCGCGCGTGACGAGAGGCGTCATCGTGCTGGAGCGGCACCGGCTGGATTTCCGCCAGATCGTTTCCGACGCAATCGAACAGGCGAAACCGCAGATGGAGGCCTATCGGCATCGTCTGCTGGTCCATGTGCCCCCGGCTGCGGTGCCGGTCTTGGCAGACCGCAAGCGCATGCTCCAGGTCGTCGCCAACGTCCTTTCCAATGCAGGCAGGTACACGCCGGAAGGCGGCCAGATTTCGGTGCGCCTGGATGCAGAGAAAGAACATATGACGCTGACGGTCTCGGACAATGGAATAGGCATGACGCCCGAGCTGGTCGCGCGCGTGTTTGATCTGTTCACGCAGGGAGAGCGCGGCGCCGACCGCTCGCAGGGCGGGCTGGGCCTCGGCTTGGCACTGGTCAAGAATCTGGTGGAGCTACACGGCGGCAACGTGCATGCGGACAGCGCCGGCCCCGGAAAAGGCAGCACCTTTACCATTTGCCTGCCACTGCTGTCGGAAGAGTCGGCGCCGACATCGGAGCGGGCTGCGTCCTCGCTGCCGCGGTTGGACAAGCATTCGCTGCGCGTGATGGTGGTAGATGACAACGCCGACGCGGCCGACACCTTGTGCATGCTGCTGTCCATGGCGGGCCATGAGGCATATGCATGCTACACGGCCGCCGACGCGACAGAGAGCGCCCGGTCAACCCGTACGCAGGTATTCATCCTCGACATCGGCTTGCCGGACCTCGACGGCTTCGCGCTTGCGAAACGGTTGCGTGCAATGCCGGAAACGGCTGGCGCCACGCTCATTGCGGCCACGGGCTACGGGCACGAACAGGACAGGCAGCGCGCGCTGGCGGCGGGATTCGATCACCACCTGGTCAAACCGGTGTCCATCGAAGCATTGCTGGCCATTCTGGCGGCGCTTCCCCGCGCCTGACTGCCGCCCGCGTGTGCCGCGCCCCGCCGCGGCAACGCCACGAAGCCTCGCAGTGCCTGGCACATGGCCGGATCGTGCCGGCCCCCGAACGTTTCATAAACGGTGCTAGCGCCTCGATACGGCAGCCATTTCTCCACGGATGAGCCATACCCGGCTCTGCCGGCCCTGCGCCATGCTGCTGTTGGCAATCGCCACGCTGCCATCGTCGGTCACGTCCAGCTTCTCCATCAGCCATCCCTGGTGACTGCCGTTCGTCCCGCCCTCCGGATCGGCGCTGTGCGGTACCGCCTCCGGCTCGGAAAAGGCATGCCCGCCGTCGGCCGACACGGAGATGCCGAGTCCACGCGGCTCCCTGCGGTAGTCGGGATAGAGTTCATACACGACCGCTACCCGGCCCGCCGCATCGACGCCAAGATAGGGATAACGGGCACTGTCGGCCGAGTCCGGCAGCGGCGCCGACACGGCACGGGACGGCTCGAACGTCCGGCCGCCATCCATGGAACGCGTGTAGTGCACCTGAAACCGCGCAAAAGGACCGCCATCGCTTTGGGCATAGACGAGATGGAGCGCTCCGTCCGGCCCGGCGGCCAGCTTCGGCGTGTCGGCGTAGCCGTCGTCCGCGGCGACGATGACCGGCCGGCCGAAGCGCTTGCCGCGATCGCGCGAAGCGGCGACATGAATGTCGGCCCCCTCGTCCTCGCCGGTGGTCCAGGCCAGGTAAACGCTTCGATCCTTGCCAACGGCCAGCGACGGCGCACGCGCCGGCTTGTCGCCAACTCCGCCGGCGATGCGCTGCGGCGGCGAAAAGCGCCTTCCGCCGTCCTCGGAACGGCTGAACCATAGCCCCCCCTCGTACTCGGTCCATGCCGCGTACAGCACGCCGTCCGGCCCGGCTGCGAGGTCGAGACTGCCGTTATGCCAGACCTTGGCATTGATCCTGCCCTTGCCGTCTCCCGCGCGTGAGCGCGACAGATTGATCGGCTGCGAGAAGCTGCGCCCGTTGTCGTCCGAGCGGGAAAACAGGATGTCTCCGCCATGCGAGCCGCCGGAGAAAATGATTTCCTGCCAAAGCATATAGATTCTTTCGGGAGCATCCGGCGCGCGTTCCATTCGCGGCAGCCAGGAAAACGTGTCGCCGCTGCGTGAAACATTCAGTGCCTGCGGCAATTGCGCCCGCCCTTGCGGCGACAGCAGTTGAAAGAAGACGTCCTTGCGCGCCTGGTCCACCCATGCCACTGCCGCGCCGCCGTCCGGGCCGATGCTCACTGCCGGGTCGTCGACGTAGCGGTAGCGCGAATCGTTCTGCTCCCATGGGCCCTTCTCGCCCGGACCGCGCGCGATTTCAACCCGACTGTCCCACGCGATCGGGCCGGCGCACGCAGGGAGCGATGCCGCGAACAGGATGAGAAGCAGATGCGCCGGCAACATGCGCGACGGTTTCATGCAGCGCGGACAGATGTGCACGACTATCTCCCCCGCGCCGCGATCAGGTGCGAAACGACGGGCGGCACGGAGCCCGAGTGGAACCGCCGAATCCGTTCCTGAATCATCCGGTCCGCTTCGGTGACCCGGCCGTGCTGGCGCAAATGCTCGACCCAGGTTTCCAGTTCGAAGACCTCGAGCCAGCGACCGGGAACGGCGACATCCTCGAACAGCTCCCAGAAGATCGCGCCGTCGCGCCGCCGGATGCGGCGCATGTCGTGCATCGCCGATACGAAGGCATCCGTGCGCGCGGGCGGAATCGAATACTCGACGGTGACCAGTACCGGCCCGCGCCCCAGATCGGGATCGGAAGCAACGACGGGCGCCGGCCAGTGGAGCGAGGGAGCGAGATTGGAAAGCTGGTTCGGCAGTCTTCTGCGAGAGACGAGGAGCAAAGCGAGCACCTGGCCGGCCGCCGCGATCGTCAGGGCTGCCGGGATGGTCGATTCCGTGGCGACCGCACCCCACAACGCGCTCCCGCCGGCCATGCAGCCGTTGAAGACGACGAGGAAAACGGCCAGCGTGCGCGCCTTGACCCAGTTCGGCAGCGCCATCTGCGCCGCCACATTCAACGTGGTGAGCATCGCAATCCAGCCGGTCCCGGCGAGAAATGCCAGCACACACGCAGCCGGAAAACTGCGCAGGTAGGCGAAGCCCAGGGCGACCAAGGCGAACATGAGCGTGGCGGCGGCCGTCACGACGTTGCCTGACAGCCTATCGCGCAGGCGCGGCAGCGCGATTGCTCCGCACACGGCGCCGGCGCCGAGAAATCCGAGCAGGATGCCGTATCCGCCCGCCCCAAGCCCAAGCTCCTGGCGGGCAATCAGCGGCAGCAACGCCCATGTTGCACTGGCAAAGACGAAGAATGCGCCGGCCCGGATCAGCACGGCGTGAAAGTCCGGTGCCTGGCGCACGTATCGGAAGCCGGCCCGAAGCGCACCGAAAAAGCGTTCCGGCGGAAGGGCGCCGGCGCGAGGTTCCCGCTGCCAGAGGACCAGTGCCGCCAGCACCGCCAGCACCGACAATCCGTTCAGCGCGAACACGGCTCCCGGCCCGATTGCCGCGACGATGGCGCCGCCAAGAGCCGGTCCGATGGCCCGGGCGATGTTGATGCCCATGCTGTTCAGCGCAACGGCGGAAGAAATTTCTTCCTTCCTGACGAGCTCGGGAACGATGGCCTGGAACGGCGGCGCATTCAGCGCGGCGCCGAGACCGAGCCCGAAGGTCGCCAGCAGCAGTATCGCGGGCGAGACGAGCCCCATGAATTGCAGCGCCGCGAGCAGCGTGGCGGTGACCAGCATCAGGCACTGCGCGAAGATCAGGAAGCGGCGGCGATCAATGATGTCGGCCAGCACGCCGGCCGGCAATGCAAACAGGAACATCGGCAGTGTGGTCGCTGCCTGCACCAGCGACACCATGATCGGGCTCGGCGCGAGCGTGGTCATCAGCCAGGCGGCGCCGACGTCGTGCATCCAGGTGCCGATGTTCGACACCAGGGTCGCCAGCCAGATCGACCGGAAGACCGGCCGCTGCAACGGCGCCCAGGGCGAGGCCTGAGCAATGCTGCCGGCCGCGCCCTTCGTTTCGTCCGCCATCCCGGCTCCGGCTAGAAGGCGAAGCAGCTACAACCCAGGACACCCCAGAACGAGCGCAGGTCGGAAGCAGGGATGTCGGCATGCCGTGCGTAGCGGTGGGCATGGCCATGCAGGCAGCATGCGCGCGCGTCACGCATCTGCATGCCGGATGCCGCCGCCGACGCGCCGACGCGATATCCGCAACAAGAGCGGACCGGAGACCAGTCCGGGCTGGCGGGCGGCAGCGGCGGATCGAACCTGCGGAATTCCTCGCTGGCCCATACGGGCCGCCCGCCCACCATCGTCAGCACCGACTCGATGTTCCGGATATCGTCTTCCGGGACCGAGAAATAATCCTTGTTCAGTACCGCAAGGTCGGCATACTGACCCGCCGCGATCCTGCCCTTTCTGCCCTCCTCGCTCGAAAACCAGGCGCTTCCCTCGGTGTAGAGCCGCAATGCCTGCGTCCGGTCCAGCCGATTGCGCTCCGGGTACAAGAGAAGTCCCCCGACGGTCTTGCCGGTCACCATCCAGTACAGGGCAATCCACGGGTTGTAGCTTGCGACGCGGGTCGCATCGGTGCCGGCGCCGACCGGAACGCCGGCCTCCAGCATGCGCGCGATCGGCGGCGTCCGCTCGGCGGCAGGGGCGCCATACCGGTCGACGAAATACTCGCCCTGGTAGGCCATGCGATGCTGGATCGCGATTCCCCCGCCGAGCGTCTTTACGCGCTCGATGTTCGCCGGGCTGATCGTCTCGCAGTGATCGAAGAACCAGTGCAGGCCGTCGAAAGGCACGTCCCGGTTCACCTGCTCGAACACGTCGAGCGCGCGCGTGATGGTTTCGTCGTAGGTCGCATGCAGCCGCCACGGCCAGCGGTTTTCCGCAAGCAGACGCACGACGCGGCCGAGCTGCTCTTCCATGCTGGACGGCATGTCCGGCCGCGGTTCGAGGAAGTTCTCGAAGTCCGCTGCGGAAAACACCAGCATCTCGCCGGCGCCGTTGATCCGGTACATTGCGTCGCCGGCGCCCGGCCCGGTCAGCGCGATCCAGTTGCGGAAGTCGTCCAGCTCCTGCTGCGGCCGCTGCGTGAAGAGGTTTGCCGCCACGCGCAGGGTCAGCAGCCCTTCCCTGTGCAGTTCCTCGATGACTTCGTAATCCTCGGGGTAATTCTGGAAGCCGCCGCCGGCGTCGCAGATCGAGGTCAGGCCGAAGCGGTTCAGTTCGCGCATGAAGTGGCGCGTCGAATTGACCTGGTCTTCTTTCGGCAGTTTCGGGCCCCGGGCCAGCGTTGCGTACAGGATGGCGGCATTCGGGCGCGCCAGCAGCAAGCCGGTCGGATGGCCGGCCTTGTCGCGCTGGATCTCGCCGCCGGGCGGGTCCGGCGTGTCCTTCGTATAGCCGACCGCCCGCAGTGCCGCGCCGTTCAGGATCGCGCGGTCGTACAGATGCAGGATGAAGACCGGGGTCTCGGGCGCGACGGCATTGACTTCCTGCAGCGTCGGCATGCGCCGCTCCCGGAACTGGAATTCGCTCCAGCCGCCGATCACGCGCACCCACTGCGGCGGCGGCGTGCGGCGCGCCTGTTCCTTCAGCATCGCCATCGCCTCGGCCAGCGAAGGCACGCCATCCCAGCGCAGCTCGAGGTTGTAGTTGAGTCCGCCGCGTATCAGGTGGATGTGGCTGTCGTAGAGCCCGGGAATGACGGTCCGCCCGTTGAGGTCGACGACTTCCGTGCCTGGCCGGCGGTGGCTCAGGATGTCCTCGTCACGCCCCACATCCTGGAAGACGCCATCCCTGATCAGGACTGCCGTTGCATCCGGGCTGGCGCGATCGAGCGTCGCCAGTTTTCCGTTGTGCAGTATCGTGTCCGGCATGGCGGACTCCTTTCGCCATGTTCAGCGCTGCGCTGCCGCGGTGGCCGTGCCTTCTCCGGTTGCCGTCTTGTTCTCCTGGCCGCCGAACATCGTCTTCGCGTAGATGATGCCGAGCCCGTAGGCGCCGCCGAGTTCCTGCGCGAGGCCGGTGACGGCATCGTAGGTTTCGCTGCGCGCCCAGTCGCGCTGGAGCTCCAGCAGGTATTGCAGCGCGCTCATCGGGCGGATGCCGGCGTGCACCATGCGGTCCATCGCACGCTGGTGCGCCTCGTCCGACACGTCGCCGCAGGCATCGGCGACCACATAGACATCGAATCCCTGGTCGAGCGCGGACAGCGCGGGGCCCACGATGCAGACCGAAGTCCACAGCCCGGCAAGCACGATCTTGTCCTTTCCGGCCGCGTTGACGAGATCGGTGACCCGGCTGTCTTCCCACGTGTTCATCGTCGTGCGGTCGATCACCTCGGCCTTCGGATGCGCGGCCTTGATTTCGTCGAACATCGGCCCGGAAAAGGTTTTCTCCGCGACAGTCGTGAGAATGGTCGGCACCTTGAAGATGCGGGCCGCATGCGCAACAAGCGCGGCGTTGTTGCGCAGCATGACCGCGTCGATCGATTTGGTCGCGAATGCCATCTGGGACTGGTGATCGATCATCACGAGCGTGTGATTGCCCGGCGCGAGGAGCATCTTGCCAGGAACGGGATTTGCTCTTGGTGCCATGGGGCTTCTCCTTGTTTCAACGGGATTGCAGCAGACGCATCAGTGACCGGAAAGCGAGGCGATGCCAGCCTTGCTGCTTCACGGCTGAGAGGCATACGCCTCTTTCTGGACAGCCGCGCTTACCAAGGAACCTGCCGGGCGCAGGAAGTTCCCGGATGCGA
>Ga0164243_10007051_pt1 | contig 16870 bp, 15 predicted proteins | sample OricompcompostOP_FD_108781 | JGI IMG/M metagenome (GOLD analysis project Ga0164243, IMG submission 108781) | Organic Plus compost microbial communities from Emeryville, California, USA - Original compost - Organic plus compost (OP) | ecosystem: Engineered > Solid waste > Mixed feedstock >... | reverse complement strand
GCTTCTGGGTGATGCCGCCGACCCACTGCGCCGGATCGTAGGTCGGCTGGCTGGCCATCGCCACGATCCGGCCGGTCTTCGCCTCCATGACCACGGCCGCACCCGAGTCGGCCACGTAGTTCTTGTGCGTCACCGGGTCGTAGGTCTTGCGCGCGGTCTGGATCGCGTCGTTGAGCTCCTTCTCGACCGTGCCCTGCACCTTCGCGTCGATGCTGGTGACCAGGGTGTCGCCGGGCTGTGCCGCGACCGACTCCCCCTCCCCGATCTCGCGGCCCAGTGAGTCCACCGTGACCGAGTCATAGCCCGGCATGCCGCGCAGCCACTCGTCGTACTCCTTCTCGACGCCGGCCCGACCGACCTCGGAGGTGTTGTTGAGCGACTCGTCGCCGGCCTTCGTCGCAGCCTTGTACTCGTCGCCGGTGATCGGCGAGAGGTAACCCAGAACCCCGGCCGCGTTGACGCCGTAGGGGTGCGGGTAGGAACGCACCGTCTGCTTGTCGGCGACGACCGCCGGATAGTCCTCGGGCTGCTCGAGGATCTTCAGGGCGACCGTCTTCTTGACGTCGGAGGCGATCGGCACCGGCTGGTACTGCGACCCGTTCCAGTCGGCGAGGGTCTTCTTGATCTTCGCGACCTTGACTCCGGTCGCATGAGCGACCCGCCTGAGGAGCTTGTGCTGATCGTCGTCGCCGAGCTTGTCGAGGACGGTGCGGTCGATGCTGACCACCCAGGAGGTTCGGTTGGTGACCAGGGGACGTCCCTGGTCGTCAACGATCAACCCGCGCACCGGTTGCTTGACCACCTGACGCACCGACTGCGACGCCGCCTGGGCGCGATAGCTGGAACCGTTCGCGACCTGGAGGTAGTAGAGCCGCACTCCGAGGGTCGCGAAGAGCGCGAGGACCAACGCCTGCAACACAATCAGGCGCAGGCGGCTGGTCCGGGCGGTGCTGGACCCCGTCATCGTCCCCCCAACGTCATCACAGCCGTCAGATCCGTGCGTGTTCGGGCTCGAGGCGGACGAGCAGGAGCATCACCCACGGCACCAGGAAGGGGGTGAGCAGCAGGTCCCAGACGAGGCTGATGCCGATCACCTCCAGCATCGAGCCGACCCCGACACCGCCCTCGCCGAGGAGCAGGCCGCTGATCGCGTAGATGCTGGTGCCGACGAACGAGCAGCCGGCCACGGCGGCCATGACCATCAGTGCGGGCGGCTTGGCGGGCAGGCCACCGAGCCCGATGCCAGCATCCTGACGCAGCCGACCGGCGACGTACCCGACGACCAGCAGGGAAAGGGCCCAGCGCCCGGCGGTGTGGTCGGCCGGCGGCGCCAGATCGAGAAGTACGCCGGCGGCGAACCCGAGCACGAGACCGAACTGTCCGCCTCGGGCGAGCGCCCCGGCCACCACGATGAGGAGAACCAGATCGGGGACCACGCCATCCCAGGCGAAGGCGCTGAACAGGCTCACCTGGAGCACCAGCGCGAGACAGACGAGCACCACCACGGCCAAGTTGCCGAGGAGGCGAGTGTGGGTGGTGGCGCGGTTCACTTCAGGCTCCCGTCCGGCTCTACGACGGAGCGGTCGCTCTTGGTGCCACTCGGTACGACGACACCCACCACGTCGAGCGAGCCGAAGTCGACGTAGGGCTCGACGCGGACGGTGCGCGAGGAGTCCCGGACGCTGGCGTAGACGCCGGTCACCTTGCCGATCGGCACCCCGGCGACGTACGGCGCGGCCCGGCCATCGCCCCAGGTCACGACCGTCTCCCCCTTGAGCGGGGCGACGGTCTGGTCGACGAGCTCGAGGTCAAGTCGGCCCTTGCCGGAGACCAGGCCGGTGCCCCGGACCATGCCCACCTGGCCGCCGCCGTCGCCACCCACGCGGCCGCCGACCACCGAGTCGGCGTCGACGATGAGCAGCACGGTCGCGGTCTCGGCGGTCACCCGCAGCACCCGGCCGACCAGGCCGTCGGCGTTGATGACGGTCATGTCGGCGCTGATCCCGGCATTGCTGCCGGCGTCGATGGTCACCGTCCTTGTGAACGACTGCGCCGGGCCGTAGGCGATGACCCTCGCCGGCACGAGCGAGTAGCCGAGGTCGGCGGCCGAGCGGGTCAGGCCCTCGTACTGGGCAAGCTTGGCGCGGCCGTAGTCGCTCGTACGCAGCTCGCGCCGCAGGTCGGCGTTGTCGCTCTTCAGCTCGGCGATCTGGCCACGCAGCTTGGTCCGACTGTCGAACCAGGCGGGAATGGACGTGAGCGGGTGTGCCGCCGTACTGACCGCAGACTCCACCGGCCCGAAGAGCTCCCCCGCCAGGTCACGTGCCGGACTCAGCGCGGGCGTCTGGTCGAGCGTGGCCAAGCTGGCGCAGGCGAGCAGGAGCGCGACCGCCGTCGAGCGTTTCGGGCCCCGCGGGTCCTTCGGCTCCAGGCTTCCGCGCTTGTTGAGCCCCTCCGGGCGGAGCGGGCGCGGCCGGGTGCGGCTGCCGACGTTGAACGGGGTGAGGAGAGCCATCACCACCGCCCCGCAACAGAACGACTGGAGTCGGCGACCAAGACCTTGGAGAGTGCATCGAACTCCTCGACGCAGCGTCCGGCACCCAGCGCGACCGAGCTCAGCGGGCTCTCCGCCACGTGCACGGGCATCCCGGTCTCGTGACGGAGCCGCTCGTCGAGCCCGCGGAGGAGGGCACCACCGCCGGTGAGGACGATGCCGCGGTCCATGATGTCTCCGGCGAGCTCTGGCGGAGTCTGGTCGAGGGTGGTGCGGACGGCGTCGATGATGCCGTGCAGCGGCTCCTCGATGGCGTGGCGGAGGTCGGCGCTGGAGACGGTGACCGTGCGCGGCAGCCCGCTGACCAGGTCCCGGCCGCGGATCTCCGCCTCGGGCTCCTCCGACATCGGCCAGGCCGACCCCAAGGTCATCTTGACCTCTTCGGCGGTGCGCTCGCCCAGGAGGAGCGCGTGTTCCTTCTTCATCCACGACACGATGGCGGCGTCGAGGTCGTCGCCCGCGGTCTGCACCGAGAGGCTGGTCACGATCCCCCCCAGGCTGATCACCGCCACCTCGGTGGTACCGCCACCGACGTCGACGACCATGTTGCCGGTCGGGAGGTGGACCGGGAGTCCGGCACCGATCGCGGCAGCCATCGGCTCCTCGACGATGTAGACGTTACGCGCGCCGGCCTGGTAGCCGGCCTCTTTCACCGCCCGGGTCTCCACCGGGGTGATCCCGCTGGGCACACAGATCACCATCCGCGGCTTGGCGAAGTACCGGCGTCGGTGGACCTGCCGGATGAAGTAGCGGAGCATCTGCTCGGTCGCCTCGAAGTCGGCGATGACACCATCCTTGAGCGGGCGGATCGCCACGATGTCGTCCGGCGTGCGTCCCAGCATGCGCTTGGCCTCGTGCCCCACCGCGAGCATCTCGCCGGTCTGCTGCTGCAGCGCGACGACACTGGGCTCATCAACCAGCACGCCTTTGCCGCGGACGTAGACAAGGGTGTTGGCGGTGCCGAGGTCGACGGCCATGTCGCGGCCGATCAGACTGTTCGCCATGGGTGGTCTGCCTGTCCTGGGTGCGGGCTCGGGGAAGGAAGGGCGCACCTGACGTCGAGGCTAAGGAGCCGCAGGCGTGTTTCTGGTGAGGCACGCCGGGATTCTTGGGACTCTTGGGACTCGTGTGACTAGGAACGACGGGTCGCGGCCCCTCAGCGGGTGTGCGGGCTGGTTGGTGGCCGGTGTGCCTCGGGATCCTGCGGACCGCCGGTGAGAGCGTCCCAGCCGCGTTCGGCTCCGCGACCGGCATCGGCGAGGGCGTCCCAGCCGTGGCCGTGGGCGAGGTCGCCCGCGCTTCGGCCGATCCCGAGATCGAGGTCCCACAGACCACGCGGAGCGTTCCCCGGGTCAGGGACCAGCGGATCGTGGACGCCGGGTGCCGTCGCCACCTGAGCGTCGTGACCGGACACGATGTGGGCCATGTTGGCCAGAGACTCCGTGTCGTGGTCGAAGTACGACGTGTGCGTGCCCAGCAGCCCACGCAGGCCGCCCGCATCGCGGCTCGGGTCCTCCGCTTCGAACCGGGTCGCCCCGAAGCCGTCACCGGACGGATCGGCCCCGAGCCCGATCGCTGGGACCGGTCCGCCCGGATCCAGGTCGCGTGGATTCCACCAGCCGTTGTCACCGAGGTCGGCGATCGGGTCAGCACTGTTGCGACCGACCCAGACATGGCCGTCGGCGATACCAAGGTCAGTGGCGTGGTGATGACCGTTACCGGCACCCGGGCTGCCGACCAGGACAAGGTCGTCAATGTCGCCGTGCCGGGCCACGCTCGCGCCGTCGGCCGCGGTGGTCGAGCCGTAGCTGTGGCCGATCACGGTCAAGTGCGGGTCGGCATCGCGCATCTCGTTGATGCCTCGGACGAGGTGGGCGAGCCGATCACCGCCAGCCTTGGCAAGGCGATCGTCGAGGACGTCCGCACCCCTCCCCCAGCCGTCCCCGTCGCCGGTCCCGTCTGCACGGTCGGGAGCGTCGTAGCCGATCCAGAACAGGACCGCCGAGGTGTCCTGCGGGTGCAGGAAGCGACTCGCCTGGTAGAGGTTGATCGCCTTCACTGCCTGGTCCGGAGCACTCTGCATGTCGGTACCGAATCCCGGGACCGTGACGGCGAGGTTGGCCGCGGAGTCCAGGTCGCCCACCGCGATCGAGACCGAACCGTCCTGGTCGAAGGCGTCCGGGTCGTAGCCGTAGAGCTGGACCGGCACTCGGTCGCCGGTGCTCGGATCGGTCAACTGCATCGCCCCGATCGCGCGCCGAGTGGCCCGGGCGTTGTCGAGACGATTCTGCTCGATGCGGGTCCGGTCGGATCGCGGGATCGCGGTGATCTCGGCCAGATCGCGTCCGAGACTGGTTCGATTGGCGAGGTCGCGGGCCGTCGCGGGAAGGCCGTCGAGATTGCCGAGCAGGGTCGGCGACGCGGTCAGCAGAGCCAGCCGCTGCCGCGGCGTCAACTGCCGCCACCAGGCCCGCACCGACGCCGGCGGCGTACCGCCCGGAGGGACGGCGATCCGATCAGCCGGATCCGGTGCGCCGCCGTAGCGCTGCTCCACCTGGGCTTCGGTGGTGAGTCGGCGGAACGTGCCACGCATCTCCTCCTCGGCCTCGCGCAGGTCGGCGATCCAGCGGGCGCGGTCGCCCTCGTAGGCCGCCACCAGCCGCTCCACGACGTCGGCATCCTGCGGCGCGTCCCGCCAGTCCGACGCGTCGCCGGCCGGGGTCCCTCGGATCGCTCCGGCGATCTCGTCGGCGAGTCTGGTCACAAGCCGGCTGTAGCGCCGATCAAGGTCGTCGTGACGGCCCTGGAGCTCGATCAAGCTGTCGGCATGGCCGAGGATCCGGCCGCCGATGCTGCGGCTGGCCAGCGAGAGCGCGTCGGCGCGACGCGCAAGCACGCAAATCGTCTGGTGGTAGGCATCGCCGGCGCCGCCCCACCAGCTGCGGCACCGGGCCGGACCGGAGGCGAAGGAGCCGGCGTCGTCGAAGATCGCCGAGGCGGCCAGGACATCGCGCCCGAAGTCGGCGACCCCGGCTGGATCCGCGACGAAGGGCGGCACGGGCGTGGGGAGACGCATTCCGTGAACCGGTGGCCGCGTCGTACTGAGCGTCATCGCCGCTCCCGGAGCAGCTCGAGCAGCACCGCCTCGTTGAGTTGGGCGAGGAAGCCGGCCCGCCGGCGGCCACGCAGGTCAGCGACCAGGAGCCGCGCCATCGTCGAACGAATGCCGTCGGCCTCGGCCTCAGCCAGGCCGGCCAGCCGCCCGGCATGGCGGGCCCACGCCGCCGCGAAGGAGTCGGCGGATCCGCGCACGGCGGCGGTGAAACCGACGGTCGAGGAGGTCTCAACGGTGGTGCGAGCACCGCGCAAGTAGAGGTGCTGGTCGTCCCAGCCACGCTCGGCGACGGCGACCTCTGCGGGGTCGAAGGAGAGCATATCGGTGGTCATGCGGGCAGGCTGCCCGCCGCCTCCGGCCGGAAACGCCGCCCTTCAGCGGCTGTGGAAAGCTTGCGGTCGCCTCAGAGCTGGGGGAACCAGAGCTTGATCTCGCGCTCGGCGGACTCGGGCGAGTCGGAGCCGTGGACCAGATTCTCCCGATTGGAGAGGGAGAGGTCACCACGGATGGTGCCAGGCGCGGCCTTCCGTCCGTCGGTCGCGCCGTTGAGCGCGCGGACCACCTCGATCGCCTCGTCCCCCTCGAGGACCATGGCGAGCAGCGGACCGGAGGTGACGAAGTCGCGCAGCGGCGGGTACCACGCCTGCTCCACGTGCTCGTGGTAGTGCTCGTCGGCCATCGCCGCATCGATGGTGCGCAGCTCGGCAGCGACGATCGTGAGACCCTTCACTTCGTAGCGGGTGAGGACGTCGCCCACCAGGCCACGGCGGACCGCATCGGGCTTGATGATCACGAACGTGCGCTGCGTCATATCACTGACCCTAGCGGCCCGGGTCGGCGCGGAGGGAATCCGCCCGACGCGCCACGTCGGCGGGCACCTCCGCAGGGGCATCTGCGTCCGGGACCGGCATCTGCGCCACCCGGCGGAGCGGAATGTGTCCGCCCCAGACGCCCGCCGCGATGTCGTCGGGCTCATCACCGGGCCCGCCGGCGCGCTCCTTCATCGAGGCCTCGCGCAGCGGGACCGCGAGTACGGCGGTCGCGGCGAGCTCCTTGCGCGAGCTCGGCCGCAGGGTGGCGTACCGGCCGGGGATCATGTGGTCGACAATCAGCGCGAATGCACGCTCCCGCTCGACGGGGTCGTCGACGAGACGCGCCGGCCCCACGACGACGGCACTGCGGTAGTTCATCGAGTGGTGGAAGGCGCTGCGGCCGGCGACCAGCCCGTCGAGCTCGGTGATCGTCACGCAGACGTCGCGATCGACGGCGCGACCCAGCCATCCCGCCGCGACCGAGCCGTGGACGTAGAGCGTGCCGCCCTCATCGGGTCCGTCCAGGTCGAGACCGAAGGCGGTCGGCAGGACCACCGGATGGCGGGCCCCGTCGGCAGCGTCCGCGATCACACCGAGATGGGCCACCAGCGCATCGGCCAGGAAGGCGTGCAGCCGGGCGCGGTCGGCGACGGCACGGTTCCGGCCGCGGTTGACGCGGGTGCGGGGCGTCGAGGACAGGGATCGAGCGGCGGGCATGGGACCATCGTTGCCGACAAGTGGCCTGCACACACGGGCCAATTCCTTTCGAGATCAATAGGACACCTGTGTCAGCGCTGCCACTTCGACTCGACCGGGCCGCTTCCGACCCGCTGCCGGTGCAGTTGGCCGGACAGATACGCGCACTGATTCTTGCCGGCACCTTGGAGCGCGGCGACCGACTGCCCTCCTCGCGGGCGCTCGCTGCCGACCTGGGCACCTCCAGAGCGGTCGCCGAGCAGGCCTATGAGCAACTGATCGCCGAGGGATGGCTGCAGGGCCGCCGCGGCTCCGGCACCTATGTCGGCGCCCCGCCCGGACCGATCCGACCTCGCCGACCGCGCCGGTCGTCGGTCGCCACGGATGCCCCGCTCCGCCATCTGGACACCGGCACGCCGTGGACAGACCCGTGCAGCACAGCCGGCTGGCGACGTGCCTGGCGTGAGGTGTCCACCGCGACACCACCGCGGGGGTACGACGACCCGCGCGGCCTCCCGGAACTCCGGGTCGCCCTCGCCGACCGGTTGGCACGGACCCGCGGCCTGGAGGCCGACCCAGACGAGATCGTGCTCACCGCCGGCACCACCGATGCCCTCCGCCAACTCCTGCCCGAGCTGCCGCCCGGCGCCATCGCGGTGGAGGACCCCGGCTACCGCGCCGCGGTCGAGACGGTTCGCACCTTCGGTCGCCGGGTCGTGGACCTGCCCGCGATCGAACCCGTCACCGACCTGCACGGCTGCGCGGCGGCGTACGTGACGCCGGCGCACCAGCACCCGCTCGGCCGGGTGATGCCGGCAGCCGACCGACTGACCCTGCTCGACGCGGCCCGGGCCTCGGACGCGGTGGTGGTCGAGGACGACTACGACTCCGAGTTCCGCTACGACGTCGCGCCGGTGCCGGCGCTGGCCACCTTGGACCGCGAGCGGGTGGCCTACGTGGGCACCGCCGCCAAGTCGGTGATCCCGACCCTGCGGCTGGGCTGGCTGGTCCCACCGAGCGACCTCCTCGACGCCGTCGTACGCCGTCGTACGATCACCCACGCCGGTGCCGCCTGGCCCTCCCAACGGGCGCTCCTGACCCTGCTCCGTGACGGCTGGGCCGACAAGGCGGTGCGCGCCGCCCGCCGGGTCTACGCCGAGCGCGCACCGCGCGTCGCGGCAGCGATGTCACCACACGCCGAGCTGGCCGGACCGCTGGCCGGGATGTACTCGACCTGGCTGCTTCCGCAAGCAGACGCCGTCCGGGCGCGGGACGCCGCCCTGGCCGCCGGCTTCCGGCTCAACCTGTTGAGCTCCTACTCCCGGTCCAGCGGGCTCACCGGACTGGTGATCGGCTTCGGCGGGGTCACCGACGACGAGCTCGATCGCGCGCTGGCGGTCATCAGCCGCGCGCTCTGACCAGCGTCCGGTCAGCGCTCCTGGGACTCCGCGGACTGCTGGGGCTGTTGGGTGAGTCGGTCGAACTCGGCGAACGCCGCCGCTCGCTCCCGCTCGATCTTGCGGCCCAGGAAATCGGCCATACCCCACAGCAGCGCGAAGATCGCGCCGAGCACGAACATCAGCGGGATCACCACGCCGAGCGCGATCGCGGCGACCTGGACGATCCAGCCAACCCAGTAGGCCCACGGCCGTCGGAGCATGCCGCTGAGCACGATGCAGATCACACACAGGCCGAGGCCGATGCCTAGCGAGGCACCGGCCGAGACGTCGGCGATGGCGATCATGACCGGGGTGGTAAGGCCGAGGACGATCGCCTCCAGCACCAACACGGCGGCGCACATGCCGCGCCGTGGCGACCTCTCCCGCTCACTCGCCACGGTGCGGTCCCTCCCGGCGACCCTTGCGGGCGAGCAGGGTCCGGGCCTCGCCCGCGGTCACGACCGACCCGGTGACCAGCACGGCACCCTCGCTGATGGACCCGGACCCACTGGTCTCGGCAAGCGCGACCGCGGCATCGATCGCATCGGCCAGACGCGGTACGACGGTGACCCGGTCCTCGCCGTAGATCTCCACGGCGATGCGACCCAGCTCGATCGCGGGCATCGCCCGCGAGGTGGCGTTCTGGGTGACGACCAGGTGCTCCAGATGCGGCTCGAACGCGGCCAGCACCCCCTCGACGTCCTTGTCCGCCATCACCCCGACCACCCCGACGACAGTCGCAAAGGAGAACGAGTCCGCCAGCGCCGCCGCCGTAGCGGTGGCACCGTGCGGGTTGTGGGCCGCATCGAGAAGGATGGTGGGCGAACTGCGCACGATCTCCAGTCGGCCCGGCGAGCTCACCTCCGCGAAGGCATCGCGGACCAGTTGGTCCTCAAGCGGCTGGTCGCCCAGCAGCGCCTCCACCGCGGCCAACGCGACCGCCGCGTTCTGCGCCTGGTGGGCTCCGTAGAGCGGCACGAACACGTCGTCGTACGTGGCCCGCAGACTCTTCAACGTGACCACCTGCCCGCCCACCGCCGGCATCCGGGAGACGACGCCGAAGTCGCCCCCCTCGCGCACCAAGGTGGCGCCGACCTCGACGGCCCGCTCCGCGATGACGGCATCGACGTCCGCCTGCTGATCGGCGACCACCACGACGGCCCCCGGCTTGACGATGCCTGCCTTCTCGCCAGCAATGGCGGCAGGCGAGTCGCCGAGGTACTTGGCGTGGTCGACCGCGATCGGGGTGATGACCGCGACCTTGCCGTCGGCGACGTTGGTGGCGTCCCAGGCACCGCCGAGCCCGACCTCGACGACGGCCACGTCGACGGGTGCTTCGGCGAACTTCGCATAGGCCATGCCCACCATCGTCTCGAAGAAGGAGAGCGGGAACGGCTGGTCCTCGTCGACCAGGTGGGTATAGGGCGCCACGTCGTTGAAGGCGGCCACGAACTCCTCGTCGGTGAGCGGCTCGCCGTCGACCGAGATCCGCTCGTTGATCCGCTCGACGTGCGGTGAGGTGAACCGGCCGGTGCGCAGGTCGAGGGCGCGCAGCAGCGTGTCGATCATCCGCGATGTCGAGGTCTTGCCGTTCGTACCGGTCAGGTGCACCACCTGGAAGGCGTGCTGCGGGTCGCCGAGCACCTCGGTGAACGCCCGGATGCGATCGAGCGAGGGCTCCAGCCGGGTCTCGGGCCAGCGGGACTGGAGGGCGTCCTCGACCTCGTCGATCGTCGCGGCCAGGCGGGGCGTGGGGGTGCCGGAGGTCTCAGTCATCGCACCGCCGAGTCTAGATCCGCTCCCCCGACCCCGCCGAGTCGGCGGGTCAGTGGAGAGTGTGGTTGGCCATGTTGACGACCGGAGCGAAACCCAGCCGCGCGTAGACGCGGTTGGAGACCGGGTTGTCGAGGTCGGTGAAGAGGCAGACCCGGACCCCGTCGCTGAGCAGCCTGCGGCTGGCCTCAGCGACGGTCGCGCTCGCATAGCGGTGGCCGCGGTGTTCGGCGGGGGTGTAGACCGGGCCGATCCGGGCCGCCCAGCGCGGACGGGTTGACGGCGGTCATATGGACGACCTCACCGTCCCGCTCCCAGAGCAGGATCCGGCCATCGGCGATCCGGGTGCGGATGTCCTCACGGGTGAAGAGGGTGCCGCCCTGGGCAGCAGTAGCGTTGCCAGCCTGCTCCCGGGCCGCCCGGTCGAAGTCGTTGAACCAGGCGAGGCACACCGCCACGTCGTCGTACGTCGCGGGGCGGGCTCGTCCCTCAACGCCCGACGGCACGCTCAACTCGCCGAGCTCCCAGAGCCGGCTGCTCATAGCGGTCTCCACCCTGCCGCCCCACAGCCGAGCGCTCTCCTCGGCGACGACCCGGGCGGCAGGCAGTGAGCCGTTGGCCCCGCCTGGGTGCTCGCCGCGCTCGTGCAGGCTCCGGGCGAGCAGCCGCGCGGCCTGGTCCGGCATCGGGCAGACGAAGAGCGGGTACGGCTCGAACGGCGCCGTCCGCATCGCGACCCCGACGACCCGGACATCGTCGCGGAGCAGGGCGAACCAGAACTGCGGCGTCGGCGGCCGGCCCTCCGCCATCGCCCGGGTCGCGACCGTCGCCACCACATTGGTGACGACCGGCGCTGCGGCCAGGTAGTCCTCGGCAAGGACCAGGAAGAGGGCCGCGTCCGAGAAGAAGTCGATGGCGTGGTCGGGCATGCCCGCAGGCTGCCCGGGCCCGCCCCGTTGATCAAGCGGGTGATCAACCGGTTTCGCGTGTGTGAACGCCGAGCCCTAGGATTTCCTCATGACCGAGACCACGCCCCCCAGCACCGCACCGGAGACGACCACGCCGCAACAGCGCGTCGTCGTCGTACCGGACAAGCCGGCGCTCGAGGGCCTGGAGAGCACGTGGGCGGAGCGGTGGAAGGCGGATCAGACCTACGCCTTCGACCGCACCCAGTCTCGCGAGAACGTCTACGCGATCGACACCCCGCCGCCGACCGTCTCGGGGAGCCTCCATGTCGGCCACGTCTTCTCCTACACCCACACCGACCTGATCGCCCGCTACCAGCGGATGCGCGGCAAGTCCGTCTTCTACCCGATGGGTTGGGACGACAACGGCTTGCCGACCGAGCGCCGGGTGCAGAACTACTTCGGTGTCCGCTGCGACCCGAGCCTGCCCTACGACCCGGACTTCGCCCCGCCCGAGAAGCCTGACCCGAAGAAGCAGATCCCGATCAGCCGACCCAACTTCATCGAGCTATGTGAGCAACTGGTCGAGCAGGACGAGAAGGTCTTCGAAGAGCTCTGGCGCACGCTCGGCCTCTCCATCGACTGGAACCAGCACTACACCACCATCGGCCCGAAGGCACAGAAGGTCAGCCAGCGCGCGTTCTTGCGCAATCTGCAGCGCGGCGAGGCCTACCTCCAGGAGGCGCCCACCTTGTGGGACGTCACCTTCCAGACGGCGGTCGCGCAGGCCGAGCTCGAGGCGCGGGAGTATCCCGGCGCCTACCATCGGGTCGCTTACCACCGGCCGGACGGCACTCCGGTTTACGTCGAGACCACTCGGCCCGAGCTGATCGCCAGCGCGGTCGCCCTCATCGCCCACCCGGACGACGAGCGCTACCAGCCGCTGTTCGGCACGACGGTCACCAGCCCGGTCTTCGGCGTCGCGATCCCGGTCCTAGCCCATCCGGCGGCCGAGCCCGACAAGGGCGCTGGCATCGCGATGTGCTGCACCTTCGGCGACCTGACCGACGTTCAGTGGTGGCGGGAGCTGCAGCTGCCCGTCCGTACGGTGATCGGTCGCGACGGCAGGTTCAGCCGGGAGACACCCGCGTGGCTGCTTCCGGGGTCCGGGGCGGACGTGAGCGCCACGGCGGCGTACGCCGACCTCGCCGGCAAGACCGTCCACTCCGCCCGGGAGGCGATGGTCGCCATGTTGCGCTCCCACGGTGATCTTGATGGCGAGCCGAAGCCGACCCAGCGGATGGCGAACTTCTACGAGAAGGGCGACAAGCCGCTGGAGATCGTCGCCACCCGGCAGTGGTACATCACCAACGGCGGCCGCGACGCCGGCCTGCGGGACGCACTGGTCGCTGACGGCGACCGGATCACCTGGGTCCCCGAGCACATGAAGTACCGCTACGACAACTGGGTCGGCGGCCTCAACGGCGACTGGCTCATCTCCCGGCAACGCTACTTCGGCATCCCCTTCCCGGTCTGGTACGCGCTCGACGAGGCCGGCGAGCCCAACTACGAGCACCCGCTGCTACCCGCCGAGGCGGAGCTGCCGATCGATCCGTCGACGGACACGCCGAAGGGGTACGACGCCGACCAGCGCGGCAAGCCCGGCGGCTTCATCGGCGACCCGGACGTGATGGACACCTGGGCAACCTCGTCCCTCACTCCGCACATCGCCGGTGGGTGGGGTCAGGGCCCCGACGGCGAGGACCTGTTCTCGCGGGTTTTCCCGATGGACCTGTGCACCAACGCCCACGACATCATCCGTACCTGGCTCTTCTCGCGAGTGGTCCGCGCACGCCTGGAGAACGGCGTACTGCCCTGGCACCACGCGATGATCTCCGGCTTCATCCTCGACCCCGACCGCAAGAAGATGTCGAAGTCGAAGGGGAACGTCGTCGTCCCGACGGAGATCCTTCAGAAGTTCGGCGCTGACGCGGTCCGCTGGCGTGCCGCGATGGCCCGCCCGGGGCTGGACTCGCCATTCGACGAGACCCAGATGAAGGTCGGCCGACGGCTGGCGATGAAGGTGCTCAACGCCTCGAAGTTCGTGCTGGGCAACGTCAAGGCGACCGAGCTCAACGCCTACCAGGTCGCCGAGCCGGTCGACTGTGCGCTGCTGGCCCGACTCAAAGATGTGATCACGAAGGCGACCGACGCCTTCGACGACTATGACTACACGACCGCACTGGAGACGACCGAGAAGTTCTTCTGGGAGTTCTGCGACGACTACCTCGAGCTCGTGAAGGAGCGCGCCTACACCCCGCCGGGCGAGGACGGCACCGTCGACTCGGCCACCGCGTCGGCGAAGGCGACGTTGGCCATCGCCCTGCACTCCCAACTCCGGCTGCTGGCTCCCTTCCTCCCCTACGTGACCGAGGAGGTCTGGTCCTGGTGGCAGGAGGGCTCGATCCATCGCGCTGCCTGGCCCTGTGAGCTCGACCTCGGGTCCGCCGCCGCGGCCGACCCGACGGCACTCGACGCGGTCGCGGCCGCGCTCTCCGGCATCCGCGGCGTGAAGTCCAACGCGAAGGTCAAGATGCGCACGCCACTGGCGCACGCCACCTTCACCGGGCCCGAGAAGCTGGTCCGCGACGCCGAGTCGGCGGCCGCCGACCTACGCCGGAGCGGCTCGATCCGTGGGGACCTGACCTTCACCGTCGACAGCGACGCGCATGAGCTGAGCGTGACCGCGGAGATCGCCGACGAGGCGGATCGGGACGTCTGACCGGACGGCGGGGTCGGTGGTGACTGGTGGCTCTGCAGGTCTCCGGCGCCTCTGCCACCGACGAAACCGTCAGCGGTGATGCGAGCGGTGACCGCCGTAGTAAGCACCGTGGCCGTAGCCAGCCGAGTGCCGACCGCCGCGCTGGCCATCGCCATGCCGGCGGTCACCGCCGTCCGCCGGTCCCTCGGCGCGATGCCGAGGCTGCCAGTCCCCCGGCCCGCCATTCCGCCCACCGTGGTGCCCGGCTGCGGAGCGCTCGTGCTTCGGTGAGGTCGTGGTGGGCGCGGCGTGCTCGGCGGCGGTGTGCGTACGTGGCGCCCGGTGGGTACCGGCCGACTTTCCCACCGCCGGCGTGTTGGGCTTGCCTCGGTGCGCCCCTCGATGCCGCGGCGTCGGCGCGCCCTGGCGAGTCGATGAGTCTTTGGTGACGGTCTCGGCTGGAACTCGCGCGGGGGTCACGGCGGCCATGCCGGAGACTCTCGTGGGGGTGTTGTCCTCCTCCGCGTCGTCCGAGGAGCGTTCAGCAACGCTGACTGAGGCAGTGACCGCCAAGGGCACGCTGGAGGGGGAGGCCGACGCAGCGACCACGAAGCTCGCGGGCGCGGCAAAGCCCAGCGACAGGCCGGTCGGACTGCCTACGCCGGCGGTGGCCGACGCCTGCATGAATCCGAGGTGGAGCCCCACGGACCCGAGCGAGCCGGCATCACGGCTGTTGCTCGGACCGTTGCCGACGGTGTCCTCCTGAGTCCCTCGGCTCTGCGCCGAGCCCGCGGGAGTGGCTGCTGCCTTGCCCCCGGGGCCGCTGCCGGAATTCCGTCGGGTGCCGGTCGAGTTGGCCGTGGCCGATGGGGTCTTCGCACCCGAGGCGCTGCTGGTCGCGGCGCCGTTGCTCGACCTGGTGGAACTCTCCCCGCCCGTGGCCGAGTGTCGGCTGGTCCCGGCCTGGGTCCGGCCGCCAGCGGAACGTACGGCGGTCGTGGCGGCTGTGTGGCGGGAGCCCCGGGTGGCGCCGGCTGCTCGGTGCGCACCGCTCGCGGCCACGCTCCGGCCGCTCGTGCCGGCCGTCCGGTTACCAGATCCTGTCGTCGGCGTACGCGCATCGACAACTCCTGCCGCACCGTCCGCCGCGCCGGCGCTCGACCGGTCGGGTGGATTGCCGAGCGGCCCGACGGGTCGCAACGGCTCGGAGAGGTGGAGCTCGCCACCAGCGACCCGGTTCCAGGAGTCGGAGACCTTGCCGAGGCCGAGCGGGCCGTGCCCGACCGCCTGACCGACGACGATCAGGCCGACAGTCGCCACGGCGGCGTACGCCACCAGCGGCGCCTTCTGCTCGGACTTCACGCGTCGTCTCCCCCGCCCGGGAACATATTGGCCAGCCTTGGACAGGGCCCAGTCTCCCCGGCGTTTCGGGGTGGAGCGACCCCGTCCGGGCAAAATGGCCCGAAGTGACTATAGGGAGCCGAGGCGACCGAGGGCCCGGCGAACCTGCCTCAGGCCGACTTCTTCTTCTTCGCCTCGGCCTCGCGCGGGATCAGCGTCGGAGCGGCCTCACCCTCGACCACTTCGCGGGTCACGATGACCTTGCTGACGTCACCGCGTGAGGGTACGTCGTACATCACGTGCAGGAGAACCTCTTCGATGATCGCCCGCAGGCCACGCGCACCGGTGCCGCGCTCGAGCGCCTTGTCGGCAATCGCCTCGACCGCGTCGTCGGTGAACTCGAGATCGACGCTGTCGAGCTCGAAAAGCTTCTGATACTGCTTGATGAGCGCATTACGCGGCTCGGTGAGGATCTTCACCAAGGCAGCCTGGTCGAGCTTGCTCACGCTCGCGATCAGCGGAAGTCGACCGATGAACTCGGGGATCAGTCCGAACTTGGTGAGGTCCTCGGGACGCACCAGTTTGAGCAGATCCTCGGCCTCCTTCTCGGCCTGGCTGTGCACCTCGGCGGTGAAGCCGAGCGTCTTCTTGCCCACCCGCTGCTCGATGATGTGCTCGAGCCCGGCGAAGGCCCCGCCGACGATGAAGAGGATGTTCGTCGTGTCTATCTGGATGAACTCCTGGTGGGGATGCTTGCGTCCCCCCTGAGGCGGCACCGAGGCCGTCGTACCCTCGATGATCTTGAGCAGGGCCTGTTGGACACCCTCGCCGGAGACGTCGCGGGTGATCGACGGGTTCTCCGCCTTGCGAGCCACCTTGTCGATCTCGTCGATGTAGATGATCCCGGTCTCGGCCTTCTTGACGTCGTAGTCGGCCGCCTGGATCAGCTTGAGGAGGATGTTCTCCACGTCCTCACCGACATAGCCCGCCTCGGTCAGAGCGGTGGCGTCGGCGATCGCGAACGGGACGTTGAGCATCCGCGCCAGCGTCTGGGCGAGATAGGTCTTCCCGCAGCCGGTCGGCCCGATCACCAGGATGTTGGACTTGGCGACCTCGACGTTCTCTTCCTTGCTGTGCTTGCCGCCCAGCGGTTGCAACCCGGCCTGAACCCGCTTGTAGTGGTTGTAGACCGCGACCGCGAGTGACTTCTTCGCATGCTCCTGGCCGATGACGTAGGAGTTGAGGAAATCGAAGATCTCCCGCGGCTTCGGCAACTCATCGAGGCTGACCTCGCCGCCCTCGTTGAGCTCCTCCTCGATGATCTCATTGCAAAGATCGATGCACTCGTCGCAGATATAGACGCCGGGACCGGCGATCAGCTTCTTGACCTGCTTCTGAGACTTCCCGCAGAAGGAGCACTTCAGCAGGTCACCACCGTCACCGATGCGTGCCATGGGCGGTCATCCTTCCCCAG
>Ga0164243_10007050_pt1 | contig 16871 bp, 21 predicted proteins | sample OricompcompostOP_FD_108781 | JGI IMG/M metagenome (GOLD analysis project Ga0164243, IMG submission 108781) | Organic Plus compost microbial communities from Emeryville, California, USA - Original compost - Organic plus compost (OP) | ecosystem: Engineered > Solid waste > Mixed feedstock >... | reverse complement strand
GGCATCCAGGAAGTTGTGACAGGCCACCTTGGGCGACCACAGTTTAAGCCGGACACCGAGTGGAGCCTCCTCCGGCCAGTGCATGTCCGGGTGATCGACGAAGTGCATGTTCTGGGCGCGTTCGTCGTTGCAGATGGCGTTGTCGATCCGCTTCACTTCGGGTGGCATGGGCCACGGAAAGTCGAACGTCTCCGCAATGTGCATCATGATCCGGTGCTCAATAGCAGCGTACCCCTCCAGGTGCGGTTTAATCGGCCGTGGGATGTCCATGAGGTACGCCTCGGAAGCGTCATGCAGCAGCGCCGCGCGTTGAAGGCGTCGGTCGAGGCCGATCGCCTGGGCGTAGCGATAGCAGAGGACACTGTGCTCTGCGACGGAGTAGAACTCGATACAATGCCCGCCGTAGCGGCACTGCTTCGACAGCGCCTCGGCAATGTCGATGATGGAGATGGCGTTCTTCGTCATGTCCCCGGCATAGAACGGGTGACCGACGAACGTCTGGAGCGCGCCCGACACTAGAACGTCACCGAGGCAGTGAGGATGGCTGCGGCGGTCCAGTAGATGGTGTGGCGAGCATCGCCATATACCGCGTAGGCGATGGCAGCGCCAATTGACAACCCAATCATCAGGGTTGGCAGGAGCTTGGTGACCAGAGTTTCGGTTCCTTTTTCTTGAAGTCGTACAGATCGGCGGTGAGGATTTTCGCCACACGCGCCTGGATGATTGCGTCTTGCTCGGTGAGCCCGGCCTTCTCGAACGCGGCGACCACGGCGGGCCATCCGGCCTCTGCGATGGCGACGGCTCGCTTGGGACCGATGCCGGGACAGCCTGGATAGCCGTCCGTCTGGTCGCCCGTGAGCGTCTGCATGAGGTGCCAAAGCGTTGCGTCGGCGGGAGTGATCTCCGTGGGCTCATCATCCTTGTCAGGATTGAACAGCAGCCCAGGGATTTGCTTGAGGTCCTTGTCGATCGACACGATCATCTTCTCGCCCTTGATGATCTTGCCTGTGGCGAGAATGCCGAGGATGTCGTCGGCCTCAAGCTTCGGTCGGAAGTACACGTCCTTGCCGTAGTTCTCGATCACCCACTCGCGGAGCCGGTAGTAGACCAGCGGCTTGCGGGTGCGTTTGGCCTTGTAGCTAGGCCAGATGTCGCGGCGGAAATCGTGGCCGCTATCGGTGAGGCAGAGGACGTGGTGACTGAACGTGTCGATGGCCGTCTCGACCTTGTCGAGGAGGATGTCGAGCTGTTCCTTGAACTGGACCTTGGCTAGGCCAAGATCACCGACGAGCGTGTAAGTCTCCTCGAAATCCTCGTCTGCGGGCCACTCGATGTCCGTCTCCGCTGCGGCTGCTGCGAGCAGTACAAGGCCGTCAGCGTCGATCAGTGCAGTCGTCAGTTGTCGTCTCCTTCGTCGTCGCCGTCCACCATCGGGGCAGGCAGGCCATACTTCTCCCGAAGGAGAGCGCCCCACTCCGCGTAATCATGCTCCGTCATTGGCAGTGCTCCTGTTTAAGCAGACGTTTGAGATGGTTCCGGGCGTCCTCGGGGTGGAGCCGGAACCACTCGGTGTTCCCCACCCGGTGACCGCGAAGCTGCTCATGCAGGATCAGCTCGGCCTCGCGGCAGTCGTTGAAGGTCGCCACCGCCGCGATCTCGTAGTCGCGGAACGGGCTCCCGGTTTGGTACGTGTGAAGCCGTGCCCGAGCGTCGACCGCGGAGCCCAGCTTCACAAAGCCGGGCCACGCTGGATTGACGATCAGGTAGACGGTGCCTTTCACCGGGCGTGGACGGGACGTGGTTGACCCGCGCTTGGCGGCTTTCCGCGTCCGCTCTTTTTCTCGGATCGGTGCTGGGTTTTGACGCCGCCGCCGGGCTGCACCAGCGGCCGAGCGAGCACTGTCACACGGATTGCAAATGTAGTCGTAGTTGGCTTTGCGGCCCGCCGACCAATTCTCGCCCATGACCAATGGAGCAGCGCATTGGCGACAGTAACTAGTGCGTGTCCGCCCAGGTTTCCCCGATGACGTAGTTCCCAGCAAGTGGGCACCGGAGCTTCCAGTGTTCTCCCGCGAGGCGGATCGCTTCCGCCGCAGTCTTGCCGATGATTTCGGCGTGCTGCGGTAGCGCGTCGATCTGCCACTCATCGTGGACGTTCGCAACGAACTCGTAATCCTTCCCAGGACGTAGGCCCTGCTGTTGGAGTTGATTGTCGAGGATGACCAGCGCCCGCTTCATGAGGAGCGCGCCGTCCGATTGCAGGAGAGTGTTGAGCGCCGCGTGCTCCGCACGGACAAACACCTTCCGGCCGTCGAGACCCTTGATCCACTTCCGTTTCTTGAGGACGCCTTTGACGGCGTTGACCAGCTTGCCCATGGCGGGCAGTCCGGCAAGGAACGCTGCACGCTTCGCCTTCCCGGCGGCGATCAGCTTGTTCTTCGGGCCTTTGCCGAGGAGCGTGTAGCCGAGCTTCCAGTCCCCTGCCCCGTAGATGAAGGCGTAGAACCAAGTCTTGGCCTGCTCACGGTCGATGCCTCCCAGCGCCTTTGCGTTGACGCTGTGCATGTCGGTGCCCTTGGACTTGTCGCCCTTGAGCACCGTGTCGATGTACGCGCCGCCGTCGTAGCGGGCCATCCGGTTGGCGAGACAGCGCAGCTCCAGTGCGTCAGCGTCACACCCGACCAGCGTTCGGCCGGGCGAGGCGCGGAACAGAGAGCGGCATTCCTTGCCGTACTCTGCGCGGACACTCGGGACGTTCGCTCCGTTGGGCTTGCTGTGGGTCATGCGACCGGTCACAGCGCCGTTGGAGTTCACGCGCCCGTGGATACGTCCACCGCGCTCCAGCTTGAGCCACGCCTCTTTGCCCTCCGCGAGAGCGCCGAGGCGCTTCTCGACCATGTAGTACTCTGCGAGCACCTTGGCCGAGGGATGCGGGAGGCCAGAGAGGATGTCGTCATCGACCTTCGGGGTACCGTCCGCCGTGAACTCTTTGGGCTTCCACCCGAGTTCTTGCAGCCGTGCGGCAACCTGCTTCCGGCTGGACGGATTGAACGGGATCACCTTGCGGCGAACCTGTCCTTTCACATATCCGAGCTTCCGGTTGGTGGCCTTGCTGACGATCTCCAGAACCTTGGGCGGGAAGGCGAGCTGGAGCTTGTTCTCCAGTTCCGTTCTCCGGGCGGCGAGCGTGGCGTACAGCTTGGTCGCGCCCTCCACGTCGAAGCAGAAGCCGTAACGCTCCTGCCGCGCGATGATGGCTGCAACCTCGTGCTCTAGCTCAACGCACTCATCGCCCCACGCAGCTCCGTCATCCTTACCAGCGAGGCGGTCCATGCACCTGCCCCACAAGGTCGTGGTGACTTCCACGTCCTGGACGCAGTAGTCCTGCATCTCCTGGGTCCACGTGTGCCATGGCCCCTTGAAGTCGCCCTTGTAGTCGCCCAGGCGGTGGCCCCAGGCTTCCAGCGAGTACGCGCCGATCAGGTACTTGGGGTGCTTCCCCTTCGCAGCGCGGCGGAAGTCGATGTCGGTGATCTGTTCCTTCGGCCAGAGAAGGCGCGTGAGCACCAGCGTGTCACGCACAACGCCCTTTGGCTTCCAACCGGGATGGACCTTCTGGATGGCGGGGATGTCGAACGCGATCACGTTGTGACCGGCGATCACGTCCGCCTCGGCCAACATTTCGAGCCCGAACGCTACATCGGGACCGGTCGGCTGATGCGGCCACGTGCCCGCCGTAGGCTCGTGGGGATAGTGATCGTGACATGACCACACCGAGTCGGTGTCTACGTCTTTGATGACCAGTGAGTGGATGGTGGTGAGTTCGTCGAGGAGGCCGTTGGTTTCAATGTCAAAGATCAGTGTCGTCAGAACGGTGCCTCTGTGTCGTCGTCGATTGGGGTGAAGCCTGTCGGCAGGTCGCACTGCGACATGCGTCCGGTCTCGCGCGTGTAGCGGATGCCGAATGTGTCGCCGGTGCCGTCACCCGACAGGCGGCCCTTGAGGATGCGGAACGTGGTGATCGCTCGCTCCTCCGGGTCATCGGCCTGTGTGTTGCGCTCAAGGCCGAACAACTCGTGCGCCCAAAAGCCGATGGCGCGGGAGCCTTTGAAGTGGCGGATCATGACGCGCCCGCCTTCCTCGTGAGGCTTGCCCTCCGGCGTGGACAGGTGGGAGACGAAGCAAATCCAAATGTTCAGCTCCTTCACCAACGCCGACACCTCGGCCATGATGCGCTCTAGGAGGATGCGCTCCTCCTCGTCGCCCCCGGTTGCGAGTGCTGTCAGGTGGTCTATGTAGAAGAAGCGAACCCCCTCGCTGTGCGCGAGGTAGCGGATGCGGTTCTTGATGACTTCCCAGTCGGTGCAGCCGAAGTGGTCGTACAGGTAGAACCGACCGTTCGCCTGCATCGTGTCGAGGGTCGCGACCAGCTCGTCCTGCGACCAGCCAGCTTTGTCCTTGGGCAGATGGAACCGCTTGGACGCGACCTTCCCCGCTACTCGCTTGACTGTCTCATCTGGCTGCTGCTCGAACATGAAAGCAGCGACCGGGAGTTTCAGCTCGAACAGGTCGAAGGCGATTTGCTCTGCGAGGAAGTCGGACTTGCCGACGCCGGTGCCAGCGCCAAGGCCCACGCACTCGCCCAGTCGGCGGCCGTAGGTCATCTCGGTGAGCCGAGGAAGGAACCACTTCCAGCCCCACTCAGGCGCGTTGAGCACCCGGTCGCGCACGTCCGCCAGTGTCACGATGCCGTCCGGCCGATACTGCTGCGCGTCCCAAAGCGACTGGACCAGCTCCTTCACCAGCCCCTTCTGGAGCATGGCGTTGGGGTCCTTCTCGCTTAGGCGGGCGACGTACAGCTTCCCTGGCGGGAACAGCGTGGCGCAGTCGTTGATCGCTTCACGTCCTGGCGCATCCTCGTCGAAGCAGAGGACCACCTGATCGAACTTGTTGAGCCACTCGATCTGCTTGGCCAGCGCCCGGCGAGCGCCCTGCGCTCCGTTGGGAAGCGACACCACGGGCCAGCGATGGCCCAGCGCCTGGAAGCAGGTGAGCATGTCGATCTCACCCTCCGTGACGATGACGCGCTTGCCGCCGTCTCGGAATAGGTGCTGGCCGTAGAGTCCCGCCCGCTTCGTGTCGCCCAGGAACTTGAAGTCCTTGTCCTTGGTGCGGACCTTCTGCGCGACCACCGCGCCCGTCGCAGGATCGTGGTAGTTCGCGACCTGGACGCTCTCATCGCCAAGCCGGGAGATGGTGTAGTCCGCTCGGCGGCAGGTTTCTTCTGTGATGCCCCGCTTACCGAGCGCACGATGCTCGCCGCGCGGGATCAATCCCTTCACTCTCTCTCCCGTTTTGGTAGGTGTTTGAGTTTCCCCGTCAGGCGGGGTGTAGTGACGACAGGACCAGCAGAACCAGTGGCCGTCTGTGTAGAGGGCGTTGGCGTCCGACGAGCCGCACTCATCGCACGGCCCGTGTCGGACAAACTCGCTGTCACTCGCCATTCACTATTCGCTGTGGACCTCCACCACCTCTACGGCGGCTCGCAGTTGGCCACTGATTTGAGCGATGTAGACAGTGCTTCCGGGGTTGGCTCGACATACCACCTTCGCCTCGCTCTCGGCGATGGCGTAGTTCGGGAACACACGGTTGGAGGAGCGGAAGGGGCCTCCATCTGCCAGCAAAACCAGAAAGTCCCCGACGTGGCAGTTGCTCTTGTCGATCGGCCTCACGCCGCTCGCCCCTTCTGGCTCTGGCCGAGGTAGTGATAGCGCACGTACCGCTGGCCGGTCGTGTCGTAGCGGGTCTCGCGCGAGAAGCGGTGGCCCATCTTCTCCAGATCGAGGATGCGTCGGGGCAACGAGCGAATGCGGAACATCGCCGCTGCCTCCTGGCCAGAGATGGACGGGACTTTCTTGAAGTGGGTGAGAAGCCATTCGATCTGCGGCTTCTGCATGACAGGGCGGAACGCCATTGTTGTTGCTCCTATGGAGATGCTGAAAAGCTAAAGACGGCCAAGACGAGCCGACTCCCCCACTCACGCGGATCATCGAACTCATCGCACACCGCGCCAGTTGGGAGATGGATGATTTGGTACCGGCACCGTCGAGCCTCAAACTCGGCGGTGAATTGGGAGTGGAGCATCACAGCTCCACCCCCAATGCTTTAACCATCGCAGCGCATCGGACCTTCTCCGGCGGCTCGGAAAGCCACTCATCGGGGATCAGCTTGGCTGCGTACTTGAACCCGTGCTTGTCACACCACATTGCATAGGTCGTGCTGGACTTTTTCCCGATCCGCGAGTTTGGGTTCGAGAACACGAACCGGATGTCCAGGTCTGGATGTGATGCCTTGATATGCAGGTGCTTCTGTCGATCGGCAGTGACGAAGCGCCCCTTGGTCTCAACGATGATCCCGTTCAGGAGTGGGAAGTCCGGCGTGTACCGGTGCTCCTTCGCTGGCTTGGTGTAGCGCAGGGTGTACTTCTCATACAGAACGGGGATGCCACGCGCCCGGAGCTTGGCAGCGTTCTGCTCCTCAAGCCCCGAGCGGTAGCCCTCGATCAGACCGCGGCGGTCGGGATCAGAAGTCCTCGGCTTCGTCCGAGGCTTCGTCGTCCGTCTCGTCCGCCGCATCGCCGTCCGTATCGTCGTCCGAGCTGGCCAGCGAGTCGGCAGTCCAGCCGTCCTCGTCCTCCATCTCCTCGAACTCGACGTTGCCGTCGCCGCCCTGGACCAGTTTCTTGATCTGGACGCCAGCGATCTCCAGCGTGACGCCGACCTCGTTGTCCTTGGCGTTGTACCAACCCATGACTCGGGTCTGCGCCCGCAGCTCGGTGCCACTCCAGATGGAGAGACCCTTCGTCGGGACCGGCTTGCCCTTGCTGTCGGCGATGACGATCTTGGCCTTCCACTTCTCGCCGGTCTTTTTGCTGACACCCGACGCCGTGCGCTTGGTGTTCAGCAGGTACGCGCCGGTCTCCTCGCCCTCCTCGTCCACCTCGGGCTTGAGAGGCAGGTCCGCCTTGGAGAGGCTCTTGACCTTCGCCTTCTTCCCGTGCTCGACGAGCAGTTCCTTGTACTTCTCGAACGCCTCGTCGAGGAAGCCGGTCAGCTTCTCACGGGTGGCCTCGATCACCTTGGCGTCGGTGTACTTGATTTTCGTGCGAAACTCGCCCTCGGCCTTCCACTTCGTGTCGGGCTTAACGAGGTGCGGGTACACGGCCACGCCAACAGCCGTGGTGAAATCACCCAACTTGATCTTGTTGGGGAAGTTCTTTTCTGCCAATAAGCACTCCTGTTTTGTCAGGTATTACGCGCGATAGCGCGCTTCGAGCGCCTGGACGTCATAGCCCAGGGCCATCAGTTCCATGGCGCGATCGAGCGACAGAGGCTCGCCGCGCTTCCAGATGCAGATGGCAACTTGCAAGCAGCGTGGGGTGCGCCGCTGATCTTTCAGCTTCAATGGATGGTCTCCCCAATCGAGCGGCCATACTGCATGGCCCGGTACGCCTCGATGGCGTCGAAGGCCCGGCGCATGGTCTCGTCCGCGCGGTCGACAACCGCCGCGACTACCGCTGGGTCCACCAGTCCGGCGTCAACCGCGTCCGCTAGGGCAGCGCACATTGACACAGTCGCTGCATTGGCCCCGCCCTCGAACGAGTCAGCGATCGTGAGGTTGATGACGGTCGGCTCTTGATCCTCGTTCATGCCAACTCGTGCTTTGCGTACATTTGCAGCGCACGGAACTCGTCACGCTGGCCGTGGATGGTGTCGGCCATCATGTTCTTCGCCACCGTGAACACGTCCTGGGGTTGGACGCCATGGACTTGGCACACAGTGAGGAACAGGGCTGCAACCGACACCGACTGGATCGGGGCGGGGTAGTTCTGGAGACGGTCAACGAGACGCATCGCTGCTTGCGCAACGTCCTTGGAAAGGGCGTTGACCATCAGGTCACGGTTGAACATCAGCCGATCAGGTCAGCGATCTTCGCGCGAACCTTGCGGGCCTTGTCGGCCTCCATCTCGTGCGCGATGGCACGAGCGCGGATCATGTCCGCTCGCACCGACTTGCGGACGGCCTTCCGAACCTGCCGGTCGGTGTGCGCCTCCAGCTTCTGGACCATGCGGCCCAGCTTCCCGACGATGGTGTCGGTGCTCGGGAAGAAAAACGAAGCGATAGACTTCATGCAGTTTCCTTATGCTGCGATGCTTAGGATTTGGGCGTGGAACTTCTGGCGCGGGACAGCGTCGATCATCCGGCCGGGTTCGTGCCGCATCTTGTCCTTGATGCGAGCGATGCGGTCCGGCTGCTGCATCTTGAGGATGCGATCGAGTAGATCGCCCACGTCCTCCTCGGGCAGGATGATCTCCTGCGTCCGAACGAGTGGCGGGGCGAAGTGTGCGAAGTCCTCGATGCGTTCGATACGGCGCTCGGGTATCACCATCGGCTGGCAGTCGATGGGGGCGAAAGCTGTCGCCCGGTTCTCCATGATCTGCGCAGTCAGGCGGCTGGCCATGAATTGTATCGGCATCTCGAACTGGGAGTGGTGATCCCAGCAGTACGCCGCGCCCATGAAGTCGTAGTCCATGGGGGCGGTGAGCCCGAAGATTTGATGGCGCTCGTGTCGCATGGCCAAGCGCATCTGCATCGCCGCGATGTTCTGCTCCGCACTGAATGACCAGCCGTGCTGTTGCAGCGTGGCCGTGTCGCTCTGCCACCCCGCCCAGTTCAACCGGATGGGCCGGTTGACGAGGGGGTACGGGTCACGCATCGGTGCCGATGTCCTGCAACAGAACTTGGTACTCGTCCTCCAGATTGCGGACCACGGCCCGTGCCGCCGCGACCTTGCGAAGGTGGTCCTTGATCTTTTTCTTGGCAGCCTCTCCGCGCTCTTTGGCGATCTCCTCCTGCGCGGCCTTCTCGACGCTCTTGATGTCGAACATCAGTCTCTCCGTTTGATGGTGATGGTGTATGGGAACAGTCGCTGCCACAGCGGACGCGAGCGGCGCTCTCGGATGACGGCCTTGCGCTTCTCAAGCGCAGCTCGGAAATCCTCCTCTGCCAGTAGCGCCGGACCTTCCGGTCACTGGAGTTCGGCCCGAGCTGGAACACGCCCCAGTACCGGGGGACGCGCTCGAATGTGCCGAGAGGTTTGTTGGGGACCTGCCGCATGTGGTGTGCCATCCACGTTAGACGGCGGCGCATCTTTCGGTTCATCGTCTGCCTCCCCGCCGGAAGGCGTCGACTGCGATGTCGATGGCGAGTGACAGCACGAGGCCGCAGCTAATGCCGAAGAAGAACGCCGACAGAGCCATCATCGGCGGGCTCCCCGGTGGAGCCGACGACGGCGACGAGAGCGGCGCGGCGGCTTCTCGTTGCCCTTGCCGTACAAAGCTCGAACGCTGTCCATGAACAGGCGATACCAGCGGCGGCGTTGGTCCAACGTCATGGTGCGGAAGTTGAACACCGTGCCGGTCTGGTGGATGGTGGCGTCCCAGTGGGCAGCGCCAAGGCGAATGGTCATTGAGTGGGTCATGCGGAGGCGGTCCAGGTTAAGAGCCCGTGTGGCCCATATTTGTCATTGATCCCGTTTTGTCAGGTATTAGGCGAAAAAATAGGGACTGCTGGTGACGGCGCGGATGTCGAGTGTTCCTTTCGGTGGGGGTGTGGGGAGATGGCGGGCCACCTTCTCGGGAAGCTGGGGGCGCAGACCATCGACGAACTCCTGGAGCACGTCGTGCTCCTCATACATCTTCACGAACGCCTGCCGCAGCGAGGCGGCGAGTGCGTCTGTGTCGGCGGCGACAGTGCCGTAGCTGTCGTGGATCATGGCGAACTGGGTGATCCCCTTCGCCTTGGCCAGCTCGATCGTCAGCATCATGGCCGCAGCGTCCATCGAGTGGACGAAGTTCGGGGAGATGCCGAGGGCCTGCCGGTTCCGGTCGAGGCGCTCACCGTCCGTCAGGTCGAGTAGCCGGATCAGCTCGCCTCGGCTCCGGGTCTTGATGCGCCGGGGCTTCACGTCGAGGTACGCCTGATGCGCCACGAACCCTGACGGGGTGGTCCAGGTGAGCGGGATGTCGGCCGAGGCTGCGACCCTGGCCACCTGCTGGAGCCAGTCCATCGCCGCCCGTGCGGCCACCACCACGTCCCCGATCGCAGCCCACACAACGCCCGAGAGATAGACCTCGGCGCGGGCGAGCTGGTCGCCAAAGGGGTTCTCCTGTCCCTCGCGAAGCCGCTCGCGCACGGCGTCCCTGATGTACGTCAGGCACGACATGCGGGTGCCGCCATAGGGCAGCACCATGACCGGGCGCTTGGTAATCTTGCGGTCGATACCGAAATCCACCCAACCACGGGCGACCCAGTCCCCCGCCAGAGCCGCCGCCCGGAGCCGCTCCACGGTCCTATCAGCAACGCGCTGATAGATGTCCTGGGGCTCGGGCGACGGCACGAGGTTGACGGCAGCGCCGCCAACAGGATCGCGCAGCATGGCCGAGAAGTGTTGGAGACCGTTGCACGATCCATCGAGGGCGATGGGGAGGGAGGAGCGGCCGGTGTCCCGCACCGCCAGCATCTCGCAGCACCACGCTAGAAAGGACCAGGGCTTATCCGCCTCCGTCCACCAGAGGTCGGCGAAGGGGTCGCGCGCCGTGGCGATGGCCCGTTCCTGGTGCAGCCCGGCCCAGGCGCAGCGCGCCTCCAGGTCCACCTTGTCCACGCCGAACACGTTGGCCCCGTGGATCAGGAGCCAGCGCATCGCCGTCATGTCGACCGGCTTGGGGTCTGCGAAGGTGAGCAGCGCCCTCGCCTCATCCGGCCCCTGCGGGTTGAGCCCGGCGGGGACCGCATAGGTCCGGCCGCGGAAGTCCAACTGGTGGGGAAAGTAGATGGCGGGTTCGCCGTCCATGACCCCGGCCAACGAGAGCAGCCGGGCCATCTCGAGCCGCGGCGATCGTTCCTTGAGGTTGGCTTCGTAGGTGTCACGCGCCGCCGCTTTCCACGCCCGTTTGGCCTTCGGGTTGGTGTCAATGTCGACGGGCCGCTCCGGTATTGGCCTATCCTCCCGATTTGGTAGGCATTTGATCTGGAGACCATGGTCCCACGCATGGCGCAGTGCGCCCAGCACGGGCGTGTTCACCCGCCAAGCGGTCTCCTGGATCGCGTTGAGTCCGTTGTACACGGTGCCGAGGCTCGCCTGTCGCAGCTCCACCATGTGCGCCGGTCGGGTGCGGATGATGAACGGTAAGTCGAACAGGTGGTCCGTGTGATAGCCGCCGCCGCGCAGTCCGGTCCACGGTGCCGGGGGCACCACGGTCGGAAGGTAGCGGGGCCGCAGCAGCCCGACCTTGTCGTTGCGATCTTTGAACCAAGCGTTGGCATGTTCGGTCAGCCGGGTCCACCACTGGGACCGGTTGTTCTTGACCCACACCAGCGCCCGCTCCACCAGCCCAGTCGATTGGGCGAACAGATCGAACAGCACAACGCCCACCTGCGCCCGCTCGTTGCGGGTCCAGCGGGGGATGTCGATGTCCGCTTTGTCGGCAGAGGACGCCCACACTGCCCGGAGGTGCGTCGGGTCAGTGGACCCACGCTGCCGGAGCGACCGCTCGATCGTGCGGTACAAGACGGGCTCCGCTTCCTCGAATGCAGCAAGGCGCAGCTCATCCTCCACTGCCGCCCCGATACCAAGCACCGTGCGGAGGAGCGGCTGGTTGTTCGCCGCCTTGTCGAGGGCAACCTTCCCTGCGACGTAGGCCAGCAGATAAGGGTCGCAGTGCCCGGCCAGCCGGAACAGCGTCGGTCGCCGCCCCGCCCCCGCCGCCTCGGCGTTGACCATGAACTCAGCGATGGCGAGGGCCGCCGGTTCGACCGTGCGCTTGAGCATCTCGATCCCCGCCGGGGTCACGCTCGCCGCCTCGCGGTTGAGGGCACGGGCGACCATGGTCTTGGCCCGATCGACGCCCAGCTCACGCGCCCGCAGTTCGAGCGCCTCTTGTCGTTCGATGTCCATGTCCATCCTATGCAACGGCCGTCACGTAGCGGCCGAACCGTTTCGTGTCCCGCCACCTACTGGGAAAGGGCGCGCGCAACTCGACGCCCGCATCCACGAGCTTCCGCCGCGCAGCGCAGACCGAGTAGGTCGTGTACTTGATATGTGATCCCCCGGCCCTGGTGTCGGCCGGGTTCCCCAACTGCCAGCGCCGTATCGGCTCCAGCTCATCCCAGTGGTCAGCCACGTAGGCCGAGAGCTGGTCGTACTCGCCGTCCGACATGATGGGGTGATCGAGGACGTAATAGCAGTACGCCGCAACGATCACCCGCCGGGCCGCAAGGTCCGGGGCGATCCCTTCGATTGTCACCGGTAATTGTCTCCAGCCCCTTGTCACCGAAATCCACTCCCGCTTTGGGAGCTATCGGTATTTGGGGGTTCTGATTGGCAAAACGTAATAAGTTGCAGCAGTTTAGGGGATGGCTCCCTAGTTGGGAGCAATTCTACCCGGATTTGAAGTCCGGACGCCCCACCGGGGGCGATTCTCTTCCACGCTGCGGCGCCGACGCGGGCGCGGCCGGCGGCCCGAACGCGCCCAGCTTCTGCGGGTTCATGCGGCGTAGGTCGCCGCGCCGCAAGGTGACGCCGTGGCGGTCGAAGAACTCCAGGATCTGGATCGCGACCTTGCGGCCGTTGTCGAGTCGGTCGCGGAACTCCGCCGCGCCGAACTCGCCGCCCTGCGCCTGGCCGGCGATGTCTTGCGCGATCCCGACCATCTCCGCAACCGTCTCGCGCCGGAAGAAGTGGTCGGTCGCGACTTCGGTGACCAGCCCCAGGCGCGCGAGCAGCTTGAGCAGCCGCCGCACGTTGGCCTCGGGCTGGCCGGTTTCGCGGGCGATGTCGGCGACGCGGGGCGGACGGAAGCGTGCGGCATCGGAGAGGAGCGGAGCGATCTGCCGCCAAGCCTTGTCGTCCGCCGGCGCGAGGCGCGCCGTGTGGCCGGGCAGGCCCACGGCCGCGCCGCTGAGCGAGACCTCGCCCGCTTTGGCGAGCGCCTGCACGAGGGAGGGAAAAATCCGCGCGGGCAGCCGCGGCTCGACCTGGCGGCGCAGGCTTTCGACCGACATGCCGGACGCGGCGGGATTGGCCGCGTGGAAGGCCTTGAGCGCCGAAGCGACCGCGCGCGTCACCGCACCCCAGCCGTCCGGCGAGAACGCGAGCCGCGTCTCACCCGCAGGCACGACGATGAAACCCTGCGCGAGGGCATCGCACTGCGCCGCCGACAGCGCGCGATCGCGCGCAAAGGCTTCGAGATCGACGTGGAACGGCGCGCGGGCCAGCAGCGCCGCGAGCGCGGCGCGCGGCTCGGGCAGCGCCAGCGCCTCGAGCTGCGCGAGCCGTTCCGGCGTGCGGCGCCTGCGCGCGGGGGCGCGCAGGTCGAGGAAGGTCCCGCCGCCGATGGTGCGCTGCGCCGAGGTGTCGCGCAGCACGAAGCGGTCGCCGGCGGCGGCCGCGATCGGCCGCTCCAGCACGAGTTGCACCGTGCCCGACGCGCCCGGCGCGAGCGGCTCGCCCAGCAGAACGACGCGCGCGCCCACGTCCGCCGCGCCGTGATGCAGGCGCACCGGCATCCACTGGCCGATGGGCTTGGGCTCGGAGGCGAGCACGCGCAGCGTGGCGTCGATGCGCTCGGTGGGCACGTGCAATGTCGGGTCGAGCACGACATCGCCGCGTGCGATGGCCTCCCTGGTGACGCCCTCGCCCGTAAGGTTGAGCGCGCAGCGCTCGCCGGCGACGCCGCGCGGCGCGGCGCGGTTCTGCGCGTGGATCGAGCGCACGCGCGCGGCAAGGCCCGACGGGCTCACCACGACGCGGTCGTCGAGCGCGACCGTGCCCGAGAGCACCGTGCCGGTGACCACCGTGCCGGCGCCGCTCAGGGTGAAGCAGCGGTCGACGGCGAGGCGGAAGCGGCCATCGGCGGCGCGCGCACCGACCTGCCGCGCGGCCGCGAACAGCTTCCCGCGCAGCGCGTCGATGCCCTCGCCGGTCACGGCCGACACCGGTACGATCTCGGCCTCGCGCAGCCCGGTGGCGGCCAGCGCCGCCGCGATCTCAGCAGACGCTTCCGCGCGCCGCTCGGGCGGGACGAGGTCGACCTTGGTGAGCGCGACGAGGCCATGGCGGATGCCGAGCAGATCGACGATCGCGAGATGCTCGCGCGTCTGCGGCATCACGCCGTCGTCGGCGGCGACGACGAGCAGCAGGAAGTCGATGCCGGTCGCGCCGGCGAGCATGTTGTGGATGAATTTCTCGTGGCCCGGCACGTCGACGAAGCCGAGCACCGCGCCGTCGGGCGCCGGCAGATAGGCGTAGCCGAGGTCGATCGAGATGCCGCGCGCCTTCTCCTCCTTGAGGCGGTCGGTGTCGACGCCCGTGAGCGCGCGCACGAGCGCGGTCTTGCCGTGATCGATGTGGCCGGCGGTGCCGATGATCATGTCATCGACCTCCATCCGGAAGACATGTTGAAACGCACCGACATCACATAAGCATTCGCGCGCGGGCTAGCGTTCAATGCCGGCGAGATTGGCGAGAAAGCCAGCCTCGTCCTCCAGACACCGCAGATCGAGGACGAGCGCGTTGTCCTCGATGCGGCCGACGACGGGGACGGGCAGCTTGCGCAGACGCGCCGCGAGCGACGCGACCGCGCGTCCGCTGGCACGCGCGCCCGCGGGACGCAGCGCAAGGGCGGCGCTCGGCAGCGTGGCGAGCGGCAGCGCGCCGGAGCCGATCTGGCTGGCGCACGGCACGACCTCGACCGTGAACGTGTCGCCGAGGTCAGCCGCAACCTGCGGCGCGAGGCGTTTCGCGCTCGCCTCGATGCCGGCCTGCGCGCGTGCGAGCAGGCGCAGGGTCGGCAGCCGCGCAGCCAGCCGATCGGGATCACGATAGAGCTTGAGCGTCGCCTCCAGCGCGGCGAGGCGCACCTTGTCGACGCGCAGCGCGCGCTTCATCGGATTGCGGTTGATCTTGGCGATGAGATCGCGCCGGCCAACGATGAATCCGGTCTGCGGTCCGCCGAGCAGCTTGTCGCCGGAGAAGGTCACGATATCCGAGCCCTCGGCCACGGCCTCCGCGACGGTCGGCTCATGGGCGAGGCCGAACGGCGCGATGTCGACCAGCGTGCCGGAGCCGAGGTCGTTGACCAGGGGCACGCCGTGGCTGTGCGCGAGATGGGCGAGCTCGCGCGCCTGCACCTCCTTGGTGAAGCCCTCGATGCGGTAGTTCGAGGTGTGGACCTTGAGGATCAGGCCGGTCTTCGGCCCGAGCGCGCCGGCGTAATCCTTGGCGTGGGTGCGGTTGGTGGTGCCGACCTCGACGAGCTTGGCGCCCGCGCGGCTCATGATCTCCGGCATCCGGAAGGCGCCGCCGATCTCGATCAGCTCGCCGCGCGAGACGATGGCCTCGCGCCCCTTGGCGAGGCTGTTGAGCACCAACAGCACGGCGGCCGCGTTGTTGTTGACGACCGTGGCATCCTCCGCGCCGGTCAGCTCGCACAGGAGCGCGCGCACGTGGTCGTCGCGCTCGCCGCGCCCCCCGCCCGCAAGATCGAACTCGAGCGCCACGGCCGAGCGCATGGCGGCGGTGGCGGCCTCGATGGCCTCCCGCGCGAACAGGGCGCGGCCGAGGTTCGTGTGCAGCACCGTGCCGGTGAGGTTGAACACCGGCCGCAGGCTGGGGATGGCCTCCGCTTCGAGCCGGTCGACCGCTTCGGCGGCGAGTGCGGACGCCGGCCGGACCGCGCCGGACGCGCGCGCATCGGCCAGAGCGGCGCGCACGGCGCCGACCATAGCGGTGCGGCCGAAGCGCTCGGCCCCGGCGCGTGCTGCGCCCTCCTGCAGCACCTGGTCGACGGACGGGAGCCTGCGCAGATCGGCGGCGGCGGGGGTGGACATGGCACTCAACGCGGCTGGAGCCCGGTACGGATGGTCATGGACCGGACATTAGCACGCGGGCGGGCGGGGGCACGACGGGGGTTTGGGCGCTGGGTTGCGGCAGCCGCCAACGATCGCAGGCAAATGAAAACGGCCGGGCAAACCCGGCCGTCGTCCCATCGGGCAAAGTCTCGCCGCAGCAGCTGCGCCCGCGCCTACTCCGCGGGCTGCATCGCCGCCCGCGGACCGCCGGCGCCGGTGCGCGCCTGCTGCTCGTCGAGCCAGAGCGGGTGGTGCTGGCGCGCCCAGTTGACGTCGACCTCGCCGGTGCCCATCGATTCGAAGGCGCCCTCCATGCCGATCGTGCCGATATAGATGTGCCCCAGCATGACGGCGATGAACAGCACGGCGACGATGCCGTGGATGCTCTGGGCGGTCTGCATGCCCGCAATGTCGGTGGTATAGAACGGGAACATCAGCAGATAGCCGGTGACGGCGACGGCGCCGCCGCCGAGCACGACGACCCAGTAGACCACCTTCTGGCCGGCGTTGAAGCGCTTGGCCGGCGGATGCTTGTCGCCGACGAGGCCGCCGCCCTCGCGCAACCATTGCGCATCAGTGCTGTCCGGAATGGACCAGGCGAGCCACATCAGGAACATCAACACCACGCCGATGGTGAAGGGGAAGCTCAGGAAGTTGTGCGCGTACTTTGCCCCCTCCGAGAACGTGCTGAAGGCATCGGGGCCGATCAGCGGCAGCAGCAGGCTCTTGCCGAAGGTCACGTTGAGGCCCGACAGCGCCAGGATGATGAAGCAGGTCGCGGTCATCCAGTGCACCGCGCGCTCGAAGCCGGAGAAGCGCACGATGGTGGTGCCCGCCCTGCCCTTCTCGATCCGCACCATGCCGCGGATGAGATAGAACACGACCAGCAGCGCCAGCATG
>Ga0164243_10007048_pt1 | contig 16874 bp, 12 predicted proteins | sample OricompcompostOP_FD_108781 | JGI IMG/M metagenome (GOLD analysis project Ga0164243, IMG submission 108781) | Organic Plus compost microbial communities from Emeryville, California, USA - Original compost - Organic plus compost (OP) | ecosystem: Engineered > Solid waste > Mixed feedstock >... | reverse complement strand
TACCATCAACGAAAATTACGTCAGTGCATTGGGTTTGGTTTACCGTCAGGAGTTCTACACATTCGACGAGTTTCTGCGGAGGCTGTTTACGGTAAAGCGGAAGACGGAAGAAGAAGAAAACTAGCAAGGCCCTAATTATGTTCGAATGAAAACACATCTGATACCCTTTTTAAGCCTGATAGTATTGTGCAGTGCATGTAAAGCACGAGAACACGCAAGTGACACCTGTAGTCTTGATTTCTCCGCTAGCGAAATATCTATGGAGCTTACTCTTGGAGAAATCAAATTCAACGATCAGGCGATGCTTGATGCCATTATTGAAACAAACAAATCACTTGGTATTAACTTAAACACACCGATCAAGTACGTAGAAGAAATTAGGATGAACCACACGGCTTTAAAATCTGCTAAGGATCTACAATATTTCATTAATCTTAAGAAACTTATTCTAAACGATGCTGGATTATCCTGCATTAACTTATCAAATAATATAAACCTAACGCAATTACAGCTTCCAAACAACCAATTCGTCTCGATTGACCTTTCTGCCAATACTGAATTGATCGGTTTAAACTTGGAAAATAACCGATTAAAATCAATCGATTTAACAAATAATCCACAGATAGAGCAGTTGATATTAAACAATAATCAGCTCACAACAATTGATCTGGGCAACTTGAAAAACCTTGAAGGGTTGAACATTTCGTTTAATCGACTCCATGTACTCGACTTAAAAAACAACCCCCATATAACTCATCTCGAGGGCCAAAAAAACGAAATAAAGCGCATTGCCACAACACATTTAAAGGACTTGAAACATTTAGACTTTTCTGATAACAAATTGACCGAAATAGATCTTACAAACAATGAGTCCTTGTCTTATGTGATATTAGCGAATAATCAAATCAACTCCGTAATGTTACCAAATATCTACATTGACCGGATTTATCTGTCAAATAATAGAATTGTTGATATCACGTTGCCGAAAGAAATGGGATTTGGATCGTTATGGTTATATGAAAACCCCCTCAGTGAAAAAACCATCGGCTATTTAAAAGAAATTGAGGGAGTTGGAATGGGGAATGAGGAAAAGTAAAGAATGGCATTTAAAAAATCTGGTTACTCCTATCTAATTTGGACCGGAATACTTTTTCTGATTCCTGTCTCGCTGCTCGCGCAAAAGGAGTTAAAAAAGTATGACCGGGTGGCATATGCAGGAGTCAGCTATACGAAGCTGGGCTTTGGCGAAGTAAACCAGCAGTTATTGACGGCAAAGCAAGTCCATAGACTTACCCGCCGCATTAAGCAGATACAGAAAGATTATAAAGGAGTCGTCGTATTTGCTTCACTTCTAGCGGAGGAAACAGAAGATTGGGAAAATGGCAATCTAGGCGGTTTGCCTACGTACTACCTGGGAGCCGATCCCCGGGTAGAACGAAATCATGTCATGATACTGTTCAATGAAGAAGATGGAAAGAATTGGATCAGGTTTGGGCGCGACAATGAACCCGATTTTATTATCCACAAAAGAAAACTTGAGCAGCTATTTACACTCAAATACCGAAAACGGAATGCCTATCGTCCCATACGACGCGTGCTGGCGTACATAAACCGGATCTATGCCCGGCTGGATACTGCACGTAAAAAAGCTTTATATCATCCCGAGTTGTCAGCACCAGAATGGATAAACCTATCTTGGGCGGAGATGGACATTGCTGGAGATTATCATGCCGCGGCGAAGCACCTCAACAATGCAGTTAAGTTGGATACGGCAAATGCCCAGGCACACATGCTTCTCGGCTACACCCATTTGGAGCTGCAAGACTGGAATACGGCTGCTGCAGCTTTTGAAACGGCTTGGTCGTTAGCCGCCGATTTTCAAACAGCGATCGGCAGGCTAACCCTCTCTTACCTGCAAAATGATTCCATAGCGATGAAACAATGGATGGAACAAGTTCGCCAATTTTCATCGGATTTTGCGGAAAAAGTTTATGAAGTAGCCCATTATGAAAACAACGGTTATTTCCTCAGCGATACTGCCCGAAAAGTCTTCTATGAATTATTTCGACAAGAGATTCAGAACAGTAAACTGGAAAATACACCCGAAGCAGAAGCGCATTATTTTCCAATACAGAATTTCGAGAAGATATTATCCAATAAGTCATCGGTAGACACCGATCCGGTGATCTCGCCGAGGTGGTGCAGTGCCTGGCGGATATCCAGTGCCAGGAAATCAGACGTAACGGAACCGTTAATTCCCTGAAGTACCCGCTGCAATGCATCTTCCGTTTTGCGCAACGCTTCCACATGCCTCACATTGCTTACCAAAACGTCGCCCGCATCGAGGTTATGCAGATTTACCTTATGCAGCAGTTCCTGCTTCAATTCTTCAACTCCCACATTGTTTTTGGCGGATATAAACAACGGGGCAATGACACGAAGTGCATCTATGTGTTCCGGTTTCAGTAAATCCATCTTGTTCACCACCGTGACGTACGGCACATCCAACTGGGCTACTTCGGCGATTTGGCTCTTTATTTCTTCCAGATCATCCTGCTGCGGGTCGGCAAGGTATACAATCAAGCGTGCCTGCCGCATCTTCTCGCGTGTACGTTCCACGCCTTTGGCCTCGATGATGTCGAGGGTATCCCGGATACCTGCTGTGTCGATGAAGCGGAATGTAACGCCATGGATGTTTATTTCATCTTCAATGGTATCGCGCGTGGTACCCGCGATGTCGGAAACGATAGCCCGTTCCTCGTTGAGCAGTGTATTGAGCAGCGTGGATTTACCGACATTGGGCCGGCCGGCTATCACCACGGGAACACCGTTTTTCAATACATTACCCTGTTCAAACGAGGCGATAAGCTTCCGGATAACACCGTTTATCTCCAAGATGAGTGCTTCAAGCTGAGAACGGTTGGCAAATTCAACATCTTCCTCCGAAAAATCGAGTTCAAGCTCGATCAACGATGCAAACTGAATCAGCTGCTCGCGAAGCTGTTTCAGCACATCCGAAAAACCACCGCGCATCTGCTGCATAGCCACCCGGTGCGATGCAGCCGAAGTGGAAGCGATCAGATCAGCTACTGCCTCTGCTTGGGAAAGGTCCATCTGCCCATTGAGGAACGCCCGTAGCGTAAACTCACCGGGGCGAGCTGCGCGCGCACCGTTATGGATCAGCAACTCGATGATCCGCTCGATGATATAGCGCGAATTGTGAGTGGAGATTTCTACTACGTCCTCTCGGGTGTAGGAATGCGGGGCAATAAATAACGAAACCAATACCTCATCCAACACCTCGTCACCATTCCTTATAGTGCCGAAATGCACTGTATGTGAGGCCTGCTCCGCCAAATTCTTTCCCTTGAAAATCCGGTTGACAATGGGTATTGACTCCGGACCGGAAAGACGGATGACAGCAATGGCGCCGCTTCCGGTAGCGGTAGCCAATGCTACAATGGTATCGTTACTTGCCATGCGGCAAACTTAGATAAATCCGGGGAAATATTCATTCATGTATGCCTCATAAGACATTAACCGATTTCCGTACCCGGCGGTATTATCGCTCGTTTCTTAACAATAATGACTCCGTCATAAATTGAATGCGTCTCGAAATCCCCGTCTTCCAGGTGTGCACCGCCCTTGATCCGCACATTGTTCCCGATGCTGCAATTTTTGTCTAGGATTGCATTCTCAATGTAGCAGTCTTCCCCTACTCCTACTAATATTCCACCCTCCTCCTTGATCTGTGCAATTTCCTCAAGTGTCTGGTAAAAATCGCATCCCATCATATAGGTACTCTTGATGACGGTACCCTGACCGACACGAGAACGGATACCGATGATGGACCGCTCGATGCGCTCCGCTGCCACGATGCATCCGTCGGCGAGGACGACCTTATCCAATATTGTACCCGAAACCTTTGAGGGGGGCAACATACGTCCGCGGGTGAAAATGGTATGTTTATCGAAGAGGTTGAACTTGGGGATATCGTCCGTGAGACCGATATTGGCTTCGAAAAACGAATCGATTGTTCCGATATCGGTCCAATACCCGTGGTACTCATAACTATGCACCTTATACTTACCGATGGAATCGGGAATCAGCTCCTTACCGAAATCCATTCCCTTGTGCTCTTCGAGCATCTTCGACAACACACCTTTGTTGAATACATAGATCCCCATGGATGCCAAGTATACCCGTCCTTCTGCTTTCATTTCATCGCTCACTTCCGATTCCCATCCCGCAAGGCGGTCTGAAGACGGTTTTTCAGTAAAGGCGGTGATGTTTGCCTCGTCGTCCGATTTCAGTATGCCGAACGAAGTCGCATCCTTCGCATTTACAGGAATGGTGGCGATGGATATATCCGCACCGGTAGTAATGTGCTGTTCTATCATTTCCTGAAAATCGATCTGGTAAAGCTGGTCGCCCGAAAGGATGAGCAGATGGTCGTAGTCGTGGTGTGCCAGGTACCGTTGCATATGCCGTACGGCATCGGCGGTCCCCTGATACCATCTTTCACCTTCTGCGGTTTGCTCAGCGGCAAGGATATCGACAAAGCCCTTGCTGAACACGCTGAAGTTATAGGTATTCTTGATATGGGAATTCAGGGAAGCGGAATTGTACTGCGTCAATACATAGATCCGGTTGTAACCCGAATTGAGACAGTTCGAAATCGGAATATCCACGAGCCGATACTTGCCGGCAATGGGTACTGCCGGTTTAGAACGTTTGTGTGTCAACGGATAAAGGCGTGTGCCCTTACCCCCTCCTAATACGACGGAAATCACGTTGTGCTTAATCATAATTTATTGGGTTATATTTTGATAAAGTTCCATGTATTTGATTGCCGATTTATCCCACGAAAAATCGAGCTTCATGACATGCTTTCGAAGTTGTTGCATCCGTTGTTTATCGTGATACAAGGATAGCGCACGGTGGACGGCTTCAACCGCATCCGCAACATATGCGTTGAGAAATGTGATGCCGTACCCTTTTTGTTCGGCGATGTCGATCACGGTATCTCTGAGGCCACCTGTACTCCGGACAATCGGAATGGTACCGTAACGCATCGAATAAAGCTGATTAAGCCCGCAGGGCTCCACCCTGGATGGCATCAGCAGGAAATCTGCCGCGGCATAAATGCGATGGGACAATTCCTCTTGGTAGCCGATATAGGCACCCAATTTCCCCGGATACTTTTCGGCAAGATAGGCAATGCTCGCCTGAACCTGCGGGTCCCCCGAGCCAAGAACCATTATATTTAAATCAACAGTCGCATCGCCCAATAAGTTTTCAATAATATCCGGCAAAAGATCGGCACCTTTCTCACCGGCAAACCGACCGATGTATGCAAACAATGGCTTTTGGGGGTCTAAGCCATAGGCGTCACACAAAAACTCCTTGTTTTTGCGCTTTCCGGACTGTACGTTGGACACCCGGTAGTGGTGAGGTAGCATCGTATCCTGGGCAGGATTCCACACCGTTGTGTCAATTCCGTTGACAATGCCCACGCCTTTGGCCCGTTCCATTGCAAACAGCCGTTCCAAACCGTTAGCCTGTAGGATCAATTCGTCGAGATAACCCGTAGATACTGCTGTAAACCTGGTGCAGCATTTAATCAATGCCCCCAACGGATTAATGACCCGGTCCCAGTCCAATAGCCCCCACTTCCATGTATCAAACGGAGGTAATAGGATCGCCTTATTCCAATCCATCCACCCCTGGTATTGCCCATTGTGTACAGTACCCACCGTTGGCACGTTCTTTAAGCCTGCAAAACGGTCGCAATGATACATCAGAAAGGGAATGAGCCCCGTGTGATGATCGTGGCAATGTATCACATCAGGTACAATATCCGCTTCGGTGATCCAATGCAGAAACCCGTGCTGGAACGCCATGAATTGTTCACTTTCGTCAGTATACCCATAGGGTTCCTCGCGATCGACCAATCCCGGTATTTTGACCAGATATAATCCAAATCCCAGGGTATCTTCCTTTTCCCGGTACACTTCCACCTCCAAAGGCCTTGATCCCTGATGGAAATTTCCGGCATAAACCCGTTCGAATTCATGCGATTGCACAAAGGGTCTATTGTACCAAGGCATGACCACCCAAGTACGCAAACCTGCTTGCTGAAGATACTTCGGTAGTGCTCCCAAGACATCGCCAAGCCCTCCCACTTTGGCTACCGGGTAGCATTCTGCGCTTAAATGTATGATATGTTTCGGTTCATTCGGCATTGCGTTTCCTTTTTTTTAACACTAGGCCTGCCAGCGGGGGCAACGTAAATTGAGCCGACCAGTCTTTATTCATCCAGCGGACTGGTTCGGCCTGTACCGTCTGCTGCTCGACGCCGCTACCAAAATAATCACCATCGTCCGAATTGAGCAAAACCTCCCACTCACCCGGTGAAGGTACTCCGCATCGGTAAAAATAACGTACTATGGGTGTTAAATTTAAGATAATTAATAGATCATTCCCAGCGTCTATCCCTTTTCTTGCGTAAGCCACCACGGAATTGGAAGCATCTCCTTCTTCTATCCATTCAAAGCCCTCCGGACTAAAGCTGTGTTCATAAAGCGCCGGTTCGTTCCGGTACAGGTGGTTAAGTGCTTTAATAAACGTAAACATTCCGTGGTGTGGTGCGTATTGCATCAGATGCCAGTCCAGCGACTTATTATAGTCCCACTCGGCGGTTTGCCCGAATTCACATCCCATGAATAGCAGTTTCGTACCGGGATGTGTGTACATATATAAATAGAGCGACCGCAGGTTCGCAAACCGCTGCCATTCGTCACCCGGCATTTTATGAACCATTGATCCCTTTCCGTGCACCACTTCGTCGTGCGACAGCGGCAACATAAAGTTCTCGTGGAATGCGTACAGCATACTGAATGTAAGCTGCCCATGGTGATGCTGCCGATACAGCGGATCACGACTGAAGTATTGTAACGAGTCGTGCATCCATCCCATCATCCATTTCATCCCAAACCCCAGTCCGCCGCTGAACGTCGGGCGGCTCACTCCCGGCCATGAAGTAGATTCCTCAGCAATGGTTTGCACATCGGGAAAATGACTGTAAACCGCCTCGTTTAATTCCTTAAGGAAGCCAATTGCCTGCAAATTTTCACGGCCACCGTATTCGTTCGGTACCCACTCCCCTTCGTTGCGCGAATAATCCAGGTAAAGCATGGAAGCCACAGCATCTACCCGAAGGCCGTCTGCATGATATCTCTCCAGCCAAAACAATGCATTGCTGATAAGGAAGGACCGGACCTCATTCCGTCCGTAATTGAAGATGTAGGAACTCCAATCGGGATGATAACCTTGTCGGGGATCGGCATGTTCATATAGGTGAGTTCCATCAAACCGGAACAGGCCGTGTGCATCCCCCGGAAAGTGCGATGGCACCCAATCCAGCAATACCCCTATGCCATTCAGGTGTAATTGTTCGATCAGGTACATCAGATCTTGGGGAGAACCGTAACGCGATGACGCGGCAAAATATCCTGTAATCTGATATCCCCACGACGGGTAATAGGGATGCTCCATAATCGGAAGCAGTTCCACATGGGTAAAGCCGGTTTCTTTTATGTATTCAACCAAACGCCCCGCAATATCCCGGTAAGTTAACAATTGCTGGGGGTTATCCGGATCACGTATCCAGGAGCCTACGTGCATTTCATAAACCGAAAGGGGTTTATTAAGTGCATTGTACTCATGCCGTGCACGCATCCATTCGTCGTCGGCCCATTCATACCAGGTCGTGGAGACGATGGAAGCGGTTCTTGGAGCACGTTCCCATTGCAGCGCAAACGGATCGCCTTTTTCGAGTACTTCGCCCTGATAAGAACGGATGTGGTATTTATAAAGTTCGCCCACGCCCACACCGGGGATATATCCCTCCCATATACCCGATCCATCCCATCGGACGTATAAGGTATGGGAGTACGGATTCCAACCGTTGAAATTGCCAACGACTGAAACGGATTCGGCATTAGGAGCCCACACCGCGAAGTAGGTTCCTCCATTGCCGTTCCGAAGGAAGGTATGCGATCCAAACTTCTCATATAGTTTGAAATGCCTGCCCGCTTGGAAGAGGCTTACATCAAAATCCGTGAATAACGAATAGACTTCTACCGAACCCTTCATAACAATTTAATTTATAATTGGTCAACAATGGCATCCACAGATCCGGCCAACTACCCGCTGATCTGTATATTCCGGAAATCCTTTGGTACTTTCAGTATATACCTTCCCTTGGCATCTGATTCAGCGGAAACTGGCGTATCGTCTACTTTTACCTCCTTCACTTTGAAAGGCAGGGCGACAAGGTGCAGATCGTACGTATCGTATTTTTCCGAATGCAATCCCTCTTCATACTGATTGATGTTCAAGCCATTGGCAGTTCCTTTTACGACGAATTTCTTCTCCAGATAGATTTGTTGCTCGTATGCAAAGGTATCACCATGGTCTTCGTAAAGGTAGGAATTAGCTTCCTTTGAGGTGTGATACACCACCAACTTAAGTGAGTCTATTTTCTTTTCGTTGACGTACTGCATAACGGGGTACTCCGGCAGCACAGTTCCGGCTTTGATAAATATCGGCATTTTATCGATCGGTGTAACCACTTCATGTTCTTGTCCTCCCTTCAATAAGCGGTCATCCCAGTAATCATACCACTCCCCCGCAGGCAGGTACACCATTTTGCTTTGCTGTCCGGGATGTAACACCGGCGATACCAGTATTTTATCTCCGAAGCAAAATTCTTCTTCCCGTTGAATATTGCTATCCAAACGCTGTTCAACCATGGTTATTGGCCGGAGGATGGGGAAGCCGTATTTAGTATGTTCCCAAAATACGGAGTAGATGTAAGGCAACAGCTTATATCGTAGCTCGATGAATTTGCGATTGAGTGCTTCATATTCTTTCCCAAAGCTCCACGGTTCGCGTTCGGCGGTATCGCCTGCGGAGTGCGCGCGCATAAAGGGAGAAAATACGCCAAACTGGATCCAGCGGGTGAATAATTCAGCATCCGGCTCGCCGCTGAAGCCTCCGATATCCGTACCGCAGAAAGGCATGCCAGACATTGATAGCCGCTGGAGCTGCAACGCACCGAGGCGTAGGTGTTCCCAGGTAGCTACGTTATCGCCCGTCCATACCGATGCATAGCGCTGCGTGCCGGCGTATGCAGCACGGGTAATGGTAAATGGGCGTTTTTTCTGAAACAGTTTCTTCAATCCTTCATATGTAGCGCGGACCATCTGCATGCCATAGACGTTGTGCGCTTTGCGGTGCGACCCACGGTAACCATCGAAATTGTGGCGCACATCGTTGGGGAATGTACCCCTGCCAAATACAGCAGGTTCATTCATGTCATTCCACACCCCCGCGACGCCAGCTTCCACCAACCCTTTGAATAGCCCTCCCCACCATTCACGTACCTCTTCATTCGTGAAATCGGGAAATTGGCAGCGACCCGGCCACACATACCCTTCCATAAAATAGTCGTCGCCCCTACGGCAGAAATAGCGATTTTTCTTCCCCTCCCGGAATACCCAGTAGTTTTCGTCAACTTTTATCCCCGGATCTATAATTACTACGGTACGAAAACCATCGTCTGCCAGCTCCTTGATCATTTTCTTGGGATCAGGAAAATACTTTTTATTCCACGTAAAGCACCGATAACCGTCCATGTAATCAATATCCAGGTAAATGGCATCGCATGGAATCTGACGTTCACGGAAGTTCCTTGCCAAGTCTTTCACCTTGCTTTCAGGATAGTAACTCCATCGGCATTGGTGGAATCCCAATGCCCAAAGGGGCGGCAGGTAATGCGTACCGGTTAAGGTGTGGTAACGCTTCACCACATCCATCATGTGCGGCCCATGTATATAATAGTATTGCAACTCGCCACCTTCCGACCAAAAGCTGGTTTGATCATGCGCTTCTGCAGCAAAATCAAAATAAGTCTTGAATGTGTTATCAAAGAAAATACCATAGGCATCTCCCCCATGCAAGCCAATATAAAAAGGGATACTGCGATATAACGGATCCTGATGAAACTGGAAGGAATACGTATCGGAATTCCAATTAACAAACCGCTTTCCACGGAGATTCAGATGAGTAGGTTTGTCTCCCAACCCGTAAAATGCTTCGTTGGCCATTGCCGACTTGGTGGAATACACGTAATATCCGCCGAAATCGGGATTTTCTTCCCAATGCATGGGCGCATAGTCTTTACTGTACTCCTTCCCTTCGCGATCGGTAAAGGAAACCAAAAAATCTGCCTTATTAATAACACAGGTAACGGTGTTGGTCTTTACGCGATATGCCTGTTGGTCTTCTTCAAAATTATAGACGGCAACGTGTTGGTCGGATTGGGGCACTGCATAGGAAAAGTCCTCTAAAAATTGCCCCTTAGGCGCCAAACGTACCCGTATAATCTCATCGCTGACCACCTTTATCTCCACGCTTGCGCTGCCATCGTTAAAGTAATAGTTATTATTTTCCTGATGGTATCCCGCTACGGGCCCTAAATAGTTCTTCACGATTTCCGGCAGATCCAATACCGGATTATTGACATGCTGTATACCTTCTTCGAGTACCTGCGTACTGTTATTATCTGCTTCTTGTTGTTTGGTCAAATCCTTCGCCATAAATTGTCTCTTCCTTTTTTGATTTAGCCAAAGTACATTTTTTGTTGAATTAATACAATTTATCAATACATAAATTAATTTCCAATATTTTTTGTTTCCCGGCACTTACCTTTTATATTTGCCGAATTATTCCACCATGCGATTATTAATAGTAAACATGAGTGCTTTCTTCCATCACGTACATTTCCATCATCGCCCCTGCGGCGAATGATAACCTGTATGTTTCTACGTGAAGCAAAGAATCCCGAATGTTAGTCTTTATTAATAATTATAATTAAACTCCTTGAAAAATCTAAAAATAGCCATCCAAAAATCCGGCAGGCTCAATGAAAAGTCGGTACAACTGCTTAAAAACTGCGGACTTAACTTTGAAAATTATAAAAGCTCGCTAATCACCACCGTATCCAATTTCCCGTTGGAAATCCTTTTCTTACGGGATGACGACATTCCCGAATATGTACAGGATGGAATTGCCGACTTAGGCATTGTCGGCGAGAACGTAATTGCGGAAACCGAAGCCGAGGTACGCTATTTACAACGGCTTGGGTTTGGCCGATGCAGTCTGAAAATCGCAGTACCCAGTCGTAGTGACATCCGCGAACTGTCTGATTTGAACGGCAAAGCCATTGCTACTTCCTATCCTACTATTCTTCAGAAATTCCTGACCGAAAACAAGATTACTGCTGATATCCGGATGATTTCAGGTTCGGTCGAAATTTCGCCTGCCCTGGAACTGAGCCATGCCATTTTTGACATTGTCTCCACAGGCGGAACGCTGCGCAGCAACGGGCTGGTACCCTTTGCCGATGTCATGACATCGGAAGCCATATTAATCAGCAAGAACGGCATTGATAGCAATCCGGTGGTCCGGGAATTGATGCAGCGCATCCAGTCCGTTCTCCGGGCCGCAGAAACGAAATACGTCGTACTGAACGTCGAACGCGATAACCTGGACGAGATTATTTCGCTGTTGCCGGGTGTTAAAAGCCCTACCATCGTGCCCCTCGCAGAAGAAAACTGGGTTGCCGTACACACCGTCATATCTGAGCAGGATTTCTGGGAAAAAATCAATAAACTGAAGGCTGCGGGTGCCCAAGGGATTGTCGTGATGCCCGTAGAGAAGATTATCATGTAAGGACGCCATGTTACAGACCTACCGCTATTCCACACTGCAAGAAACCGACTTTGAACGGCTTTTGGCACGCAATACCGACCCGTCACGCGGCATAGAGCAATTGGTGATGGAGATCATCGGAGATGTAAAAACAAATGGGGATGCCGCACTTAAGAAATATGCAGAAAAATTTGATGGGGTACAGTTGACCCGGCTTTATCTGGAAGCCAACGAAATCGCTTCTTTAGCCTCAACTATAGGCAGGGAACAACAGCGTGCCCTGGAAATAGCCTTTGCCAACATCTACCGGTTCCACGAAACCCAATTACGCAAGGAACGCTCCATCGAGACGATGCCCGGTGTCAAATGCTGGAGAGAGCCCCGTCCAATCGAAAAAGTAGGATTATACATTCCCGGTGGGTCAGCGGTTTTGCCCAGCACGCTGCTTATGCTTGGTGTACCCGCTCGCATCGCAGGCTGCAAGGAAATTGTGGTTTGTTCGCCCCCGCAGGCGGACGGCAAGATAAACGGCTATATCGCCTATTGCCTGCAACTGCTAAAGATCGATCGGATTTACCTGGTAGGTGGTGCCCAAGCGGTGGCTGCGATGGCTTACGGTACCGAAAGTGTGCCTAGGGTAGACAAAATTTTCGGGCCCGGCAACCAATACGTCACCAAAGCCAAAAGCCTGCTACAAGGGTTGACCAATGTGAGTATTGATATGCCTGCGGGCCCTTCGGAAGTGCTAGTCATTGCAGACGACTCGGCCAATCCGGAGTATGTGGCCGCTGATCTGCTTGCGCAAGCGGAGCATGGTGCAGATAGCCAAGCGATATTGGTGAGCACAAACGAGCACCTAATTGACAAGGTACAGGTGGCTTTAAAAACACAGCTTGCCTTGCTGCCCCGGGCGGCGGTAGCGGAAAAAGCCCTTGCGAACTCATATGCCATACTCTGCGCGAATCTTGAAGAAGCCATGGCCTTCAGTAATCAGTATGCCCCTGAGCATCTGATTATTGAAACGGACAACTGGGTGCCACTATTGCGGAAGGTCAGCAACGCCGGATCGGTATTCGTGGGACATCTGACACCTGAAAGTGTGGGTGATTATGCTTCCGGCACCAACCATACCTTGCCTACCAGCGGCTATGCCCGCTCGTACTCAGGTGTCTCGGTGGATGCTTTTGTTAAAAAAATCACATTTCAGCACCTCACTGCTGAAGGATTGCGAAATATCGGCCCTACTGTGGAAATTCTAGCTGAGTTAGAAGGTTTACAAGCGCATAAAAATGCGGTGTCTGTACGATTACATTAACAGGCAGCGAATCTTGACATGAATGGTAAAATTCCGTATCTTTGTAAGCTATTTCATAACATGGGGTCGACCGGAATTGACAGGATGGAGACGGTTATGTAAGCATGCAGCGCGTTGGAAGTATGGCGCTTTAATCTCAACTTTCAGACTTATAAATGGCGAAAATAACTACGCCTTAGCTGCCTAATTTAGAATTAGCTCAGCTTTTGTCCCGCTCACGCTTGGTTTCGTAGTGTAGCATCCGGGGCATCGATCACGGAACTGGCTGATCCGGCGTTGCGACGGATCGGCGAGAAACAGCAACTAAGGAAAACGGTATAGGCGAGCGACCGGCCTTCCCTTTCCCGACAATGAAACGGAAGCTAAGCATGTAGAAAGCGTATATTGTACCATGTCTGGACGAGGGTTCGAATCCCTCCGACTCCACAGTATCAGGGCCCCTTACAAAGGGCCTTTTTTATTTTTTAAGGGAGGGACGAGAACCCGATGAGAGGGTTCGAACTATTCTCTGAGCAGCCTTCGTATGTGGCACGAGCGACGCGAACAATCCCTCCGACTCCTTACAAAAAATACATTTTTTCCGAAACAATCCCCTTAGGCTGTCCGTTCCTTTCTAAGGACAGCAATTGTTAACTGATAAAGAGGAGGACGATTATGCGACGGTTGCTTTTTAACACGGTGACCTGTTTGTTGTTTTTTACAGCTTGCGAGAAAGACGAAGGGTCCGATCAATCCATGACCCTATACTCGGACTTTTCGGACGGTAAAGACGGTTGGCAAGCCGGATTTTCCGAATACAGCGGCGAAAATGCGGAAAGCTACGAATTAGCGGAAGGAATCGCACCGTTGCCACCCCCATTGGATGAAACCAAGATGGCTTACCGGATTTCGGGCATGAACCGCAGTGACGACCTTTTCATGTACCTCACCAAACGGGTACAGGGTCTTGAACCCAACGTCACTTATAAAGGGAAATTCACACTTCAGATCGCGTCTGATGCCAAGAGCGGCGGTGTAGGAGCCGGCGGAGCTCCTGGCGAGTCGGTAGGTTTAGGTATAGGCCTTACCGTTGATCAGCCCCTATCCGCTCCGGACGAGGATAATTTCTATCGGATGAATATTGATAAAATCCAACAGTGCTGCACCGATGGAACTGACATGAAAGTAATTGGAGATGTTTCCAACGGCACGGATGACTATGTATATACGCTTATTGAGCGAACCGGCGAATTTTCAGCGACCACCGACCACCAAGGTGTTCTATGGATTATCATCGGTACAGATTCCGGTTATGAGGGCAAAACCACATTATATTACTCCGATATCGAAATAATTCTCGAAAAAACATAGGAAAGATCTAGCAAACCCCTTGATAATCAAAAATAATATCTCTACCTTTGCCGTCCTTAAAATACATTTAGGACAAAAGTAAAATTTAAAATTGTAAATGCCTACTATTCAACAATTAGTTAGAAAAGGTAGAGTAGCTCTGGAGGATAAGAGTAAGTCCCCAGCGTTGGACAGCTGTCCACAGCGAAGAGGCGTGTGCACACGCGTGTACACCACTACCCCTAAAAAACCAAACTCAGCAATGCGTAAAGTGGCCCGTGTGCGCCTTACCAACGGAAAAGAGGTGAACGCATACATCCCTGGCGAAGGCCACAATTTGCAAGAACACTCCATTGTATTAATCCGCGGTGGTCGGGTAAAAGACCTTCCCGGTGTGCGTTACCACATCATTCGTGGTGCGTTGGATACGTCGGGTGTTGCCGGACGTAACCAACGCCGTTCTAAATACGGAACCAAACGTCCGAAACCCGGACAGCCGGCTGCTCCGACAAAAGGCAAAAAATAATTAAACGGAGGATAATAAGATGAGAAAGTCAAAACCAAAGAAAAGAATCATTTTACCTGATCCGAAGTTTAATGATGTTCAGGTAACGCGTTTTGTCAATAACATGATGATTGACGGCAAGAAATCACTTGCTTATACCATATTCTACAAATCGATGGACCTGGTCGAAAAACGGACCAGCGAAAATGGTTTGGATACCTGGAAGAAAGCACTCAACAATGTGATGCCTTCTGTCGAAGTAAAATCCCGTCGTGTAGGGGGAGCCAACTTCCAAGTACCTACGGAAGTCCGCCCCGAGCGTAAGGTTTCGCTGGGCATGAAATGGCTGATCAGCTTTGCGCGCAAACGTGGTGAAAAAACCATGTATGAGAAGTTGGCTGCTGAAATCATTTCCGCTTCCAAAGGCGAAGGTGCAGCTGTAAAGAAGAAAGAAGATACGCACCGCATGGCGGAGGCCAACAAGGCATTCTCGCATTTCAGGTTCTAAATTTCGCAAGATAACCCAATGAAACCACACCGATTTGAAGGACGACGTAACTACCTCCTAAAATCGGTGTGTTTTTTTAGCGAATCAACAGCTTTAGCAACATGTCAAGAGATTTAAAATACACAAGAAACATTGGTATTGCCGCTCACATCGATGCAGGCAAGACCACAACCACCGAGCGCATCCTTTTTTATGCCGGTGTAAATCACAAACTCGGTGAAACACACGAGGGTTCTGCAACGACAGACTGGATGGCGCAGGAACAAGAACGCGGCATCACGATCACGTCAGCAGCAGTCACGGTATTCTGGAATTACCGCGGCAACAAGTACAATGTTAACATCATCGATACACCGGGACACGTGGATTTCACCGTTGAGGTAAACCGTTCTCTCCGGGTATTGGATGGATTGGTTTTCCTGTTCTCAGCCGTTGACGGTGTAGAACCCCAATCTGAAACAAACTGGCGACTGGCGGATAACTATAAGGTACCCCGTATCGGATTCGTCAACAAAATGGACCGTTCAGGTGCTGATTTTCTTAACGTCGTAAAACAAGTTAAGGAAATGCTTGGTTCGGAAGCAGTTCCCTTGCAGTTACCGATCGGATCCGAAGATAACTTCAAAGGTGTAGTGGACTTGATCAACAACCGGGGCATTGTATGGAATGAAGAAGATAAGGGAATGACCTTTACGGAAGTCCCCATCCCTGACGATATGGTGGACGAAGTAGCCCAGTGGCGCGAAAAATTGCTCGAATCTGTAGCTAGCTACGATGAGTCATTGATGGAGAAATTCTTCGATGATCCAAATTCCATTACCGAACGGGAAGTGTTGGACGCTTTGCGTAAGGCCGTTCTTGACAACTCCATTGTTCCCATGGTTTGCGGTTCTTCTTTCAAGAACAAAGGTGTACAGACCATGCTGGATTTTGTGATGGAATTGCTTCCCTCCCCTGTGGATCAAGAAGCTGTTGGAGGTACGGATCCTAGAACCGGCAATGAAATTATCAGGAAACCGGACGAAAAAGAACCGTTTGCAGCCTTGGCATTTAAGATTGCTACCGATCCTTTTGTTGGCCGCTTATGCTTCATCCGTGTATATTCAGGCAATCTGGAGGCAGGTTCTTATGTATATAACAGCCGGTCGGACAACAAGGAACGGATTTCCCGTATTTTCCAAATGCATGCCAATAAGCAGAATCCCATTCCGAACATCGGTGCGGGAGATATCGGTGCGGTGGTAGGCTTTAAGGATATTAAAACCGGTGATACCCTTTGCGACGAGAAAAATCCGATCGTGTTGGAATCCATGGTATTTCCTGAGCCGGTTATCGGTTTGGCCATTGAGCCTAAAACGCAAGCGGATGTTGATAAATTAGGGGTTGCTCTTGGCAAATTGGCTGAGGAAGATCCTACTTTCCGTGTTCAGTCTGATGAG
>Ga0164243_10007046_pt1 | contig 16879 bp, 16 predicted proteins | sample OricompcompostOP_FD_108781 | JGI IMG/M metagenome (GOLD analysis project Ga0164243, IMG submission 108781) | Organic Plus compost microbial communities from Emeryville, California, USA - Original compost - Organic plus compost (OP) | ecosystem: Engineered > Solid waste > Mixed feedstock >... | reverse complement strand
GTACTTCCGCGTCAATCATCCGGGCGAAGTCAATATCTTCGCGGCCCTTATTGCCCCGGTGATAGCGTTTATCTCTCAGGTCTGGCTTGTCTATCTGCTCGTCGTGAACCTCGAGACATTTGGCGGCACAGGCAGCTTCGGCAGCCGCATTCCGCTGATCGCGTTCGTCATCCTTGGGGTAGGTCTCGTCTGGGGCATAGCGCTTCGCGTGATCTCGCCTGCCGCCCACGCACGGATCGGACGTATGGTGATGAACGAGTAGCCGCAGGCCCGGCATAGAGAGAGAAGCCAAGACGGCGGACGCTTCATAGGCGTCCGCCTTTTCATAAGAAAATCCGCACGCACAGGGAGCAAGGAATGCTCACGTCTATCGCAGGTCGATCGGTCATCGTTACCGGAGCAAGCAAGGGCATCGGCAAGGGAATTGCCCGTGTCTTCGCTAAGAGTGGGGGAAAGGTCGTCGTTGTATCCCGGCATCTTAACGAGGCAGAAGCGGCCGCCGAAGAGTTCCGTAAGGCCGGCGGCACAGCCATGGGGGTCGCGGCCGACATCACCAGCATGGGCGACATGCAGGTCCTCGCGGAGAAGGCGGCGACGGCCTACGGCGGGATCGACATCCTATGCGCCAACGCCGGCATCTTTCCGCAAACCAAAATTGAGGAACTGTCGCCCGAGGACTGGGACTTCGTCTCGGCGACAAACCTCAAGGGGACATTCCTGCCGATCAAGGCGTGCCTGCCTTATCTCAAGAACTCGGACCAGGGGCGCATCGTCATCACATCGTCGATCACCGGGCCTGTGACAGGCTTCCCCGGCTGGGCGCACTACGGCGCGACGAAAGCCGGACAGCTCGGCTTCATGCGGACGGCCTGCCTGGAGTTCGCCAAGTATGGCATCACGGTCAACGCCGTTCTGCCAGGCAACATCAAGACGGAAGGGCTGGCGGAACTCGGGCCCGAGTACGAGAAGTCTATGGCCGCATCGATCCCCCTCAATAAGCTCGGCACGGTCGAAGACATCGGGTATGCAGCGTTATTCCTGGCGTCAAAGGAGGCTTCGTACATCACGGGCCAGACCATCATCGTCGACGGTGGTCAGATCCTTCCCGAGAGCATGGACGCCCTGGCGCAGGCGTAAATGATCTGCCGCGAGCACTTCGGTCCAAGGAAAGTCAGCCGTGGTTACGCAGCACCTCGGCCCGAAGCGCTCGCGGCGACAGCCCCGTCCAGCGGCGGACCGCGCGACTAAAAGCGGAAAGCTCGGAATACCCAACCAAGAAGGCGATTTCCGAGAACGAGAGCTGACGCTGGCGAATGTACGAGAGCGCCAGATCGCGTCGTGTGTTCTCGACCAACGTGCTGTAGCTCAAGCCATCATAGTGCAGTTCACGTTGAATAGTCGAAAGGGGAAGCCGCAGTTCAGCCGCGATCCCCTCGATCGGCGGAAAACCTTCGGGCAGTCTCGCGCGCACGGCACTGCGAACGCGATCGGTGATGCTGAAGCGGACATCCTGGCGTTCCGAAAGCCGCTCAAGACAAAGCTTCATCGCCGACATCAACCGTGGGTCCGCAGCCGGCATGACATGCTTCAGGATTTGCGGACGAAAGACGATGGCGTTCGTCGGCTGCGCGAAAAACGCCGGAGCGGCAAACGCGCGCTCGTGCTCTCGCCATTGCTCAGGCTTCGGATGCTCGAAGTGGACCTCTTCCGGGGCCCATCCCTGTCCCATCGCCTCGCGAATGAAGTTCAAAAACATGCCGAGGGAAAGCTCGGCGTCCTGGCGGCGCTCGATAATTTGAGGCGCATCGACCCGGTATTCCAATCGCATCATCCCTTCGGGCGACGCCCTGAGCGCCATCGAGGACGACTGCTGGTGCAGGGGAAAGAGTTCAACGAGTGTTTCGAGCGCGGTGCCGAGCGTCGGCGCGGAAAGGGACGCGTAGCCCCAGAGACCGAGGTCGCGCGGGTCGAACGAATGGCCGAACCACAGACCGAAGTTGTCATTGCGGGTGATGCGAGCGCTTTCCTCGAAGAGGCGACAATATGAGGTAAGGCTCAACTGAAGCGTAGGGGAGCCTGCCATCTCCGGTGAGATGCCGGCGTTGCCGAAGATGCGATCGACATCGCCCTTCTGGCGTTCGATGAATTTGACGATTCCGGTCGCAGCAGAGGCAAGCACCGACGGATCGGCGTTTCGGCCAATCGCACCCTCGGCGCCCGTCGCCATGGAGTCGCTGATGCTGCCTCCCATCGTTTCCTGATGAGCATGAGCCAATATTCAGAATAAAAAGGCTATCAGATGCGCTCGGCGGGTCAACCGGCGGCCACGATGAATTATTCAGCAATCCGCTAGTGGATCTGCATAATTGCGCTGCAGCATTCATCCGAACAGGCGGTTCAAAATGCCTTTTTTCGGAGTTTCCGATGAGACCGCGGCGGCGGCTGGCCGTCCGTATCGCGAAAGATATGTCTCACAAAGCGGGATCGAACCTTGTGTGTAGGAAACACCCATCGACTGAGCGAGATCGGTTTCCGAATGCGACCCGATCCAGGCAACGAGAAGAAGTCGGCGCAGCATGACGAATGTCGCAATCTCGTTTTCTTCTTCTTCGCTCAGCGTGCCGATACGCCGGTAGCCGCGCACCCATGCCTTCAACAGTTCCGGCACTTCCGGCGCGTGTTCAAAGAAGGAAACGGTCGTCGCGCAATCGTAAAGCAGCCAAGAAAAGCCGCAGTCGTCGAAATCGATGACCTTGACCGTATTGCCATCCATCAGCAGGTTGGCGAGGCGCATGTCACCGTGGACCAAATTGAAGCGGTCCGGTGACTTGCCGAAAGCTTCGAGGCGCTGCTCAATCAAGCGGACGGTTTCGGTGAAGGCTTCCATCGCCTCTGCCGTCATGCCCATGCCGTTCTTCCAATAGCCCCAGTGCGGGCGGCTTCCGAGGCTGGTCTCGAAATCCCAGGAATGCCGCTCGAACCAAGCCGGCCGCTGCCATTTGCGGACATGAGCGTGCATCCGCGCCGCGGTTTCGCCGAGCAGTTCGAATCCGGCGACGTCGGTCCGCGCAGGCTCCTCGCCGCTTTCCCAATCGAAGAGGACGACATTGCGCGGATTGGGGATACCTTCGCCCGCCACCGTCTGGATGTATTCGCCATCGAGCCCACGAATGGCCGTCGGCGTGACGACACCGCCGCTTTCTCGGAGAGCGGAAAGCCACGCGAGTTCGGAGGCGATAGCGGTGCGTGAGTGATAGCCTTCGCGGTGAACGCGAAGCGCCCACTTGCGTCCCAAGCCGTCCTCGACTTTATAGGTCGCATTCTCGGAAACGTTGATCAATTTTACCGCGGCGCCATCGGCAAAGCCAAAGCGCTTTATCGCGCGCTCGGCCAGAGCCTGCAGTCGCTGCAACAGCTCGTCGTGAGTGAGTTCGTCCGTGCCCGTCATCGCGGTTTCAAAATCCCGTGTGCGCTCCCTTGTGAGACGGCCCGCCAGCCGCCTCTTTTCTTGTGATCACACTACGAAGGAGCGGCGACGCGGACTTGACCACGCCACCGCTCCAGTTGACAGGGGCTTTGGCTCGCGCCGCCCCGAAAACACGACGCTTAGAGCTTCACCATCACGTGACGCGGCACGGTGTAATCCTCAAGGGCATACATCGAGAGATCTTTTCCGTAGCCTGACATTTTCAGCCCACCATGGGGCATTTCGCTGACGAGCATGAAATGCGTATTGACCCACGTACAGCCGTACTGCAGCCGGGACGCCACCTTCATGCCTCTGCCGATGTCGGAGGTCCAAACGGATGATGCCAAGCCATAGTCGCTGTCGTTCGCCCAAGCAATCGCCTCTTCGACATCGTCGAACGGTGTCACCGAGACGACCGGTCCGAAGACCTCCTTGCGCACAATCTCGTCTTCCTGCCTCGCACCGGCGATGAGCGTCGGTTCGAAGAAGAAACCCTTGCCCGCGGCGGCCTTTCCGCCTGCCGGGACGCTGATATGGCCCTGTTGCGTTGCACGTTCTACGAAGCCCTGCACGCGGCCCTTCTGAGCGGACGAGATCAAGGGACCGATATCGTTCTCATCGTCATTGGCTTGATTGAACTTCAGGCTTTTGACGGCGCTCGCCAGATCGGCAACGAGATTGTCGTAGACTTTCTTGCCCGCATAGATGCGGCAGGCGGCCGTGCAGTCCTGTCCAGCGTTGTAGTAGCCGAAGATCTTCACGCCTTCGACGACGGAGGCGATGTCAGCATCGTCGAAGACAATGACGGGCGCCTTGCCACCCAATTCCAAATGCGTGCGCTTGATGTTCGAGACGGCGGCTTGAAGCACTTTCTGGCCGGTGCCGATACTACCCGTCAGCGACACCATCGCGACCTTTGGATGGTTGATGAGGGCCGAGCCCGTCGTTGCCCCCTTGCCGACAACGATGTTGACGACGCCTTCTGGGAAGATGTCGGCGATGATCTTGCCGAGCTTCAGAAGCGTCAGCGGTGTCTGCTCGGAGGGTTTCAGGACGATCGTGTTGCCGCCCGCGAGAGCGGGTCCGAGTTTCCAGGCCGCCATCATCAGCGGATAGTTCCACGGGGCGATAGAGCCGACGACGCCTACGGGATCGCGGCGGATCATTGAAGTGTGACCGGCGAGGTATTCGCCCGCAACCGGCCCGTGCATGCTGCGGACGGCGGCGGCGAAGAACCGGAAGCAATCGGAAATCGCCGGCATTTCGTCCTGAAGAACGCGGATGCGCGGCTTGCCGGTGTTCAGCGCTTCGAGCGCGGCGAAAGATTCGGCATCTTTGTCGATGGCATCAGCGAGCTTAAGCAGCAGCGCCGACCGTTCAGCAGGCGTCGTTTGAGACCAAGTTTTGAAGGCAGCAGCCGCAGCGTTGACGGCGGCATCGACCTGCGCGACGGACGCATCCGGCAGATTGGTGATGACCTCTTCCGTCTTCGGATTGATGATCGGCTCCGGCGCGTCCGACCCGGCAACGAAATCGGAGCCGATCAGCATGTTGGTCTCGAGCATTTTAACCTCCCATGGTCGCTCGGGCGCCTCGCTACTTCGAGGTGCCGCCAGTGTGTTCGCCTTCTCGCGTCAGGTAGTAGGCCGCGAGTATCGGCAAAAGCGTTACGATGAATACGAAAACTGCGACGACGTTCGTCACCGGCCGCTGACGTGGTCGGATCAGTTCCGACAGCATCCAGATCGGCAGCGTCGTCTGCTGTCCGGCGGTGAATGTGGTGACAATGACCTCGTCGAACGACAGCGCGAAAGCGAGCATGCCGCCCGCGAGCAGCGCGGTTCCGATTTGCGGTAGGATGACGTGTCGGAACGTCTGAAAGCCGTCAGCGCCGAGGTCCATCGACGCCTCGACGAGATTTCCCGACAGACGCCGGAAGCGCGCGACCGCATTGTTGTAGACGACGACAATGCAGAACGTCGCGTGGCCGAGCATAATCGTCCACACGGAGAACGGAATGTTCATGATGTCGAACGCCGAGCGAAGTGCGATGCCCGTGATGATACCGGGCAGAGCGATCGGGAGCACAAACAGAAGCGAGATCGTCTCACGGCCGAAGAACTTCGCGCGTGACAAGGCTGCGGCTGCGAGCGTGCCGAAGACCAATGCGAGGGCAGTCGCGATTGCCGCGACTTCAAGCGAGAGATAAAGGGGCGGCCAGATGTCGGGCCGCGAATTCCAAGCGACGCCGAACCACTTCGTCGTGAGGCCGGGCGGCGGGAACTCGAAGCTCTTTTCCTCGGTGGTGAAAGCGTAGAGGAAAATAAAGAAGAGCGGCAGATGCAGGAAGAGAAGCCCGGCGGTTGCCGAAATGCGAAGGCCGAGCGGGGACGCGCTTTTCCCATTAGAGGACATCGAAGGCCCCCATGCGTTTCGCCATCCAGAGATAGAGTGCCATGATGACCATCGGAACGATGGTGAAGGCCGCGGCGAGCGGAATATTCCCGGCGGTGCCCTGGAGCGTGTAGACGGCCTGCCCGATCATCAGGCGCGAATTCCCGACGATCTGCGGAATGATGTAGTCACCGAGCGTCAGCGAGAAGGTGAAGATCGAGCCCGCGACGATGCCCGGCAAGGCCAAAGGGAAGATCACGGTTCTGAAGGTCTGGCCGGGGTCGGCACCAAGGTCGGCGGACGCTTCGATGAAGTTCGCGGGAACGCGTTCGAGCGCCGCCTGCGTCGGCAAGATCATATATGGCAGCCAGATGTAGACGAATACGAGGTACGTCCCAAGATAACTGAACGATAGCGACGGCCCGCCGATGACCGGCAGACCCAAAATTCCATTCAGCAGCCAATTGAGATGCAGAGCCCCGGCGAACCACGTAATGACGCCTTCCTTCGCAAGGATCAGCTTCCAGGCATAGACCTTGACGAGATAGCTCGACCACAACGGCATCATCACCGCGAGATAGAAGAGCGCTTTTTTCCAGCCCCGAGCGTAGCGCGCGGCATAGTAGGCGATCGGGAAGGCGATGATAGCGCTCGTGATCGTCACCAGCGCCGCCATCGTGACGGTTCGCAGGATGATTTGAACATTCGAGCCCTCGAAGAGCTGCTGGTAGGTTGAAAGCGTGAATTCGTGAATGACGACGCCGGAGAAATCGTCGAGCGAATAGAAGCTTTGCAAAAGCAGCGCGAACAGCGATCCGATATAGACGACGCCGATCCAGAGAAGGGGCGGCGTCAGCAACAGGAACGTCAGAAGCTGCGGACGTGCGAAGAATACGTCCGAGATCGTGCCGCCGATCCCGCGGCGCGTTTCCTGCAAGGCCACCGTCACGCGTCGTCTCCCATCGCGACCATCGCCGATTTCGGCCATTGAAGCATGACGCGATCATCTTTGTGCAAAGTCGTGCCGGCAGAGATCGTGGCGACGAGAGGTAATTTTTCCGTCATAACGGTCACCCGCGTTACTGCGCCCTGATAGCTGACGGCACTGACGAGGCCTTTAGCCGCCGCATAGTCGGACGGGATGGCCGCGTTTGCGGACACGACCTCAATTCGCTCCGGACGGAGGCTCGTCCACGTCGCCGTCCCACCATGAGCGCCAGCAAATTCCGGCGGGAGCACATTCGAAGACCCGACGAAATCGGCGACAAAACGGGAAGTCGGGCGCTCGTACACGTCCGACGGCGTTCCGACCTGCACGATCTTGCCTTCATTGAAGATTGCAACGCGGTTCGCCATCGACAGCGCTTCGCTTTGGTCGTGTGTCACGAAAACGAATGTGATGCCGAGGTTGGTCTGCAGTGTTTTCAGTTCCTCCTGCATCTGCTCGCGCAGCTTCAGATCGAGCGCGCCGAGCGGCTCGTCGAGCAACAGGACTTTGGGGCCGTTGACAAGTGCGCGGGCGAGGGCAACGCGCTGGCGTTGGCCGCCCGAAAGCTGCACCGTGCGGCGATCCTCATAGCCCGCGAGCTTGACCATCGCGAGAGCCTCTTTCGCTTTCGCCTGTCGCTCCGCGCGCGGCACGCCCTTGATCATCAGGCCGTAGGCGACGTTTTCTCCAACGGTCATATGGGGGAAGAGGGCATAGTCCTGGAAGACGGTATTGACGTTGCGCCGGTATGGGGGGACGCCTTCGACCGTCTCGCCGAAGATTTCGACATGGCCTTCATCAGGCTGCTCGAACCCCGCAATGAGGCGGAGGCACGTCGTTTTGCCCGATCCGGATGGGCCTAGAAGGGCAAAGAATTCGCCTGGCTCAATGTCGAGCGAAACGCCGTCAACGGCGCGCACGGAGCCGAAGCGACGCGATACGTTCTGGAAGCGGACAGCAGGAGACATGAAACTCTTTTAGGCTCTGCAGCCGGCAGATGCGAGCCGGCTGCAGAAAGCGTAACTTCTACTTGCCGAGGATGGCGATATAATCTTTCGCCCATTGCGAATACGGCACGCAAGAGCTTTCCTTCTCGCACTTGGCCGTCGGCGTGCGCCAGAACCAGATCTTATCGAAGTTCTCCGAGCCGTTCGTCTCGCAGCCCTTCTCGCCCAAGAGCGCGTTGCCTTTACAGGCAGCTGGAACGGTCGGGACGGAGCCGAACCAGGACGCGAGATCGCCCTGCAGCTTGGGATTCAGGGAGTGTTCCATCCATTTGTAGGCACAGTTGGGATGCGGAGCATTCACGTGCATCATCGTCGTGTCGGCCCAGCCCGTTGCACCCTCTTCCGGGATCGTCGATGCGATCGGCTTCTTGTCGGCCTGCAGAAGGTTGACCTGATAGGGCCATGACGATGAGGCCACGACACCTTCGTTCTTGAAGTCATCAACCTGGACGGTCGCGTCGTGCCAGTAGCGTCCGATCAAGGCGCGCTGCGATTGCAGCAAGGCAATGGCGGCGGCGTACTGCTCCTTGTTCAGCTCGTAGGGATTCTTGATGCCGAGCTCGGGCTTTTTCTTGCTCAGGTAGAGCGCGGCGTCGGCGATGTAGATCGGGCCGTCATAGGCCTGGACCCGCCCCTTGTTGCTCTTGCCGTCGGGAAGCGTCTGTTCTTCGAATACGACGGACCAGCTTTTCGGCGGTTCCTTGAAGACGTTCGTGTTGTAGGCGAGCACGTTCGGACCCCACTGATAGGGGACGCCATAATGAACGCCATCAACAGTGTGCCAGGGTGCATTCTGCAGCCGCGGATCGAGCGTCTTCCAGCTCGGGATCAAGTCGATGTTGATCGGCTGCACCTTCTTGCCGGCGACGAGGCGCAAGGATGCATCGCCCGATGCCGTCACGAGATCGAAACCGCCTTGGTTCATCAAGGTGACCATTTCGTCGGAGGTGGCCGCAGTCTTGACGTTGACCTTGCAGCCGGTTTCCTTTTCGAACCCCGTCACCCAGTCATAGTTCTTGTCGGACTCGCCGCGCTCGATGTATCCGGGCCAAGCGACGATATCGACCTCGCCTTCTCCCTTCCCAACAGATTGGAGGGGTTCTCCCCAAGCACTGAAGCTGCCCATCAAAAGAATCGCCGTCGACGTTACAAGTGTCTTCCGAGTGGGCGTCATGTGTGCTTACTCCTCCGATTGCCACGCCGGACGAGGACGGTGGGCGCCGTATCAACCACCTGTTCCTCTGCCGGGGTATACCGACCGCAATGTTAGTTCAGGAATTTCGGACGCGCCAGAGAGGCGAATAGCATCGCGCCGCTAAAGTCGCCTTTCGAGAAGGCTCAATACGAAAGTGCACGGACTTTTGGCATCGGACATGGGAGCCGACTTCATATTGCCCACCAAATTTGCGATGCACCTGCGAGACGGGGGTCTGTGGTCGCGATTGGTTGTCGCGTAGGATTTACCAATTCAGGCCAACACGGAAAGCCGATCAAGTGTGAGACGGCCGCGTTGGCTTCGGAACAAACGTTGGTTCTTGAACTGAGAGCAGCGATAGATGACAGCAATAAAGATCCGCATCGACTTTGACGGCGAGCGATACATCGGCCACGGCCGCATCCAGCTGCTCGAACTCATCGGAGAGCACGGCTCCATTGCTCAGGCAGCGAAGGCCATGGGCATGTCCTACAAGCGCGCATGGTACTTGATGGACGAGTTCAATTCGATGTTCGCGGATCCGCTGATCGAACGTCAGCATGGTGGACGCGGGGGCGGCGCGGCGAAACTGACGCCATTCGGCGCCGATCTGGTCCGGCAATATCGTTATATGGAAGAGAAAGTTCTTACCGTCTTTGCGAAACCGCTGGCTTCGATCGAGAAACATCTCGTGGCCGCTGCCAAGCCCGGCCAAAAGGCGGCGAAGAAAGCCTCGCCGTCAGCACGGGCCTGATGACCATCCTCCTAGCACCTCGGCGGGCGTTCCCGTGGCGATCACGCGTCCAGCGACGATCCGGATGACGCGTGACGCGAGTCGCCTCACCTCTTCAACATTGTGCGTGACGAACACGATGGGAACCGAGAAGTCGTCCCGAACACGCTCGATCAATGTCATGATCTCGTCGCGCCGCGCATCGTCGAGGCCCGACAGCGGCTCGTCCATCAGCAGAATGCGTGGAGACGACAGAAGGGCGCGAGCGATGGCAACGCGATGCCTTTCGCCGCCCGAAAGCGTTGCGGGGCGTCGTTTCAGCAGAGAATCGATACCCAGCACGCCAACCACGACTTTCAACGGCAACTCGCTCTTTCCTTGCTTCCGCGTGAACCATTGTCCGAACTTGATGTTCTGTTCGACGGTCAGATGCGGAAAAAGCTGGGCATCCTGAAAGACGAAACCCACGCGACGAAGATGCGGCGGCACGAAGATGCGCGCATCCGTGTCCGTCAGCACATGGCCCGCCACTGCGATGCGTCCCCTGTCCGGCCGTTGAATGCCGGCGATCAAATTCAAAACGGATGTCTTGCCGGATCCCGACGGACCGAAGAGCGCAGTCAGCGGACTGGCGCTCTCGAACGCGACGTCGAGCGTGAAACCATTTCGCTTTTGATAAGCCGAGACGCGTAGCGCCAATTCCGAGCTCGTCATTCGAATACGGCGATCCGCTTCTGGATGCGGCGGTTCAAGACTTCGGAGACAATCAGCGCGATCATCGCGATCGCGATCGAGACGCATGCGAGCCGGAGCGCCTGATAGTCCCCTCCGGGCACTTGCGTGTAAGTATATATCGCGGATGGAATCGTTTGCGTTTCGCCGGGAATATTCGAAACGAAGGTGATCGTTGCGCCGAATTCGCCCAGAGCTTTTGCGAAGCACAGAACGACGCCGGCCAGAATCCCCGGAAGCGCGAGCGGCAGTGTCACAATCAGGAACGTCCACAACGCATTGGCACCGAGTGTGGCGGCGGCGGTCTCCAGCCGACGATCGACGGCTTCAAACGAAAGCCGAATTGCGCGCAGCATCAGTGGAAATCCCATGATGCCGCATGCAAGCGCGGCCCCCGTCCAGCGGAAAGCGAAGGTTATGCCAAACATTTCGTAGAAAGCATTTCCGATTGCGCCCTGGCGGCCGAAGGTCAGCAGCAGGAAGTATCCCGTTACGACGGGTGGCATGACGAGCGGGAGATGGAGAACCCCATCGAGCACGACCTTTCCCGGGAAACGCCACCGCGCGAGAATATACGCGAGGAACAATGCCACGGGCAGACCGAACAATGTCCCGATGGTGGCAACCCGCAGGCTCAACATGATCGCAGTCCATTCGTCGGGTGAGAATCCAAGCACCGTTGCCCCTTTCCGTTCGCGGGCTGATCGAGAGGCTGCCTATTTCAGGATCGTAAATCCCTGCTTGGTGAAGAACGCCTGCGCGTCCGGCGTCTTCAGATAGTCGATGAACGCCTTTGCCGCATCGGCATTCTTCGTCGCTGCCGTGATTGCGATGGGATAAATGATGGGAGGATGCGTGTCGTCCGGGAAAACACCAACAATCTTAACTTTGGGTTCAGCGGCTGCGTCCGTTTCGTAGACGATGCCGAGAGGCGCTTCACCTTGGGCGACAAGAGCGAGCGCCGCCCGCACGTTGGCTGCTTGCGCGACTTTGGGTTCGACGGAGCTCCAGACGCCGAGCTTCTTCAACGCGGCCGAGCCATACTTGCCCGCTGGGACCGACTTCACATCCGCCATCGCGATGTGATTGTCTCCAAGGATGGTCGCTAAAGAAAAATCCTTGGCGATTTTCACTGAGACCGTACTCGTCTTCGGAGCGATCAGAACGAGACGGTTGCCAAGCAGATTGAATCGCGTGTCGTTCTTGATGAGCTTCGCTTTCGCAACGTAGTCCATCCAGTCAAGGTCGGCCGAAATGAAAATATCGGCTGGCGCCCCTTGCTCGATCTGCTTCGCAAGCGCGGATGATCCCGCATAGGAAATCACCACCTTGTCTCCGGTGCTCTTCTCGAAAGCTTTAGCGGCGTCATCGAGCGCATTCCTCAGGCTTGCCGCCGCGAAGATCGTAATTGTCGTCGTGTCGGCTTTTTGCGCTTGGGCGTCGACAAAAAACAGCGAGAGGAGCATCAAACCGGCCAAAACAGGCCGCACACACAAACGGGAAACATTCGCTGGAAACATTCCGGACCCACCTTGCTTTTTCAATGCGATATAGTCGCAAGGATATCTGGGCCGTGGGCGTTTGCAAACGGTGTTTCGAAGCGCCGACGAACGATCGAGAGCGAGCCCTCGGCGAACCATTTTTTTCATTCTGTGAGAAGTCACTTCCTGTGTCAGGGGCCCCGACGCGATTTTCCCCGTCCGGACGACTCGCGCGCGAGTAGCCTCCTCTTTCGTTCTATTCCCCATCGGTAGCCCGCCATGTCTCCATCGGCCCTGACGACCCGATGGCAGGGAATGACAATTGCAAGAGGATTCGTCGCACACGCGCGCGCAACGGCCCGAACAGCTTTCGGATTGTCCAGCTTTTTGGCGACTTCGCTGTATGTTGCGGTCGTCCCCAGCGGGATGTCCCGCAATGCTTTCCAGACGCGCTGCTGGAAGGCGGTGCCGCGAATATCGAGCGGCAGTTCGAAGGGCATCTCGGGGCGCTCTACCATGGCAATGACGCGACCGAGCGATCTAGTGAAGCGGCGATCACCCGCAACGAACTCAGCCTTGGGAAACAGCTTCTTGAGTTCGCGGGTCAGATTTTCCGCGTCGTCACCGATGAGGATCGCGGCAATACCTTTCTCGCTCGCCGCGACAAGGATGCTTCCGAGCGAGCTGTCTGCAACCGAGAACGTCAGAAGTTCATTCTGTCCGCCCGATCGAAATGTTTTCGGTGTCATTCCCAGTTGCTCCGCGGCGTTTTCATAAAAACGCGAACTCGAGGTGAAGCCAGCCCTGTAGATCGCGTCGGTCACTGAGGCGCTCCTTTGCAGTTCGCGGCGAACAGCGTTGCGGCGATGCGCGAGCGCATAACCCTTCGGCGTGACGCCCGTGACCTTCTTGAACATGCGGTGAAAATGAAAGCGGCTGACGCCGCTCGTTGCAGCGAGCTGAGCAAGATCAGGGATTTCTTCGGAGCGCTCTATTCTTCGGCATGCTTCCGCCACGAGGCGTGCGTGGTGGGTGTCGCGCGCGGGTTCGTTCGGGCGGCATCGCCGGCAGGCGCGAAATCCCGAAGCTTCTGCTTTGGCGCAGGAGTCAAAGAAGGCGACATTTTCGCGCTTTGCACGGCGCGCCGGGCAAGAGGGCCTGCAATAGACGCCTGTCGAGGCGACCGAAAAGACGAACTCTCCATCGAATGCTTTGTCCCGCGCGACGACTGCCGCCCAGCGCACAGCCTCTCCGCCGGCCTCTCGTCCTGTGCCGGGGCGTTTTGTTTTGCTCGCCATCTCGGTTCCGCATGTCATGATTGCACATTCTAATGCGGATCTTGTGACAGCACACTCCGAACCTTGCTTTCAATTTCCGGACCGTTTTCGGCCAATGGACGTCTAGACGATCGCCTTTATGGCAACGGCCGGTTGGGAAAGAAGGCTCGCAAGCTCCTTCAGGGCGTCGACGAGTGAGGTGCGGTCCGGCGCAACCCCGAGTGATAGCCGCAGCGCCTCGGGGCTTTCGGGACCGATCGCGAATGCTGATCCTGGCACGACGGATATTCCCGAACGCCCAGCGTGATCGACGAAATCAGCAGCGCGCCAATATGGCGGCATCCGGAGCCAGATGTGGTGGCCGCAGCGATCGGCTGAGATGTCTGCGTCGCCGAAGATCGTCTTTGCCAGGCGTTGACGAGCCATGTTTTCGTCGCGAATGGAGCCCGTCAAATCATCGACGATGCCGCTCAGGATCCAACGCGACACGAGCGCGGCGTTGATTGGAGGGACCATTAAACTGACGGCACGGATAACGCCGGCCAGCCGCATCGCCCGAGCCGCACCCGGCGCCACGACGTACGCGATGCGCAGCGCAGGCGTCGTGCACTTCGAAAGCGTCGCAATGTGCCATGTCAGCTCCGGCGCAAACGTAGCGATCGGGCTCAACGTATCGACCTGCAGGACCGAATACGGATCGTCCTCGATAATCTCGACGCCATAGCGTTGGGCGATTGCAGCAATCGCGCGCCGCCGATCTTCCGGCAGAGTCGCGGTTGTCGGGTTATCAATCGCTGGAATGACATAAAGGACCTTCGGTGGCCGGCCTCTGCAGCAGGCTTCGAATGCGTCGGGCAGAATGCCCTGCTCATCCATCGCTAGCGGGCTCAGCGCCAAGCCCAGCTGTTTTGCGACGGCCTTGAGTCCGGGATAGGTGACGAAACCGGCTGCGATGCTGTCCCCTGGCGAAAGGAGCGCCGCACAGATGGCATAGAGCGCGCTCTGAGCGCCATTGGCGAGAACGATAGAAGACGCCCGAACATGACCGATGCGCCTGGCGAGCCAAGCTGCAGCCGCTGCGCGGTCCGCATCGCTCCCGGTACTCTCCTGATAATGCAGGTTCAACATGCCGTGCTCCTCCGAGAGGAGATTGGCGATCGTCTCGGGGATGAGGCGCTTGAGATTGGCGCTCGCCGGCTGAGGCGGAATGTTCATGCTGAGATCGACGGCCGGCGGCGCACCTACGCCAAGTGTTCCACCGTCATCGATACGGCGGCGGATGAAGGTGCCACGCCCTGCGTTTGCTTCGACCAATCCCCGCCGTCGCGCCTCGTTGAACGCGCGCGTGACCGTCGTGAGATCGACGCCGAGCTTTTCGGCGATGAGCCTTTGTGGGGGGAGACGGTCGCCGGGCTGGACCTGACCCGACTTCAGGTCGGTCTCCAGCGCTTCGACGATGCCTCGATACTTAAGTTGACTGCTCTCGACGAGCCATGGCTCCCAAGACATTTTACCCATCCTGAAAAAGCAAAAGCCATACATTTACTATCATGTATGGCTAGCATCGGCAAGACGTTTTCGCGCCGATCGTAGCTGTCGAGACGCTGCGACCATTCCGCAAATTCGTCAACGCTCTGAAATGACATGCTTTAATTCTTGCCATACATTATTCATTTGTCTTGCCTTGTGCCATACAATTGACCTATATTGTCTCTGTCTTCTTACCACCATAAGGGAACCGTAGTATGTGTGCGGACCATCGATGGCCTGAGCTTTCGCCATTCAGAACGGGGATTTTGGGACTTTGTCCGCGCTGCGGAAAAGGCAAGATCTTCGATGGATTCCTGACGCTCAAGAAGCGATGTCCAATCTGCGGGCTCGACTTGTCCTTCGCAGATCCGGCGGATGGGCCGGCGTTCTTCGTCATTTGCTTCGCGTGCGTTCCGAGCGTCTTCTTTGCAGTCTGGCTCGAGGTCGCGTATTCACCCCCGTTCTGGGTGCATCTCGTCACCAGCCTTCCCTTGGTGTTTCTGACCTGCATTCCGCCGCTCAGGCCGCTCAAAGGGTGGCTCGTTTCCAGCCAGTATTTCCATAAGGCGGAAGAGGGACGGCTGGTTTTCGATGAACCTCCGCCAGCGGCTTAGGCGCTAAAGCCCGCCGCGAGGGCATATCTCCACATTCAAAGGATCGGCCTGCCGGTCTATATTCGGAGGATGTCAGGCAGGTCCGAAACGCGACCGACAGTATTGCTGACCGGCTTTGGGCCGTTTCCGGGTGTTCCCGACAATGCTTCCGCTGCCTTGGTTCGACATCTCGCCCGTCTCGCGCGCGGCCGCTTTCCGGCTTTTCGTTTCGCCGCCGCCGTCTTGCCGACGGAGTGGGCGCGTGCGCCGCGCCGCATCGAGGCGCTCTATCGACGGTATCGACCGGTGCTCGCCCTGCATTTCGGCGTGGCGTCCGGCACACAAAGCATTCGAGTCGAGACGGAGGCGCGCAATTTCTGTCGGCCATCCCGTGATGCCACCGGCGCGCTTCCGAAGGCGGTGACTTTATGTGCGACAGGTCCGGCCAAGCGGCGTGCCACAATCGATATCCCGTTGATTGTCGATGCGCTCAACCGCAGCGGCTGGCCTTGCTCGATTTCGAACGATGCGGGCGGCTATCTCTGCAACACGGTGCTTTATCATTCGCTGGCGCTTGCCGGTAGCCACGGCTGTTGCGTCGGCTTCATCCATGTTCCTTCCGATCTTGAGACGCAGCCACGCGGCATGGCTGACGCGGAGGCGGCAGCCCTCAAGATGATCGAAGTCGCTTTGGAGCCGATCAGGACAGCGGCAGCAAAAACATCAGCGCAACGCAGACCATCGTCCATGCTGCCGAAATGAACCGCTGGATGGTTGGGGAGCCGCGGCCCGGCCAAGCGGGGAAGACGGGGGGAGGTCTTGAGGCTTGGCCGGGCTCAGCAGCATCTGGTGCGCACGGGGGGATGTGTCATCACCAGCTTGATCAGGAGCGTAGCGCGGCGAAGATGAACTCACTCTGAACGTGAGGTTAAATAGTCGCAATCTTGCCCGATCGGATAAAGCTCCTAATCGAATCAACGGCTTTTCCGCGTTGCATGGGCTCCGACCGAAGACCGGCGGCGTCGAATCAGATTAGCGTCCCGGCTTTGATGTCGTGCACAGGTCCTCGCATGCCGGCCCACGCCGCGCCCCTCTGTCGTTCCTTTGAACCTCCCGCCGACGCCAACATGGAGGCGGCCCGGGCGACGCTCGAGAATGTTTTTGGCTACAAGGGGTTCCGCTCCCACCAGAGCGAGATCATCCGAACGCTGCTGGGTGGTGGCGATTGTCTGGCGCTAATGCCGACCGGCGGGGGCAAATCGCTCTGCTACCAGATCCCCGCCCTCGTCCGCCCCGGAACTGGAATCGTCATCTCGCCGCTCATCGCTTTGATGCAGGACCAGGTCGATGCGCTACGCGATCTTGGCGTCAAGGCGGCGTTTCTCAATTCGACGCAGGATCGCGCCACCCAGGACCAGATCGAGCGCGAATTTGCCGGCGGCGCGCTCGACCTTCTCTATGTCGCGCCCGAGCGCCTCGT
>Ga0164243_10007045_pt1 | contig 16880 bp, 18 predicted proteins | sample OricompcompostOP_FD_108781 | JGI IMG/M metagenome (GOLD analysis project Ga0164243, IMG submission 108781) | Organic Plus compost microbial communities from Emeryville, California, USA - Original compost - Organic plus compost (OP) | ecosystem: Engineered > Solid waste > Mixed feedstock >... | reverse complement strand
GGTCGGCCGGCATCGCCAGCAGCATGTTCTCCAGCACGGTGATGTCGTCGGCGATCGCCGGGTGCTGGTAGACGACGCCCAGCCCGAGCGCCTGCGCGGCGCTCGGGCTGGTGTGCGTCAGCGGCTCGCCGCCGATCTCGACGGTGCCGCTGTCGGGCTCCAGCGAGCCTGCGGCGACGGCCATGAGGGTCGACTTGCCCGCGCCGTTCTCCCCCAGCAGGGCGTGGACCTCGCCGGCCCGCACGCTGAAGGAGACGCCCTTGAGGGCGCGCACGCCCCCGAAGGACTTGTGCACGTCGGTGAGCCGCAGCTCGATCCGGTCGGTCGACTCGCTCATGTCCGTCACCTCGTCGTCAGGACGCCGGCTGGGCCGACTGGTCGATGAGCTCCTGGAGCTCCTCGTCCGTCATCTCGTTGGACGGGTCGTAGTCGGGGCCCTTGTCCTCGTAGCACTTGGGCTCCATGCCCGGCTGCGTCGAGTCCTCCAGCAGCGGCAGCGCCATGAGGCCCGGGTCGTTGTTCTCGATGCCGTTGACGGCCGCCACCGCATGGCGCACGGCCAGGCGGCCGGTCCAGTTGCGGTTGGAGATCGTCGCCAGCTCGAACGCCTCGTCCGTGCCCTTGGCCTTGTCGTACTCGCACGACAGGGCGTTCAGCTGGATCGTGATGATCGGCGGGATCTTGCGGCCCGCGTCGCGGAACGCCTTGATCTCACCGGGGACGTTGGCGCCGTAGCCGTCGATCAGGCCGTCGATCTGCGGGTACTTGGCCAGCAGCGAGGCCATGAGCTTCTGGGCCTGTGCCGGATCCCAGTTGGTGACCGGCCAGCTCTTGGGCGACAGCCCCTCGAGGACCTTGATGTCCGGGTACTTCTTCAGCTCCTCCAGGATGCCGGTGACCGAGCCCTGGTCGACCGTGTTGCCGGCCGGGCCGCCCATGAACAGCAGGTTGCCCTTGCCGCCCATCTGCTTGGCCATCCACGAGGCCCACAGCTTGCCGTTGGCGACCGGGTCCCAGTCGGAGTAGGAGACGTAGTCGGTGCCGACCTTGCCGCAGCCGTCGGCCGCGTGCGTCGCGACCTTCACGCCGCGCTGCGTCGCCTGGCGCAGCGCCGGCAGTTCGGCGCAGACGCCGGCGTCGGGGATGATCACGATGGCGTTGGCACCCTGCGAGATCATCGACTGGATGCCGGAGGTCGCCTTCTGCGGGTCGAACCCGGCGTTGACCTCGATCGTCTTCTTGATGTTCGGGCACTTGGCCGCCTCGAGCTTGACCTGCTCGAGCGAGGCCGCCGACCAGGCGTTCAGTCCGCCACCGTCCTGGATGCCGAGGGTGATCTCCTCGTCGCCACACCAGGCCGGCTTGCCGCCGTTGTCGGCTGAAGCGGTGGTCGATGCTCCGGTCGTCGCCGGTTCGGTCGCCGCTGCCGCGGTCGACGTGCCGGCGCTGCTGCTCGTGCTGCTGTCTTCGTCGCTGCTGCCGCAGGCCGACAGCGCGAGTGCCGGCAGCAGCGCGACGCTCAGGACGATGCCGGCAGCGGTCCTTCGACCGCGCAGGCCCAGGCTGCGTGAACGCATTGCTCCTCCTTGTTGATCGTTCGCCGAAGTGGTCAGAGCGTCGGCGCGCCCGTCGGGACCTGCGGCCCGCTGGGTGGTGGCAGCGAGCTCGGGGTCGACCCCGGTGGCGATCCCGCCCTGTCGCGGGACCCCACGTTCCGCAGCGAATCCCAGGGGACGCTGCGCAACCCCATGCTGAGGGCGACGATCGCCCCTTGGATGACGTACTGGACGGCCTGTGTGGCGCCCAGGACGGCCAGCAACTGATCGAGCTGGGAGTAGAAGAGGACGCCGCCGAACGTGGCGATGACGCTGCCGCGGCCACCACCCAGCGCGGTGCCTCCGAGCACGACCACGGCGATCGTCGGCAGCAGGTACTCGTTGCCCGCGTCGAGCTGCGGGCGGCCGAGGAAGCCGGCCAGCAGCGCGCCGGCCAGCGCGTAGCAGACGCCCGCGATCGCGTAGCTGGCGATCTGGTAACGGGTGACCGGCAGGCCGGCCGCGCGGGCCGCGCGCGGGCCGGCGCCGACGAGCTCGAACTCGCGGCCCCAGACCGAGCGCCGCATGTACACGGCGACGATCACGGTGATGACCGCGGCGATGATCGCGATGATCGGGATGCCCGCGACCTTCTGGCCCACGAAGTCGGCCCAGTTGCTCGTGGCCGTGTAGTTGATCGACCCGTGCGTGACCTGCTGCTGGACGCCGAGCAGGATCCCGTTCATGCCCAGCGTCGCCACCAATGGCGTGATGCCGAGCTTCGTGACCGCCAGGCCGTTGACCAGGCCGGCGGCCAGGCCGGCCGCGATCACGACGAGCAGGCCGAGCCACAGCTGCGAGGGATCGCCGCCGGGCACGATCACGACGAGCACGACGCCGAGGGAGAACGTGCCGGGGACCGACAGGTCCAGGCCCCCCTGCTGGATGACGAAGGTCTGGCCGATCGCCGCGATCGCCAGCACCCCGGCGAACGGCAGCATCGCGTTCAGCGAGGACTGCGACAGCGACCCGGACGCGATCAGCGGGCTGATCGCGAACAGCAGCGCGGCGACGACCCAGATCGCCGTGAAGGAGCCGCCCCGCCGCAGGGCGGCGAAGCGCGGGCGCTCACTCGCGGTGTCGGTCGAACCCATGGCTCTCCTCACGGCGCAAGGTGTAACAGGGTGCTGAACACAGTGTCAAGTGTTAGCTGACAACCGTTCAGCTAGGCCTGCCACCCCTGCGCGGTCCAGCCGCCGTCGACGACGAGCCGCGTGCCGTGGACGTACGAGGACAGGTCGGACACGAGGAACGCCGCCGCGTGCGCGGCGCTCTCGGGACCGCCCAGGAAGCCGACCGGCGTGCGCTGCACGATCGCCTCCTCCAGCCACGGCGCCGCCTCGTACTGGTCGAAGACCATCGGCGTGCCGGTGAACCCGGGCACGACGACGTTCACCCGCACGTCGGGTGCGAGCTCGACGGCCAGCGCGCGGGCCATCGCGTCGACGCCGCCCTTGACGGCGGTGTAGGCGGCGTAGGGCGCGAAGCCCGACTGGGTGACCGTCGAGGAGTAGAAGAGGACCGTCGCGCCCTTGGAGAAGTGCGGCTGGGCCGCCTGCACCAGGAGGAACGGCGCGCGGATGTGCACCGCGTACAGCGCGTCCAGGTCCTCCACCGACGTCTCGGCCAGGGGCGCGCTGTGGAACTGGCCGGCGGCCAGGACGAGCACGTCGACCTTCCCGCCGAGATCCACCGCGGCCTCGATGACCCGCGGCGCGCTCTCCACCTCGCCGAGGTCCGCGGCCACGGCGATGGCTTCCCCGCCGGCCGCCTCGATGTCGCCCACGGTTCGGTCCAGGCGCGCCTGGTCGCGGCCCACAGCCACGACACGGGCACCGGCGCCCGCCAGCACCCGCGCGGTCTCCGCACCGATGCCTGAGCTCGCCCCGGTCACGACTGCGACCCGACCACCGAGGTCGATCTTCATCTCGCTCTCCTCTGCTGCGTTGCGATGCGCGGATGACCGTACGCCCGAGCCGAACGCGCTGTCAAGTGGTGATTGACGAACGTGAAGCTTGACGGAACGAGGGCCGCCCCCTACCGTGGCCGCGGACCGGACGAGGAGGGGCGAGTGGGAACACGCGGAACTAGGATGATCACCGTGTCCGATGACACACCAGATGGCTCCGACCAGATGCCGCGCCGCCTGCGCGAGGCGCGCGAGCGCTCGGGCCTGAGCCTGCGGCAGCTGGCCAAGCGGCTGGACATCTCGGCCAGCGCGCTGTCGCAGATCGAGACCGGCAAGTCGCGGCCGTCCGTGCGCACGTTGTACGCGGTCGTCTCGGAGCTGGGGATCTCACTCGACGAGCTGTTCGACAACCATGGGGCGGCGACGGACGCGCACGCGCTGTCGCCCGACAGCGGGCCCACCGTGACGCGCGGCATCGCGCCCGAGTGGCTGTCGTCGCCGACCGCGGCCAGCCCGCTGCTGCGCGCCGGCGACCGCCCGACGCTCGACCTCGACTCCGGGGTCCAGTGGGAGCGCCTGACCGCCGAGCACGACCCGGTCATCGACTTCCTGCACGTCACCTACGAGCCCGGCGGCGCCTCGAACGCCAACGGCGCGCTCGTGCGCCACGCCGGTCGCGAGTACGGCATCGTGCTCACCGGCCACCTCGACGTGACCGTCGGCTTCGAGACCTACCGCCTCGGCCCCGGCGACTCGATCTCCTTCAGCTCCGACGAGCCGCACCTGCTGGCCAACAACACCGACGAGCCGGCCACGGGCATCTGGTTCGTCGTCGGGCGCCGTCAGACCGATCCGCGCAACCCCGTGTTCGAGGACGCGCCGGCCGGGTCGACCAAGACCTTGCCCGCCACCTGACCGGCGGCCAGCGGCTCCAGCCCCTCCTCGACGAGCGCCTCGAGCGGGATCACCCGGTCCAGCGCTGCGGCGGCGAGGCGACCGTCGGCCAGCAGGTCGATCGCCTCGGGCAGGTCGCTGCCGCACACGTGCGCGACGCTCGTGAGGATGTCGACCTCCCGCAGCACCAGGTCGTGCAGGTCCAGCTCGCGCGGCGCCGACTGCAGGCCGATGAGCATGAGCCGCCCGCCACGGCGCACGAGGCGCGCCGCCAGGGCCGGTGAGCCCGCTGCGCCGGAGGCCTCCAGGACGGCGTCGACGCCGGCGAGGCGCTCCAGGAGCTCGTCGGGCGCCGTGCGCGCGTCGAGCGCTTCGTCGACGCCCAGGTCCCGCGCGGTCTGCAGCCGGGTGGGATCGATGTCGAGTGCGGTCACGTGCGCGCCACGGGCCACGAGCGCCGACAGCACGAACAGCCCGATGCCGCCGACGCCGATGAGCACGACCCGCTCGCCGGCCTGGACGTCGACGCGGCGCACCGCGTGCAGCGCGACGGCGAGCGGCTGGGCCATCGCCGCCGCGTCGTCGGGGATCTGCGGCGCGACCGGACGGCACATGCGGTCGGGCACGTCGAGCAGCTCGGTCAGGCCGCCGTCGGCGTTGAGCCCGAGCGTGTAGTAGCTGGCGCACAGGTTCGTGCGCCCGGCCTGACACCAGGCGCACTCGCCGCACCACATCCCCGCTCCGGGGACGATCCGGTCGCCGACCGCGATGCCCTCCACCGCGGCGCCCACCGCGGCCACCTCGCCGAGGATCTCGTGCCCGAGGATCGTCGGGCCCAGGTGGCCGCTGCCCGGGTGGCGGACGGTCAGCGGGACCATGTGCGGGCCGTGGGCGTACTCGCCGGCGTCGGTGCCGCACAGCGCGACGCGGCGCACGGCCAGGCGCACCGCGTGGTCGCCCAACGCCCCGGGCTCGGGGACCGACTCGATGCGCACGTCGCGCCGCCCGTGGTAGACCGCGGCGCGCATCAGGCCACCGCGCCCGAGCCGAGCCGGCGGCCCAGGTACTCCCAGTCGCGGTCGAAGCGGTACTCGTGATGGCGCGGCGGCAGCGGCGCGCGGCTCTCCAGCCAGCGGCAGCCCCGGCCCGAGCGGTTCTCGAACGCGTGGATGCACCCGACCCCGGCGTAGGCCACATCGCCCTCGCGCATGACGTACTCCTCGCCGTCGGCGATGTAGACGACCTCGCCCTCGAGCAGGTAGAAGGCCTCTTCGATCGGGTGGTCGTGCGGGTGCAGCACCACGTCGGGCTGGTAGTCCACCATGAAGAGGTTGCCCAGGTGGGCGCCGTGGCGCTCGTCGATGAGCATCTTCACGCCGATGCCCGAGTAGGCCAGCAGGGCGGACGACATCGAGGCCGACACGGCGGGCGCGTCGACCGGCGCGGGGCGCTTGACGGCGTCGCCGTCCATCTGCGCGGCCGTCCAGCGGAAGTACCGGCGGGCGCGGGGGTCGCGGATGTCCAACGGCGCTCCGTCGGTCGGTGCGGGCGCGCCGGTGAAGAACGTGTCGGGCGGCGTGCGGCCGGGAACGTGCTGTGGGGTCTCGAGGTCGATCCAGCGCAGTGGCCCGTCGCCGGGGTTGTGCCAGCTGTGGGTCGCACCGACGCCGATGAAGGCGCATTCGTCGGGGCCGATCTCCCGGGCGTCGCCGTCGATCGTGAGCACGCCGCGCCCGGACAGGACGTAGACGAGCTCCTCGTAGGCGTGGACGTGCGCGTGCAGGCTTCCGCCCGGGGCCAGCTCGCACGTGCCCATGCCCGTGTGGATGGCGCCGATCGACCGGTCGATGTGCGAGGCGCGCCGGTAGCCGTCGCTGCCGGCCTCGTAGCCGGCCGGGACGGCGAGCTGCGCCGGGTCAAAGCGGGTCACGTGGTGCATGCGCATGCTGCGGGCTCTCTCCTCGAGTCAGGACGATGCGTAAAGCATACCTTTACACACGCCCGCCGTAGCTGAACACCTCCGAGGTTTTCGCGTCGGTGAGCTGGGCAGTCGCGCGGCGGAGCGCGGAGGATGTCTCGCCCGGACTCGAGCACCCGCTGCGCAGGGACGGACCGGCCGCCCCCGCGCTCCGCCTATCGGCCGTGCCGCTCGCGGTAGGAGCGGACCTTGGCGCGATTGCCGCAGACGCCCATGGTGCACCACACGCCCGAGCGGTTGCGCGAGGTGTCGTAGAAGGCGTACTGGCAGTCCTCGGCGGGGCACACCTTCAGGCGCGACCAGGTGCCGTCGCGCATCGCGTCGGCGACGTGGGCCAGCAGCCGCCCGAGGCTGCCATCGACGCCGCCGACCTCGGGGACCAGGCGCACGTCGTCGCCGGTGCCGAACGTCGCCCGCAGCCGCGCCCGCGCCGCCGCCGCGTCGAGGGTCGCGGCCGCCGCCGGATCGACCTCCCCGCCGTGGTGCGCACGCAGCAGCTCGCGCAGGGCGTCGCGCAGCGCGCGGGCGCGATCGAGCTCAGCGGGCGTCACGCGCGCGCCGGCGGCCAACAGATCACGCTCGACCAGCCAGTCGCGCAGGACATCGGCGCCGGTGAGCTGCTCCACCGGCCCGTCGCCGTCCCAGGTGTTCACGAACTGGCGGACGACCTCGAGCCGTCCAGGCGCTTCGGTGGCCATGAGGAAACCATCATACGCGCTTGACAGGTTAGTTAACCGGCTATAAGGTTTACATGGTTACAGCAGCGGCCTGGAGGTCCCGATGTTCGCCTCGTTCCTGCACTACGCGACACGCCCACCCGACCCGCGCACGCCGCGACCGCTGACCGGCGAGGTCACCATCCGGCTGGCCCGGACGAGCGAGCGCGCCATCAAGCAGCTGGCCGAGTTGGACGGGCGCGCGCTGCCCGCCGGTCCGTCGCTGGTGGCCGAGATCGACGGGCGGCCGATCGCGGCGCTGGCGCTGGCCGATGCGACCACCGTCGCCGACCCGATGCGCCCGTCGGCACCGTTCGTCGAGCTGCTGCGCGTGCGCGCGCGTCAGCTGGCCGCGGCCTGAGCCCTCGCTAGGAGACGAGTTGCAGCGTGCAGCGCTTCTCGGAGGCCCACTCGCGCCCGACCTCGTCCATGATCTCGACCATCGCCGCGGCGGCCGCGCTGCAGCCGCTGCCCGGCCGCGTCGCGGCGACGATCCGCCGGTGCGGCGCGGTGCCGTGCAGCTCGCGGACGGCGATGTCATCACGCACCGAGACGAGCGCGAGGTCGGGGATCAGCGCGACGCCGACACCGGCGGCGATGAAGCCCTGGATCGCGGTGTAGTCATCGGACTGGAAGGCGATCCGGGGCTCGAACCCGCAGGTGGCCGCGGCGCGCAGCATGATGGCCGTGTCCGGGCAGGTCGCGCTGCTGGTGCCCAGGATCCAGGCCTCGCCCGCCAGATCCTCCAGGCGCAGGCGCGCCTTGGCGGCCAGTGGATGGGCGCGCGGCAGGGCGACGAACATCGGGTCGTCGAGGATGTGGCGCACGTCGAGGTCGGGGTCCTCGATCGGCGCGAACGTCGCGTCCACGCTGATGGCCACGTCGACGTCGCCCGCCTTCAGCGCGGCCAGCGACTCGTCGGGCTCGGCGGGCAGCAGCGTGAGCTCGACGCCGGGGTGGCGCTCGCGGAAGCGCGACACGGCCAGCGGCATGATCGAGCCGCCCGCGCTGGCGAACGTGCCGACGCGCAGCGTCCCGCCGCGCAGGCCGGCGATCGCCTCGAGGTCGCGTTCGGCCGCCGCCAGGCGCGCGAGGATCGCGTCGGCGTGGCCGACAAGCACCTCCCCCGCGTCGGTCAGGCGGACGCCGCGGGCGCTGCGCTCGACCAGGAGCGTCCCGGCCTCGCGCTCGAGCGCGGCGATCTGCTGCGACACGGCCGACTGGGTGTACGAGAGCGCTTCGGCGGCCGCGGAGAACGAGCCCTGGGCGGCGACCTCGCGCAGAACACGCAGGCGCTTGACGTCGAGCATAAGCCCACCTTATCGCCCTCAGAGCGAAATGTCATTTGTTCTGATGGCGTCACGGTGGGATCGTTGTGGACGTCTTCCCCAGCAGAGACCCGAACCCGCCAAGGAGGTGCAGCGCCATGCAGACGACGATGACCCTTCCCACCATCCAGATCCGTGTCGCCCGTGAGGACGACGAGGCCACGCTGCTGCGCCTCGCGGCGCTCGACAGCGCCGCCGCCCCGCGCGGCGACGTGCTGGTCGCCAGCGTCGACGGGGAGATCCTGGCGGCGATCGCGCTCGACAGCGGTCGCGTGATCGCCGACCCCTTCCGCCACACGGCGGACCTCGTGGAGCTCCTGCGCACGCGCGCCCACCTCCTGGGCGAGCGCGGGAGCGAAATCGGCCGCAAGCGGCATTCCCTCCGCCGCCTTGCGTCGCCCATCGCGCTGGCCCGGTAGACCTCCAGCTCCGGGTGAGCGTCAGACGAGTGCGGCCCGTCGCTCTGCGGCGGGCCGCCGCTCGTTGGCCAGCACGTCGATGAGCGCCCACACGACGGCCGGGTCGAACTGCGTGCCGGCGCAGCGGCGCAGCTCGGCGATCGCCTCCTCCTGAGGCATCGCGCGACGGTACGGGCGATCGCTCGTCATCGCGTGGTAGGCGTCGCAGACGAGCACGATCCGGCTGGGCAGCGGGATCGCCTCGCCGACCAGGCCGTCCGGATAGCCGCCGCCGTCCCAGCGCTCGTGCTCATGGCGCACGGCACGGGCGATCGAGCCCAGGCCGGGCACGGCGTTGAGGATCCGCTCGCCGACGACCGGGTGCTCACGCATGACGACCCACTCCTCCTCGGTCAGCGGGCCGTCCTTGTGGAGGATCTCGTTCGGCGTGCCGATCTTGCCGATGTCGTGCAGCAGCGCGACGGTGTCCACCTCGCGGCACTGCTCGGCGTCGAGGCCGAGCGCGGCCGCGACGCGCGAGGTGAGCGCCGTCGTCTCCTCGGTGTGGCGCCCCGTGTAGCCGTCGCGCGCCTCCAGGGCCGCGGTCAGCGCGCGCAGGCCCGCGTGGCTCAGGGACGCGCGCTCGCGCTCGGCCCGCAGCGCCCGTACGGCCAGGCGGCGGTTGTCGGCGGCGATCCGCGCCGAGCGCACGTAGCGCAGCACGGCGACGATCCCCAGCACGATCACGACCGGCCAGGGGATCCGGCCGTCCACGACCGCCACCGCGGCCATCAGCCCGACGAAGCCCGCGATGCCGGCGACGCCGACGAAGCGCCCGTCGGCCTTGCCGTCGCGCAGCGTGCGCGGGACGGCGCCCGGGCGGTCGTAGCGCATCCACATCGCGCCGATCGCGGTGATCGCGCTCGTCAGGTACAGCGCCTTCCATGCGGGCCCGGACTCCCATGCCCCGCCGTTGCGCACCACGGCCAGCGACAGGCAGATCGGCACGAGGTAGCCCGAGCAGAGCACCCACACGTCGGGGCGGCCGCGGCGCGGCACCGACGTCCCCGCGAGCAGGATCGCCATGCCTGCGACGGTGATCCCGACGCCGCGCAGGGCCAGCGAGACGTGGTGGGCGAGCGACTCGCCGGCCCAGACGTCCTGGGGCGGCAGCGCGAACGCGACGATGACGCCGGCCGCGAGCGCGCCGCAGATCGCACCGTCCAGCAGCCGGTAGCGATCGCGCAGCCAGCCGTCGCCGGCGATGAGCAGGACGGCGGCGGCGAAGACGATGAGCGTGCCGGAGGCGACGACCGGCATCGCGGCCACCAGGCCGCTGGCGGCGAGCAGCCGCCAGCCCAGCCGCTCGTGGCCGTGAGTGCGCTGGCCGAGCGCGATCCCGCCGGCCAGGATCGCCAGGAACGCGGCGACCAGGATGCCGCGACGGGCGATGGCGGGGTCGACGAGCAACGGCAGCGCGAACCAGGCGAGCGCGACGACGCCGGCCAGGCCGGCCATCAGCACGGCGGCGCCGGCCACGTCCCAACGGCCCGCCACGACGGGGTCCTCCACCGGGACGCTCGCCGGCGCCGGCTCGCGGCCACGCTCCTCGGCGATGGCCAGCAGCTCGTCGACGGTCTCGGCGTCGGCGGGATAGGACGCGGCCCCGATCACCGCGCGCAGCGGCTCGTGAGCGACGCCGTCAGCGCGCACGCGGGCCGCGACCGCCGACAGGCGGGCCGCCACCCGGGTGAGGTCCGCGGCGTCCACGCCCGGCAGCACGACCGCGAACGCATCGGCATCGACGCGCGCGACGAAGTCCTCCCCGCGCAGCGCGGCGGCCATCCCCAGCGCCGCGCGGCGACGCAGCTCGTCGGCCGCACGCGGTCCGGCGTCGACGGCCACGTCGTCGAGGCCGTCGAGCGCGACATGCAGGACGGTCAGCGCGGTCAGGTGGCGGCGTGCGCGCGCCAGCTCCGCGCCCGCCCGCAGGCGCAGCGCCTCGCCGCCGGGCACGCCGGTGACGGCGTCCAGCAGGGCGCCGGCGCCGCGCGCCCGCCGCCGCGCACGCAGGGCGCGCAACGGCTGCGACCGGCGGGTGGGTGACGGATCTGTAGGCGACATGGGCGAAGCCGACACGGCGGCCACCCATCTCGGTCGGCCGAAGGACGCCGTCCTTGAGCGGACAAGCGCGACGTTGCGATGGTGGAGGAACGGTCCGCGACCTGCTGGACGTCGCTGCGGACGGCGGCGATCTCGTCGTGCAGTGGCTCGAGCAACGGGGAGCGCTTTGCGACGGGCAGCGTGGTGCCCGTGAGGCGCGGCCGATGCGGGATGGCGGTCACCGGCGCGACGCGCGACGCGCGACGCGCCCGGACAGGCTCAGTGGATCTTGACGAGGACGATCGTGTTCAGGACGAACAGGATCGCGATGGCGATCGTCCAGCGGTTCAGGTTGCGCTCCACGAGGGAGCCGCCGCCGAGCGGGCCGCTGCCGGTGCCGACGCCGAAGGCGCCCGAGAGCCCGGCGTCCTTGCCCGAGTGCATGAGCACCAGGAAGATCACCGCGACGGACAGGATGACCTGGACGATCTGCAGGATGGTCTCCATCGGCGTGGCAGTCTAGCGGCCGTCGAGCTCGTCGAGGCGCCGCAGGATCTCGACGGCCTCGCCGCGCAGCTCGCGATCGAGCACGCGCCAGTCGGCCTCCGACAGCTTGCCCGTCTCCTTGTCGAGCTCGGCGTCGCGGATCTCGCGGTACTTCGCGTCGCGGGCGGCCTCGAGGTTCTGGCGGTCGCTCTCCTCGCGCGCCTCCGTCTGGGACATCGCCCCACGGCGCAGCGGGCCGGTCACGACGTAGACGACCGCGAGCATCAGGACGAAGATCGCCAGCGGCGCGAGGACGTCGACCATGGGCGCGGCTCAGCCTATGCGCGGCTGAGGTCTTGGGCGACCCGGGCCTTCAGGTTGGCCGTGGCGCGGCGGCGGGCGGCGTCCGGCGCGGGCCACAGCGCGATCAGCCCGCCGCCGATGGCGATCAGCGCGCCGATCCAGATCCACATCACCATCGGTGACGAGATGATCCGGAACATCGCGGGCGGGGGCGACTGCTTGTAGGCCTCGGTGAACGCCGTGAGCCCGGCGACGTAGCCGCGCAGCAGCCCGTCCTGGGTCATGTTCTCGTTCTGACCCAGGCCCTTGTCGATCGCGTCCACGAGCGGTTGCAGCTTGGTGAAGTCCGGCGCCACCGCGGTCCAGAAGTCGCGCATCGGGCCGGTCTTCAACGCCACCTCGCTCGTCGGCTCGCCGTTGATGAGCTGCTCGAAGAGGCCGTCGTTGGCGTTGCTGGACGAGTAGTAGCCGCGGCCCGGCGTCAGCGTGGCGATGTGCTTGCCGTCCTTGGACACGTCGAGCACCGCGCCGAGGGTGAGCATCGCGCCGGTCTTGCTCGGGTCCGATTGGAAGGTGGCCGTCGAGCGCACGTACTTGACGTCGTAGCCGTTGACGGTCGTCGACTGCCCGACCTGCAGGCGCCGGTCCTCGGCGTGCTGGAACGCCGACGACGCGGCCACCCCGACGAACATGAACACGATGCCCAGGTGGACGAAGTAGCCGCCGTAGCGCCGGCGGTTGCGCCGCACGAGGGACACGACCGCCAGCGGCGCCGCCTCGCCGGTCATCGCGCGCCGCGCGCTCGTCCCGCGCCACAGCTCCTGGGCGATCGTCCCGATGACGAAGGCACCCAGCGCGAACATGATCATCGCCAGCGGCTTCTGCGGCACGCCCGGGATGAAGAGCATCGCCACGAGCGCGACCAGCCCGCAGCCGGCCGGGAACGCGAACGTCTTGCGCAGGTTGCGCGGCGTCGCCCGGCGCCAGGCGATGAGCGGCCCGATGCCGCTCAGCAGCACGAGCAGCAGGGCCAGCGGCACCGTGTAGCGCGAGAACCACGGCGGGCCGACCGCGGTCTCCTCGCCGGTGATCGCCTCGGAGATCAGCGGGAAGAACGTGCCCCAGAAGACGACGAAGCACAGCGCGACGAGCACGAGGTTGTTCAGCAGGAAGATCGCCTCGCGCGACAGCAGCGAGTCGAGCTTGTGCTCGGAGCGCAGGATGCCGCGCCGCCACACGACGAGCGCGATCGAGCCCAGTGACATGCCCGCGATCAACGTCACGAAGGGCACGCCGAGCGTCGAGGCGCCGAACGCGTGGATCGAGTCGAGGATGCCGCTGCGCACCAGGAAGGTGCCCAGGACGCAGAGGATGCCGGTCGCCAGCACCAGCGACACGTTCCACACCTTCAGCATCCCGCGCTTCTCCTGGATCATGATGGAGTGGATGAACGCGGTGCCGGTCAGCCACGGCATCAGCGACGCGTTCTCCACCGCATCCCAGGCCCAGTAGCCGCCCCAGCCCAGCTCGTTGTAGGACCAGCGCGCGCCGAGCAGGATGCCGATGCCCAGGAGCAGCCAGGCGCCGAGCGCGAAGCGGCGCGTGGAGCGGATCCACTCGGCGTCGACCCGCTTGGTGATGAGCGCGCCGATGGCGAACGCGAAGGGCACCGCGAACAGCGTGTAGCCCGAGTACAGCATCGGCGGGTGGATCATCATCGCCGGGTGGCGCAGGAGCGGGTTGAGGCCCGCGCCCTCGGTCGGCGCCGGGCTCAGCGTCTCGAACGGCGAGACCTTGAACACCAGCAGCGCGGCGAAGAACGCGCCGTAGCCCAGGAGCACCGCAGTCGCCCACGGCACGACGTCACGGAGGCGGTTGCGCGTGAGGAAGATGACGAGGCTGGACCAGATCGACAGCAGCCAGACCCACAGCAGCAGCGAGCCCTCCTGGCTGGACCACATCGCCGAGGCCTTGTAGTACCAGGGCGTCGTCGTCGAGGAGTGGCCTGAGACGACGGCGAAGGAGAAGTCCGACCGCAGGAACGCCAGCTCGAGGACGACGAACGCGACCGTGGTCGCGATCGCCAGCGCGTAGACCGAGCGGCGGGCCGACTCGATGAACGCACGCCGGCCGGTGACCGCGCCGTAGATCGCGGCGAAGATGCCGTAGGCGCACACCGCGAGGGCGATGATGAGCGCGGCGCGGCCGAGGATCGGCATCGAAGCCCGTTCCCGCTTCTAGTACGTGCCGGCCGGCTTGCTGCCGTCCTCGGCGATGAACTTCGAGGGGCACTTCGTGATGAGCGAGTCCTTCTCACCGACGAAGGTCGTCTCGCCCGACGCCCTGCTGACGTTCACGCGCACCTCGCGGCCCTCGCGGAACGGATCCGGCACGCTGCCCGTGTAGCGGATCGGGATCGCGGTCTCGGCCGTCCCGTCACGGTCGCGGACCTTGAACAGCAGCGCATCGCCGTCGTGCTTGACGGAGTCCTTGACGACGATCCCCACGACCTTGTAGCTCTGGCCCGCCTGCGCGCTCTTCAGCAGCTCGGACGGGTTGCGCGCGGGGCTGCCCGCGCTGAAGCTCGTGTAGACGAGGCCACCGGCGAGGACCAGGGCGGCCGTGAGGGCGACGGTGAGGCGGAGGCGTCGCTTACGTGCTGGATCCATCGCCATGCAGTCTAGGACGCTTCGCGCGGAGCGGCGCTTGTCACGTTCGTCGCAACGTTCTCCCAGGAGTTCCGACCCAAATGCAGAAACCAATTGCGGCTTCCGGCGTCTATGTCGGTAGCAAGACGATGCAAACCCGAATTCCCCAAACCATCCGCCGGCTGCGGCCCACCGCGCCGCGGCGCGGCCCTCGTCAGACCGAGCAGGCCACCGCCCCCGCCGCCGAGCCCTCGATCACGGTCGAGTCGCGCGTGCGCGAGGCGGGCGGGCCGGAGGACTCGGCGCACTACACCTGCTCGTGCGGCATGGTGTTCCGGGCGTCGGTGTCCGCCTCCGTGTCCTGCCCGAACTGCGGCCGCGATCAGGACTGGTGAGCCGGCGCTGGGGGTAGCTTCTGACCGTATGGTCAGGAAGGCCCTCAGCAAGCCGGTGGCCCTGATCCTCATCCTGCTGATGGCGGCAGGTTCGATCGCCATGTGGGTCGCCGTCCCCGTGGCCTGGCTCTACCTGGGCTCCCAGATGCAGAAGGGCTCGACCCCGAGCCTGGGCCCCTACCTGCTGGTCCTCGTCGGGATCGTCGTCTCGATGGTCGTGATCGGCAAGCTGCTGGGCTGGCTGGACCGCGTCTACGCGATCGTCATCGGCGTATCGCGCCAGAAGCGCATCCAGGCGCCCTGGGCCAAGTCGATGCGCGGCGAGCGCGACTCCGGCCGCGAGCGCACCGTGCTCGACGGCGTGATGATCGTCTCGGTCAGCCTGGCGCTCGTCGCGTTCGGCGTGTGGTTCTTCGCGTTCGCGGGCTCGTCGCTGCCGACGTAGGGCGCGGCCCTACGCGTCGACGCCGTTGTCGACCAGCCACTCCGCCACCGCGGGCGGCGGGTCGCCGTGGTACTCGGCCCGGGACGCGAGGCGCAGGATGTGCTCGCGGTCGTCGCGCAGCTCGCCCGGCTTGTGGGCCAGGTAGCGCACGATCGCACCGGCCATCTGGATCTGCGGCAGGTCGCCCTCAGGGTCGATGCGTCGCACGGCCTCGGCGACGCGCTCGTCCAGCGTCTCCTCCAGCAGCGCGCGCGCGGGCTCGTCGTCGTCCTCGAAGGCCTCTTCGAAGTCGGCGACATCGGCGTCCTCGTCCTCCGGATCGACGAGCTCGGCGGCCCGGCGGGCCAGCTGGGAAAGCGTCACGGGGCTGGGTTCAGTGGGCATGAAACGGAAGCTACCCCTTCGCGAGCACCTCAGCGGCGGCCCGCTCGCCGGAGCTGATCGCGCCGTCGAAGTAGCCGTTCCAGACGGTCGCGGTCTCCGTCCCGGCCCAGTGCAGGCGCCCGACCGGGGCGCGCAGCGCGGCGCCGTAGCGCGTCCACACGCCCGGCGGCAGGAACCCGGCGTAGCAGCCGCGCGTGAACTCCTCCTGGCTCCAGTCCTGCTCGAGGTACTGGGTCGGCTGGGCGGCGCGGGGCCCGAAGAAGCGGGCGAAGCAGGCGAGCACCTCCGCGCGGCGGCGCTCGGGCTCGACCTGGCCCAGGCGCCGCGCCTGGTCGCCCTCCAGGAACCCGAGCAGCACGCCGGGGGTGCCGTCGGGCGGCGAGTTGTCGAAGGCGACCTTCACCGGCCCGATCGCGCTCGTCACCTGGCCGCTGAGCCCGTCGGCGCGCCAGAACGGCTCGTCATAGACGGCGTGGCACTTGATGACGCTCCCCTGCGGCACGCGCTGGGTCAGCCCATCGCGCAGCCCGGGCAGCGGCGGGTCGTACGCGATCCGCCCGGCCAGGGTCGGGGCGATGGCCAGGATCGCGTGGCGCGCGGTGAGCTCGCCGACCCGCACCCCGTCGGCGTCCTGGGCGATCGTGCGCACCGGCGTGTCGAACCGGATGCGATCGGGGCCGAGCTCGTCGGCGAGCGCGAGCGCGATCCGCTGCGAGCCGCCCACGATCCGCGACTCCTGCGCGCCGCCCGTGGTCGAGATCAGCGCGTCGAACCCGCCCGCCGAGTGGATGTAGAAGAGCAGGTGCAGGAAGCTCAGATCGCCCGGGTGGGCGGCCCAGACGCCCTCGACGCCGATCTGCAGGATGTCGCGCGCCGCGGGGGTGGCGACGTTGCGCCGGATCCACGTCCACGCGGTCTGCTGGTCCCATTCGTACGCGCGGCGCGCGCGCCAGGGCTCGTCGAGCGGCACCTGGCGGGCGAGGCGGTCCAGGCGGGCCTGGGCCTGGCCGATGTCGGCGAGCACGACCGGGTTGATGCGCGGGATCGCACCGCGGTAGCGGCGCAGGCGCCCGCCGTGGTCGATGAGGTTGTCGCCCGTGTCGTAGGTCTTGAACGTCTCGAGGCCCAGCTCGCGGACGAGCGCGTTGACGCGATGCTGGGTCGGGCCGATCCACTGCCCGCCCGCCTCGACGACCTTGCCGTCGCCGATGTCGGCGTTCAGCGTGCGCCCGCCGACGCGGTCGCGCGCCTCCACGACGAGCACCGACGCGCCGCCGGCCACGAGCGCCCGGGCGGCG
>Ga0164243_10007042_pt1 | contig 16884 bp, 10 predicted proteins | sample OricompcompostOP_FD_108781 | JGI IMG/M metagenome (GOLD analysis project Ga0164243, IMG submission 108781) | Organic Plus compost microbial communities from Emeryville, California, USA - Original compost - Organic plus compost (OP) | ecosystem: Engineered > Solid waste > Mixed feedstock >... | reverse complement strand
TTTGCTGATGGTTAGTTGGCGTGGGGACCAGAATTGGTCGGTGATAGCGACTTGGGAGAATGGGACGGGTTGGAGGAGTTGGGCGGTTGTTTGGAGGGAGGTGACGAGGAGGGTGACGGTGAGGAGGTGTTTCATGGTGGAATTTTTTCTATGGTGATTAGGGAAGATAGAAAAAAATTCGCAGTAGACATAGCTAACTTAACAAAATGAAAAAACTTGTTCTAATTCTAGTCGTGCTTACGGCTATTTTGGCCGCTATACCGAGCTATTACTATATTTCTCCCAAACCTGGCGGTCAATGCACGATAAAAACCATTTTGTATTTCAGTGTGGCTCCTGATACATTTGTAAATCGCCCAGACTTACAGAGAATTGAGTTATCAAATACACCTGGGGAATGCCAGAAATGGGTAGTGATTGGTTCTGGTTTTTAGATGGATAAATAGATATCCCTACTTTCCAAATAAGAACGAAGCGCTAAGAAAAAAAGTCCTACCCAACATTAAATCTTTCCTTTCCTCTATATAATTATAAGCTAACGTTCTGGATATACTTTTGTTTTGATTAAAAACGTCAAGAACTTGTATCTTAGATATAATTTTTTCATCAAGGAAACTTTTTGCTAAATAAACATTGGACATCAATATGCTATTGCTACCGCTCCCTAGTTGTTTTAAATCAGAAAAAAACAAATACGAACCAATACTAAATCCTATAGGCAACTTTAAAGAGCCATCAAATGTTATACTATAAGATAGTAAATCAATTGAACTTCTTGCCTCCCTGGGAAACGAAGTTCGATTATATCCAATACTTCCATTAAATAAAGCCTGAAATAGTTTTGAGTTATAATTGATTTTGGCTGTTTGTATAACACTCCAGTTCTCGCTATTACTCTTCTCATTATTATATAAAAAAATACTGTTATCAAATCTACCGTCTGAAGAAACAGCCAACGAAATATCCTTCCCAATCTGCCAGTAAGAATTGGCCGAAACAGATAATTTTTTGATTCCACTCACATTCATCGCTTGAAAGTTCTGATTACCATTTTTGTCAATCCACACCATATCAATAATCTGGTTATGGCTAACTGATCCTAATAATTGAAGCGTCAAGCTATTCCAATTCGCTGTATTTAATCTGGTAAACAGCAATGATAGATTATGAGTATATCCTGGTTTCAAAAACTCATTACCTTTGTAAATAATTGAAGGATTAGTATTGATGGGAACAGGATTTAATTGATAAAAAGTTGGAATCTGATTTTGATTATTATAGTAAATCAATAACGATGAGGATTTATTAAATTTGTAACTTACCATTGCTGACGGGATCAAGGCACCAAATTTCAAATCAGCTCCTAGCAACGATTTGTCATTTTTTGAGTTCAAATTAACATTAATTCCTTTAAGCGACAAAGACAGGTCAAAGTCACCTTTGCTTTTCTTGAATATCAGATCGAAATATGAACTAGCTGACCGGTTAAACTGTCTACAAGACAAGCTATCATTCAAAAGATGATAGGAATTTGTAGTCGAATCAAAATCGTCAGTAATCTTGAATAAGGGTGCATTTTCCCAAATATATCCCATGTATAACGATAGACTTGAATTTTTGCCTATGGACTCCGTATATGATGAAGTCAATCTGATTTTGTAACCATGTCCGCTATCAATATCCCGTTGATTTGACGTCTTGTTATATGGAATCTGATTCTCATTTACTGAAAAATTGCTTGCTTTGTTAATGGAGTTTCCGGAAGAGCCATAATAGTTATATGCCACGGTAAGTGTTATCGAATTATTCCTCTTACGAAATTTTTTTAAATAATTAATTGATCCGCCTAGATCCATTTTCTTTTTCATTGACTCATTATCAATTTCACCGGAATTTATTTTATTTAAGCTTTCTCCTGATGTCAGAAAACCAGAGGCATTAGTAAGTCTAAGATCATCAAACACAAGCAAATTTTCGATAAAAAATTTGGTTAAAGAATCCGGAATAAAATCAACACGGGCAGAAAGAACATGACCAATACGACTATCATTTAGGCTTGTCTCCTCGTGAAACATATAACTGGAGTCCACTAAAAAATACCTTCTATCCAGAGCATGTTGTTCTCTGTTAGAAATCTTATTTGTCTTATAACTCGCAGCAAATAATAGCTTTCCATTATTATTGGTACTAAAGCTAATGCCTCCTTCAAATATCTTGCTAATTATCTTTTGTGGCGTAGTGTTTTCTAATATATTATTATTGGTAGTAACTGTTCCAATTATAGACAGGAGGTTATTGTTCCCAATCTTACTCATGGAACCCTTAAGAGCCATTTGGTTCTTATTTCCTCCACTTACCAATAACTGCCCATTAACGTTATTTCTGGACTCATCTTTTATCGTCAAGTTAATTACTTTATCCTTCGTCTTAATACCCCCATTTAATAAGGCCTCTTCACTATATTCATCTGTTATCTGTATCTTTTTAATGATATTACTTGAAATATTCAGTAAGGCTGTTTTAACATCATTACCGAAGTAGGTTTTACCATCTATTAAGATCTTTTTTACAACTTGGCCATTAAAGTAGATGTTACCATCGGTACTAACGGTAAATCCCGGTATTTTCTTTAATATGGACCCTAACACTAAGTCGTCTGATTTCCTGTAATAAGAAGCCTCAAATTGTAATGTATCACCTTTTTTTGAAATTGGGCTAACCGACTTAACAATCTCCACCTCCTTCAATTGAAAATCAGACTTTTCCATCCCTATGTTTACAATTGAGGTATCAATTTTCTGTGTAGTAAGCAGATAATTTCTATATCCGATATATGAAATAATTAAGAAAAAGGGGCCGCCAATACTATCAACATTAAACAAGCCATGTTCATTAGTAAAGGTCGTTTTAATTTTGGAAGAATCAGTATCCTTAAAAAAAGAGACTGAAGCACCAGGCAGTGGTCTATTTGTTAGCAAGTCGAATACTCTTCCTCTAGTGGAAGTATTTCTAATCTGTCCCAAGGATAAATTAAAACAAAACAAAAGCACGAAAATACCCGCTAATAGTTTCATACTGAACAATTACAATTGATGCAAATTCATCAATTTAATTGCGGCAGAAACGCAGTCTCGCGAATAAGTACGTTTGCAGCCAAGGATCTTGTTGCAAACCCAATGATTAACTTATAAACTGCGATGTAAATCCAGTGTTCGTTCATAACTTAGTATTACGCTAATACAGAAGAAAGACGTAGACCCAGAAAGTAAATAAGAGTTAATCAAATACCTATTCATTCACACTTAAACTCATTTTATGACAACGCCAAAATTTTTCCTCCTATGTATCGCAGTAACCTCCGTTGGTGGAATCGCCTTAGCAAGTAAATCACGTATTTTGGGTACTAATATTTATACCAGAAACCTCGCAGGGCAATGTATAGCTGTATCATTCGGAGAATTCACAACAACCTTAGTTGGTACTGAACTTACATTTTCTACAAGACCAACAAGTGCGGGTTGTCCAATACGCACAAAGTTAATCAGAATGGAATGACGAGAGACCATTATAACAGTTTCCGTTATATAAAAGGAACTCTTTTGTCCGAATCCTTTATGCATTAGTTAAAAAAATCTCTAAGACACATCATTACGATTTTTCTTAGAGATTTTTTTGTATAGCTATGGCCTTACACCTGATGTATCCAATTCAAGTCGATCTTCTATCCCCTTAAGATTAGATGGCCTTCCTATTGTCATCCACTGTGGCGGTAGAGAATCCTTTAAATAATGGTCAAAAAACTGTCTCATTCTTGTATTAAAATCTTTACCTTCTCTTCCATGAACTGTATGTCCATACTTGCCATACTGAAGCATCCAAACCCTTTTTTTTAGTCTTTTCGCTGCAAGAAAAAATTCTATTGCGTTCCACATTGGAATTGTCGGATCTAGGGTGGTATGCATAATTAAAAATGGGACATTAAGCTTGTCTGCATTTAATACCGGCGAATTTTCTATATACATCTGCGGATTATCCCATAGCGCTCCTGGTCCCATTTGGTATGGCCCCGACTCAAACTGTTCTTGCTTAATTGTACCTCCATTCATACTATTATAACCACTCACAAAATCAAATAAGCCGGAAGCAGAACAAGCCGCGGCAAAAATGCCAGCAGTATGGGTCACGATATAATTCGTAGTAAATCCGCTAAAACTGCATCCTTGGATACCAATTTTCTTACTGTCAACATATTTTCTTTCCAACAAATTTCTAACACCTGAAACTATAGCTGAATAGGCGTCTCTACCGGGGTTTCCCTTTGTAAAGTAAATGTCTGGTGTAAATACCAGATAACCATTACTTACATATGTTGGAATATCAATTGTGCAGCCAGGACATTTTTGAGGATAAGAAAAAGCATTTAGGTTATTAGAAGAATTTCTATATGAATATATTACGAGGGGATATTTCTTTGAAGAATCAAAATTCTCAGGTTTATAAAGAATTCCCTGTAGCGGAATCCCCTCGAAGTTATTCCAATTTACCAACTCGGTAGTATACCAGTTATAATTTGTTTCTGGATAATTCGATGTAAATCGACGAAACGTCCTGAAGTCCTTTGTGAGATATAAATTCAATGACTCGCTAGCCCTAGATTTCGCCACCAAATAGAGGTGCTTCCTATTTGCTTTCTGAGGTTTTAAAACACTGGTAGATAAGTTATTATATGAATATGGTGTAAATGGAAGCCAATACATATCATTGGTGAAGGTCAGAACCTCTGGATCTCCTCTTTCATTGAGATTTTTCTTTCTGAAAAATCCGTTTTCTTTTGTTTGGTTATTAAAGCCAACCAGAATATTTGCAGTATCACCATCGATTAAACTAGATCTTTCATTTAGAAGATAAAATGAAATGCTGTGTGTTTTACCATAATAGTTAGTAATATTTATAGGATCAAATTTACCATCAAGGCTTATCTTCCAAATATCATATCCGCCCCCGATGTAAACTGCCGCATTTCCCCAACCAACAATTCCTGCTTTTGGAGCTGCAAAGTCATAGTTCTTTGTAAAATAATATGGCAAGTCATTCCTAATGTCGCATGTTAGACACCGAGTTTTCCCTGTTGAAAAGTCAAACGAGTAGCATAAACTATCTTCAACGTAAACACCAAACCGTCTGTCAGGCGAGAATCCGCCGAAAGACTCGATTTTCTTCCCTAAATCATCATTCACACTCACGCCAAAATAATTCCGCCATTTGTTAAATTCGTGTAACTTTTCGTCACGCAGCGATAATACACTATAATAAGAGGAATAATCTTTATCGGAACCTAATTCACCCGGTAAAAGCTTATCTTTATAGCTCCAAACTTCCAGCTCAATGTTCTCACCGTCGCTCTTTGCCTTCATAAAATCACGTTTTTGAGCAAACACGACTATAGCGCTATCTGATCTATCAAATCGGTCTAAACCTAAAATCACATCCGTCTCCGAATATCGATCCGTGTCTGCTAACCTTCTCAGCGCACCACCTTCTAATGAATATAGCCATAACTCTTTACCAGCTCCGGGTTTCTCAAGAAGTATAGCTAAATTTTCATTATTGTTGCTTCCAATCACCTGAAAAACGGTACGTGAATAAAACAAGGTATCAACTTTATAGGTTCGTAAATCTATCACCTTTAAATCGGTCAGTTTAGAGTTCCTATCGTTATCAATTGTGGTTAAAACCAATTTATTCTTTAGTGGTAAGTAAAGTGAAGTAACAACCTCACCAATATTCGGTATCGAAACATGGCCCTTTTTATGGTCGCCAATAAATTGTAGTGATTTTCGATCAGTTATATCCTGATAAGCTAACAGGTCATTGTGCGGCCCCTTAAAACTCTCACAAAACGATATTTTTGTTGAAACTCGCTTTCCTGAACCCAACCAAACCGCAATTAACGTATCCTTAACTCTACAAGCAAACACTTGATCATCATCAGCAAATGCCTCAAAATCAGAATCATGAATTTCGATAGTCCGGTGACCATCAACAGATTTCAAAACAGTTATTTTTTTTGAATCATCGTTTGGATAAACGATATCGTATTTCACAAAGCTTCCATTACTGGTTAAGTAAGCATTTCTAATTGTTGGCCAGGAGCCATAAGTATCATCATTGATTACCTTTTTTTGCGCAAATGCCAATTTACAGTTCAGTAATAACGCCAACACCGCAACGCAGCATAAAGCTAGTCTATTATACATAAGAAATATTTTAAACTACAATGTAAATACACATCCAACTTCCATTAGGTACTATTTAAGATCAAAAAGCCCGATTACAAAGTAACCGGGCCAGTCTAAGTTTAGAAATATAAATATTCCGTAATATACAAACTATTCTGCGATAGTAGTAGCAGTTCTAACTGGACAAGCTGCTGTCGCTTTAGTAGCAAAGCTAACAACTGGGCCTACATTAGTAGTGGTGTATGTACCAGGTACATTTACCAGACACTGACCTGCAGCATTTTTTGTATAGATTTGGAATCCAGCAGTGCGAGATTTGAAAGCGATAGCGCCGCCTACAACTGCTAATACAGCTACTGCTGTTAATGCAAATTTTGCTTGTTTCATAATGATAGATGCTTTTTTATCAAAAAGCTAAATTGAAATTAACAAATTACCTACTCTTTTATGATGGTTTTCGGCTACCCCATCGCAGATATTGTAAGTATCCGCCTTGTTGCGCAACGAGTTTATTGTTTAAAATAACTTAAAATCTGTCCATGAGATACAACACCTTCAAACACTCCAATTAACCTCCGATTTCCATCATACAGCATCATTGTGGGAAACTTCGAAATTGAAAAATGTTTTAAAAAAGTCAATTGATCGTCAATACCAAGTCTAATATTTGAATATGCTTTTAAGTTGTACTCATTGTATGTTTTCATAACTTGATCTGGCTGCGACGGCGATATAAAAAGAAAGTCAATACCTTCTAATTTATCGTAAGAATCAATCAAGTCCTTAATTTGATTCATGCAAAATGGGCAAAATGGATCGAAATATAAAACTACGATCGGCCTTCCCCCCCTCCCATTCAACACATTCAATCGGGTAGAATCAGTAGGTGAAAAAAAAGAAAAATCGGGTAACGGTTGGCCGTTCAAATCTACCTTTATTGGGGTATTGTAATTCTTCTCTGTTCTATTTAAAAAGAAGCTATTAAAAATCACGAAAGAAGAAACAAGAACCGCAGACAATACAGCAATCGATATAAGCACTCTAATAGTATTTTTCATACAAACAGTAATTTACATTATACACCAATTACCTTCGACCTCCTCGGCAACTGCGTTGCATCTTCTGAAAATGCCGCGCGAACTAAGCATTCCAATAGAAAAACAACCAATAAAATGCTTATAAAAACTGGAAACAATTGAAATCTCAACGCTATAGGTGAGGCCAATACGCTAAATAAAAAATTGCATAACCATAGCAGCAGCCCCAATATCAATATTTTATTCATGCTTGAATTGAATCTATATAATCTCAGAGATAAAAAAGCAACCAAACTCACCACCACCAATACATTCAGTAAACCGACAACTATTGGATAATATGAAATCACCTGTAAATCATAGTACTTTCCTATTCTGGTAAAGATCTTTGTATCCTTATAATTAAACCACTTTCTAGCTATTTCATTAACCGTCTTAAATCCTCCATTATACTGTTCAAGAAATTCTGCCGGCGGCGTATAGTATTTCACGCTATTAGGCCAGATAAAATGTCTTAAAAACATACCTGGATACTTCCATATAAGTGTCCGACCATAATCATTGTACAAGGTGCCAACATATGCCCATCTTTTTATTCTCCCAGCTGTTGAATCAATCCTCGTCAGACTATCCGCATATATACTTAAAGGAGAAGATGGATCCCACATATAGACAGTATTAGCTTTTAACTGCTCCACCGGATGTTTCACAACATCTCTTGTCGAATCAAAATAGTTCCTAACCATTTGATCCAATTTCATAAATCGTGCAGGCACATCTTTTCTTTTTATACTGTCAACGTATCTATAGGCATACAACGCGTTGTTAGCCATTTGCCAACCGCTGAACGGAGAAAATTGTCGAATTCCACATAATCGTTCATAGCTAATGCTCACAGAGTAAATAAAAGCACTGATTAGTACAATACTAATCGCTAATCCAATTATTTTTTTCAATAAAAATTCTCTGCTTATAAACATCGCGGCAATAGCAATAATCGGGTAAAACAGTGCATTATATCTAGTTACAAACAAAACAAAAAAAACAATTGAGTTGGTTATAATTAAACATGTTTCTGGTTTATAAATTATCCGAATAAGCTGTGTAAACCAGATCAAACTTAGCGACAAAAAAAATGAATCACTTGAAATATAGTTGGATAAATATAGATTTATTGGATTGCAAATCAGCAAAACAAACAAACAATTCCGCGCCCATTTAGCTAATGAAAAAAAAATAATTACAGTTATAAATAAATAAAACAACGATGCCTGTAGTAAAAAAAACTGAATGGTAACCAAAGCAAAGTCTGATCTAGAAAACACGCTAAATAACCTAAGAAACATTGGATATCCAATTGGATAAACTCCAGCACTTTCATTATCACGTGCGGCAATAATATAAGCAAATGAATCTCCATTTATAAAATTGCCGAACGGATAAAAATACTTAAACAAACTCCATACAAAGAATGAAAAAATGAGAGCAGTATAAAGATAAATCGAGCCATTCTCCTTGGATCGTGAAAAACCATATGAAAAGGCAACAGGAAAATATTTAAATGCCATTATTTTCGATATTTACAAATTAAACGCCAACGTTATAATGCTAACCAATAAACCGAGTATTAGTTAAGTAAACTTGGTATTTAAAATAAGGGTTATCATATCCATTATTGAGGCTTGTTTAATCTTTACGTTTACTAAGCAGCCGTTTTCCGCATATCAAATTACCGACTTAAATCAAATTTACATCGACCGACTGCGGCATACACACAGCATTAATATTTTCTTTCAAGAACCTATCCAGAACCGCGACAATTCATATAACATCATCTATTATTCTTGTTCTTGATATCATCAATATCATTAAGAGACAATAACCAAGCGCCATTAACCTCGACACTCAATTCAATCTACCCCTTCGCCAATATATATTAAAATAGTTTATAATTTAATATGTTTTTTTTGAGGAACTCTTAGTACCTAATATAAATCAAGTGTGTATAAGAAGTATAGGCAACACATTTTATGATACTAAATATACAACACATGCAAAGTGGGTATAGAATCCTGAGTATAAAAGTACTAATGGTTCTTTTAGCTATTACCTTAATAAATAGTAAACTTTACGGAGCCGATTCAGGGGGACAGACAACTGAAGTATTTTATTCCGTCAAAAACGGATCCCTTATAGATATCCTATCAGATATAGGTAAGCGAATAAACTACAAGATCTATTATCCTCCTGAGGCTGTCGATGACCTGAAATCAAAACGATATACTATAAAATTTAGAGGGGCGGAAATTAGGGAAGTGATGAATTACCTGTTTAATGACATAACCCTCTGGACTTACAAAATGCATAACAATGAGATTCAAATACTTAGATCTATTCCTATCCAAGCGGTCGACTCTCTTCCCAATGTACAGTCTGTGTTTGGTGTTATAAAAGATATTTCCGGCAATGTAGTTCCTGGGGCGACAGTAAAAGTTAAGAACTCAAATAAAGGAACTACAACTGATAATGAAGGAAAGTTTACCTTATCCAATATACAAAAGGGTGACAGATTAATTATCTCGTCCATTGGTTACCAAACTAAGGAACTCACCGCCGGCAATCAAACAGTTATCGCAGAATTAAATCCTTTCATAAATAATCTGAACGAAACTCAAATTGTGGCATATGGATCAACCACTAAAAGGTACAATACCGGCAATGTAAGTACAGTCAAAGCATCAGAAATCAAAGATCTACCTGTAAGTAACCCATTGCTAGCACTGCAGGGAAGAGTACCAGGACTAGAAATACAGCCAGCAAATGGCTTGGCTGGTGCAGGAGTATCAATCCGCGTACAAGGTTCCAACAGTTTAACCAACGGTAACGATCCATTAATAATCATTGATGGCATTCCTTATCCATCGCAAACTATACCAGGCACCACCATACTATCGAATATTCTAGGATCAAATGGTGGTGCAAAAAGCTATGACCAGATGGGGAGTCCTTTAAGTTTTTTGAATACCGCAGATATAGAAAGTATTGATATATTGAAAGGAGCCGATGCTACCTCTATCTATGGATCAAGAGGCGCAAACGGTGCCATAATAATTTCAACCAAAAAGGGTAAAGCAGGAAAAACATCCGTCACATTTAACATTCAATCAGGATTTAAAACGGTTGGAAAACAGCTAAGCTTATTAAACGGCTCGGAATACTTATCAATGAGGCGTGAAGCAATAAAAAACGATGGCGGAATTGTATCTCCATACGATTATGACTTAAACGGAACGTGGGACACAACAATTTCACATAATTGGCAAAAAGAGCTAACCGGCGGCGCCGCATTTAACATGACTAGTAACCTATCTATAACTGGAGGATCAGACAACACAAAATATCTTATAAGCGGCAACTATTCTAAGGAGAACTACGTATACCCACAATTTTTTAATAAAACCAATGACACAAGAGGAGGCGTACATTTTAATATATCCAGTGGATCTAACAACAACAGATTTACCATTCAATTTACTGGCAACTATATGTACGATAATAATCAGCTTCCTCCCTCTGATTATATGCCGCTTGCATTAAGGTTGTCGCCAGTTGCTCCTAGTCTTCTTACTCCAGATGGCGATATAAATTGGGTATTGAACAGTGCAGGGGTCGAAACATATGGAAACCCTATTTCTAATAGTATGAAAAAATACGAGATTAAGAGCACTTCTATCACAAGCAGTATAAATCTTTCTTATGAAATTCTCCCCAGCCTCAAGGCTTCGGCAGTACTAGGTTACACCAGCATAAATTCTCGACAAATGCTTACTACTCCATTAACTTCGATTCCACCTAGTAGCAGGAACTTTGGCGTAACAAACTCATTAGACATAACTAACAATAAAAATGAATACATAAATATCGAGCCTATGCTCGAATACGGAAAAACATTTGGAGAATCAAAATTAAATTTTCTAGTTGGCACTACTATCACAAACAACAAATCGATATTTGACGGAGTATTAGCAAGTGGATTCAGTAGCGATCTATTGATAGAAGATCTGGCCTCTGCTACCGCTTTTTCCAGTGCTAATTCAGGTAACAACATATATAGATATAATGCCGCATTTGGAAGAGTTACATATCATTTAAAGGATAAGTATCTGATTCAACTATCAGGAAGACGTGACGGTAGCTCTCGGTTTGGATCCGAAAACCAGTTTCATAATTTCGGCTCTATTGCCGCGGCATGGATATTTTCAGAAGAGAAATTCATCAAAAACAGTCTTCCATTTTTGAACTTTGGCAAGATAAGATCAAGTTATGGAACTAGTGGAAATGACCAGATAGGCGACTATCGATTTCTAACGTTATACCAGTCAACATATAATCCAAGACCTTATCAGGGCATACCGGCGCTTGTACCATCAGGCTTATCCAACCCATTCTTGCAATGGGAAAGTATAAAAAAATGGGATATTGCGTTAGAAACTGGTTTTCTGGATCAAAGACTAAGCTTGAATATAAACTATGCATTAAATAGATCTTCTAATCAATTGATGACTGTTAGTTTGCCGTATACGACTGGATTTGACAACATATCATTAAATCTTGGAGCGAAGGTTCAAAACAAATCATGGGAATTCGCTTTAACCAGCATTAACATCAAATCACCAAGAATAACTTGGTTATCAACAGTTAATCTCACCATACTAAGAAGCAAGCTATTAGAATTTCCTGGCCTCGATCAATCGCCATTTGCCTATAAATATATAGTAGGCAAATCTCCAAATATACAACAGGTATATAAATATGCTGGGTTGAATGACACAACAGGAATCTTCCAATTTTATAACAAAAAAGGTGAAATAACAACCACTCCGGATGTTTTACAAGACCGTACTTCAACAATAAATACAGACTCCAAATTTAACGGCGGCTTCATAAACACATTCACCTATGGTAATCTAAGTTTAAACATTTCATTGAGTTTTGATAAAAGATTTATCCTAATACAGTATCCTCCAGATCAACCTGGTACATTTCTATATACCGTCCCTCCATATATGTTAGACAGATGGAAAAATCCCGGAGACAAAGCAACGTATCAAAAATATACTGCTTCTTCTCAAAATTTTGAACAATATATAAATTACACTGTAATTAGCGATCAATCCTTCCAGGATGTATATTATATAAGGTGTAACAATTTAACATTAAACTACGAATTCCCAGATTCTTGGAAAAGAGCCATCGGCGCATCTATGTTCAATGTATATATACAGACCCTAAACCCATTTATCATAACCAATTTCAAAAAAGGATTGGATCCACAGACACAAAACAGTCTTCCACAGCTAAAGACGTTTAATCTCGGCATCAAAGGTACTTTCTAAATGCGTAACAATGCAAACATATAAATTTCCGAAATCGACCAAAATGTTAAGATACATTACTATTGGTATTATTAGCTCGTTGCTATTTTCCTGTAAAAAGCTAGTTGATGTAAAAATACCTAATAATAAACTAGCAAAAGATATCGTCTATGATAACGAAAAAACCGCAATCGGCATATTAAACTCGATAATCATTGATATATCAGGGACTGATATTTTTCAATATGGAATTAGTGCTATGCCAGTTATTGGAGGTCTCTCGTCTGACGAAATGCAGGTGATACCTATACGCTATCCAACATTACAGCTATATTATACAAATAACCTAAGTCCTAATTCTATCACATCACAGAATACATGGATAAATATTTACAAAAATATTTTTACATTAAACGATGCAATTGAAGGAATTTCCCAGACCACGTCTTTGAAACCTGTATTTAAAAATCAATTATTAGGTGAGGCTAAATTCTTCCGTGCGTGGTGTTACTTCTATTTAGTTGGCCTTTATGGGGAGGTCGCCCTAGCTCTTACCAGCGATTATACAAAAAACCGGTTGCTGTCTAGATCTAAACCTGAAGAAGTATGGCCAATAATAATAAAAGACTTAAAAGAGTCACAAGAGTTATTAAATAGCAATTTTGTTGATGCAACGTTGACTAGTCCCTCAACTGAAAGAGTAAGACCAACGAAATGGGCAGCCGACGCCTTACTTGCGAGAGCTTACCTTTATACAGAAAATTGGTCATTAGCTGAATCAGAAGCAAGCAAAGTAATTAATAATACAGCCTTATTTTCACTAGATTCTTTGACAGATGTTTTTAAGAAGAACAGCAAAGAATCTATCCTACAGGCGCAACCAACCAATGCAACATATAATACAACTTATGGGATATTTTATATTATCCCGGATGGGTCCGCACCCAACTTCCGACACCCTGTATACCTCAGCGACCACTTGCTAAACAGCTTCGAGCCAAATGATTCAAGAAAAAATATCTGGATCAAAAGTTCAGAAAGCGCTGGTGTAAAATACTACTACCCATTTAAATATACAATGTATCAAACTATTAATCCAACTGACCCATTGACTGAATACTATGTATTACTTAGGATTTCAGAACAATATTTAATTAGATCAGAAGCAAGGGCGCAGCAGAACAAATTGTCTTTAGCGTTAGAAGACCTAAACATAATAAGGAACCGCGCTGGAATTGGTAACAGCTCCGCCGTTACACAAAAAGAAGTTCTGGATGCTATTCTTCATGAACGACAGGTGGAGCTTTTTGCAGAATGGGGAGATCGCTGGCTAGATCTAAAACGGCGTAACAAAATCGATGAAGTAATGGCAATTGTGACGGCCGAAAAAGGAGGCAAATGGAGCAACTTCCGTAAATATTTCCCCATTAATCAAGAGGAGTTAATGCGTAACCCAAATTTAAAACAAACCCCTGGATACTAAACTTGGAATCTCAATTATGAAGACTTACTGGTTCAAAATAGCTTATTATTTTCTCATATTATCTTTAGATATTCCAGGTGCATCAGCGCAACAAGCGGAACTAAAAACACGGTGGAATAACATTATAGGGCAACCGTACTCAGATGCCTATCCCCGACCTCAACTCAAAAGAGATAACTGGACCAATTTAAACGGGAAATGGCTAGTTGCAATAACAGACTCCAATGCAATGACGCCTACTAATTTCGATGACAGCATTCTGGTGCCCTTCCCGATCGAGTCCAAGTTATCTGGAATTAACAAAGCCCTATCCCCTTCTGAATGCATCTGGTATAAAAAAACATTGCAAATAGAAAAAAACACTTCCAGCAAATATCTATTACATTTCGGTGCGATTGATTATACAGCCACCATATTTCTAAATGGTAAAGAAGTTTTCAAACATTCCGGAGGATATCAATCATTTACAATAGACATATCTTCTTACTTAAACGATTCTAAAAACGAGTTGATCGTAAAAGTTGTCGATCCAACAGATTTAGGGTCAAATCCACATGGAAAACAATCTTTACAACCCGCCAATATCTACTACACTTCATCAAGTGGAATTTGGCAAACCGTATGGATTGAACAAGTTAAAAAGAACTATGTAAAAACGATACGCAGCATTCCTAATATAGATAGCGGAATTATTCATATTACAGTTGGGTTAAATTTGGAAGACTATAGCCCAAGCCTAAATTTGAGATTAATCATATCAGATGAAAAGAAAAAAATAGTATCATCTACGGTTAAAATTAAGTCAACTGATACCATTACTAATCTCCAATTTAGTATTTCTAATCCAAAATTGTGGAGTCCAGAGTCGCCCCATTTATATGATCTTACCATACAAATTCTAGATAAAAACACTCTTTGGGATAATGTAACGAGTTATTTTGGTATGCGAAAAATATCAGTTGCGAAAGATGATAAAGGGATGGATAGGATTTACTTAAATAATAAGTATTACTACAATTTGGGAGTCCTTGATCAAGGTTTCTGGCCAGAAGGATTATATACAGCACCTTCTGATGAAGCTTTGGCATATGATATTAAAGCGATCAAAGCAATGGGATTTAATACAATTAGAAAACATATTAAAATAGAACCCGAAAGATGGTATTATTATGCAGATAAAATAGGGGTTCTTGTTTGGCAGGATTTTGTTAATCCCCCTCATTCGCTTGCTGGAGACTCAAGACAGATCTTTGAGAAAGATATTAAAAATACAATCAATCAACTATACAGCCACCCCTCAATTGTAATGTGGATTCTTTTTAATGAAGGATGGGGAGCCTATGATCAGGCCCGTTTGACAAAATGGGTGAAAGAATACGATGCAAGTAGACTTATAAACGGGCATTCTGGACAAATGTTATATACCGACGATAAACTGAGATCCATACCAATAACCCCCTGGGTTAATAGTGATATCGTTGATATACATTCATATACATTTCCAAGGAACCCAATAGGCCTTCCCGGAAAAGCCAAAGTCATTGGTGAATTTGGGGGAATCAGTGTAGCTGTGAATGGGCATGAATGGGATGATTTAAAAAGCTGGGGATATTTTGAAACCACGGCTACCGATTTTAAAATGCAATATAAAAAATTGATAGATTCCCTTAAGGTATTAGAAAAGGTTGGTGTTAGTGGATCAATCTATACACAACCATTTGATGTCGAGAGTGAAGAAAATGGGATTATTACTTATGATAGAGATATTATAAAAATCCCAATCGATACAATAAGAAAAATTAACTATATGTTTTTAAGTCAGCCTATTGATCAAGGCTCGTCAACATTTTACGTCGCTACAGATATGGACCCTAATGACAACGACAACAAGTTTGAAAAGCTTTTATCACAATACAAGAGTGGAAATATAGATTCTGCGTCACTAAGACGATTACTTTTGATTTCTTCAAGGCGAAAGGATCAGAAACTCACAACCCAATTAGGCAATGCTTTTATTGAGAAATTAAAACATCCATATAGCGTTAAAAACTTAAATTTTATAAAGTTTATAACACATTCTACTAGTGACAAGGGATTTGATATCTTTTTAAATAACTCTAATAAGGTTGATTCGGTACTTGGACACAATTCTGCAAGAAGTTTTGTAAAGCGTATTATAATAAACGAATTCTTTCCAATGAACAATGTCGATACAACGATTAAATACGACTGGGATAAATTACAAAATTATGTAACGTTAAAATTTGGAGAAATGGGAGAGGAAGCAATACTTGGACGTAGAATGATAGAATATGGCGGTTTCCTTGGCAATTATCCAGATTGGGAGAAGTATGGCCAATTCTATATGCTATACTTTAAAAAAGCATTAAAGCACCCCGACTATAGAATTAATGATGTTTCATGGAATGTCTTTTTACATGTAAGGGACCCAGAGATACTATCTTTTGCTACTACCGTTGTAAAATACGGAATAGAAAAATGGGATCAATCTCCGGCTATATTCGATACCTACGCAAATTTACTTCATAAGATTCGGCAAACACCGAAAGCTATTGAATGGGAAAGCAAGGCATTAGAAATGACCAAAGGCACTCGTGACGAAAAACTTTTCGCTGAAACCCTCCAAAAAATGAAAGACAACAAACCTACCTGGCCTCAAAACTAACGCGGTTAGAACAAAGCCCATTTTGGGATTCCTACTTTGTTCTTCCATTTATAGATAGTCGCCA
>Ga0164243_10007041_pt1 | contig 16884 bp, 16 predicted proteins | sample OricompcompostOP_FD_108781 | JGI IMG/M metagenome (GOLD analysis project Ga0164243, IMG submission 108781) | Organic Plus compost microbial communities from Emeryville, California, USA - Original compost - Organic plus compost (OP) | ecosystem: Engineered > Solid waste > Mixed feedstock >... | reverse complement strand
TGCCTCACAGGAACAAGGAGGGATGGGAGCGGCCCCGCGTGCCCGCGCCCACCGTCGTCGGCGCGGCCGGCCACGGTGGCGGCCACGGTGGCGGCCACGGTGCCGGCCACGGACGGCGTGCCGGGTGCCTGTCCGTACGTCGGCTGGGCGGCTTCGGGGCGATGGCTCATTCCGTGACGCTGATGGCGCGCTCGGGGCAGCTCTGCTGAGCGAGGACCGCGGCGTCCTGAAGGTCGGCGGGGATCTCATCGATGACGACAAGCGCCTGACCGTCCTCCTCCCGTGGCTGGAAGATCTCCGGGTTGGTCATGTAGCAGACCCCGTGCCCCTGGCAGACGTTCAGGTCGACGGACACCCGCATGGCTCCTCCTCGTGGCCGCAATCGGCGCTGGGTTATTGACATCCGAATTCAGTATAACCATGATTACCATATGCCGGAAGCCTTCGAAAGGAAGAGTGCATCTGATGAGCCGATGCCCGGTGGTTCATTTCGACCACAACTCCCCTGAGCACGCGGCCGACCCCGTCGGCGCCTACCGAGCGCTGCGCGCCACGCACCCTGTCGCCTGGACGGAGGCACACGGCGGCTACTGGGTGCTGTCCGACTATGAGAGCGTGTTCGAGGCGGCCCGCGACGACTACACCTTCTCGTCGGCGCGTTCGCCCCACGGCGGGGAGGGGCTGAGCGTGGTCATCCCGAAGACGCCGATGGTCCTGCACATCCCGATCGAGATCGACCCTCCGGACTTCCGCAAGTATCGCAAGCTCGTCAACATGCTCACGGCTCCCGCCGCGGTAGGCCGGATGCTCGACATGATCGAGCACTACACGAGGTGGTTCATCGACCGTGTCATAGAGACCGGCGAGTGCGACTTCGCCGAGATCATCGGTGTTCCCTCCATCGTGACGATCGACTGGCTGGGGCTTCCGGTCGACGAGTGGGAGCGCTATTCCTCGGCGCACCGCGCCACCCTCGCGGCCTTCACCGACAGCCCGGAGTATCGGCGGGCGGTCGAGGTGGACCTTCCCTATCTCCACAAGCAGATGGCCGACGTCATCACCGAGCGGCGGCAAAACCCCGCCGACGACGCGATCAGTTTCCTGGTGCGGCAGGAGGTCGACGGCAGGCCGCTCACCGACGACGAGGTCTTCTCGATCGTCGACCTGCTGATCTCGGGGGGCGTCGGCACCACCGCCTCTCTCGTGGGGCAGACCCTCGTGTGGCTCTACCAGCACCAGGACGTCCGCCAGCGCCTCATCGACGACCCGAGCCTGCTCGACCGCGCGATCGAGGAGTTCCTGCGCTACTTCTCGCCCACGCAGGCGCTGGCCCGTACGGTCACCAAGGACGTCGAGTTCAAGGGCTGCCCGATGAAGGCGGGCGACCGGGTGCTGCTCTCGTGGGCCTCGGCCAACCGGGACGAGAAGGCCGGCTTCGACGACCCCGACGAGCTGAACATCGACCGCTGGCCCAATCGGCACACCGCCTTCGGCATCGGGCAGCACCGCTGCGCCGGCTCTCACCTGGGGCGGGCCATGGCCAAGAGCCTCATCGGCCAGATCCTGGAGCGGATGCCCGACTACACGATCGATCTCGACGGGCTGGTCCGTTACGCCCGCCAGGGTGTCAACATCGGCTTCCACAAGATCCCGGCGCGCTTCACCCCCGGCCCGCGCCGGCTGCCCCGGGACGACCAGGCCAAGTGACACGGGGGCGCTCCTCGACAGCGGCTGACCAGCGAATTCGGACACCGAGGCGACGCTATCGCACCCGGGCGTCACCCTGCGCCGGAGGCGGCGCCCGGGGCCGTTTCGGCGCACGGTCCGGCGGTCGTCCCCGCGTCGCCCCGCCGCCCGCCACCCGCCGGGACGCCCCGCCCGCGCCGCCCCGTGGCCCGCGATCCAGCATGACCCGGCGACCCGTCCAGGACCCCATCTCGTGAAGGAGTGAGTGATGTCGGCAGTGAGTTCCCTGGAGGACCGCGTCAGGCGGCTCGAGGACCGCAAGGCGATCGAGGAGCTGGCCGTGCTGTACGGCTTCATCATGGACGAGCGCGACGAGGAGGGCATCCGGCAGATCTTCTGCGAGGACGCGACGCTCCGCTCACAGGACGGCGTCTTCGCCGCGGAGGGCATCGAGGAAATCGTGAAGACCTACCTCGGCCGCTTCGCCGCGCTCGGGCCCACGAACCACTTCTCGCACGGTCACGTGATCCGCTTCGACGCGAACGACCCCGACATGGCGACCGGGCTCCTCGCCTCGCACGCGGAGGTGACCCGGGACGGCGTCGCCATGCAGGTCGCGCTCAGATACAAGGACGTCTATCGCCGCGTGGACGGCAAGTGGCGCTTCGCGGATCGCCTGATGTCGTACATGTACTACATGCCCATCGCCGAACTCCCTGGGGGGCTGGGTGACCGCGACAGCATGCGGGCGTACGGCGACCGCCGCCCGGCCGACTGGCCGGAGGTCCTGTACTCCGAGTCGGGCAACTCGTTCCTCAGGGACTACGTGTAGGAACTACGCGTCAGCGTCCGCCTGTAGAACGTTCCAGCGGCCGAATCCGCCCCGTACGACCTCGCCCCGGCACGTCGCACGGGGCGGCGGCGTTTTACGCAGGTTTTTCGCGCAGGGTTGCGGAAAACGACGGGCGAGGGCGTCCACGACGATCGGACGCCCTCGCCCGCATGCCCGGCGCGGCGGCCCAGAGCAACCCGCTGCCGCCCCTGAGGACGGCCAAGCAGCCGCCCGGGCACGTCTGGTCAAGGGTTGAGGAAGTCGGCGAACTTCACCGGCTGCACCTCGCGCAGCGGCTCGACGATCTCCCGGCCGACCTCGTCGAGCCAGGCCACGGCCTCGTCGGCCGACATGCCGGGCCAGTGCGGGCGCACCAGCAGCGGCCCGATCGGCAGCCGCTGGGCCACCTCGCGGATCTGCTGCCGGCACTCCTCCGCGTCACCCAGGATCACGTGGTCCTGGACGGTGGCGTTGAACCGCGCCCGCACCTGCTCCTGCGACAGGGCCTGCATGCCCCGGTCGGCGTACGCCTCGTACTTGCCGCGGGCGACGGCGGCGAAGCGGTTCAGCGCGTCGTCGCGGTCCGCGCCGATCATCAGCTCGCGGCGCAGCGGAAGCTGGTTGAGCGGCAGCCCGAGGGCGTTGCGCTCGGCGGCGAACACCCGGGCGAGCGCGTCGGTCTGCTCAACCGTCTGCTGCGGCGTCACCGTCCACGTCTCGCCCAGCCTCGCGGCGCGGCGCACGCCGAACTCCTTCTGCGCGCCCAGCCAGATCGGCGGAGCCGGCTGCTGCAGCGGCTTGATGTGCACCGGCGCGTCCTCGATCTGCCAGAACTTGCCGGAGAACGTCACCCGGTCCTGCGACCAGAGCTGCCGCAGGAGGTTGAGCGACTCCTCCAGGCGCTGGTAGCGCTCCTTGAAGGGCACGCCCATCCGCTCGTACTCGTGCGGCAGGTAGCCGGTGCCGACCGCGACCACGAGCCTGCCGCCGGTCAGGATGTCGAGTGTGGCCAGCTCCTCGGCCAGCATGATCGGGTGGTAAAGCGGGCCGATGATGATGCTCGTCCCGAGCCGCACGCCCTCGTCGAGCTCGGCCGACAGCCGGGACAGCAGGGGCACCGGCTGCATCCACCGGTAGCCGTCGTACAGGAAGTGCTGCCCGATCGTCAGATAGGTGAAGCCGTTGCGCTGCGCGGCCTCGGCCACGCGCAGCAGCAGGTCGAGGTGCTCGCGCGGAGGCACCTCGACCCGCTCGTCGCCCATGAGGATGCCGAACTCCATGTCACACGCCTCTCAGATGTCCGATGCAAGGAGGAGTTGGTCAACGTCCGCGCCACCGCGGCGCTCGCTTCTCGGTGAAGGCCCGGGCACCCTCACGGGCGTCCTCCGAGGAGCGCACCGGCTCGGAGAGCTTACGCTGCTCGTCGAAGGCGACGGACGAGTCCCAGTCGCGGGCCTTCATGATGATCTGCTTGCTGGCGCGTACGGCCAGCGGCCCGTTGGCCGCGATGCGGCCGGCCAGTTCGAGCGCGGCCTCCAGCGCCTGCCCGGCGGGGACGAGCCGGTTGATCAGACCGGCCTCGTCGGCGCGGGCCGCGTCGACGAGGTCACCGGTGAGGGCCCATTCCATCGCCTTGTAGTAGGGGATGCGCTCCGACAGCCGCATGAGACCGCCGCCGCCCGCGACCAGGCTGCGCTTCACCTCCGGCAGCCCGAATTTGGCGTTCTCCGCGGCGACGATGAGGTCGCACGCGAGGGCGATCTCGAAGCCGCCCGCCAGCGCGTACCCTTCGACGGCGGCGATGATCGGCTTGTCCGGCGGCGACTCCACGATGCCGGCGAACCCGCGCACCGGGACGGAGGGGCGCTCGCCGGCGAGGAACGCCTTGAGGTCCATGCCGGCGCAGAACGTGCCGCCCGCCCCGGTGATCACGCTAGCGAACAGGGTGGGCTCTTCGTCGAGGCGCGCCATGGCCGCGGCGATCGCCTCGGCGGCGGCGGTGTTGATCGCGTTGCGCGCGGCGGGGCGGTTGATCGTGACGACGAGGACGTTGCCGCGCCGCTCGGTGAGGACCGGCTGCTCGCTCATCGCGCCTGCATCCTGATCGCGCCGTCGAGCCGGATGGTCTCGCCGTTCAGCATCGGGTTCTCCAGGATGTGCAGGGCGAGGGCCGCGAACTCGTCCGGCTGGCCGAGCCGGGCGGGGTGCGGCGTCGAGGCGGCGAGCCGGTCCTTCACCTCCTGCGGGTGCCTGCTCATGATCGGGGTGTCGAAGACGCCGGGGGCGATGGTGTTCACCCGGACGAGCTTGCGGGCGAGGTCGCGGGCGGCCACCAGGGTCATGCCGACCACCCCGGCCTTGGCGGAGGCGTACGGGATCTGCCCGATCTGGCCTTCCCACGCCGCGACCGACGCGGTGAGCACGCAGACCCCTCGCTCGCCGTCGACCGGCTCGTTCGCGACCATCCGCGCCGCCGCGAGCCGCAGCGCGTTGAAGGTCCCGACGAGGTTGATCCGGACGATGTTCTCATAGACCTCCAGCGAGCCGGGGTTGCCGTCGCGTTCGACCACCCGCACCGTGGCGCCGCGGCCGGCGCAGTGCACCAGCGTACGCAGCGGGCCGTGCTCCTCGGCCTTGTCGAAGGCGGCCGACAGCGCCTCGGGGTCGGTCACGTCGGCGGGGACGAAGGCCGCCTGCCCGTCGAACCCGGCGGCGACCTCGGTGCCCGCCGAGGTCGGCAGGTCGGCGATGACGACGAAGACACCGGCCTTCGTCAGCCGCCGCACCGTGGCCAGGCCGAGACCGGAGGCGCCTCCGGTCACGACGGCCGAACTGTTGGCGAGATTCATGGGGATCCTTTCTCGACGATCAGTGGGGCAGGATCTCGACGATCGAGGCGTTGGCCATGCCGCCCGCCTCGCACATCGCCTGCAGCCCGAGCCGCCCGCCGCTCTGCTCGAGGTGGTTGATCATGGTCGTCATCAGGCGGCAGCCGGAGGCGCCCAGCGGGTGTCCCAGGGCGATCGCGCCGCCGCGCGGGTTGAGCTTGGCCTCGTCGATCGGGTGCTCGGCCCGCCAGGCGAGGGGCACGCTCGCGAACGCCTCGTTGACCTCGGCGGCGTCGATGTCGTGAATCGACAGCCCGGCGCGGGCGAGCACCTTGGCGGTGGCGGCGATCGGCCCGGTCAGCATCAGCAACGGGTCGTCACCGCAGACGGCGGACGCCACGATGCGGGCCCGGGGTCGCAGGCCGAGCTGCCTGGCGCGCTCCTCGCTGGTGATCAACAGCGCGCTCGCGCCGTCGGTGATCTGGGACGAGTTGCCCGCCGTGATCTTGAACTCCAGGTCGGGGAAGTGGGCCGCATCGGGGCTCTTCGCGAAGGCCGGAGCCAGGGCGGCCAGCCGTTCCGGGGTCGTGTCCGGCCGGATCGTCTCGTCGCGGTCCACGACGCCGCCATCCGGCAGCGTGATCGGGACGATCTCGTCGCCGAAGCCGCCGGTGCGCGCGGCCCGCGCGGCCAGCGCGTGCGATCGGGCGGCGTACTCGTCGAGCCGTGCCCGCGACAGGGACCACTTGTCGGCCACGAGCTCCGCGGACAGGCCCTGCGGCACGAGCAGGGGATAGCGGGCCCGCACTCCCACGCCGAAGGGGTCCTGGCCCATGCGGGCCGAACCCATGGGGACCCTGCTCATCGATTCGACCCCGGCCGCGATCACCATGTCGTACGCCCCCGCGACGACGCCCTGGACGGCGAAGTCGATCGCCTGCTGGCCGGAGCCGCACTTGCGCTCGATGGTCACGGACGGCACGTGCTCAGGGAACCCGGCGGCGAGCAGGGCCTGGCGTCCGGGGGTGGCCGACTGCTCGCCCGCCTGGCCCACGCACCCCACCAGGACGTCGTCGATCAGGCCGGGGTCGACGCCCTGGCGCTCCACGAGGGCCGACAGCACCTGTGCGAGGAGGTCGACGGGGTGAATCCCGGCCAGGGCCCCGGACTGCTTGCCGCGGCCCATGGGGGACCGGACGGCGTCGATGATCACGGCAGTTGGCACAGCGCCTCCTATCTATGTATATGATTACCATATACAGTGTCACTGTGGCCAGGTCGAGGCTTGACGAATAATCCATGTGAACCAATATCATAGATAAGACGTGAGAAGGGGGTCTTGATGATCGCTCGAATGCCCGATGGGGAAAGCGAGGAGCAGCGAGCGCTACGCGAGTCGGCCGCTCAGGTGGCCAAAGAGCGCTACGCGCCGCGGGCGGAGGAATGGGATCTGAATCGCACCCCGTTTCCGCACGACGAGCGACGCTATCTGGGGAGCCTGGGATATCTCGGCATCGCCCTGCCGGAGCGCTTCGGCGGCGCGGGGGCTTCGCTGAAGGAGGCCCTGATCGTCGTGGAGGAGCTGGCCAAGGAGTGCAGGCCGGCCGCGTTCCAGGTCTTCGAAGCCAACACCGGCCCCGCTCAGGTGATCAACCTCCTCGGCGCGGAGGAGCAGCGGCAGCGCTACCTTCCCGGGATCATCAGCGGCGACGCCACCATGGCGGTGGCGATCTCCGAGCCCGACGCCGGCTCGGCCGCGACCGACATGACGACCCGGGCCACCAAATCGGGCGGAACGCTCACGATCAACGGCCTCAAGCGATGGATCTCCAACGGCAGCGAGGCCGACCACTACCTGGTGTACGCCCGCATGAGCGACGAGTCGGGCGCCAAGGGCATCGGAGCCGTCATCGTGGACGCGGACACCCCCGGGGTCAGCTTCGGCAAGCGCGAGCGGCTGATGGGGTTCCGCGGCATTCCGTCCGCCGATGTGATCTTCGACGACGTGCAGGTGCCGGTGGAGAACCTGCTGATCGGCCCGGGCGGCTTCCGCAAGCTGTTCACCGCCTTCTCCATCGAGCGTCTCGGCAACGCGACGATGAGCCTCGCCCTCGGCCAGGCCGCCCTCGACCGCAGCATCGCCTACGTGCAGGAGCGGGAGCAGTTCGGCAAGCCTCTGATCGAGTTTCAGAGCATCCAGATGGCGCTGGCCGACATGCTGCTGCAGGTGGAGGCGGCCAGGCAGCTCATCCGGCGGGCCGTCGAGAACGCCGGCGACGGCCTGCCGAACCCCCTTGAGGTCTCGCTCGCCAAGTGCACGGCCAACGAGATGGCCAAGCGCGTCACCGATCTCGCCATGCAACTCCATGGGGGGAACGGCTACACCGAGGAGTACGGCATCGAGCGGATGCACCGGGACGCGCACGGATGGGCGCTCGCCGGCGGCACGCCCACCATGCAGCGCATCCGGATCGTCTCCGAGCTGCTGGGCCGCGGTTTCAACCAGCGGAGCTGACTTCAGCCCGACAATCCCAACCCTTTTTAGGAGTGCGAATGTCCTCACGACTTGACGGCCGGATCGGCGTGGTGATCGGCGGCGGATCCGGCATGGGCCGGGCCATCGGCCACCGGCTCGCCGAGGAGGGCGTGAAGGTCTACGTCGCCGACCTCAGCGGCGAGGCAGCGGAGGCGGTGGCCAAGGAGATCGAGCAGCGGGGCGGCAGAGCCGTGCCCGCCCAGGTCGACGCGACCAGCGTCGCGGAGCTTCGCGCGCTCTACGCGCGGATCGAGGCGGAGGAAGGCGTCCTGCACATCGTGCACAACCAGGTCGGCATGCCCGGCGCCGGGGGCCTGGACGTCTCGGAGGAGGAGTTCCAGCGCAACATCGACGTCAACGTCAAGAGCGTCTTCTACAGCGCCACGCTGGCGTTCGACCTGCTGAAGCGGGCGGACAAGAAGGCCTCCATCACGATGACGGCCTCGACGTCGGCGCTGGTCGGCTCGCCCTTCAGCCCCATCTACTCGCTGACGAAGTCGGCCCTCGTCGGGTTCACCCGCGCGCTGGCGCTGGTGGGCGCCCCCGACGGCATCCGGGTCAACTGCATCGCCCCCGGCACCGTGCACACGCCGATGCTCGCCTCCTTCTTCGGCCGGGAGCGCGGTGCGGACGTGTCGGCGCTCACCAAGGAGTTCGTGGCGGGCATACCGCTCGGCCGCGGCGCCCAGCCGGAGGAGATCGCCTCGGTCGTCGCCTTCCTGGCCAGCGACGACGCCAGCTTCGTCACCGGGATCACGGTCCCGATCGACGGCGGCCTGACGGCCAAGTGACACCAGCGCCGACCGTCCGTCCCGGACCGCCCGTCCGCCGTCGCCCGGCCGGCCGGCCCCCGATTCGTACCTTCCCGTGCCGGGGTCACCCGGCCCCCGCACCGTCGTTGGAGGCTCTGCCGCGATGACCCGCACGTACACCGATCTCAAGCCGACCTTCGCGGACACCGGTTCGTGGACCTCGCCCAAGGTCCTGCGGCATCAGGCGTCGTGTCGCCCGGACGCCACGTTCCTGATCGCGCCCGAGGAGGGGCGGCAGTGGACCTACGCCGAGATGCTCGAGGCCGCCGAGCGCGTCTCGGGCGGGTTCCTCGCGGCCGGCGCGTCCACGGGAGACCGTGTGCTGATCATGGCGGCCAACTCCTCCCAGTTCATCCGCACCTGGCTGGGCAGCGCGGTGGCCGGCCTGGTGGAGGTGCCGATCAACACGGCGTACGAGGGTGAGTTTCTGCGGCACCAGAGCATGACGGTGGGGCCGCGGTGGGCCGTCATCGACGACGTCTTCGCCGAGCGGTTCGCCGCCATCCGAGAGCACGTCGCGTCGATCGAGAAGTTCTGGGTGGTCGACACGGGCCGGGCCGACGCGGCGCTGGAGATCCTCCGCGGCAACGGCTGGGCCGCCGAGTCGTGGAACGCGTTCGAGGAGGCGACGCCGAAGGCGGGGGAGGAGCCGGCCCCCAGCGACCTGGCGTCGATCTTCTTCACGTCGGGCACGACCGGGCCCTCCAAGGGCGTGGCGATGCCGCACGCGCAGATGTACTTCTTCGGCGACGAGGTGGTCTCCCTCACCCGGCTGACCGCTGAGGACACCTACTTCACCTGCACCCCGCTGTTCCACGGCAACGCCCAGTTCATGGCGGCCTACCCCGCGATGATCGCCGGCGCCCGCCTCGTGGTCCGGCCCAAGTTCAGCGCGAGCCGCTGGATCGACCACCTGCGGGAACACGACGTCACGGTGACCAACCTGCTCGGCGTGATGATGGACTTCGTCTGGAAGCAGCCGCCGAGGGACGAGGACCGGGACAACAGGCTCCGCGCCGTCTTCGCCGCGCCGACCGCCTCGTCCATCCTGCGGGAGTTCAAGGACCGCTTCGGCATCGAGGCGTTCGTCGAGGTCTTCGGCCTCACCGAGACCTCGGCCCCGATCCTGTCGCCGTACGGCGAGGAGCGTCCGCCCGGCGCCGCCGGTCTGCAGGCGGCCGATTGGTTCGACATCCGGCTGGTCGACCCGGAGACCGACGAGGAGGTCCCGGTGGGCGAGGTCGGCGAGCTGGTGGTCCGCCCGAAGCACCCCTGGACGTGCAGCATGGGCTACTACGGGATGCCCGACAAGACCGTCGAGGCGTGGCGGAACCTGTGGTTCCACACCGGCGACGCGCTGCGCAAGGACGCCGACGGGTGGTTCTACTTCGTCGACCGCTACAAGGACGCGCTGCGCCGGCGCGGCGAGAACATCAGCTCCTACGAGGTCGAGCAGGCGATCCTCCAGCACGACGCGGTGCTCGAGTGCGCGGTGATCGGTGTCGCGGCCGGCATCGAGGCGGGGGAGGACGAGGTGATGGCCGTCATCGTCACCTCCCGCCCGGTCGATGCCGCGGAGATCTGGAGCTTCTGCGAGGGCAAGATCCCCGCCTTCGCGGTGCCCCGGTTCATCCGGTTCGTCGACGCCCTGCCCAAGACGCCGTCGGAGAAGGTGCGCAAGGCCGCGCTCCGCGACGAGGGCGTCACCTCCGCGACCCATGACCGCACCGCGCTCGGCCGCCACTGACCCACTCGGAAGGATTGGACCACCTGATGGACTTCGAGCCCGATTCCCTGCATGAGGAGATCCGGCAGGCGGTGCGCAAGCTCTGCTCCGACTTCCCGGACGAATACTGGATGGAGCACGACGAGACCAAGGAATTCCCCTGGGAGTTCTACGACGCCGTCGCCAAGGCCGGCTGGCTCGGTCTGACGATCCCCGCGGAGTACGGCGGCGGCGGCCTCGGCGTGACCGAGGCGGCGATCGTGGAGCAGGAGATCTCCGCCTCCGGCGCCGGGATGGGCGGATGCACCTCGGTGCACATCGGGATCTTCGGCTTCGAACCGCTGATCAAGTACGGCAGCGATGACCTCAAGCGGCGTTTCCTGCCCCGGGCCGTGTCGGGCGACCTGCACGTGTGCTTCGCGGTGACCGAGCCCGACGCCGGGACCGACACCACCAACATCTCCACCTTCGCCCGGAAGGTGGACGGCGGCTGGCTCGTGTCGGGCAAGAAGGTGTTCATCAGCAAGGCGCTGGAGGCGGAGCGGATGTTCCTGCTGTGCCGTACGGCACGGCGGGAGGAGTCGGCGAAGAAGACCGACGGCATCACGCTGTTCTTCGCCCCGCTGGACCGCGAGCGAGTCACGATCCGCAGGATCCCCAAGATGGGGCGCAACGCGGTCGACACCAACGAGTTGTTCATCGACGACCTGTTCGTCCCTGACGAGGACGTCATCGGCGAGGTGGGCAAGGGCTTCAAGGCGATCCTCGCGGGGCTCAACGCCGAGCGGGTGATTTCGGCGAACGCCTCGCTCGGCCTGGGCAAGGCGGCGCTGCGGCGTGCCACGGAGTACGCGAAGACGCGCAAGGTCTTCGGCCGTCCGATCGGGCAGAACCAGGGCATCGCCTTCCAGCTCGCCGAGGCCAAGATGCGGCTCGACGCGGCCGAGCTGATGTGCCAGAAGGCGGCCTGGCTCATCGACAACGGCCACTCGCCGGGCGAGCAGGCGAACGAGGCGAAGTATCTGGCCGCAGAGGCGGGCTTCCACGCCGCGGACGTCGCGATCTCCGTGCACGGCGGCTACGGCTACAGCAAGGAGTATCACGTGGAGCGGTACTTCCGTGAGGCCCGGCTGATGCGCATCGCCCCGATCAGCCAGGAGATGGTGCTCAGCTACCTGGCCGAGCACGTGCTCGGCCTGCCGAGGAGCTACTGATGCGGCCGTACCGTTCCATCCTCTTCGTCCCCGGGCACAAGCCCGCCTGGGCGGAGAAGGCGCTCAAGGCCGGCGCCGACGCGATCATCCTCGACCTGGAGGACTCGGTCCCGGCCGAGGAGAAGGCCGCGGCCCGGGAAACCGTGGCCACGTCGATCCGGTATCTGCGGTCGCTCGACGAGTCGGTGGGCATCGGGGTACGGGTCAACGGCCTGCCCACCGGGCTCACCGGGGCCGACCTCGAGGCGGTCGTCGTCCCCGGACTGGACGTTGTCTTCGCACCGAAGATCGAGGAGGCGACGGACGTGCTCAGGTACGACGCGCTCCTCGATCACTTCGAGCACCGCAACGGCGTGAGCGGGCTCGAATACATCGTGCCCGTCGAGACCGTCAAGGCGATCCAGAACTGCGCGGAGATCGCGTCGGCCTCGCCGCGCGTCGGCGCGATGATCGGGCCTACCGCCGAGCACGCGGACATCGCCCGCGAGGTGGGCTTCGAGTGGACGCCCGAGGGCCTGGAGACGCTGTACCTGCGCAGCCGTGTCCTGCTCGCCTGCCGGGGCGCGGGGCTGCACGCGCTGACCGGGCTGTGGGAGCGGATCGACGATCTCGAGGGCCTGGAGAAGTTCGCCCGCGAGGGCCGCAGGCTCGGCTTCCGCGGCATGATCGCGATCCACCCGAGCCACGTGCCGGTGCTCAACACCGTCTTCTCGGCCTCGGACGAGGAGATCGCGTTCTACGAGGGCATGGTGGCCGCGTACGAGCAGGCGGCGCGCGAGGGGAGCGGCGCGCTGCGCTACCGGGGGCTGCACATCGACAAGGCCCACTACGACAAGGCGCTCCTCTGGCTGGAAGGCGCCCGCGTGCACCGCGAGCCGGCGGACCGAGAGGAAGGATGACGATGCGCGGCCTTTATTTCGAAGAGTTCGAGGTGGGGCGGACGTACAGACACCCGTTCACCCGGACCGTCACCGAGATGGACAACGTGCTGTTCACCTCGCTCACCATGAACCTGCAGCCGCTGCATCTGGACGAGGAGTTCGCCAAGACGACGATCCACGGGCGGCGGGTGATGAACAGCCTGTTCACCGTGGCGCTGATCGGGGCGTTCCATGTGCCGGAGCTGACGATGGGCACGACGCTCGGCAACCTCGGCTATGACGAGATCAAGTTCCCGCACCCGGTGTTCCACGGCGACACCCTCCGCGCCGAGACCACGATTTTGGACAAGCGGCTGTCGAAGAGCCGGAACGACTCCGGCGTCGTGTGGTTCGAGCACCGGGGTTACAACCAGGACGACGTGCTGGTCTGCCTGTGCAAACGGGTTGGTTTGATGATGACGAAGCCGGTCGAGGCGGACAAGAACGAGGAAGGCGTGCGATGACCGAGCAGTTCCCCATGCGTGACTGGATCCCCTCGGTGCGGCAGCTCACTATCGACAACGAGCTCGTGGAGCCGGAGGGCGAGCGCTGGGACGTGTACAACCCGGCCACCGAGGAGGTCATCGCCACCGTCGGCGGCGCCTCGCCTGCTCAGGTGGACGCGGCCGTCGCCGCCGCCCGCGCGGCCTTCGGCCCGTGGTCGCGGCTGTCGGGCGAGGAGCGGTCGCGACACATCCACCGCCTCGCCGATGTGCTGGAGGCAGCCGCCGACCGGCTGCTGCCCTCGATCGTCAACGAGGTGGGCACGCCGGTCTCCCTGGCCTCCTACCTCCAGGTCAAGATGGCGGTGGAGCAGCACCTGCGGTGGGCCGCGGAGGCCGCGAAGATCGACCGCACGCAGCACCTGGGCCGGTGGGACGACCCGGTGCCGACGATGAGCGACGTGGTCTACGAGCCCGTCGGCGTGGTGGCCGCCATCACCGGCTACAACTACCCGCTGAACCTGGCCGTCTTCAAGTTCGGCGCGGCGCTCGCGGCCGGCTGCACCGTGGTGATCCTGCCCTCCCCCCGCACGCCGCTGACCACGCTCTTCCTCGGCGAGCTCATCCGCGAGGCGGACCTGCCGCCGGGCGTCATGAACGTCATCATCGGCCAGGCCGACGTCGGCAAGCGGCTCTCGTCGCACCCCGGCGTGGACAAGGTCTCCTTCACCGGTTCCGACACGGTCGGCGCCCAGATCATGGCCCAGGCCGCCGACACCCTCAAGGACGTGACGCTCGAGCTCGGCGGCAAGTCGCCGAACATCGTGCTGCCCGGGGTGGACGTGAAGAAGATCGCCGTCGAGATGCACCTGCGGTGGTCGCGCAACGCCGGCCAGGGCTGCGCCGCGCTGGCCAGGCTGCTGGTCCACGAGAGCCTGTACGACGAGTTCCTGGAGGCGGGCGCGGCGGCCTTCGACCAGATGATGGTCGGCGACCCGTGGGACCCCGCGACCAACATCGGCCCGATGATCCGCCCGGACCACCGGGCCCGGGTGCAGGGCTTCATCGACGGTTCGGTGGCCGAGGGCGGCAAGAAGCTGCTGGAGGTGACCCGCCCGCTGCCGGAGAAGGGCTGGTTCGTCAACCCGGTGCTGCTCGGCAACCTGCCGCCGGACGCCCGCGCGGTGCAGCAGGAGATCTTCGGCCCGGTGGCGGTGATCCTGCCGTTCAAGGACACCGAGGAGGCCGTCCGCCTCGCCAACGACACGCCGTACGGCCTGGCGGCGAACGTCTGGTGCGACGACCCGGTGGAGGCACGGCGGGTCGCCGAGCAGATCCGGGCCGGCACCGTGTGGATCAACGGCGGCGGTAGCATGCGGCCGGACGCGCCGTTCGGCGGGTACGGCCGGTCCGGCGTGGGCCGGGAGCTGGGCGAGTGGGGGGTGCGCGAGTACCTCGAGGTCAAGCACATCCAGTGGCGCATCTGAGCGACGGCCTTGAGGAGATGCAGGTGAAGGGGCAGACGAGGACGGGCCCGCTCGACGGCGTCCGCGTGCTCGAACTGGGCACGATGTACGCCGCGCCCACGGCCGGGCGGATGCTGCGCGACTTCGGCGCCGAGGTCGTCAAGGTCGAAGACCCCGCGACCGGCGACTTCGCGCGGCACTGGACGCCGCAGAAGGACGGTCTGTCGCTGGGTTTCGCCCGGTTGAACGCCGGCAAGCGGTCGGTGGCGCTCGACCTGCGGACCGGCGAGGGCCGTGACGTGGTGCGCCGCCTGGCGGCGAAGGTCGACGTCGTCATCGAGTCGTTCCGTCCCGGACGGCTGGAGGCGTGGGGGCTGGGCTACGAGGTGCTCTCGGAGAGCAATCCCGGGCTCGTGCTGACCCGGGTGTCCGGATTCGGGCAGACCGGCCCCTACCGGGAGCGGCCGGGCTTCGGCACGGTCGCCGAGACGGCGAGCGGGTTCGCCTTCATCAACGGCTGGCCCGACACCCCGCCCACGTCTCCGCCCTTCGGGTTCGCCGACTCCATCGCCGGGATCTCCGCGGCGATGGGCACGGCGATGGCGCTGTACCGGAGGGAGCGGACCGGTGAGGGCGAGGTCGTCGACGTCGCGCTCTACGAGCCGCTGCTGTTCATCCTCGGCGACATGGTGCTCAAGTATCAGGCCAAGGGGGAGATCCAGGGCCGCGAGGGGAACGGCACCGGCTCGGCGTCGCCGCGCGGCGTCTACAGGGCCGCCGACGGAAACTGGCTGAGCATCGCCGCGTCCAACCAGGGCATCGCCAAGCGGCTGTTCGAGGCGATGGGGCGGCCGGAGCTGATCGAGGACCCGCGGTTCGCCACCAACGCCGCCCGGATGGCCAACAACGACGCCATCCAGGCGGAGGTCGTCGCCTGGGTCGCCTCCCGCCCGCGGAAGGAGATCCTGGAGATCCTCGAGAAGTACGAGGTGGTGTCGGCCCCCGTCAACGACGCCAGCGACATCGTCGCCGACCACCACTTCCGGGAGCGGACGCTGGTGGAGCTGACGGGCAACGAGATCCTGGGGTCCGTGCTGATGCCGGGGCCGGTTCTGCACCTCGGCGGATACGCCGGACCCCGCTATCACGGAGTCCCGGCCATCGGGGAGCACACCCGCGACGTGCTGGGGGACTGGCTCCAGATGTCGGATGCGGAGCTCGACGCCCTCACGGGGGCGGCGGGATGACCTCCGCCGCTCCGACCTGGCCGCTCGGACCCGGGACGGCCGTCCGCCGCGCGCACGTCGCGGCGCGGGCTCGTCCGGGTCCGCGGTCCGGGCCGGCGTGACCACGGGTGGTCGTCAGCGAGGCTTTCGCGTGACGGCGGGGCCCAGATGCGCACGGATGGCGTCCATCACCGCCTCGGGAGTCGCCGAGCTGCTGAAGGTCGCCACCAGCACCTGGCCGTCGCCGCCGTCTTCCGGCCGTTCCAGATGGCGGAAGGCGGCGATCACGTAGCCGAGGGCGCGGTCCAGCGGGCCGAGAGGATCGTAGGTGCCTCCGGCCCGCAGCCATCCGCGCAGGACCTGATTGTGGGCGGCGACGACCGAGGCGGCCATCAGCTCGGCCCGCAGGTCGGCTTCGGGGGTTCCGGCCAGCCACTTGCCGATGAACTCGCGAAACAGCCGCTGGTAGCGGGCGACGCTGGCGATCTCCCGGTCGCGCAGCGCGGGCACCCGGCGGACGAGGCTGTAGCGGCGCAGCGACACCTCGGCGTTCTCGACGTAGTGCGCGAGCACGATGCGCACCGCGTCGGACACGGCGACGAGCGCGGTGTCCGAGGTGGAGGCGCGCAGACGGGCGTCGACCATGGTGAGCAGCGCGTCGTGGTCGGGGAAGATCGCGTCTTCCTTCGACCGGTAGTAGCGGAAGAAGGTGCTGCGGCTCACCCCCGCGCGGGCCGCGATGTCGTCGACGGTGGTCTCTTCGTAACCGTTCTCGTCGAACAGGGTCACCGCCGCCTCGGCGAGGCGGCGGCTGATGGACGGTGTGGCCATACGGCCATTGTCGCGGACCCCGCTTGTCCCGGCTCGGCGAGACTAAGTATCGTCCGAAAGAAACTCAGTCCTATATCCCTGAAGTGGTGATCGATGGAACCGCGTGGCACGGCGGGTAGTCTCAGCCGGCTCGAAGAGCGCCTGGACGAGGCGATCCGCGCCGGCGAGAAACGGGCGGCCGCAAAACAGCACGCCAGGGGCAAGCTGACCGCCCGGGAGCGGATCGAGCGGCTGCTCGACCCCGGCTCGTTCGTCGAGCTCGACGCCCTGGCCGTGCACCGCAGCACGTCCTTCCGCACGGAGCGCCCCCGTGTGCCCGGTGACGGAGCGACCACCGGGTACGGGACGGCCGACGGCCGGACGC
>Ga0164243_10007040_pt1 | contig 16885 bp, 12 predicted proteins | sample OricompcompostOP_FD_108781 | JGI IMG/M metagenome (GOLD analysis project Ga0164243, IMG submission 108781) | Organic Plus compost microbial communities from Emeryville, California, USA - Original compost - Organic plus compost (OP) | ecosystem: Engineered > Solid waste > Mixed feedstock >... | reverse complement strand
TCGGGCCGCCAGGCGCTCTCGGGGTGGTCGACGAGGAACTGCTGCGCGCGTTCGATCAGGTCGCGGAGTTCGGCGTTGGGGAGCGTTTCGGCCCGCACCAGGTCGTCGAGGAACCGCCGCTCCTCGGCCGACCGGCGGGCGGAGTCGCGGGATTTCAGGTCGTTGAGGAGGGCGACCGCTTCGTCGCGCCGGGGGGTGTCGGGGTAATCCTTGAGGAACGCGCGGACGGCGGCCAAGGGGCGGGCGGGGTCGTCGTCCGCGGCGAGTCCGGCGGCCTCGGCCTTGGCGGCCTTCCAGCGCGCGTCGTGGCGGTCGCGGTCGCGCGCGACTTCGACCTTGCGGATCGCGGCGACGAGGTGGGGGGCCGTGTCCTTCAAGCCGGTGAGGGTCCGGTCGATGTCGGGGGCGGCGGTGCCGTTGGCCACCTGGACCTCGGCCGCCTTGACCGACCACTGCGCCAGGCGGAGCCGGGCGTCTTGGGCGTGCGACGGCCAGAAGAGGGGGAGCGACGGGTGCCACGCGAGCACCTCGGCCCAGCGCCGCGCGACCGCCGGGGCGGCGTTGTTGCGGCGGCCTTCGAAGGCCCGGGCGCTGTGATAGCCCCAGGCGTCGTAACCCGCGAGGGCCGCGGCCCCGAGCAGCGCGGCGCCGGCCGTCCGCACCAGGGTCCGCTTCCGCCGCTTCCGCCGGAGCGCGGCCAGACGCTTATGGAACCCCGCCGCGCGGTCCGAGCGCGGGTAGCGCCGCTCGTAGGCGGCGACGCAACGGGTCAGCCGGGGGAGGTCGTCGGGGGCGAGGTCCCAGAGCCATTCGAGCTGTTCTTCGTCGCCGGCTTCGAGTTGCTCGGCGAGCCAGCCGAGGGGGCCTTCGAGGCCCAGCGGGTTCAACTCCGCGGGGGGGCGGCCGTCGCGCGCGCCGTGGCCGTAGGCGCTGACGGCGAAGATCGCGCCGCCCGGGGCGTGTTGCGCCAGCGCGTGGCGGGTCATCCCGTAGTGGCGCTCGACGAACCGCTCGACGTCCCAGCCCGACGGGTCGTCCGACGCCGACTCCGCCTTGGCGAGCACTCGGTCGAATTTCGTCAGGAGCAGCGCCACCGGGCGGCCGGCGGTGCCGTCGGCCGAGCGCTCGATGTACCGCTCCAGCAGGTTCTCGACCTCCTGCTGCCGCCGGCGCCGCTCGGCGGGGTTCGAGGCCCCTTCGGGGTCGAGGCAGAGGAGGACGGCGTCGCAGTCGGCGAAGAACGCCTGGATCGGCTCGTCGGAGCCGAGGGTGACGTGTTCGCCCTGGTAGTCTTTAACGATCAACTCGAACCGCGCGGGGCCGTGGTAAAGCCGGAGCCTCAGCTCGGTCTCCGCGAGGGTGCCGGCGGGGGGCTCGCCCGATTCGATCTGGGCGATCTTCTCGGCGAGGTATTCGGCGCTCGCCGCGTCGCCGGCGGCCAGGCGCAGGCCCGGCACGCGGCCGGTCGACGCCTCGCGGTAGAACATCGCCAGCAGCGTGGTCTTGCCCACGTTGCGGTGCCCGAACAGCGCGATCCGCTTGGCGCCGGTGAGGCGCTCTTCCAGGTCGTCGAGTTGGGTCGTTCGGCTCTTCGCCATGGGCGAAAAATCCTGCGCCTCTCGGCTCGGAGGAAAGAAACCGGTCGTCAAGAAATGACCAAGACGGGCTCGTCAGCGGCTGCGATGGGGCCCGTCCCGCCGTCGTGCGGCGCGGGTTCGAGCCTATAATAATACCACAACGACCGGTCGGCGCGGACCTTCCGGGTCAAGGGGAGCGCTAGCAGCGGCCAGGCCGCCAGCCCGAGCAAGAAGGCCGCAGGGGTCCAGGTTACGACTTCGATGGCCCGGTAGAGGATCCGATCGATCGGGCCGAGCGGCATCTCGACCCAGAGGTGGAACAGCGGCCATTTCAGCCGCGGGAGCGTCCACCCGGCGGCGGCCGCGCAGGCGAACTGCCCGAAACGGAAGGACAGCCGCCGCAGGACGACCCCCCAAGCCCCCGGCATCCACCGGTACGAGCCGCAGACCAGGCTTACCCTTTCCCCGGGCGCCGGGGTGACGGCGTACGCGTACCACCGCCCCCCGAGTTGGACCGCAACGACGTGCGCCACACCCGGCTCGACGCGGAGCACCTTCGGCGTTCTACCTCCGAGGAACCCCGCGCGGCGGCCGTCGAGAGCGAGCCGCGTCGTCGTCAACCCGACCGGCCACCACCCCGACTCGCGCCGGACGCTGACCCACGCAGGGCGGTAGGGTTCGATCGCCTGGGGCATGTCCTCACCCGCTTACGAGCCCTGTAGGGGATCGGATTCCACGGCTACCACGACCCCGGCCTTTTTTCCGTCCGGGCGATAGGAGCACGTAACGGCCGTCCGAGGCCGCGTTCAAGAAAGGTCGTGTGGGGCGTGCCGTCTACGGCGAGTCACATCCCGTGAGGCCGAACGCCCCCGTTCCCCTACCTCAAGCCGCCCTCGCGGCTCGCCTTCGGAAGACCAGCCGCAACGGCCAGGTCACCGGCCGGAGCATCCAGCGGACGGGCAGGCCGAGGATCACCAGAGCGGCCACGACGACCACCGCGCCCGCCAGGCCCATCCCGAGGTAGCGGGCGGCCGCGAAGTTCAAACCGTACCGGCCGAGGAATTCCGCCACCGACGCTTCCAGGCCCCGCGCCGCGCCCCCGCCGACCGCGCCGGCAAGTTGGACCCCGGCCCGGGCGAACTCGCGGACGGCGTATTCGGTGGCGCGGCCCGCGTAGTCGACGAACTTGTCCGGGTCGGCCAGGAAGGCCGTCAGGACGCCGGCGGCGATCAACTTTTTCTTGTGCGGCAGGACCTGCTGCGTGAAGAACGCCCAGCCCCCGCGGCCCGTCTTGCGCAGAACGCCGAGACTCGCCGGCCCTTCCTTCACGACGACTTCGGCGACGTCGTCGCCGAAGACGCGGACGGCCGTCATGCCTTCGGTGCCGAGCGCTCGGATCATCTCCTCGGCCCGGCCGGGGTAGCGGCGGGCGAGGCGCTGGGCGGTTTCGCCCATCTCGACGACGAGGCGCTTCTCCGCCGGCGCCAGCGCCGCGAACGCGCGGGCGTTGTCGGGGTCGTGCGGGATCAGGCGGGCGAACCGCTTTTGAAGGAGGGTCTCACCGGCCGTTTCGGCCCGGCGGCCGGCGCGGGCGAAGTCGTCCGACCGCTTGACCAGGATTTCCAAGCCCTCGTCGGCCTCGTGGGCGAAGAGGCGGCCGGACCCGCGGACCGCCGTCGCCGCGCCGTCGCCGCCGCGGACGGCGGCCTTGCCGCCGGCCTCGGCCTCGCGGACGACCTCCCGGACCACGTCGTCGAGCCACGCGAGTTTGCCCGCCGCCCGGGCCGGGGCCGCCCAAGACAGGGAGAGCCCCAGCGCGGCCAGCAGCGTCAGTGCGGCCGGGAGGCCGGACGACCAGGGGCGGCGGTTCGCAACGTCTCGCATCGCTTCGGGTCCTTGGGCTTTCCGCGACGGTCCGGGCTCGGTCTCAGGTCGGTGCGGGTCAAGAGGCGGATGGCCGACAGGGTAACGGCCGCGCGGACCTCTCACCAGAAGTCTTCGGCGAAATCGGCGCGGGATTCGGCTCGAAACTCGCCGAGACGACGGCTTTGCGGAATCCTTCGGGCCGCCCGCCCGCGCGGCTTCGCCGGGCCGTCGCCCCGAAATCCGACGTAAACCACCCCACGATAACAGATTTCTCGCCGACCGCCCATGCCCCTTTCGCGCCCGACACGGTGCGCCGGTCTTCGCCCTTTGAAGTTTATCCGACCGGCGTCAACGCGGACGACCGGGGGGCCGCGACGCCCTGGAATCCCGCCCTACCGTTCGGGGTAATCGGTTTAACCCGCAGGGTGAATCGGTCGGGCCGACCGCCCTGAATCGAACGGACAGGGTCTCTCGGGCGGCTCTCTCCCATTGTTCCGCCACTCGATTGATGAGCCGCCGGTGGGGGATCGATTTCGGGTTTCAAGAGGTGAGCGGCGGGGTGGCGGGCTTGGGGCCCTCGACCCGGGCGCGGGTGGTCGCCTCGTCGGCGGCGGCGAGGAGGGAGGCCGAGTCGTGGGCGTCGTCGGGGAAGCTGGCGACGCCGATCGACGCGGTGAAGTCCGGGCCGCCGCCGACCGGGTGCGATGCGGCGGCGATCGCCGAACGAACGACCCCGACGACGGTGCGCGCGGCGGCCGGGCCGGTGTTGGGGAGCATGACGATGACCCGGTCGTCGTCGAGTCGGGCGACCACGTCGCTGCCGCGGAGGGTGTGGGCGGCCGCTTCGGCGACCCGCCGGACGGCGCGGTCGGCGGCATCGAGCCCGTGCAGCCGCCCCAATTCGGCCAGCCGGTCGACCTCGATGCAGAGGACCGACAGCGGCTCGCCGTGCCGGTCCGCCTGCGACAGGGCGTAGGGGAGGATCGCGGCGAGGAACGTCGCGTCGCGGACGGCGGCGGCCGTCGCGGCGGCGGACTCCCGCCGCGCCCGTCGGCCGGCGTGCAGACCCCGGAGTGCCGCCGCCGCGACGGCGCAGAGCGTCGTCAGCCGTCGGACCACCCGGGCCGGCCACCGGCCGCCGCTCCCGGGCCGGGCATAGAGAAGCAGACTCATCCGGTAATCGGCCCCGCACCAGAGCCCGAGGCAGAGCGGGTAGCCCAAGGCTTCGACCTCGGCCGGGGTCATCTTTCGCGCGCCCTCGGGCCAGAGGGCGACCAGGTGCGCGGGGGTGGCGAACCCACCGTCGTCCCGGTCGACCACCAGTTCGACCCGGCTGGCCCCCGAAGTCTTGCCCGCCTGGGCCACCAGCGCGGCCTCGACCTGCGCGGGGTCGCGCGCCGCGGCGACGAGGTCGGCGAACTCGTGGAGCCTTCGGCTGCCCCCGATCCATTCCGGGAAGATCGTCGCGATCGCGCCGCGGAGTCGGCCGAAGAGGGAACGTTCTCCCGGCCGTTTCGCCCCGCTCGGCGGGCCGACCGGCGGGCGGCCGGGGGGCACGAGATCGTCCGCCTCGCGCCGCGCGGACGGGCGAGACGGATCGGGGGCTCCGAAGTCCGTGCGGGTCGGCTCCGAGCCCGGACCCGACCCGGAGGGCGGCGCGGGGGGCGTCTGCAACGTGGGGGCCTCCGGGCGCGGAATGGGGCGGTTCCTTTTTATCCATTCCCGAGCTTCGGCCGCGTCGGCGGGGTGGGGAGGCCCCCGCGCCTGGCGCGTTGAAGACGTTTTTCTCAAGAGACCTTCAACCGAATCTCGGCGCGGTCCGAGCCGACGTGGACCGGGGCGTCGGACCTGCACCGCGGTTGACCGCCGCGTGACTCCTTCTCCACGAGAAGGTCCGCGTCCGGATTTCCCCCGGCGCCATGCCGATCGACGTTTCCGAACCGCCCCCGTCCCCCGCGAGGGGAGGGCCGGTTGTCGCGGCGGATGTCCGTCGTACGTTTCCTCAAGCGGGCGGGCGTCAGGCCCGGACGAGTGGCGACGTCCTGTTCAAAGGTAGGACCCGGCCGCGACCCCGGGGGGATTGGGCTTGTCAGAGTTGCCGAAAATGATCAGGATGCCGCCCCGACGGACGGACCCCGCGCGCCCCAGATCTCCCGTCTCGACGCGCCCATGCCCCGTCCGTCGGTCCCGTCCGTGCCGCGCCGACAGACCACCTCGCGCCTCAGATTCAGCCGGTCGGACGGGCGAGCTTCCCCCGTGCCGGTCTCCGTCCGATGGAACGGACCGGGCCGCCGGACGGGTTCCGGAATCGTTGTCGAGGCCCTGCCATGCGTCTCAGGATGAGACTGATCGCGGTCGCCGTTGCGGCGTCGGCCGCCCTCGGACCGGCCGGGTGCGCCAGCGTTTCGCGGGTGATCGCGCCCCGGCCCGTCTGCGAGAACCCGCTGATCGTACCCGCGACCGATATCGAGGCCGTCTGGCGCGAGACGGTGACGGTGGTCGATGAGTATTTCGACATCCGCACCGAGAACCGGCTGGCGGGGACGATCGTGACCGACCCGGTGATCGGCGCCACCCTGTTGGAGCCCTGGCGCGGCGACTCGCCCGGCTTTTCCGAACGGCTCGAGGCGACCTTGCAGACCGTCCGCCGCTTCGCCCGCGTCCAGATCAAACCCGTCCCCGGGCGGGGCTACGCGGTGAAGGTGGAGGTCTTGAAAGAGTTGGAAGACCTGTCGAAACCGGACCGGCAGTCGGCGGGGCGGGCGGTCTTTAACAACGACTTCCCGGTCAACCGGACCCGCGAGATCGTCGGTCCGGTGCCGGTCCCGAACCAGTGGATCCCTCGCGGCCGCGACACCCGGATGGAGCAGGTGATCCTGCAACGGATACGGGACGGGCTGTTCCTCTGACGGGGTGCGGGCTCGGGCCGCGGGTTGGGGGGGACAGCGCCCGGAGGGGGGCAACAGCCGTGTCGGGCCGGGCGCCGTAAATCAGACCAGGGCAATCCGGGTCAGTTGGCGTTGAACGTCCAGTATGCCCCAAGGCCGGCGATGCCGATCCAGCGGATCGTCGGGTCGAGCAGGGCCGCGCGGTGCGCCGGCGAGGCCATCCACATGGCGCCGATCGACGCGTACTGGCCCATCGCCGAGTTCTGCCGCCGCGCCGGGCCCATCACGTAGTGGCCCATCCCGCGGGACGCCTGCTGGTTGTTGTTCATCGCCGCCCAGCTCGACAGGTTCGGGTCGTACCCGACCGCGGACAGGCCGTAGCTCGCACGGACGGAGTTCAACCAGGCGGTGAACCCGTACGGGTCGCCCGCCGCCTGCTGGTAGGCCGGCTGCTGGTAAACCGGCTGCGCCGCCGGTTGGGCCTGGGTGGTGTAGGCGGTCGGCACGTAACGGACAGGGGGGGGCGCCGGGGCGAAGGGCTGTTGGGCGTTCGCCGCGGTCGCCGCGCTCATGGCGACGGCCGCAAAGAGGGTCAGCCTGACCTTGGTGTGCATCCTAGTCCTGGTGTTGGGCAACGGACAGATCTCCCTATGTCCCCCACGGGCCGCGACTGCAACAGCGCAGTCATCCCCTGCCGCTACGGGAGGTTCGACGGGAGAAAACTCCCGTGATCCCCGCATGACTCCCGTGGTGCGTTGCCAAGATGGGATGTAGTTTCTGGAAATGCAACCCTTTTTCCTGACTCGCAAGCGAACCGCTCGCGACACCGCGCCGCGCTGACGCGCCTCTTACCGACCCGGTGTCCGCCGCGCCTCGGACACCTCGGGCCGCTCGCAGCAATTCGATCGGAGTCGTCTTGACGCCGTCAAAATCGATATAATCCTTAAAATCAAGCCATTTTGCGCGTATTATCAGGGCGTCCATGCATTTCAATGACTCACGTTTCATGAGATGTATTTTTTTTTGGACATCCTTCCCGAGACGGATACAAATGTCAGCCGGGCGGCACAGGCCGGAGTGAAAAAATTTCGACATCGACCCCGGCGGAGGCGTGTACGACCGGGGCTCGGTCGGGGCGAACGATCCCGGAGGCGGCGAGCATCGTCTCCTCGTAGGCGAGGATTTCGGCGGTCTGCACAGGGTAGGGCGGGTGATGAACCTGTCCGGAATAGAGACGACCGTGCCGGACGGTGTAAAGCAGGTAGCGTTCAATGAGAAAATAATCGAGAGTTCCCGGGTCCGTCGGACGGGGGCCCTTGGGGTGGACGAGGCAGTCCACGAAACTTATAACGCCGGCCCGACCGGCCCTGAAACGCTCCGATTGATAGAGAATTCTGTTTGCGAAAGTGCAATCGTTCCGGCCGGGGGCCGTCCCGTGACCGGACCCGCCCCGGAGGTCCATGCGCGCGTAGTGATAAGGAAGGCGGAACCAGGCCCGTGCGAGGGCGACGGCCAGGGGGTTGGCGGCGTCGAGGCTGAAGAACCAGACGCCGGGGTCGCGCCCGCCGACGTGGACGTAGGTCCGCACGTTCGTCTCGTGGAAGTTCGACAGCCAGGGGACCGCGGGGAGCCCGCGCGGCCGGACGGCCCGCATCGTGAACGGGACGAGCCCCACGTAGGCGAGGCCGTCGAACGTGTCCAACTCCAGGCCGGGCGGCAGGAGCGGGCGGATCTGCTCGGGGGGGAACGCCCAGTGAAGGAAGAGGAGCGACCGCCACTTCTGATACATCACGGCGCGCCGGCCGACCGGCCGCCGGGTCGGGCCGATCCGGTCGATCGCCGGCTCGGGGTTTGGGGGCGTCATGGCCGAACGGGGCTCCTCATCGGGACAGGGCCGTAACGGGCGCGAAGGCCCGGGCTCCGAGGCCGCAGCCCGGCGGCCCCGGCACCGATCTTGCTCGGAGATCCCCGGTACATGGTATTCCGACCGGACCGGGAGATTGCCGCAATGATGTTGCCATTGACGCGGGTGGAGATCGAGGACTTGCTCGACGTTCAAGGCCGGGACGACGAGGTGGTGAGCGCCTTCGCCGACCTGACGGTCCGGAACGGCTTCGAGCGCCATGTCGAACTCCACCTGAAGGCCCCGACGAAGGGGCGCCGCGATCTCGGTGAGGATTTCGAAGTGGTCCGGCAGGCGGTCCGCGGGGCCGACCCGAAGGCGCGGGGCCTGGCCGTCTTCTCCGCCGCCGCCCGCGGGTTCAAGCGGATCGTCCCCCTCGACTTTCCCGTTGAGAACCGCGTCGTGGTCAACGGTGAACCGTTCGTCCTGCCGATCCTGGAGCACTGGTACGCCGACCCGGTCTACCTGATCGCCCTCGTCGACTCGGACGAGGCCCACCTGTTCGAGGCCCGGCACGGCCACCCCGACCGCGTCTGCGACGTGGTCCGCGACGACGCCGGCCAGGAGATCCAGCGCGACAAGCCGCGGTTTACCTTCAAGAAGCGGTTCGCCCAGACCCGCCACGAGCGCCTTTTCGGCACGGAGGACGACCGCTTCCTCAAGTCGGTCGCCGAGACGATCCGCGGGCATTGGGAGGCGCGCGACTTCGCCGGCCTGATCCTGCTCGGCCAGTCGCAAATCACCGGCCCGTTGCGGAAACGGCTCCCCCGAGGGCCGGCCGAGGCGGTCGTTGCCGAGGCGCAACACGCCATGACGGACGCGCCGGAACACCTGACCGCCGACGTCATCCCCCTGATCGAGCGCGCCCAGGCCGAGCGCGAGGCGCGGGCCTTGGAGGAGCTACGCGACCGCTGTAAGGAAAAACACCGGGTCGCCCTCGGCGCGACCGAGGTGCTCGACGGCCTCCAGCAGGGGAGGGTCGCCTCCCTCCTGCTCGGCCGCTGGGCCGACATCCCGGGGGCGCGCTGTGAGGGGTGCCATTACCGGCTCGGCGCGCCGGTGCGGACCTGCCCGTATTGCAACGCCCTCACCCGGCCGGTCAACGCCGTGCAAGACATCCTCGTCATGGCGATGCGGCACGGGGTCCCCGTCCACCTGATTAATCGGGCGCCGGCGAAGGACGACCCGCTCGCCGCGGCCAACGGCGTCGCGGCCCTGCTGCGGGCCGAGGCCAACTGGGCCCCCGACGCCTCGTCCGCCAGGGCCTCGGAGGGGCACGCCCCCTGAACGCCGCCGCGGCGCGTTACAATACCAAGGTGCTGGCGGACGCTTTCCCGTCGCCCCTCCCGGGGAGCGAGGGGCGACGGGGGCTCCGCGCCGGCCGTCCCCAACCCCACCGCTTATACCCTGAACGAGCCCCACCCCCCCATGATCGAATACGACAAGCGCGACTGGACCTCGCACCTGCTCGACATCGAAGGGTCAATGGTCCGCGAGATCCTGGGACGGGTCACGGCCTGCGTGACCTGGGCGACGCTGGTCGTGATGACGCACAACCTGACCCGGTACAACCTGGCGATCTCGCCGACGACTCACACGCTGGTCGGGGTGGCGCTCGGCCTTTTATTGGTGTTCCGCACGAACGCGTCGTACGACCGGTTTTGGGAGGGGCGGCGGCAATGGGGGGCGCTCATCAACGAGTCCCGCAACCTCGCCCGCGGCTCCCGGGCTTACCTCGCCCCGGCCGCGCCCGACCTGGCCGCGTCGATCTGTGATTGGACGGCCGCGTTCGCCTACGCGACGATGAACGTCCTCCGCCAGACCCCCGAAGCCGGCCCCGGCCTCGGCCCGGTCGCCGACCGGCTCCCCCCGCACGAGGTCGACGCGGTGGCGGGGGCGCCCCACGTCCCCTTGGCGGTTTCCGTCCGGATCAGCGAGCGCCTGGCCGAGGCGCGCAACCGCGGCGCGATCTCCGACATCGTCATGATGATGCTCGACGTCAACGTTCAACAGCTCATCGACTACCTCGGCGCCTGCGAGCGCATCCGGAACACGCCGCTGCCGTTCGTCTACGTGGTCCACCTCCGCAGGGCGCTCATCCTGTATTGCTTCACGCTCCCGTTCGCCCTGGTCGAACTCTACGGCTGGTGGACCATCCTCGTGGCGCTGCTCGCCTCGTACATGTTCTTCGGGATCGAGGAGATCGGCGTCGAGATCGAGAACCCGTTCGGCAACGACCTCAACGACCTCCCGCTCGAACGGTTCTGCGCGACGATCGCCCGCGACGTGCGCGCCCTCACCCCCGTCGCCGCCCCGGCGGTCGCCGACGGCCCGACGGCCGCCTGACGGCGTCGCCGTGCCGGGGGTTATTTCTGCGGCAGGATGAAGAGCTGAAGGCTGACGACCTTCCAAGCGTCCCCCTGCCGGGCGCGGACCTGCGTGAACGGCAGCTTCAAGGGCTCGGCGTTCTCGGTGTTCGGTTCGAAGACGCCGGAGAACGCGATGACGTCGTCGTCGAGCCGGCGGGCGTGCTCGACGGTGCTGCGGGCGTGGACCGGGCCGGGGTTTTTGAACAACTCCTCGTAAAACGCCTGGATCTCGGCCCGGCCGACCTTGGTCTCGACCTTTAACGCGGTGGAGCCCTTCTCCTTCGAGTAGACGTCGAGCCGGGCGTCGTCGGCGTAGGTGAGGGCGAGCCCCTTGGCGTCCCGGGCGTCGAACATCGCGGCGCCCGCGGCCGTGACTTTGAGGGCGACGGCTTTGGGGTCGTCGGCCGGGTCGTCGGCCCGGCCCGCGGAGAGGGCGCAGAGCCCGAGGGCGAGGGCGAGGGCGGTGGGCGGCAGTCGTCGCGACATAGCGGGCCTCCGGGGCGGTCGTGGGCGTCGTCGCGGGCCGCCCCGTGGTTAAGTTTAGCCGGCGGCCCGGATCGTCCTTGCCCCCATTGAACGGCGGGCCGTGCAGGCCCGCAAGCGGTTAGCTCCGCCGGCGCGTCCCGGGCCGTTCGAAAGTTGAGAGCCCGTCCCGGCGGCCCCCGCACCCGAGGGCTGGGGAGCGCCGGGACGGGCCCGGTCGAGTCGGAGGTCGGGTTGTCGAGGGGGCGGCCGGCCGCCCGGGTCAGGTGCCGAATTCGGGCCGGCGCGAGGAGAGCTGGGCCTGGAGCCGCTGGATGATCGACGAGTGCATCTGCGAGACCCGCGACTCGCTCAGGTCGAGCGTGGCGCCGATCTCTTTCATCGTCAGCTCTTCATAGTAGTAAAGAATGATGATAAGGCGTTCGTTGCGGTTGAGGCCCTTGGTCACCATGCGCATGAGGTCTTTGCGCTGGAGGCGGCGGGTGGGGTCCTCGCCCTTCTTGTCTTCGAGGATGTCGATCTCGCGGACGTCCTTGTAGCTGTCGGTCTCGTACCACTTCTTGTTCAGGCTGATGAGGCCGACGGCGTTGGCGTCCATCGCCATCTTCTCGTATTCGTCGAGCGGCAGGCCGAGCTTCTCGGCGAGTTCGGCGTCGGTGGGGGGCCGCCCGTGCTGGGCTTCGAGGGCCTTGCGGGCCTCTTCCATCTTCGTGTGTTTGGAGCGGACGAGCCGGGGGACCCAGTCCATGGTCCTCAACTCGTCGAGCATGGCGCCGCGGATCCGGGGGACGCAGTACGTCTCGAACTTCACCCCGCGGGTGAGGTCGAAGGCGTCGATCGCGTCCATCAGGCCGAAGACGCCGGCCGAGATCAGGTCGTCGAGGTCGACGCCCTCGGGCAGGCGCTGCCAGATCCGCTCGGCGTTGTATTTGACCAGGGGGAGATAGCGCTCGACCAAACGGTTTCGCAAGGGCGTGGTGGGCTGTTCCTTGAACTCCCGCCAGAGTTCCGTCACGTCCACGTCCAGCTTTGTTGACATCCTGACCTCCGTGTCGGCTGCGGCAGAGGGGGCACGTCCTGTGCGAAGGGCTGTCGGAAAACGTCCGGGGGGAGCCGTGCCGTCGTGCCGCGGTTGCGTCGGGGCCCGCATCGTCGTGGGCCCCGGTTTCGATGTCGACGTCCGACCCGATCCCGCCCGGGCGTCCCCGGCCTCATTGAGGCCGTTGAGGCGGTCGCCCAGCCCTTCCCTCTCGCGGTCCAAGGAACCCGATCCTCATTGTTTATCGGACAACCGGCGGGACCGGCTTGAGTGTCGCCGTCCCGAGATTCGACAAATTTAGCCCGATCGATTCACCGGGCGACGCGGCTGAGGGCCCAGCGCGCGGCCAGGGCCGTGAAGAACCCGGGGCGTCGGGCCCGCGGGGGCCGGCCCGTGAGCAGGTCGCGGGCGATCCGCCGGACCCCCCGCGAGGCGGCCGAGCCGGGGTACGCCAGGACGAACGGCCTTCGGGCCCGGACGGCCAACGGCACGTGCGGGTCGCTCCGCACGTGGCCGAGCGGCGTGACCACCGCCCCCAGGAACTGGCGGCTCGTGGCCGAGAGCCGGGCCAGGACGTCCTCGGCCTCGTCGGCCGACGCCGCCTGGTTGACCGCGACCCGGAGGCGCACCCCGGGGAGACGCTTAAACCGGCCGATCGTGGCGTGCGCGTCGGCCACGCCGGTCGGCTCGGGGGTGGTGACGACCACCACCTCGTCGGCCGCCGCGGCGAGGGTCGCGATCCCCGGGCCGAGGCCCGAGCCGGCGTCGATGAGGAGCAGGTCGGCCCCCGCTTCCAGCCCCGCCAGTTCGGCCACGAGCCGCGCCGGGCCGTCGCCCAGGACGTCGGGCAGGGTCCTCATCCCGTGCGCCCCGGGGAGGAACCGGACCCCGGCCGGGCCTTCGGTCACCGCCTCGGCCAGTGAGACCTCGCCCGCCAGCACGTCGCCCAGGTCGTGCGCGGGGGAGAGGCCGCAGAGCAGGTCGAGGTTCGCCAGACCGAGGTCGGCGTCCACGAGCACCACCCGCTGCCCGAGTTCCCCGAGCGTGACCGCCAGGTTCAGCGCGAGGTTCGACGTCCCCACCCCCCCTTTGCCGCTGGTGAACACCAGCGACCGGGCTTTGGGCGGGGCGGACGGGAGCCTCGGCGGCGGTTCCGGGTCCGCCAGGGCGGTCGTCCCGGACCGCGCCCGGACTAACTCCCTCAGTCCGTCGGCTTGGTCGGACATGGTTCCCCCAACGTCGTAAGGGTGTCGTAAGGTTCCACGGTTGATTTCGAGACGTGGGTGCGTTGCTACGCACCGAGGACTTAACCGGGGCGGAAAATCGCGGCGGACGGCGTCCGCCCGGCAAAGCTCAAGAGACGACCTCATCCCCCAGGATCAGCCGGGCCAGCCGCGCCCGGTCGGCCGGCTCGATGTCGTCGGGCACGGCCTGGCCGGTCGTCAGATAGGAGACCGGCCGGTCGGCCTGGCCGAGCACGGCGAGGACGCCGCCGAGCCCGTCGGCTTCATCCAGCTTCGTTAAAATCAGCCGGTCCGCATGAACCATCGAGAACCGCTCGACGGCCGTGCGCAGGCTCCGTTCGCCGGCGACGGCGCTCAGGACGAGGTGGACCTCGTCGGGCCGGGCGGCGGCGAGGAAGTCGGCCAGTTCGCGGATCTTCACCTCGTCGCGCGGGCTACGGCCGGCGGTGTCGATCAGGACGATGTCCACCTCCCCCAGTTCGTCGATCGCGCGGGCCATCTCGCCCGGGGTGTTCGCGACGGCCAGCGGGAGGTCGATGATTTCGGCATACGTGCGGAGTTGCTCGACGGCCGCGATCCGGTACGTGTCGACGGTGACGAGCCCGGGGCGGAAGCCGTGCGCGAGCTTGAAGTTGGCGGCGAGCTTGGCGACCGTCGTCGTCTTGCCGACGCCCGTCGGCCCGACCAGGGCGACGACCCGCCGCGTCCCGGGGACCGCCGCGATCGGCGGGGCGACCGGCACGAACGACTCGACCGCGTCGCAGAGGGCCGCGCGGACCCGCTCGGGCCGGTGGACCTCGCCCGGCTCCAGGCTGTCGGCCACGTGCCGGACCAGGCGCCGCGCCAGGACCTCGGGGACCTCGGCCTCCAGGAGCTGGGCGTAGGTCGGCACGAGTTCGCCGGGGAGGTCGGGGAGCAGGTGGTCGAGCCGGCCGCTCCGGCTCAGGCCTTCGACCATCGCGTGCAGGAGGCCGAGCTGCTCGCCGAACTGGGCCTGTAGCGCCGGCGCCGGGCCCGGGGCGGTCGGCGCCGCGGCCGGGGCGGGGGCCTTCACGACGAGCGGGCCCGGGGCGGTCAAGCCGTCGGAGGCCGTCACCTCGATCAGCTCCCGCGTCCCCAGCCCGAACAGGCGACGGCGGCGCACCTCGCGGGTCCCGAGGATGACGGCCTGGCCGCCGAGGTCCCGGCGCACCTGGGCCAAGGCCTCCTTCATCGTCCCCGCGCGGTACGTCCTCGTGCCCATGCCCCTCGTCCCTCCCGTCGGCCCCCTGAACGGCCTTCCGACTCGCCCCTCCCCCGCGTGTGGGGGCGGGGGCCGCCGGGACCGATCCTACGACATCGGGGCCGGCGTGACACCTGAGATTTGAAAATTTTTTCTTATTTACAAATAAGACGGGTCACGTCGCGGCCGCGGTGGACGTGGAGACGGAGCTGACGGCCGGGACCTCTTCCTCGTAGACGGTGCCGAGGACCTCGACGGGCGCGTCGCGCGGGATCTCGCGCTGGCTGAGCACGACGAGCCTGGGGAGGTCGGCGCGGGTGAGGTCCTTGAGGACGGGCCGCGCGTCGGCCGAGGCGAGGACGACGGGCGGGTGCCCGGCCTCGACGAGCGGCCCGACGGCCGCGGCGACGGCCCGGACGAGCCCCCGCGCGGTGTCGGCCCCGAGCGCGGCGGTGGGCCGGGTGTCCGAGAGCCCGCCGGCCGCCGCGAGCCGCGCGTCGACCGGCCGCGACAGCGCGACCACCCGGAGCCGGCCGTCGGGGCCGCGGTACTGTTCGGTGATCCGCCGGGCCAGGCCCCCGCGCACGTACTCGGTCAACACGTCCGTGTCCTTCACCTTCCCCGCGTGGACCGCCAGGGTCTCCAGGATCGTTTCCATGTCCCGAATGCTGACGCGCTCGCGCAAGAGGTTTTGCAACACCCGCTGCAACTCGCCCGCCCGGAGCAGGCCGGGGACGACCTCGTCGACCAGAGCCGGGGTGGCCGTCCTGGCGCGGGCGAGCAGGCGCTCCACCTGCTCGCGGGTCATCAGCTCGTCGGCGTGCCCCAGGACGATCTCGCCGAAGTGGCCGGCGACGACGGCCGAGGCCTCCAGCACGCGGCAGCCGGCGAGTTCGGCGACCTCGCGGCCGTCGGCGTGGATCCAGACGGCGGGCTGGCCGGTGACCGGGTCGATCCCGTCGCGGCCGTCGGGCCGGGAGACGAGCCCGGCCGGCGGCACGGCGAGCAGGCGCCCGGCGTAGGCGACCCCCTGGCCGACCACGGTGCCGCGGATCTTCAAGCGGTAGTCGTGCGGGCCCAGGCCGATCTCGTCGTGGATCCGGACCTGCGGCACGATCAGGCCGAGGTCGCGGGCGACCCGGTGGCGGATCGTCCGCAGCCGGTCGAGCAGGTCGCCGCCGCGGGTCGGTTCGGCCAGGGTGATCAGCCGGTAGCCGATCTCCAGTTCCAAGGGGTCGACGTGGAGCAGGTCTTCGACCCGCTCCGACGGCGGTTCGGCCGCCGCGGCCGTGGCCGTGCCGTTCGCGTGGACCGGGTGCGGCGCCGTTCCGTGGCCCGAGGGGGCCGGGGCTTCGGCCTTCTCGGCCGGCTCGTCGCGGTTCGCCCCTTCGCGGGGGCCGGCGAAGTAGGCCCCGAGGCCGAGGGCGCCGGAGAGCGTCAGCAGGGGCGCCATCGGCAGGGCCGTGAAGGCCAGGAGGGCGAGGAAGACGGCGGCGGCGGCCATCACGTCGCGGCGGCCGAAGAGCTGCGTCGTCACGTCGCGGCCGAGGTCGGTCTCGGACGACGACCGGGTGACGACCAGGCCGGCGGCCAGCGAGATCAGGAACGCGGGGACCTGGCTGACCAGGCCGTCGCCGATCGTCAGCTTGGTGAACACGTTGACCGCCTCGCCGATCGGCATCCCGTAGCTGAACACCCCCAGGAGCAGGCCCGCGCCGATGTTGACCGCGGTGATCAGGACGCCCGCGACGGCGTCGCCGCGGACGAACTTGCCGGCCCCGTCCATCGCCCCGAAGAAGTCGGCCTGGCGGTAGACGGCGTCGCGGCGGCGGTGGGCCTCGTGCTGGTCGATCAGGCCGGCGTGCAGGTCGGCGTCGATCGCCATCTGCCGGCCGGGCAGGCCGTCGAGCATGAACCGGGCCGCGACTTCGCTAATGCGGGTCGCGCCCCGGGTGATCACGACGAACTGGATGACGACCAGGATCAGGAAGAGGATCGCCCCGACCACCACGCGGTCGCCCGCGACGAACTCGCCGAACGCCCGGATCACGCCGCCGGCCGCCTCCAGGCCGTGGTCGCCGGCGCGGGTCAGCACGAGCCGGGTCGTCGCGACGTTGAGCACCAGGCGGGTCAACGTGGTCGTCAGCAGGACGGTCGGGAACGCGCTGAAGTCTTGCGGCGTGCGGATCGCCAGGGTCGTCAAAAGGACGAGGACCGCCAGGGTGATGTTGGCCGCCTGGAGGAGGTCGAGCACGCCCGGCGGAACCGGGACGATGAACACGAGCACCGCGCCG
>Ga0164243_10007038_pt1 | contig 16885 bp, 28 predicted proteins | sample OricompcompostOP_FD_108781 | JGI IMG/M metagenome (GOLD analysis project Ga0164243, IMG submission 108781) | Organic Plus compost microbial communities from Emeryville, California, USA - Original compost - Organic plus compost (OP) | ecosystem: Engineered > Solid waste > Mixed feedstock >... | reverse complement strand
GCCAATCTCGGTTGCTGACTCAAGGGCGAGCGCCGCGTCCCTCGCCCACTCCACGAGCTCCTGCACGCCCTCCGGCATCCGCTCCGCAACGGGAACACGACGTGCCGCATCCCACACGGCACGTAACGCCTTCACACCGCCGCTGTAGTAGCCAGTCCCGGTCGCCTTCCGAGCGATGTCCCGAAGCTGGTCATCTGTCGGCTCGGTGATCTTCGCCATCACTCGACTCCCTTCTGGAGGAAGAACCTCATCGCCGGATCCGGGCACGTCAGTTCTGCCATGTCGACCGCCTCTTCACGGTGCGGCCCACGAGCCGAGCGCCGAGGTTCCACAGCCAGCGCTTCACTGGGTCACCTCCGCGATGATGGGCTCGACCGCTCGCCTGGCGACGGCCGCCAGCCGGTCGCCGCTGAGCTTGTCGCTCCACGCTTCGCCCTCACCCTCGAACGCCAGGGCGATGGCCTGCTGCACCCGGTCGAGCAGGGACTCCGCGGTCGGCTTCTCCACCGTGACGCGGCCCTCCTCGAGGCGCGTGAGGTGGTCCTTGATGGTGAGCTCGAAGTGCTCCACCGCGACGTGCAGGGTGCTCAGCTTCGAGAACTTCATCGCGAGGGCGACGATGTCCCACGGTTCGAGGCGCACGTCGCTCTCTCCCGCCATGATCTCCACGATCGCGGACATCTCGCCGTGCATCATGTCGTGGGCGTCCTGGAACGTGTCTAGCTCTCGGCGGACCGTGTCCGGGTCGTCGCTGAGGAAGCGCTCCCTCATGACCTGCGAGATGACCTCCCGCATCTGGCCGTCGTGCTCGGTGTCAGCCACCGTCTTCTCCTTCCCTGGCGCGCACCTCGCGCCCTGTGTCAACCTTATCTCTCACGAGCTCGCCGTGTCAACCTACGAGGAGCACCAGCCCGGCGAACGCCGCGAGCAAGAGGACCGGAGCGACGACGATGAACCACTCGATGAAGGCCCTCACACTCGCTGCCTCGCCGTTTCGAGCTCGTCAGCGTGTGCGTGAAGTGCGGCTGCGAGAGCACGGAGGTCATCGTGAGCGACGCGCATCGTCTCGCTCCGGTGCCGCCCTTCGGCCAGGTCGTTAGAGACCGCTGTGAAGTAGGCCGGCTTGCCGTCCGTGGTCTCCGTGCGGACGATGTACTTCCGCCGCGGCTGCGAGAGCTCGACCGTCGTGACGACGCGGCCCTTCACGGGGTCAGTCGAGGCCTCCGTGCTGATGCCCTCGCTCACAGCTCGCCGTGGCCGTTCTGCCAGTTCGTCACGTGCACCTGCCGGCCGAGCGTGAACGCGTCGACGATGGTGCCGATGAAGAAGAGCCCGAACGTGAGCAGCCACAGGATGCCCGTCCCGGGCTTGCCCAGGTAGAAGCGGTGGACGCCCGCGACCCCGACCCAGCTGAGCGCCCACAGCACGTAGGCCACGCTGAGCTTCTTGGGCGGGACCCGCAGCTGCGGCCCCGCGTTGACGACGTTGGTGATGTTGACCGTGTTCTCCGACACGACTTCCTCCTTCTCTCTGTGTGAGCTACCTGCTCGCGATGACCGTATCCCTGAGCGGGGACCCGTGTCAACCCGGCTGCTCCCCGTCGGGGGTGATGCCCGCGACGCGGTACTCCTCGGCCTGCTGCTCGACGTTCGGTGGGAAGTGCGCCTCGTCGTTCATCGCCGCGACCTCGGCAGAGGTGCGGAACTCCGGGTCGCCACCCGCCCCCGAGCGCGGGTAGATGATCGGTCGGATAAGGCCAGAGCGCCTACCCACGTCACGCCTCCTCCGGCTCGGAGTAGGTCGTCGTGACGACCCGCTTCATCAGCTTGGGCTGTGAACCCATGACACCGTACCGCCGCAGTGCGGCCGTGACACTCGCCAAGCGCTGCCCGGCTGCTGTGCGGTCGGGCGTCCACCCGTCGGGCTCCCAGGACCCGTCTCCGTACTGCACGCGGTACTCAGTCGTCTCCATCGTCGTCTCCCTCGAACAGCTCGTTCTCCAGCTTGATGAGTGTAGCCCGCGAGAGGCCCAGGGCCAGCTCAAGGGTCGTGCCCGCTCCGATGACGAAGTCGCTGGACGACTGCAGTGGGAGGTACCTGTCGTCGAGGACGATCATCGTCTCCTGCCAGCCCAGGACGAACCCGCTGAGCACCGCGCCGTCCTCGTGGTCGTCGAGCGACTCGACGTACTCCCGCACTGCGTCAGTGAGCTTCTCCAGCGGTGTCAGCTCCGCGCTCACTGCGATGCTCCTCGACGCGCGCCCACCAGTCGTCCCAGCCGCACATGCCTGCTCCGTCCCCTCGCGTGCCGGGGTGGCCCCTGAGCAGCGGGGCTCCAGCCCCTCGGGTCGACCAGCACGGCGAAGACCTCGCCGCTGCTCAGCACGCCCTCGCGCTCCATCGCCAGGATGGCCGCCAGCCGCACCCTGTCTGCCTTCGTCATGCGGCGATCGTATCACTCATCGTCGTCATCGACGAGTTCCGCCTCGACGACACTCGCCTCGATGGACGGCCTCGCCTTGAAGATCTTCTTGACGACGCCCTCGTAGGGCTTGACCTCGACCGCGAGCTCCACCTTCTCGACCGGCTTGCCCGCGACCCGAGTGATGACCATGTCCGCTGCCCTCAGGCGGACGGCAGGGTCGACCGTGTCGTCGAGCGCGATGCTGGTCATGGTGTCGATCGCTGCGAAGTAGTCGTGCCTCAGCTTCTCCTGCCCGCGCTGCAGCAGCCGGCGGACCATCGCGTCGTGCATCTCACGTGGGACGAGCTGCGTCTTCGTCCCGCTGAAGCCTCCCGCTGCGTTCCTCAGCTCTCCTCGTCGCAGCTCCTCATCATCGAGGTCGTCGACCGTGATCTCTCCACGCAGCAGCTGTGCCATCCGCCCAGTCACCATGACCTTGACGCGACTCTGCTTGCGAGGAGGCCGCTCTTCGGTCGGCGTCCCCGCTGTGGGCTCGTACTCCTCGTACTGCGCGTCCACCGGAGCGTGCGTCTCCTCACGGCTCTCGAGGTCCTCCTCGCTCCAGGGAGCCTCGACCCGGTCTACTGAGGTGTCGCGCGCGTAGTCGGGCAGGGGGACCGGGGGCGGTGGCGGGAAGAGGTCGTCACCCTTCGCCATCTCGGCCCCCGTTCTTGTAGGATCTCGACAAGAGAATCCTCCTCACCATTGTAGGAGCTCGACAACCGAGCTCCGGGTCTTGTAGGTCTGGGACAAGAGGTTCGTCACCATCGTTGTAGGAACCCTACAAGTCAGGGCTGGACCTGCTCGCCGTACTGGCCCGTGCGCGGCTGGGTCTCCGCGTCAGCCGGGTCCACCTCGTAGGTGGCTCGCTGCTTCATGTGAGGAGGGTAGTCCCCCGTGAGGTCCCTTCCCTCCCACTGGTCTCCCGTCCCTCCGAACTCTGAGGGCTTCCGTCTCGTGGGTGTTGCGATCGTTCTCACCTCCCGTGAGTGCCCGGGGCCCTTCCGCCCCTGCGGGGCGATCGTAACAGGTCCTCCCGCGAGCACGAGGTGCCCGCCCTCACAGAGAGCGTCCCTATACGCGTGCGCGCGCTAGTCTTTCTTTCGATGGCGGAACGGTTTTGATAGATTGATAGAAAGTTGTACTATCTATCTAAACTGTTTCGACAATAGATACTTTCTACAGATGGGAGCACCTCAGTGGAGGTCAAGCACACGATGCTCTTGGAGTTCCTCGCGGGCAGGTCAGCCTTCGTCCTAGACGGCAGGCTCTACCGGACTCTCGAGAACGGCCAGCGACCGTACGACGTGCGAGGCACAGCCAGCTTCGCAGACATCGAGGTCGACCAGATGCAGCTGCGCATCAGCCGACCCAAGGAGACGAAGACGATCAGCTTGCGGACGCCGGTGACGTGGTGCAACGACGTGTGCGTCGTCGAGGGCAACCAGTCTCGCGTGCAGGGAGAGAACCGCCTCCTCAGGTACGCCTACCCGAAGCCGTGGCACACGTGGGACACCTTCATGCAGACGCGCGTCAGGTACGGCCTCTTCGACTTCCAGCTCTTCCGCGACAACATCGGCCGAGACAAGACCGTCCCCGACAAGTTCGGAGAGCCCGTCGTCTACGAAGTCCAGCCCCCGGCCTTCCGGCTCACGGACCTCAGCTTCGACGGCAGCAAGTCGAACACCGCTCTCGTCTTCACTCCCGTGAACGCCCCCGACGTCGGGGAGGACCGAGACGTCGTGATGTTCAACTGGGACCCGAAGCAGTTCGTCTGGGCGGGACCGTCCCTCACCTTCAGCTCTCCCGAGAGGGCTGAGGCCGGGAAGGAGCTCGGGCAGTGAGAGTGTACGAGTGGCTCCGTGGCCGCAGCTACGCGGTCGTCGACGACTACCTCATCGACTTCGGGCTCGCGAACTTCACCAGGCAGTCCGCGTTCAACCGCGTGGTGCGAGAGGAGGTCGCGACCGACGTGGTGCGCACCCGCACTCCGAGAGAGCCCTCGCACAGCGACCCGCACTTCGCGATGCTGTGGTTCGGCGAGTCGCTCAGCGTGTCCATCGAGCTCGCGAAGTCGAGGAGCGCCGCGGTGATGGGCCGCGTGAAGCCCGGAGCTCTCCCGGTGGTCGTAGACGGCCGTGTAGTCGAGGCTGAGCGGGGCGGAGTCGTGAGGTTTGCGAACGGCGGGCCAGACCTCCAGCTCAGCGACGTAAGCTCGTCTAGGGAGGTCGGGCCCGGGATCTTCGTCACCAGCCTGATAAGGTAGTCGTCGAGAAGGCAGGTGGTGAAGGTGCAGCAGTTCGTGCTACCCAACGACGACCGTGAGGTGCGGTTCGTCGGGGAGGAGCTCGGCTCAGCGACGTCGCGCGTTGGTCGCGACGAGGACGCGATCCGGTGGACGGAGGTCGTCGTCTTCAAGACTCGGGCGGGCCAGTACGTCCTCCAGCGCGTGGGCGCCAGCAGCGTGTACCACGGTGGGCCGCGAGAGTGCGGCGGCAGCCGGGGAGAGCGCGTGCGCACCGCGACCCTGCCCAAGCGCCTCGGCTCCGAGAAGACTGAGGACCTCGTCGCGTGCCCCGTGTGCCAGCCCGGGCCGTGGCACCTCCTCGACCAGGTCATCGTCGAGCGCGACGTCAGCACTGTCACTGTCGCAGAGGACGCGGACGCTCTCGTCACCGCGGCGCACAGTCGAGACCGCGACGACCCGCACGTCCTGTTCCTCAGCAAGACGGCCGAGCGCGCTCTGCGCGCCGCGGCCGAGCGCGACCCCGAGGTGCGTGAGGCCTTCCTCGTGCAGGAGGTCGCGTGAGGGTCCAGCAGCACGCCCTGTGTACGGAGCGGCACTACGCGGTCAGCCGGCCACACTGCGGCCTCTGTGGAGAGTCGTGGCCGTGCCTCGCGGTGCTGGCGTACGGCCCGAGCTGAGAAGGTTGACACAGGACGACCGTTCCTGTTACGGTTGACATGTGCGGAGGTACCGCACGAGAGAAGGAGAAGAAGACATGGCCACAACGATCCGAGTCGTCGCGCTCAACGCTGACGACACCGGCCGCGACCTCGAGCTCGAGCGCGGTGAGCGCGAGAAGATCTCGGCAGAGGTCCGCAGCTCCGCGTACTTCGACGACGAGGCCGAGATGGAAGACACCATCGACTCGGACCTCGAGCTCGCGCTCGAGGACCTCAGCTTCGTGGGCAACGACGACCGCGAGCACGAAGTCGCGGGCGTCCCCTTCCAGTTCATCGTCACCACCGAGGAGGACGAGCTGGAGCCCACCAAGGCCCTCGTCCCCGAGCCGATCAAGACGGCTCGCCGCATCCGGGACGTCTCGCGCCAGAACGGTGCCAACGGGACGATGGTCCTCTACCGCGTGAACCCCGCGCTCGAGTCCGGCTACTCCGGACCCGAGGACGAGGGTCCGTTCGAGTACGTCGTCGCGAGCTCCGTGAACGCGATGTTCTCCGGGTACGAGACTCTCGTGTTCCCGGCGAACGAGGAGGGCGACGTCGTGTCGTACAGTGAGCTCCTGGGCATGCGGGGCGCGGAGGCCGAAGAGGTCTTCGCCGACGCGGGGTACAAGGTGGTCTCGTGAGCGAGATCACGCACCCGGCTCGCGTGCTCCACTTCCCGCAGGTGCCGTGCAAGCCGTTCGTCGCTCCGGCTCCGAACGTCGAGGCCGCTGTGCAGCTGGCCGAGGCGCTCGCGCTGCAGCACCTGTGGCTCTTCGAGAACCGCATCATCCCCGACTACTCGAACGTCATCAGCGTCGAGGTCTGGGACGGCGAGGAGTGGGAAGAGGTCGACGAGGACAACCCCGTGTACGCCGACTTCCAGCTCAAGTACGCGGCTCTCACGAAGCGCGTGTACGACCTCAGTCCGGAGGTGGAGTCGTGACGAACTTCTACACGAGCACGGAGTCGCTGAAGGAGCTCATCGCGTCAGACGCGATCCCCGAGGACGACAAGGCCGCGCTCCGCGACGAGCTCAGGAAGCGGGAGATGCTCTCGGCGAGCATCACCGTGTACCTGCACAACCGGTCCTCCTGGGTCTACACGGGGCTCCCGCAGGCGGTCGACGTCCTCAAGGACCTCCTCGTCCCGAACACCCTCGTGAGGGGCATCGTCGTCTACCACGGCGACGAGAAGGTCGAGCAGCTCAACTACACTGCGCTGAAGGAGATGCGCAAGTGACCACCCAGGCACGTGTTGCAGAGCTCATAGCCGCAGAACTTGATCGTGGCGGTCATCCCAACGAAGATCGCCTCATCTACGCTGTGCTTGACGAGTCTACGGATCGTGACATCGTACGGTGGGCAAAGAGATGGCTCGCTAAGCAGCTATGGGACGCGTACCGCGAACGACAGAAGAAGGTCGAGAAGCGGCTCTCTATCGAGAGAGCGGCGGCGGAGCGACGAGAGGGTATCCCACCTCGTCCGGATCCCAATGGCCCTCCGCCAAAGTACGGCTACTGGTCGTGGACACCAGAAGAGCAAGCCGCTTACCGAGAGCAGTGGAAGCGAGACGAAGCGGCTCATCAAGAGCGCATGCGAGAGATCGACCGGGAGATGTGGGCCGCCCTCAAGAAGGCCACTGATGACTATCGCGATGCGATCACTCTGGAAGTGACGGAAGAGCTTCTTGGCGCATACTTCGCTCTCCCTGACGGAACTCACGTAACGTGGAGAGATGCGACCGTAGAGCAGCACCGCGAGCGCATCCACATGCTGCAGCGTCATGCGAAGAGTGAGCTCGAGTCTGCGGGGCGTCACGAAAAAGCGATTCAGATCATCACAAGCGCGAGAGTCCGAACTCTCGGCGATGTTAGAGAGGTCGCCGCGTGACCGAAGAGCGAGACCCCTACGACCCGTACGACGGCGGCTACAAGGGCCGTGACGTCCTCAGCGAAGCAGACGACAGAGAAGGAGACTGACACAGTGGAAGAGATCATCATCGAGGTCGACGAGCCCGCGGAGGTGACGCCGCGCCAGGTCTTCCTGGCCGAGCTCCGCCACCTCCTCGACATCCTCGAGGCCAACCCCGAGCTCCCGCTCCCCTACGAGGTGGGAGAGAGCCCGTGGAACGCGCTGCGGTGGTACCCGCAGACCCCCGCCGAAGCGGCCAAGCTCGTGAAGGCGCTCGGCGGGCGGTGGGAGAAGAACGACCCGAAGTCCTCGGAGTTCGACGCCACCCACCTCGTCATGAAGGCCCAGCTCGGTCGCGAGCTCCACGTCCGAGTGACCGTGTCTCGCGAGGGCATCTGCGAGAAGAAGGTCGTGGGCAAGGAGACCAAGAAGGTCACGAAGGTCGTCCAGCCGCAGGTCACGCAGGAGGTGTACGAGGAAGTCGACGTCGTCGAGTTCGAGTGCAAGAGCCTTCTCAGCCTCGCGGACCAGGCGACGATGGCCGAGCTCGAGGCGGTGGCGTCTTGACCATCTTCGTCCTCGAGGGGCCGGACTTCGCGGGCAAAAGTTCGCACGCGGAGTCGGTCGCGAGCCGCTTGGTGGGCGGCTCAGACATCATCCACAACGGCCCGGACAAGGAGTACCCGCCGGAGCGGCTGTTCGCGAAGTACGTCGCGCAGGTCGCTCACGCGATCAACTCCGACCGCCACACGATCTTCGACCGGCTGCACGTCGGCGAGCTCATCTACGGTCCGGCCTACCGCAACGAGTCGCGGCTTTCCTTCTACCAGATCCGCGCCATCGACGACATGCTCGACGACGCTGGAGCGGTGAAGGTGTTCGTCGACGCGAAGGACGAGGACCTCATCAGCCGGTTCCGCGGCGAGCGCGGCGACGACCTCGTGAAGGACGAGGAGACCCTGCTCAAGATCGCGAAGAGCTACCGTGTCCTCCTCGACCCGCACGAGCCGGATCCTTCGCCGTTCCTCGCTGGACTCCTCGGCTTCCCGAAGCTCGACCGGCAGACCCTGCCCGGGTGGGTGCACTGGACGTCCGAGCACGGACGAGCGGCGGGCAACCGTGGCTAGCTTCACGATCACGTCGCAGGACGACCAGTCGACACCCCTCCCGCAGCTCGTGCGAGAAGCGATGTACTGCAGCGAGGAGCACGTGGCCCTGCTGCAGGCGTCCGTCGGCAAGCGGGTGAGGTACAAGTCCCCGATGCTGAGCACGGCCTCGGACGGCGTGCTGCACTCTGTGGGCACGGGCGACCGCCCGGTGACCTACGTCAACTTCGACGGCAGGGGGATCTTCCTCGTGCCGTTCCCGTCACGACTGGAGGTGCTCGCGTGACCGCGAGAGTACGAAACATCCGAGATGCGTTCGCCGACCGGCTCAAGCAGATCGAGCGTAGCGAGACCGGGATGCTCGAGATCATCGGCGCGAGCTTCATCGCGGACAGCCCGACGATCTTCGGTCGGGTGAACGAGGACTACGTCGCGCGCGAGCTCGCCTGGTACGACGCGCAGTCGCTGAACGTGCACGACATCCCCGGCGGCGCCCCTCCCATCTGGGAGCGCGTGTCGGCGAAGTCCACCGAGCTCGGTCACCTCCGGCCCGGCAGCATCAACTCCAACTACGGCTTCCTCCTATACCACCGGGAGAACGGGAGCCAGTACGCGAACGTCGTCGACGAGCTCCACCGCGACAAGCACAGTCGCCGAGCTGTGGCGATCTACACGCGACCGACGATGCACGTCGACTCGGTGCGAGACGGGATGCAGGACTTCGTCTGCACGAACGCCGTGCACTACACGATCCGCGACGACTTCCTTCACGTGGTCGTCCAGATGCGGTCGAACGACGCCATCTTCGGCTACCGCAACGACTACGCGTGGCAGAAGACGGTGCAGCAGCGACTTCGCGAGGACCTCCTCGACCGGTACCCGGGGCTGAAGCTCGGGGTCATCTCGTGGCAGGTTGCCAACCTGCACATCTACCCGAGGCACTTCAGCCTCGTCCAGCAGTTCATCGAGACCGGGAGGTACGACACTGATGTCTGAGCAGGAACCGACCCCGCCTGACCCGGACGAGGTCATCCCCGACGAGGAAGAGCCCGAGACGCCCAAGTGCGTCGTCTGCGGCGAGGACGCAGAGTACGACGAGGTCGTCCACAACGGCGCCGTCGAGCGCGTGCCCACGCTGTACGACACCGAAGGGACCGGCGACGGCCCGTACTGCAGCGAGCACTACGAAGAGACGTACGACTCCGCCTACTGGCGGGAGTACGACCGGCAGGAGAGCCTGACGCAGGAGCGCCGGGCTGGGATCGACTGAGAGGGGTTGCGCGCAGTGAAGCGGCTCCTCATCGTCGCGCAGGCTTCCGGAGGGTCGGGCTCAATGACGCGCCCGCTCGAAGGGTCCGGGAGCCTGCAGCGCCTCGGGAAGTACGCCGGGCTCAGGCCGGCGGAGAGGCTGTACGAGATCGCTGACATCGTCAACCTCATCGAGGAGTACCCGGGCGGGGAGGAGAACGGGAAGCGAGACAAGTTCCCTGTGGACCTCGGGGTCCGTGCAGCGAACAACCTCAAGCCTCGGCTCCAGTCCTACCCGAGAGTCGTGCTCCTCGGTGGGGCCGTGCGCACGTGCTTCGGCCGGGCGGGCATCATCCCGAAGAGCTTGGGCTGGTTCGAGGGGTACGAGAGGTGGCGCGGGTACAAGCTTACGATCATCTCGCCGAGCCCACACCCCGCCGGGACCTCCATGTTCTGGAACGACCCGGCCGGTCGCGCAGCGGGAGAAGCGTTCTGGCAGCAGGTCATCAGGGAGGCGACGTGAGGACTCGGCCGTCTTGGGACGAGACGTGGATGGCGGTGGCTGACACGGTCGCTCGGCGTAGCAAGTGCGACGGGCGTCAGGTCGGCGCGGTCGTGGTCGACTCCACGAACAGACCCATCTCCACGGGTTACAACGGCCCACCGAGAGGCTTCAACGACCTCGGCGGGCAGACCTGCAGCGTGTGGTGTCAGAGGCGCCAGTCGGGCTCTCAGCACGCCCAGTACGGTCTTACCTGCCCGTCCGTCCACGCGGAGGCGAATGCTCTCATGTTCGCTGACCGCCGTGACTATGAGGGCGGCACGATCTACGTCACCGCGTCGTGCTGCGCGGACTGCACCAAGCTCATTGCGAACTCCGGCATCTCGAGAGTTGTGATGAGAGTCGACGCGAGAGACGCCCACCGGTCGCCGCTGACGATCGTCACGTTCCTCGAGGACTGCGGCCTAGAAGTCGTCATCTGGACTCACCCAGAACCTGATACAGTTGACACGTCTGCTGGTGCAGGCGAGAAGGAGACGTTGTGAACGAGGAACCTGCTGTCGTCGTCAAGCTGGCGGACGGCACCGAGGAGCGGTGGAGCAAGGACGAGTTCGACACCGCCGAGGTCACCGACCTGGGCACACTCGTGTTCGCTCGGTTCATCCACCTGCACGGCGAAGACAAGGAGCCCACGACGGTGCCCGTCAAGATCTACGCTCCGATGTACTGGATGTCCGTGGAGTACAAGCTCTGATGGGCCGCCTCGACGGTGTCGGCCTGCACATGGTCGAGACGACTGAAGACATCGAAGAGTTCAAGCGGTGGCTCGGCCAGAAGCGCGACGTCCTCGGCTTCGACACGGAGACCTCCGGCTTCAGCCCTGAGCACGACCGCATCCGGCTCATCCAGTTCGGAGACATGACCGCCGGTTACGCGATCGACTGGCAGATGTGGCGAGGGCTCGCTCACGAGGTCCTCACTCGCTACGACGGGCCGCTGGTCGCGCACAACTCCAAGTTCGACGTGCGTCACATCTGCCACGACTTCGGCTGGTCCGTCGAGAAGTGGCCGTGGCACCGGACTCACGACACTCAGGGGATGGCTCACATCCTCGACAGCCAGCGGCTGAAGGGCCTCAAGCCCCTCGCCAACTATCATGTGGACGGCCGGGCCGCCGCAGGGCAGTCGACTCTCGACGACGCGATGAAGCGCAACGGGTGGGACTGGGGTACGGTGCCCGTCGACTTCCCGCCGTACTGGCAGTACGCCGCGTTGGACCCGGTGCTCACGGCTCACATGTACGACGTCTTCAAGGACGAGGTGTTCGGGCAGCACAAGGAGCTGTACGACATGGAGATGGGCGCCATCCGTGTCGCAGCGAAGATGGAAGAGCGGGGAGCTCGCGTCGACCTCGGCTACAGCCGGACGAAGGCGGTCGAGCTCCGGGAGTACGAGATCCAGGCACGCGCCTACTTGCGCTCTCAGTACGGCATCGACAACCCGACGTCGATGCAGCTCATCCGATTCTTCCAGGCGAACGACATCCCGATGATCGACAAGATGACCGCGAGCGGCGGGCAGTTGATGGACGTGGACGTGCTGAACGCCATCGACCACGAGGTCGCGAAGATCACTCTCGCGATCCGCAAGGCGAACAAGATGGCGGGTACGTACCTCGAGAACTTCTCCAAGTTCGCCGACGATGAGGGCTTCCTCCACCCGAGCATCAACACGATGGCCGCTCGCACGGGGCGCATGTCGATCACCGACCCAGCGCTGCAGACCCTGCCCAGGAAGGACCCGCTCATCCGAGACGCGTTCATCCCGCGGCCTCAGCACAGCCTCCTGACGATCGACGCGGACCAGATCGAGGCTCGCCTCACGGCACACTTCAGCAGGGACCCGGGACTCATCGCAGCGTTCCACGAGGAGGGTGACTTCTTCTGCAACATCGGCGCGCAGATCTTCCAGCGGCCGATCAAGAAGGGTGACCCGGAGCGAGACCTCGTCAAGCCCGTCGTGTACGGTAAGGTGTATGGGTCCTCGGTCGCCAAGATGGCCGCGACGGCGGGTGTCATGCAGTCTCAGATGCACGCCGTGAACGCGACGTTCGACGCGCGGTTCCCGGGAGTGCGGCGCATGATGATGGAGATCGTGGACACGGGCAAGAAGAGGAAGCTCGAGGAGGGCCGCGGCTACGTCATCACGCCGTACGGCCGCAAGCTCCGCTCCGACCCTGGGAAGGAGTACACGCTTGTGAACTACCTCATCCAGTGCCACGCGTCGGAGATCCTCAAGAAGAAGATGGTGCTCCTCGACCAGGCCATCCCGGAGGAGGCGCTGATGATCCTCCCGGTGCACGACGAGATCATCTTCGACGTGCCCACTGACATGGTGCACGACGTCAAGAGAGTCGCTGAGGAAGTCCTCAACGAGTCCGAGGGGTACCTTGTCCCCATCACCTGGTCGGGAGATATCCTCTCCGAGTCGTGGGGGGAGAAGTACCGCAAGTGACGAACAAGTACGACGTGTGTGGGCACGCGAAGCTCCTCACGGACAAGAACGGCAAGATGCGGATCGTCAAGTGCGTCAAGCGCAAGCGGCACGAAGACGAGGAGCACGACAACGGGAAGGGAGACCGGTGGGTACGCTAGTCATCGCAGTCGACCCGGGCAAGACGAGCGGCGTCGCAACCTGGGATGGGGAGAAGTTCGACTCGATGGAGCTCGACGTCTCTTCCTTCTTCGACGACGTGCACACGATGATCCACCAGGCCGTCGGTCGGGGAGACACGGTCCGGCTCGTATCCGAGTCGTTCATCATCACAGTGCACACAGCGAAGAACACGCAGGCCACGTGGTCGCTCGAGCTCATCGGAGTCCTCAAGTTCTTCGCTCACGCCTACAAGCTCGAGCCACTCGTCCTCCAGCAGCCGAGCACCGGCAAGGCGTTCGGCACCGACGCCAAGCTGCGGCACATGGGGTGGTACCGCAAGGGGATGGGACACGCGAACGACGCAGCTCGTCACCTCCTCACCTTCATGGCGACGCGCAAGATGATCCCGACCGAGACTCTCGTGGAGCTGGCCAGCGCATGATCACCGTAGAGAAGTACAGCGACACGCGTGTGATCATCACTAGCGACTGGCCGATGCGCGACAAGGAGCAGTTGAAGGCTCTGCCCGGGTCGTCGTACGACCTCAAGAAGCACATCTGGACTGCGCCGCTGACCTGGGCCACATGCGTCGCGATGCGCGGAATGTTCGGAGACGACCTCGTCGTCGGACCCCAGCTCGCGGAGTGGGCGGTGAAGCTGAACGAAGAGTTCATCGCGCCCGCGATGGAGATGCGCGTCGCGTGGGACGACCCGGCCCTGCAAGACATCTTCCCGGCGCTGTACCCCTTCCAGCGAGCTGGCGTGTCCTTCCTGACGTACGCGAAGCGCGCCATGCTGACCGACGAGATGGGCACCGGCAAGACCGTGCAGACGATCTTCACGCTGATGAACCTGGTGCGGCAGGGAGAGAACCCGTTCCCGGCCGTCGTTGTCGCGCCGAACAACATGCTCATCACGTGGCGCAAGGAGTTCGAGCGGTTCTGGCCGGGCATCAAGGCGAACGTCATCAAGGGCACCGCGAAGACGCGCAGGGAGGCCATCTCGGAGCCCGCGCACGTGTACATCATCTCGTACGATAACGTCAAGCTGCACTCGAAGGCGTCCGGCTCTCGGGGCATCCGGCTCCGCCGCTGCTACGAGTGCGACCCGCTGATGCCGAAGGACGCGGCGCACTCGCCGTCCCGGTGCCAGGTCCACCCCAAAGAGCTCAACAAGATCGACTGGAAGACTGTCGTCGTCGACGAGGCGCACCGCATGAAGGACCCGAAGACGATGCAATCGATGGCGATCCGCTCGCTGGTCACCCGGGAGACCGAGTACGTCTACCCGCTGACGGGTACGGCGATCGGTGACAGCCCGGTCGATATGTGGACCGCACTCAACCTGATCGCGCCCGCGGAGTTCCCGTCTCGCAACGCGTACATCGAGCGCTACTGCCTCCAGTCGTTCAACCTCTTCGGCGGGATGACCATCGTCGGGCTCAACCCTCTCACGAAGGACGAGTTCTTCAAGATCGTCGACCCGCGCCTGCGGCGCATGCCCAAGGAGGCGGTGCTCCCGTTCCTCCCCGCGAAGCAGTACAGCCGCAGGTACGTGGAGATGACCACGAAGCAGGCTCGCGCGTACAAGCAGATGGACGAGACGCGGATCGCAGTGCTCGGCGCCGCCGAGGACGGTGTCACCGTCGCGGGCAACCCGCTCACAGCGCTCACGCGACTCGGGCAGTTCGCGTCCGCGTACGCGGAGGTCGACGACGAGGGTCAGGTCCGCCTCTCCGCTCCGTCCAACAAGGTCGACGCGCTGCTGGAGATCCTCGAGGACACGGGAGAGGAGCCGGCTGTCGTCTTCGCGCAGTCTCGCCAGCTCATTGAGCTCGCCGCCGCTGCGCTCGACCGACACAAGATCTCGTACTCTCTGATCGTCGGCGGCCAGACCGTCGACGAGAGGGAGAAGGCGAAGGACGACTTCCAGGAGGGTCGCGTCCGCGTCATACTCTGCACGATCTCGGCGGGCGGCATCGGCATCACGCTCACCCGGGCGAACCGCGCCGTGTTCCTCCAGCGCAGCTGGAGCATGATCGAGAACAAGCAGGCCGAGGACCGGGTGCACCGCATCGGCAGTGAGGTCCACGACAAGGTCGAGATCATCGACGTCATCAGCGTGGGCACCGTCGAGGAGCACCAGCAGATCGTACTCTCCGGGAAGCTCGAGAGGCTCGAGGAGATCATGCGGGACCAGGCCACCATCGCTCGCATGATCGAGCACATCAAGTCTGCGCCCGACTACGCGAACGGCGAGGGAGAAGGAGAAGAGTGACAGTCTCAGGCCAACCGCGAGTGCGCAAGCCGCTGACGTACCGCGAGATCTTCTTCGCCCACAACGGTATCGGACCGTGGCCGTGCTTCGAGTGCGGAGAGAATGTCTTCGCAGAGGAACTGTACGTCCATCACTCCGACCACGACCACTACAACGACGAGCCAGGCAATCTCGTAGCGGCGCATCCCGGGTGTCACAGCGGGTACCACAAGAGGATGCGCGGCGATCGTCAGACCGACTACCAGAAGCTTCGCGCCTCGGAGACACACCGAGGCCGGAAGAAGACACCGGAAGAGATCGCGAAGCGTGTCGCAGCTAGGCGAGCGAACGCCGCGAAGAGAGGAGCACGATGGTGAGCGCGATCACCAACAACGGCCAGCGCACATGGATCGGTGACATCCCACTGAGGGTGTCGAACAGCGAAATCCAAACCTGGAAGGACTGCCGCCGCAAGTGGTGGTTCGTCTACTACCGGGAGCTCGGCCTCAAGCGCGAGAATCAGGAGGTGACGGGCGCGAGGTCTCTCGGCACCCGGGTACACATCACTCTCGAGGGGATGTACACCCGCAACGAGAACCCGCTGCAGACCCTGCGCGACATCTACGAGTTCGACGCCGAGAGGCTCCTCGAGGCGGGTCGCACACAGGAGGTCATCGACGAGCTCTGGAAGGAGTACGACCTCGCCAACGCGATGATCAGCGGCTACGTCGAGTGGGTCGAGGAGAACGCGGTCGACGAGGGCCTCAGCTTCGTGGGGGCGGAGGAGGTCGTCGAAGTCAAGTCCAGCATCGAGGGCGTCCTCCTGCGCGGTAAGCTCGACCAGCGGTGGGTCCGCGAAGCGGACGGCGCCCGGCTGTTCCGAGACTTCAAGACGGTCGGCAACCTGACCGAGCCGCCGAAGATCCTGCCCATGGACGAGCAGATGAAGTTCTACCACCTGCTCGAGTACCTCCAGTCGATGGAGTCGACGGGCGGAGAGCCGCAGTGGCGGACCGACGGCGCGCTGTACACCATGCTCCGCAAGGTGAAGCGCACCGCCACCGCCAAGCCGCCGTTCTACGGCCAGATCGAGGTCCACCACAACATCACGGAGATCCGCAACATGTGGCTCCGCGTCGTGAAGGTGATCGAAGAGATCTTCGACGCGAGAGCGGCACTGGACGCGGGCGGAGACCATCAGTACCTGATGCCGCCGAGGCCGAGCCGGGACTGCACGTGGAAGTGTGACTTCTTCCCCGTGTGCCCGATGGCCGACGACGGGTCAAACCTCGAAGGGATGCTCGAGAGCTACTACGAGCACCGCGACCCGCACGAGCGGTACAGTAGCGAAGACAGCAAGGGAGAAGACATCAATGGCTGACCTCATCACGAGCCGGGCGATGTCGATCATCGTCCACGGCGACAGCAAGGCGGGCAAGTCGACACTCATCGCGACCATGCCCGGGCCGATCCTGCTCATCGACGCCGAAGCGGCCCACCGCTTCATGCCCGGGCGCAAGATCAAGTGGGACCCGGTGACGGAGGCTCCGCCCGCCTACGACGGGACCTGGGACATCGCGGTGGTCGTCGTCGACAGCTACCAGAAGATGACTCGCGCGTACGAGTGGCTCAACTCCGGGCAGCACCCGTTCCGCAGCCTCGGAATCGACTCGGTCACGGAGATCCAGGTCAAGCTCAAGGAGCAGGTGACCGGCGACCCCTACGCCTCGAAGATGAACTACGACTCGTGGGGTGCGGTGCTCGCTCACATGGAGAAGCTCCTCCGTGACATCCG
>Ga0164243_10007037_pt1 | contig 16890 bp, 19 predicted proteins | sample OricompcompostOP_FD_108781 | JGI IMG/M metagenome (GOLD analysis project Ga0164243, IMG submission 108781) | Organic Plus compost microbial communities from Emeryville, California, USA - Original compost - Organic plus compost (OP) | ecosystem: Engineered > Solid waste > Mixed feedstock >... | reverse complement strand
CCTTCCTCGATATAGCCCATGACCCGGTTCAGCTGCTTCTGGCTGATCAGCGGGACAATGTTGACGTCGGGCTCGTTCGGCCCGCCGAGACGGAGAGCCTTGGCGGCCTGGGCGATGCCGTCGACGACCTGGTCGTACACGCGGCGATGTGCATAGATGCGAGAACCGCAGACGCAGCCCTGGCCCGAATTGATGAAGATGCCGAGCGCAGCGCCGGCGATGGCCTTGGGCAGATCGGCATCGTCGAAGATCAGCACCGGGGTCTTGCCACCGAGTTCGAGCATAACCTTCTTGAGGTTTCCGGCCGCTGCCTTGACGATGAGCTTCCCGACCTCCGTGGACCCGGTGAAGGCGATCTTGTCGACGTCAGGATGGCCCGCGAGGGCGGCGCCCACCGTGTGACCATAGCCGTTAACGAGGTTGATCACACCTTCCGGCACGCCGGCATCGGCGAAGACCTCGGCGATGATCGGTGCCGAAAGGGGCGTCTCTTCGGCCGGCTTGAGAACGATGCTGCAGCCGGCCGTCAGGGCAGGGGCAAGCTTGATGATGGCGTTTATGGTCGGGCCATTCCACGGGATGATCGCCCCCGCTACGCCAACCGGTTCCTTGATCGTGTAGGCGTGAAGGTCGGCGGCCTGGCCGGTGATGCCGCCTGCCATCTTCAGGTCGGCGGACTTGCCGTAGATCTTCGTGCACCAGCCCGAATAGTAGCGGAGCTGCTCGACCGCCGCGCTGTGGATGTTGCGCGACTGCCGCAGAGTCTTGCCGACATTTCGCGAGTCGATCGCGCCGATCTCCTCGCCGCGGCTCTCCAGGAGATCCGCAGCCTTCCACAGGATCTTGGCCCTCTCCGACGGCGTCTTGCCGATCCAGGCGCCCGCATTGAAGCTCTCCCGGGCCGTTGCGATGGCCGCATCGACGGCCGCCGCGCCACCATCTTCGATTTCGCCGATGCGTTCCTCGGTCACGGGATCGATGATTGGAATCGTTGTCGGAAAATTGTCGTCAGTCATGTCCATACCCCTTTGCGAAAGCGACTATCTGCGGCACCAGTTTCGGCAGGCTCCTGAACAGGCCCGTCTTCTCGCGCATGTCGGCGTCGAGGCGTTCGATCCACTCGCGGTCGCCCCAAGGCGGCTCCTGAAGCTGTGCTCCGGGAATCATCGCCGCCACGGCCTCGCTCGTCGCACGGGTGTGATGCGGATCGGACTCGCCGCTGCGCAGGATGAGAACGGGAAGCTCGAGCGCTTCGAGCTGGCCTGGCTGGACGCAGGGTATGGGAACGCCGGGCTGGGGGAAGAACCAGTCGGCCCAGGCGTGCATCTTGCGAACGAAGGCCTGGGTGTCCCATGCCAGCAGCCGCTCCCGGTTCGACGGATTGCGCGCCAGCTGATCCTGCCAATCCGGCAACTGGGCAACGGCCGGCATCCCGCCGATCAAGGCAGCGATCGCGGGGTTGGCGCAGTAGGCGATCGGCAGCGTGGCGATGCCGACCGCGCCACCGCTGAGCCACTGGCAAACAACACCGGAGACGCAGTCGGGGTGGCGGATCGCGGTGACGAGCGCCTCGCGCGAGCCGCCCGACGCGCCGTAGACGAGGACCTTGCCCAGGCCGAGCGCGCGGATCATCCCGGCGAGCGTGTCGGCGTTCTGGAAGGTTTCGCAGTCCGCAGCGAACGAAATATCGGATTCGCCGCAGTTCGGGCGATCCCAGATAAGGACCTTGTAGCCGTGACTGGCGAGGTCAGCCGCGAGCTCGCGCACGCCGGGCGTGTCCTTCGAGAACCGCCCGCCCGGCGTAATGGTGATCGCATTCTCGCCATCACCTATGAGCTCGTAGGCGATGGAGATTCCATTGATATCGATCCGAGGCATCGCCCCTCTCTCCCGCTTCCCGATTGACCGGCCAGGAGAGGCCGGGTGCGCCCCTACCAGATGGGCATTGACAGACGAACGGTTCGCTAACAGTTTGACGAACGAGGCGCAAGCCCGGCCTAGATGAGCTGCGCGCCAAGGAGGGATGTCAACGATGATCTGGACGCGCAGCGACCTGGAGGCTTGTCCGACCACGGAAATGCTGCAGGAATGGACTTGGGAGCGGACCCATCTCGAAGATTTCGGCGACCCCGCCTCACATGCCGGATTGCGCGCCTTCGTAGCCTCGCTCGCGGCCGAGACCTGGGCCACCATGACCGATCAGGCGCGGGAGATCGTCGTCGACTACCTCGTGCATCATCTGGGAACGCGGCTCTGGTTGATTGATGACCGCAAGCGCTATTCCGAAATCGCGCGGCAGAAGGTCGAGCGTCCCCTGATCATCGTCGGGCCGCCGCGGTCCGGTTCGACGCTGCTGCATACGCTGCTGAGCCTCGATCCCGAGAACATGGCGCCCGAGCACTGGATCTGCCGAGAGCCGTCGCCGCCGCTCGCGATGGGCGCGCCGTCGCTCGAACGCCTCGATCGCGCGCAGCGCCGCATGATGCAGTTGTTCGAACTCATCCCCGATGTCTTCGTCACGCATCCCTACATGATCGAAGAAGGCGCCGGGGCGCTCGCCGAATGCGGCAGCGACATACTCAACATGGTCTCGACCAGCCAGGAGATGTGGTGCTTCTGGGGCGGCGAGACCTATCGCCGCTATCTGCTCGAGGCCGATCACAGCCACGCACTCGCGTTTCATCACGCTTTCCTCCAGCATTGCCAGTGGGGCAACACGGGCAAGCGCTGGGCACTCAAGGGCTCGGAGCACGGCTTGTGGCTGGGAGAACTTGGCAGGCAATATCCGGACGCCAAGCTTATCTGGACGCACCGCGATCTCGCCCAGCAGCTGGGATCGCTCGCCAGCGTGCAGTCCATTCTGCGCGGGCTCAATGGCCATCCGGTCACGCCCGAGATGCGCGAGGCTCAGGGGCGCCTGGCTGTGGCGCACCAGCTGGCGACTTGCCGAAAGGCGATGGCTGCGCGCGACGTGCTGGGAGAGGATCAGTTCATCGACGTATCGTATCACGACGTAATGGCCGATCCGGTGCGCACCGTGGGGAGGATCTACGAGCAGGCGGGACTGGTCATGTCCGACGTGCACGCCGACAACATCCGAGACTGGCTTACGCGCAACCCGCAGACCAAGCACGGCCAGCACAAGCATTCCCCGGACGAGTTCGGCATGACGGCCGATGCAATCAATCGCGATTTTGCCGACTATCTCGAACGCTTCGGCTTCGGCTTCGGCATTCGTCCCGCACTGACGGCCTGACCTCGTGGACACCTACTTCGCAGCGGGACTGGATCACCAGTTCGAATGCTTCCAGCGCTTTCGGCCCGTCGATCCCGACATGCGGGATTCCGCGACGTTGTGGATCCTGGACCAGACCGGGACGCTGGCGTTTCCGCGCGTCACCTTCGATGCGATCGGAGAGAGCTGGGACACCCCTTGGGTCCAGATGAACTTCGCCCATGCCGATGGCCGGCGGCTGCGCCTCTGGACGCAGGAACGAGGTGCTCTCACCGACGACGCCGTCGGCCGGCCGGCGATCCGCACCGCAGGTCCGCTGCAATTTCAATGCGTCGAGCCTTTTCGCTGGTGGACCATGGAATTCGACGGCGAAGCCCGTCAGTCGACGGTGGCAGCGCAAATGGCCGGCGAGCCCGACGGCGAGCTGGTGCCGCTGTCGTTTCGGTTCGATGCGGAAATGGCGGCGCCGCCTTGGCTCATGGGCGGCATGACCGCACAAGCGACCGAGCAAATTCGATCGGGCGAGGCGGGTGCCTTGATGGGCGGCGTACGCTTCGAGCAGCTCTGCCGGATCGTCGGCTCCGTCCGCATCGGGGATGAGGAGTACAAGGTCGAAGGTACCGGTATGCGGGTTCGGCGCCAAGGTGTGCGCAAGATGGGTGCCGCGATGGGTCACCTGCAGCTCTCGGCGCTATTTCCTTCGGGGCGTGCCTTCGGCGTCAATGCCTTCGCGCCAGGACCAGACGGCATTTCACCCTTCAACGAAGGGTTCGTCTACCGCGACGGTCGAAAACTCGCCGCGCGCCTCGTCGAGGGCCCTTGGATGAAACGGCTCATCGAAAGCGGCGCCGATGCAAGCCTCGTGCTCGAGACCGCAGAAGGCGCGGTGCACATCTCGGGCCAGACGCTGCTGACCGTTTTCGATCATCACCACTTCGAGATGGCCGATAGCTCGGTGTTGGTGCCAGGCACGGCGCGCTTCGTGTGGGACGGTGAAGAGACCATCGGATTGATCGAGCGCTGCACGCTTCGCAGTGAAATGAGCGGGGGGACAGAACTGTGACGGATCGCGTAGCATTGGTCACCGGCGGCGGTGCCGGAATCGGGGAGGCCGCCTGTTTGCGCCTGGCGCGAGAAGGGCGCAGCGTCGCCGTCTTGGGGCGAGGGCGGGAGAACACCACCGCGGTCGCGAATGCGATCGTCGACGGCGGAGGCAAGGCAATCGCGGTTCAGGCGGACGTGGCCGATCGCGGTCAGATTGCCGATGCCCTCGCGGCTGTCCGGAGCGCGCTCGGACCTGTGACCATCCTGGTCAACAACGCCGGCATCGAGGAATTCAGCGCGTTCCAGGACATCGGTGAGGATGCCTGGGACAATATCATGAACGTCAATCTCAAGGGCGTCTATCATGTGACGCAGCTCGTGCTGCCCGACATGCTTGCCGCGGGCTGGGGCCGGATCGTGAACCTCACCGCGCTCGGCGCCCAGATCGGAGGTCCCAACATGGCTCACTATACTGCGTCTAAGGGCGGTTTGACCGCGATGACCCGGACGCTTGCCACCGAACTCGGGCCAAAAGGCATCACGGTCAATGCGGTCTCGCCAGGCTTTATCCAGACACCGATGGCGCAAAGGGCGATCGACGGGGAGCTGTTCCATGCGGCGCCCGAGGATATCCTCGCCTCCTATCCGATCCCCCGGATCGGTCAGCCGGACGAAGTGGCAGTGGCCATCGCCATGTTCGCGTCGGAAGATGCGGGTTACATCACTGGGCAGACGCTTGGCGTCAACGGCGGTTGCTGCACCTGATACCCGTCGCCATCAGGCAAGGCCCTCCAGCTCGATGGCATCCTTGGCCTTCTCGAGGGCCGGTTCGACGACGCCCGTGTAGTAGGCCGGATCAGCGAGACGCTCATCGCGCGTGAGATCGGCGATGGCATGATTTTCATCGACGAAGGGGCGCATGCGAGCCTCGTAGCGCGCAAAGGCGCCCGCGTGGTCGCTTGGCGTCTGCGCCAGCTCCCAAGCCAGCACATAGCCGCCAACGATCGCGAGACTGGTGCCTTGGCCGGTATAAGGGGAAGGGCAGTAGGCGGCGTCGCCCACCAGCGCGGCGCGGCCCTTGGTCCAATGTGGCATCTTCACCTGCGCAAACGAGCCGAGATAGAAGTCGCGCGCATCGGCCATCGCCTCCAGCAGTTCGGGCACGTGCCAGCCCATGTGCGCACACCGTCGTCTCACGAGTTCGATCTGACCTGCGCGATCCGCCGGAACTTCGGCCAGCTTTGCGGGAAAACTGAAGTTCACGCGCACCGTTCGGTTGTCGGGAGCCGTGTAGACCGAGCACCCTTCCTCGCCGTCTTTGTAGGTCAGTTGCCAATCCGCAAGGCCGACCGTGTTGGGCGCCGTAAACGGAGCGACCGCGACGTCGAAGGGACGCAGCCACGCCTCGTCAGACCCGAAAATGAGCTTGCGCAACGCGGAGGGCAGCCCGTCGGCGCCGACAATCAGGTCGAAGCCGCGCACCTTGCCGCTGGCGAAGGTTACGTCGATGCCGGTCGCCGTTTCCTGATATTCGGCGATGCTGTCGCCGTAAATGATCTCCACGTCGCCGGGCAGCCCGCCGACCAGGATCCGAGATAGATCGTCCCGCAGGATCTCGATCGAATCCAAGCTGAAGCTGCCCCCGGAAATGGTGAATTCTTCCGATCGCCACAGCTCCACGCCGTCCCGGTCGATCTCGGATACGCCCTTCATGCGCATGCGTTTGGCTTCGGCCTGCTCGGCTAGGCCCATCGCGCGCATGATCCTCAGTGCCGCGCCCCGTACGTCGATCGCGTGCCCGCCCGGTCGCGGCGCCAGTGCCTTCTCCACCAGAACGGGCGTGAAGCCATGGTGATGCAGCCACCACGCTAGGGCCGGTCCGGCGATGCTGGCACCGGCGATCAGCACGGTCCTCGCCTGCTGCTCAGTCATAGCAGCCGCCGTTGACCCCCAATGTCTGGTTCGTGATGTAGCCGGCTTCCTCGGATGCGAAGAAGGCCACGCCCGCGGCGATGTCATCCGCTGTGCCGAGGCGCGGAATGGGATAGCTAGCAATGATGAGTTCTGGATCCACGGGGAAAAGGCCGGCGTCGATCGATCGGCGCGCCATCGGCGTGTCGATGAAGCCGGGCGACACGGTGTTGACGGTGATCCCCTTGGCGCCAAGGCCAATGGCCAGAGACTTGGTAAAGGCGATCATCGCGCCTTTGCTTGCATTGTAGTGGGTCATGTCGAATGCCCCACCCATCTGTCCGCCCAGCGCCGAGACATTGACGATGCGGCCCCAACCTGCTGCCTCCATGTCGGGGAGCACGGTCTGCGTCACAATGAACGTGCCCTTCATGTTGACCGCGAACGTCCGGTCCCACTGCGCGTCGGTGATCTGGTCGAACTTGCTCCAGCCCTCGATTGCGGCGTTGTTGACCAGGACTCCGATCGGACCCAAGGTCGTCCGCACTTGCGCCACGGCATGCTCGATCTGCCAGCGGTCGGTCACGTCCGCCTTGAGGGCGATGGCCTCGCCCCCTGCGTTCACGATCTGCTCGGCGACGGCACGTGCGCCGTCTCCCAAAATGTCGAGGACGCCTACGGCCATTCCGCTGGAGCCGAAGCGACGCGCGATCGCCGCGCCCATTCCATCGGGATCGCCAGCGCCCGTCACGAGCGCGACGCGTCTAGACTTGTTTGCAGTCATCCAATTTTCTCTCGCTGCTTGTGCATGGTCGCGGCGTCCGGGCTCGCGCCGACAGTCTCGGCGCGGGCCCGGAGGACCGGTCAGAACATAGTGCTGCCGCCGTCGGCGCCGATCGTCTGACCGGTCACGTAGTCGCCTTCATCGCTGGCCAGGAAGAGGGCCGTCCTGGCGATGTCCTCGGGCGTGCCGAAGCGTCCCATGGCGACTTTAGCCAGTTCGAGGTCGTAAGTGCCGCTATCCTCGAGATACCAAATCGACTTGGGCGTCAGTGCCGAGGGTAGGATCGTGTTCACACGGATACCGAACTTGCCCCATTCCTTGGCGGCTGTGCGCGTCAGCGACCGGATCGCTTCCTTGCTCGCCGAATAAGCCAGGAAGCCGGGCTCGCTGCGCGGGCCATAGCTCGATCCAAAATTGATGATGGCGCCGCTGCCTTGGTCCTTCATGTAGGGGTAGCAAAGCTGCATCAGCTGCAGCGAACCGTAGAAGGCCGACTGAAAGTCGATCTTGCAGTTCTCTTCCATCTTGGGGTCTTCGATCGGCAGGAAGTCGGTAAAGGTGTGAGCATTGTTCACGAGGATATCGACGCGGCCCCAGTCGCCGGTCGCGCGCGCCACCGTCGCCTTGGCGGCGTCCATGTCGCCTGCCAGGGCCTCGAGGGGCGTCGCCTCCCCGCCAGCGTCCTTGATCTTGCCGACGACCTCTTCGAGCTTGCTGATCGTGCGCCCGGTGATGAGGACCTTGGCGCCTTCGCGCGCATAGCTTTCCGCAATAGCCGCGCCGATGCCCTGGCCGCCGCCGGTGATGATCGCGACCTTGCCCGCGAGACGGTTGTAACTCTTGCTCATGACAGTCTCCCAATGAAAAACACAGATGTTCGTCAATCTACTAGCAAAGCGACATTGAAGCCGTCAAACGGCCAGTAGTGGCGCGGTGCCGGCCGGATCTAGGTCAGTCCTGCTCCTGTCCGCCGTCCGCCGAGAAGGCCTGGCCGGTGACCCATCCGGCTTCGGGGCCGACGAGAAAGCGCACGACGCGTGCGACGTCTTCGGGCTGGCCATAACGCCCGAGCGGCGTCGCGGCGACGCTGGCCGCGACCATTTTCGCGAACTCGGGTGTCTCCGCCCGTTCGGGTGGCAGGGTCATGCCAGGGCGCACCGCATTGATGCGAATGCCGGCGCCGCCGAGCTCAAAGGCCGCGGCGCGCACGAATCGTTCGAGCGCAGCCTTGGCGGCACCGTAGACCCCCAGGCCGTAACTGCTTTTGACGGAACTGATCGAGGAGACGCAAGCGATGCTGCCGCCGCGTCCGAGCAGGGGCGCGCCGTGCCGAATGAGAAGAAAGGCGGAGATGAAATTTATGTCCAGCTCGCGCCTGACGCTCTGGAGATCGCGTTCCAGGATCGGCTGGAAGACGGGCTCTCCGACGACGGAGACGAGCATCCCGAGCTTACCGGGGATCTCATGGGCCAGGGCCAGAGCCCGCTTCACCTGCTCTTCTTCGCAAGCGTCGGCCTGGCATATCTCGACCCGAACGTCCGGATTGGCAACGCGCAGCCGGTCGCGCGCCGTCTCGAGTTCGCCGGCGCGGCGTGCTGTGATGACGATATTTGCGCCATCCGCGGCTAGGCTCTGCGCGCAGGCCAGGCCGATGCCCTTGCTGGCGCCACTGACGAGCGCAGTCTTGCCCTTGAGTGCTTCACTGCTCATGCGGAGAGTCCTCTCCGGCCGCGCGGCGCGCTGCCGCGCGGCCAGTTCAAGCCAGATGGAAACGAGCCGGTGCGACTGCCACGCCGGGGGAGGCAGAGCGGCTGCGGTAAAGATAGGAAGGACTCTTCAGCGGCTGGCCGTCCTTCAGGCTATCGCCGCCGTCTCCCGGTACGATGTTGATGTAATAGTCGCACAGGTCCGCGCCGCCGAAGCGCAACTGTGTCGTCGAACCGTCCGGTGTCAGGAGTGGTGCGAGCTCCACGCCTTCGGGGCTGACTCTCGTAATCTTCCCGGGCGAGCGAAAGCCTGTCAAAAGCACGTTGCCTGAAGCCTCGAGTGCCAGTCCATCGCAGTCCGACTTGTCCAGCAGCATGCGCCGATTGCTCAGCGACAGGTCGTCCTCGACGTCCCAGACCCATGAGGTGCGGAACGTATCGCTGCAGTAGAAGCGTCGGCGCTCCGCGTCGAACCCGATGCCGTTCGAGAAGTAGACGCCATCGTCGAGCTTGATGACCTCGCGTTCTACCGTCAGGCGATAGATCGCGGTCGGCCGCGTATCCTTCGCCTCTATGATGGAATCGATGTCATTGGTTCCGAAGTAGATGCCGCCCGTCCCGTCGGGCCACATCTCGTTGATGCCGTTAATTGCCTGGCCATCGAGCTTGTCGAGGAGCCAGCCCGAGCGACCGCTGTCGGGTTCGTTCCACATGATGCCGCCCTGGCCAGTGGAGAGAACGCAGCCATCGGCGTTCATCATAACTCCGCCGGTCCACATGCGTTCGCCATTGAAGGAAGCGACCTTGGAGCCGTCCGGCTTCACGCCATGGATGCCGCCGGCGATGACGTCGCTGTACCATATGACATCGCGCATGAAGTCGTAGGAGAGGCCTTCGAGATAGATCCCTTCGGCGATCCGCTCATAATTTCCGACTTCAAGCCCGCTCATTCAACCCTCCCGAACCTTCGCGCGCGGACGCGCGTTCGAATCGCCATCTGCCCGCGCCAGCCCTCTTGCTCGTCAAAATGTTAGCAAAGGTCTGGGGTGTCAAGCGCGATCAGAAACGGGGAGGTGATCGGCGCGGCGAAGCCAGCACCGGCCGGATGGGCATGCCCGACCCGGCTTGTCAGTCCGCGGGGTCGTGGAGATCGATATAGTCTGCGATGACCTTCAGCACTTCTTCGTGCCCGCTGGTCACGCCCATTCCGGCCTCATGATGAAGCGCAAGCATCGCCGCATTGGCGAATATCGTAGCGGCAATCGGGGAGATCGTCGGCTCGATGCCTTTGGCGGCAATCGCGCGCTCGAGGCCCGTCACCTGCAGGTCGCGGCATTTTTCGATGTGGTCCTTCACTTCCTTGCCCAGGGCGTCGATGCGGTTGGACAAGGCCATGAACTCGGACACCAGCTTGGTGTCGGTCGTCTCGATGAAGACTTTCCACAGTTCGCGGATCGAGTGCTTGCTTTCAAGGGCAAGCTCGAGACGCTCGATTTCCCGCACGGCCGCCCGCCGGAACGCCTCGACTATGAGCTCGTCCATCGTGCTGAAATAGTAGTAGACGAGGCGCTGCTTGACGCCGATCCGATCGGCGACGCTGCGCGAGGTCAGTTCCCCGTAGCCTTGATCCTGCATGATCTGCTCGGCCGCATCGAGCATCGAATGCCAAATTTCCGATCCCTTAGGTCCCATCCGTCTTGCCGGGGTCATGTGGGTAATTTCCTTTCTACGGCGCGATGCTGCGCCACGGTCTACTTGACAAGCGACGGCTCTATGGACGCCCCCCTGGTGCTTCTCTAGCTCGCAATGCCTTGTCGTAAAGCCCTTGCTCGGCTGGTGCGATCCCAGACCAGGGCCGTGACCTCCCGGTTCACGAAGATACAAGTTGACTTGCAAATTGTTTGCTAACACCGTGACGAACGATGCGGCTCCTGAGGACTGCTCGAATGGGGAAGGCTGCCAATGAAAAAGTTCATCAATCATATCGACCACGTCACCTGGATCTCGCGCCTGGAGAACATCGAGCGCAATGTCGCCTCACTGGAGGCCGTCACCGATGCGAAGCTGCTGCGCTTCGAGCGCGAGGACATGGGCTTCGTCATGTGCCTCGACTGGGATGCGGGACTTGAAGTCGTCGCCCCCATGGACCGAAAGACGGAGTTCAACCAGGCCCTCCACGATCGCCTGGCCTCGCACGGGGAAGGATTGCTCGGTGTCGTTTTCGGGGTAGAAAACCTCGAGAAGCACAAGGCCAAGCTCGAGTCGAAAGGGATCGAGGTCGGTCCATTGATGGACGATCTGCCGACATCTCCCTGGCACGATCGCATCGTGCTGCGGGAGCGCGCCGTGCCGGAGGTCATCAACAGTTGGATGATCCTCGGTCAGATCGACTACCAGGACGACGTCATAAAGTTCGTCGACGTCGAGCCCGTTGCCGACTGACGCAACCGCCACCCTTACAGGCTGATATCCCGAGCTCACGGGAGTTTGGAGGACCAATGAAATTTGGCTTTCTCGTCTCGCGCAAGCTCATCGATTCGACGTCAAAAGAGCCCTACACCCGCGTCTATGAGTTCGTCGCCGAAATGGAGGAACTCGGCTATGACATTGCCTACCTGGGGCACCATCGCTTTTCCGATGTGACGGCGTTCGGCGGGGATACAGCTTCGGAACCCTCCGCCCCGCTGGTGATGGCATCAGCGCTTCTGGCGCGGACCAGTCGCCTTAAGGTCTGCACCAATATCATGCTCCTGCCCTCGCGCCACCCCGTCGAGATCGTCGAGGAGGTGAACACTCTCAACGAGCTGTCGGGCAACCGTTTCATCCTGGGCTCGGGCATCGGCTACAAGCGCGATGAATTCGAGACCACCGGATGGGATTTCAAGACGCGCGCCAAGCGCATGGAGGAGTGCCTCCAGATAATCCGGACGGCCCTGAGCGGGGAAACCTTCTCGTTCCATGGACAGCACTTCGATATCGACGATCTCACGATCGTGCCCAAAGCGCCGGAGTCCTACATGCCTCTGTGGGTCGGGGCGGTAAGCGAGCCGGCGATGCAGCGGGCGGGCCGCCTCGGCGATGGCTGGCTCATCAGCTTTGCAGAGCACCTCGTCGAGCTGCAGGACAAGGTCGCGCGCTACAAGTCCATCGCTGCGGATCACGGCCGTCCTTCGACGTTGTGCCTGATGCGCGATCTGCACATCGCCCCCACGGCCGAAAACATCGACCCGAACTGGATCAGGAACGTCTCGCAGGTTTGGCAGGACTACGACGAGCTCGGGTCGAAAGCCGATCGCGACGAGCTTTCGAGCGAGGTGATCTTCGGCGGCAAGGAAGTCGATCTGAAGGAATTCACGCCCAATCGCGCGATCGTCGGCACGCCGGAGGATTGCAAGCAGGAGATGCGGCGCATCAAGGAGCTCATCGATCCCGAATATGTCCTGATGACGCCGACCGGCGTCCCCGATGCGCTGCAGCATTGGGAAGAGCTTCGCCTGTTCGCCAAGGAAGTCATGCCGCATTTCGCGGCCTAATCGTCCGTATTTTTGGAAGGAGATTATTCATGTCCGATAAACCGCCCGTCGCGATCGTTACGGGCTCCAGCCGTGGCGCGGGGCGGGGAATTGCCCTCGGCCTCGGCAGCCATGGCTGCACTGTCTACGTCACCGGCCGCTCGAAGAAGACCGGCGACAATACGCTTCCAGGGACGATCTACGAAACGGCCGAGGCCGTCACTGCGGCAGGCGGAAAAGGCATCGCCATCGCCTGCGATCATTCCGACGACGAGCAGGTGAAGACGCTCTTCGAGCAGGTGAAGTCCGAGCAGGGACGCCTCGACATCTTGGTCAACAACGCCGCCGCCATCTACGACGAGTTGACCGAGCCCGGTAACTTCTGGGAAAAGCCGCTGAAGATGGGTGATCTCATGAACGTCGGGCTGCGCAGCTCCTACGTCGCCAGCTGGTTTGCCGCCCCGATGATGATCGAGCAGGGTAGCGGCCTGATCATCTTCACCTCGGCCTCGGGAGCGGTCCATTATTCGCTCGGGCCGTCCTATGGTGCGCACAAGGCGGGTCTCGACAAATTCGCCTTCGACATGGACGTCGACTTCAAGAACGCCGATGCCCGCGTCGCAACCGCGTCGATCTGGATGGGCGCCGTCCTGACCGAGCGCCTCAAGATGGTGATCGATTCCGACCGGCAGAAGTTCGGCGCGCTCGAAGACATTTCCGAGAGTCCGGAGTTCACCGGCCACATCATCATGGCTCTCCTCGGCGATCCTGCGCTTGCCGAGAAGAGCGGTAAGACCTTCATCGGCGCCGAACTCGCCCGTGAATACGGCATCACCGACGTCGGCGGCCGCCAGCCGCCTTCTTACCGCGATACCGATGGCGTCGCGCCGTTCACCTACTTCGAGCGGATCATCCGCTGAGGATGGGCTCTATGCGTGGGCTGCCGGCGCCAGCGCCCACGCCCACGCACGAGAAGTCGCGGCTGACTATTGCTTGTCGCCATCGATCGCTGCGGCGGCGATCTCACCGCGATTCCAGTAGTCGGTATGTTCGATGACGCGGCCATCGTCGCGACCTTTCCGGCACTGCTCCGCGGGCATTGAAGGCTGTGCCGTCCTCACGCTTCCCGGCGAAATCCCAGCGCACCGATCAGTTGAAGCCGTCGAAAAGCAGATCGCGGTAAGCTATCCGAGCGCCGTCATAGATGCTCGTAGCAAGGCTGCAGATCGCGCGGAGACCATCGTGGCCGACGTGGACCTTCGCCGAGTTCACGTCCGCGAAGCGAATATCGGGATGGGCGGAGGAAATCATGGCCGCGACCGTATCTTCGGTGCTGACGCAGATCCGCGTCCAGCCGTCGAGATAGCGCCTCAAGATCGCTTCGCTCACGTGGTCTTCCGTCTCGTCAACTATTCTGCGCATCCGCGCCGGCTGCCTCGCCCGTCTGCGAGATGAGCCAGGCAATGAACGTTTTCACGTCTTCGTGTCCACGCGTGATACCAATCGATTCCTCGTTCACCAGCGTCCTCGCCGCCGCAGCCAGAAGCGTCGCGAGGCACATGGGCGAACACATGTCCGGGATACCCTTCGCCTCGGCGAGCACGGTCTCGAATATCTGCGCTTGCGCGTCGCGGGCCTGTTCCGTGCGCAGGGCGATCTCCTGCCTGATGGCCTTGCGGTGGTTGGCCAGACCGAGAAATTCGACGCCGAGCGCGGCGCGGGCCGGGTCGATCTGAAACTGCCAGAGCGTCTCGAGAGGACGATCCGAGGCTGGAGCCTGCTTGAGCTGTTCCAGGTGCCGCTCCGTCATGAGCCGGTGCAGGGCAATGAAAAGGTCGTCGGTCGTCGGGTAGTAGTAGTGGACGAGCGCGCCCGTGAGGCCGGCCTCCTTCGCCACGCGACGAGTGCTGACCGCGGCGTAGCCTTCCTCCAGCATCAGCCGCTCGGCGGTCTCGAGGATGAGGGCACGCGTCGTGTTGGGATCGCGGCGGATCCTTTTCTTCCGGCCCTCAGGCAATTTCGGTGTCCTTCATCGCAAATCGAACGTCTTCGGCTGTTCACGCAATAGCGTGCCGTTGACGGCTATTCCACCCGTTATTAAACACCTGTTCAGTAGCTGATTCGCCGCCCAAGGATGCCCAGAATGGTCCGACTGGACTTGCAGCCCATAACTCCTGCGCTCGGCGCGACCGTTGCGGTCACGGCGGACGACGTGTTGGGGGAAGGCGTCCCGGAACAGATCCTTGGCGCGCTCGATCGGCACCACGTCCTAGTGTTTCCGCAGATCCACATGACCGACGAGGTCTTTCTCGAGCTCACCGCCGCGCTGGGTCAGATGCATGCGAACACCGTGACGGACGATGGGTCGGAAGCGAGCGACAAGGGCATATTCCGGATCGCCTTGGACAAGAGCGATCCGACCCAGCTCGATTTCATCAAGGGCAACGACTATTGGCACATGGACGGCATGTCCTATGCCGTGCCTTGCAAGGCCAGCTTGCTGAAGTGCGTCAGCGCGCCGCGCGAGGGTGGCGATACGGGCTTCGCCAATCTCCACGCGGCCTATGCTGCGCTCCCCGCGAGCATGCGGGAGCGACTTCACGGTCTCCGCGTCGGCCATTGCCTCTCGGCAGTCGGGCGTAGGATGTATGCCGAGCCGACCGATGCGGACTTCGCACGATGGGACGCCGTGTTCCCGCGGCTCGAGCATCCGCTCGTCTGGCATCAGCACGGCGGCGATGCCGCTCTACTGATCGGTTCGACTGCGAACGATATCGTCGGATTGGATGAGGCCGTGGGCGGCGCGCTACTCGAGGAGCTGCTCGAATGGTGCACGCAGCCGCGCTTCACCCACCGCCACGCGTGGCGTGACGGAGACCTCGTGATCTTCAATAATCCCGCGCTGCTGCATAGCTCGTATCCCTACAGCGAGGCTGCGCGACGCGTCATGCATCGTACCACGTTGCAGGGAAAGCTCGCGATCGACACCCGCGCCGGCGACTTGCTCCCGGCGCGTGAAAGTCGCCAGAAGCAGACAAATTCCCTGAAATCCGGGCATCGCCCCATCTTGGATTGGAGTGTTACATGGTCATTGAACGAGCAGAAATCGTCATCAAGGAAGGCTTGATGGACGAGTTCCTGGAAGTCCTCAAAAACAAGGCGCTACCGCTGACACAGACCTTCACTGGCCTGATCTCTTTCAAGGCCTATCACGGTGTGGAGGATCCCGACTCCGTCATGTTCATCGCCGAATGGGAGTCGGTCGAGGCGCATCTCGCCTCGCGCCCCGAACCGGATCATGCCGAGTTCCGGAGTGTCGTTCTCCCTTATACCGCGGGATCGAAGGGCACTGTGCACTTCACGCCGGTGTGACCACACCCGAGTCCACATCTCGATTAGCTATGAGAGGAATCCTGATATGAGCACTGAAGACAGACTGGCCGCGCTCGAGGCCCACATGCAGACCTTGCTGGACCGCCAGGCCATTTTCGACTGCGTGAAGCGCAATTCGCGCGGCAACGACCGTTTCGACATCGAGCTCATCACGAGCAGCTATCATCCCGATGCGATCCATGAGCTCGGCGAGAAGCAGATTTCCGGCCTGCAGTACGGTGAGCATGCCAACCAGTCGCACAGTGCCATCAGCGAAGTGAACCTGCACAACGTCACCATGCACACGTGCGATATTCAGGGCGACGTCGCTCATACCGAAAGCTACGTGATCGGCCTCTTCGCCGACAAGGGCGCCGAGACTTCCCGCATCCTGGCCGGTCGCTATATCGATCGGCTCGAGAAACGCGATGGTGAATGGCGCATCGTCCTGCGCCGTGCGACAGTCGAAGTCGCTCTGGAGGGCAAGGCCATCCTGCCCAATGGCAAGACGCCGCCTGGATCGGGCTATCTTCGCGGCAATCGCGATCGCAGCGACCCATCCTACGAACGCCCGCTTTCCACCAATTCTGGCGGCCGCTGGTAAATCGAAGGGCAGGAGTCGAAAATGTCGTTTGAAGGGAAGAACGCGGTCGTCACGGGCGCCGCGCGTGGATTGGGCCGCGCCATCGCACTGAAGCTGGCCAGCGACGGCGCCGCGGTGTCCGTTTGGGACCTCAACGAAGCCGGCGCCGAGGAGACCGCCGCCATGATCAGGGCGGCGGGAGGAAAGGCCATCGGCTGCGGCGGAAACTCGGCCAAAGCGGAGGACATCGCCCGAGCCGTGGAAAGGACCCATGCAGAGCTCGGGCCCATCACGATCCTGGTGAACAACGCCGCACTCTCGCCGTTCGTCTTCTGGGATGACCTGACCGAGCAGATCTGGGACGATTTGATGGTCATCAACATGAAGGGGCCATTCCTTTGCTGCAAGGCGATTATCCCCGACATGCGGGCCGCAGGGGTGGGACGGATCATCAATATCTCGTCGTCCTCGGCTCAGGCGGGGTCGGGCTTCCATGCCCACTACGCGGCGTCGAAGGGCGGTGTGATCGGTTTCACCAAGGCCCTGGCGATGGAGTTCGCGGGTACGGGGATCACGGCCAACAATGTGGCTCCAGGGTTCGTGAACACAGAGGGTCTCAGGGCGGCTCCGCTCGAAGTGGACAAGATCGCCTCGGTCTCGCCGATGAAGAAGGCCGGCCGGCCGGAGAACATCGCCGCAGCCGTCGCTTTCCTGGCGTCCGAGGATGCCGACTACGTAACCGG
>Ga0164243_10007036_pt1 | contig 16890 bp, 11 predicted proteins | sample OricompcompostOP_FD_108781 | JGI IMG/M metagenome (GOLD analysis project Ga0164243, IMG submission 108781) | Organic Plus compost microbial communities from Emeryville, California, USA - Original compost - Organic plus compost (OP) | ecosystem: Engineered > Solid waste > Mixed feedstock >... | reverse complement strand
CATGAACCTGTTGAGCAACGGAATAGCCCAAAATGGTTGAGTTTCCCCCGAATGAAACTGATCGGGGCAATTATCGCGTACCATGTAGTAAATGGCTTTTATTTGAAAGCCAGAATGCTTATATAAATGGAGGAAACAAGAGGATGGCAGAGACCGCCTATTGTGTAAAGTGCAAAGAGAAACGTGAGATGAAGGATGCTCATCAGATCACGATGAAAAATGGTCGCCCCGCCATGCAAGGTGCTTGTGTCGTCTGCGGCACCAAGCTGACCCGTATCATGGGTGGTAGCGCCAAACAGTAAAAGCACTTACCTCGGATTCGGTAGCCCCCGAATGTCTGCATTTCGAGGGCTTCTGAGCCGGTGTACCCGCTGCTCTCGGTATGAGAGCAGCGTTTTTATAGCTTGCTTCTTGCGATTTATTTCCCGCTGGCAAGCTTCAGGCTGAACTCAGTCCGCTTCGCGAACTGGCGATACCCCACCCGCCGAAAAGTACGCGCCATCGGCTCATTCTTGATATCGGTATCGGCTCGCAGCACATGCGCCCCGGCATCAATCAGTGTTTGCGTGCCCTGCACAAGCAAATCATATCCGTATCCCTGACCACGATGCGCGGGCAGCACGCCGATATAGGCGATCGTCCCAAACGCAGGCGCCAGAGCAGGTAGCACAAAACCTGCAAGCGTTCCATCCGGCACATAGGCCACCTTCCACCATTGCGGCTTGTACTCCATACTTTGCATATCCTCAAAGAACATGCGCGCCTGTTCCTTTGCCCCCAGAAGCTCCCGCTCTTGCTGGATATAGCGATCAAAGGTATGGGCCGAAGCCTGCTCAATCGCATCGATAAAAACGGCTTCCCCGACCTCATCCAGTGAGCGAAACACCAGACGATCGGGCACCAGAGGGAGGGCACCAGCGGAGCGCTCAAAGCGCATGGTCACGCGATCCAGGCGAAAGGAAAGCCGCTGAAAAAGCTCCTTTCTCCGCTCGGGCGCATACTGCCACTGGGGAGAGCAGGCGGGCTCATCGATCACAAGATCAATCATCTTCGCGCCAAGCGATCGCATTTGTGGGAGCAGCAGAGCAAAAAGCTGCTCTCCGAGGGTATATACGTCCTCACGCTCCCAGGGCAGCGAGAGCAGAACCAGACTGGCAGGGACATGCTGTGAGGGAAGTTTCCAGAAGGCGACGGTACCAATCAGTGAGCCCGCATCCTCGACCAGAAAACACCAGTCAAGGCGCATCGAATCGCGTGCGAGCATATTTTCAACATAGCGCCGCACATCCTCCACATGCTCAGAGGGGACGGCAAGCTGTAGAAATGTCTCCAACTGCTCTGGAGTCAGGGGATGTAATTTCATGTTTTTGCTCCTTGTGTGAAGAACAAGAGTAACTCGATCTCAGGTTTAGCTGATGCAAAATCATGACTATCACCCCCTTTTCTGTACTTCTCGTTTTTGAGCATTATTTCGTCGAGCATACCAGAAAAACACTCCACCGTCAAGCAAGCGGGAAAAACACGATGTAGCAATGAAGACGCCTGCCAGTATCCTGAGCGGATCAAACGGCTATCCCTCAATCTGGTACCAGCCATTGCCCTTGACGCAGCTTTTACCAACATGAATCAGCTCGCCCCAGGCCAGCAGCTCCCGAAAAGGGGTGAGTTCACCCGTAAAGGTCACGCGCCCGACAAAGCCTCCAAGCGGCGTCTTGCGCCCGAGCCGCCGCGAGTAGCTTTTCAGATCATCCCAGTAGGTCGCATCCTCGCAACATATCACCTCCTCTGCACGCGCCAACAACCGCCGCCGCTCCTCTGAACTCATACGTGCATATGACGACTCCACACCCTCGCCATACGCCTCTTCAAGTGCAATCAGGCGCTCAAGCAAGCGCTGCACCAGAGGGCGAAAGGTCGGACGCCGCACCAGATGCTCCTTATCCACGATGCGGGTCGGCGTCAGAAAATGCACGGTCAGGCGCTCGGGGTGAAACTGCTCCGCGCGAGCCCGGACATCCTCCGCTGTGATAGCAAGCGCCGGCTGCACCGCTACAACCGTTCCCCTCTCATACAGCAATTGACGCTCTCCAGTAAAGAGGTGATGGCTCTCGACCGTGCAAACCTCAAAGCGTCCCCGCCTGCCCTCAAGCTCCTGTATGCGCTTGCCCACGCCTGCCGCCTCGATGCCGGGCACAGCTATCATGATATAGGGCAGCAGCCGAATAATCGAGCCAAAGAGCGTCATCCCAAAGCGAAAGCGCTCACCCGTCTCATAACGACGCGCACCCTCGAGCGGCGGCATCATCAGGTAAGGGCGAGGCACGTCACGTCCCCAGGTATTTTCCTCACGCAGGGGCGCCACCAGCGCGCTTACCGGGCAAGCCGTGTGCAACTCACAGGCAGCGCAGGAAGGCGAGGCCTTATTCGTACAAAAGCGCCTCCATACCGACTCATAGACATTACCACGTAATGCCGCGCCACAATGCTCGTCGGTCTCAAGCGGCGTGACCGTTTCAGTTGTAAACGAAAGATGATAGACAGTCAGACTCCGAGCCATAGTATCGCCTCACACTCTCTCTTCTTGATCAAGCCGTTTTTTCAGTATACAACGCTCAAGAGAGAGAAGGGGATATTCATGGCGAAAAGTCATATCCAGCCGAAGAAACTGGCTTGTCAGCACAAAAGAAAAGGGAGTACCTGTCGTACTCCCTCAAAACTTCTCTTAGAGCTATTGAATCGAAATGATCTCCCATGCATCAACATCAAGCAAGCCCAGATCAGTGATTTTCAGCTTCGGCACCACGCTCAGGGCCAGGAATGACAGGAAGCCGAACGGATGCGAGATCCCGACTCCCATTTCGGCAACCTTGTGATCAAGCTGCTCCAGTTTCTCGGCAACCTCCTCCACAGGCAACGGCGACATAATGCCCGCGACAGGCAGCGGCAAGCTATCAACCACCTGCCCATTGTCCACAATCACCAGACCGCCCTGTAGCCGCTCAATCTCGCGGACCGCCAGCGCCATATCTTCGTCATTGCAGCCAACCACCACAATATTATGTGCGTCATGGGCCACAGAAGAGGCGATAGCGCCCGATTTCAGCCCCAGACCATGCAGCAGACCGACCCCAACGCGTCCACGGCCATAGCGCTCAACGACAGCGATTTTGAGCAGATCGCGTTCCGGCTCGGACAGCAACACACCATCCCGGGCAGTGACATCAAGCAAGAGATCTTCCGTCACAATCTGATCTTTCACCAGACCGATCACATGGGCTTTGCCGCTAGAGCCAGACAGGCGCAGCCGCTCAACGCTGAAATCACGCAGTTGCACCGTCTTCCCGACCGTTTCTTCCCAGTTGGCGGGCAGCGCAGGAGCCTCAAAGAGCGCAACACCATTCTCTGCAATCAGCTCACCACCGACATAGACCTGACGCGGACGGAAGTCATGCAGATCAGGTACAACCAGCAGATCAGCCAGATAGCCGGGAGCAATCGCACCGCGATCACGGAAGCCAAAATAGGTCGCGGGATGCAGGCTGCACATCTTGATCGCCTGAAGCGGATCAAGTCCCTTTTTGACCGCCAGCCGAATGATATGATCCAGGTCGCCATCACGCAGCAGGTCGCCAGGAGTACGATCATCAGCGACAAAGCCAGAGCGCTCCGGCAGATGTTCCAGCACAACCGGGAGCAGATCATCCAGGTTGCGCGTTGAGCCCTCACGAATCCAGAGCCACATACCCAGGCGCACCTTTTCCAGAGCCTCCTGAGCCGAAACCGCTTCATGGTCAGCCTCAACCCCGGCAGCGACATAGCCGCAAAGATCCAGCCCGCAGAGCTCGGGCGAGTGTCCATCAACCGCCAGACCACGCTGTGCGAACTTGCCCGGCTTCCCGAGCTCGATCATATCAAGCAGCACCTTGTCGCCCTCAAGCACACCAGGATAGTTCATCACCTCGCCCACAGAGGCAATTCGGGGCTCACCAGCAATCTCGCTGTAATCCTCGGCCTTCAGTGACGCACCAGCATTCTCAAACGGGCTTGCGGGCACACAGGAAGGCAGCGTGAACATCAAGCGCAACGGAATCCCTTTCGCAGCCTCAAGCATCCAGCGCATGCCCACCATACCGGATACATTGGCAATCTCGTGCGGGTCGCTGATACAGGTTGTCGTGCCGTGTGGTGCAAGCGCCCGGGCAAACTCACCCGGAACCAGCAGCGCATCTTCAACATGCGTGTGAGCCTCGATCAACCCGGGAACCAGATACTGTCCCTCCAGATCAATCACGCGCTCGCCGTTGTACGCGCCCTGCGGGCCAACACCAGCAATATAGCCCTTCCAGACCGCAACGTCCGCCTCATAGATCTCGTTGGTAAAGACATTCACAATGCGACCGTTCCGAAATACCAGATCGGCCGGGTGCTTGCCACGCGCCACCTGAATCAGGGTGCGACGCTCCGCAGTGGAAAGCTGTACCCCATAGACCGAACAAGCATAGGTGAAAGTATTCCCCATAAAAATACGTATTGCCTTTCTAGCAATTGTTTCTTTCAACTAGGAGAGCTGGAAGATGCCTACCTGCATATCTTCCTTGCCAAGCGCAAGCATGTACGTGCCGGTCGGGCCTGCACTCGCGCTCACACTCACAGGAAGCTGCAACGCATGGAGCGGTGTCCCCGGTACAGGATTGCGTGTGCTCCAGAAGCGGAGCGTGCGGTCAGCACCGATAGTTGCAAGCCAGTTCGCCTGACGAGGATCCCAGAAGACGCCCACCACTTCCCGTGCATGGCCCCGTAACTGAGCAAGCAACTGGCCGTTTTGGGCACTCCACAGGCAAACGCGCTGATCTTTCTTCCCGGCCACCGTTGCCAGAAATGAGCCATCAGGACTCCACGAAATGGTACGAATCTCGTCGCTATGTTCAACAAGGCTGAAGACACGGTTTCCGCTCACCGGATCCCACACATATACCGCCTGATCGGCTCCTCCCGAGGCCACAAATCGACCGTCAGGAGACCAGGAAAGCGCGGTGACGCCGCCACGGCCATGAGCAATCCAGGCCGCCAGCACATCGCCACCCATCTGCCAGATCCGAATAGCGCGATCAGCGCCACCCGTCGCAAGATAGGTGCCATCCTGCGACCAGCACAGAGCCGGGATTGCGCCATCATGCCCGAGCCAGGCCGCCCGCGCACGAGCAGACACAACCGGGGCAAGCGCGTCCCAGAGCCGCACCGTTCCATCAGCGGATGTCGATGCCAGCACTTCCCCCTGCGGAGACCATTCCAGCGCCAGCACCTTCGCCGTGTGGCCGCTCAGCATGCCAAGCGGCGTGCCAATGCGCTGCCTGATACGCCAGAGGCGAATGTTTGGATCATCGCAGGCCGAAGCAAGGTGCGTGCCATCGCTGGCCCAGGCCATCGTGCGAATCGGTGATGTGTGTCCCGGAAGCTGGCAGAGCTCGATAATCTTCTGCGGCGGCCCCACAACCTGCTTGCGGAAGCTGGACGCGAGTTCCTGAGAAGAGGAGCGCGTCTGTACCGGAAAGGCCATCGGCCCGCTTGTACTCTTTCGTCCCTCGACAGCCTGATGAAGGGCCTGCGCGAAGACGCTGACGCGCGGGAAGCGGTCATATCCCGAGGGCATCAGGGCTCGCTGCAATATTTCATCAATCTGGGGCGGAAGGTCAGCGCGGAACTCCCTCAGTGGACGATAGAGCACGCCTGACATGCTTCTTCCGGGCATAGGAAGCGCCCCCGAAAAGGGATGCGCGCCACTGAACAACTGATACGCGAGCAACGCCAACGCGGCAATATCAGCGGTTGGGTCAATCTGCCCGAACGATAGCGCCTCTCGGGCGAGCAGCAGGTTATAGAAATCACTCAACTGCACCTTCGATGGCGTAACAACCAGACAGTTTTCAGGCTTGATTCGCCCATGCTCAATCCCCTGATCGTGGGCATATTGCAAGCCCTCGGCAAGCTGACGCATCAGGTTTGCAACCATCCCCGTAGGAAGCCGCCGGTCCTGTCGGGTATAGGGCCACAGGTTTCCTCGCTCCTCGAAGGGAACAAGCAAGTACAGGGTGTTATCATTTTCAACCAGTCCCCCGGCCACAATCGGGTGAATGTAGGGGTGTTTCAACTGAACCAGTCGTTCAACCTGAGGAATAGCGTCGGGACGGGGTGAACGCAACACCTTTATCAATACTTTATCATATAGAGGAAGGCTGCTTCCTACCTCGGGCATTACTACAGCGCCATAGAGATCAGCCACAGAGGAGCGACCAAGCAATGTGGTCACTCTCCAGCGATCAAATCGGGCTCCATGCAAAAGATAACCGCAGCCGGGAAACATGCATATTCTGCTCCCCGGCATAGCATATTCGTTGCGATGAGCACCTTGAGGATTCAGACACATCATCATGATCTAGATGCTATCCTCTCTCTTACCAGCATTGAATGCACTCCCTCATAAACACGGCTTATCTGCCGCCAATCAGTCGGCCTTCAACCCCATCGGGATGCGAGGGTTGATGATAGAGATCTACCTGCTGGCGCAACTCCTGCATCAACTGCTGCATATTCGCAAGCCTGCGCTCGAAAAGCTGAACGCCCTCCTGAAGTGCTATCGCCTGCTCTCGCGAGAAGCTTCCACTCTGCAATACCTGCTTCAAGCGCTGAATTACCTCGGCGGTCATCAGGCAATTCTTCTGCGCCAGATCAGCCAGATCGCGCAAGCGGCCAAAACGCATTGTCAGGCGATTCTGCAAACGCATGACAGCCAGCAGCGCATGACCCGTTGAACGACCACTCCGAGCGGTGGGAAGCGATACGGTCACGTTTCCTTCGCTCAGATTCTCCAGCACGCGATTGAGCAAGGTCGCTTCCTGCTCCAGCGTCTTATTGACCTGCGCATACTGAGCCCAGCGGTTCATACGCTCAATCAGCAGGTTCAGACTGTGAGCGACAGGGGCCAGCGGTCCCTCAGCCTCCGCTCGTGTACTGAGATCTCCTTTTGCCAGTTGTGCATGCACTGCCTGAATGTTTTCGATACCGGCACGCAGCTCCTCATACTGCTCCGCACGCATGCTTGTATTCAGCAGGTCTTGCTGACTCTGCTGGAAAGCCTGCTGTGATTGGTCCAGAGCCGTGCGCAAGCGCTCATTCAGCAGCATGTTATCGATGATCGTCAATATCTGACGCACAAGCGGGAAGAGCAAGAGTGCGGCACAGACAATAAACACCTGCACAAACGGCGCGTTGCCGGGGATCGCCACACCGAAGATCAGCAGCGCACAGGTCAGCACAGCCAGGAGCGTCGGGGCAATTGCCCGGCTGACGGCACTCACGGTGCTGAGTCTGCCAGACGTTGAAGCATCCTCAACGCGCTGCCCGGTCAGCGAGGCAAGGTCGCGTGTGTACTCATAGGCGGCCAGGGCCAGAAACAGCCAGCTCATTGGCCAACCAATATCCTGTATCAGGCCTGTATGGTAGGTACCCACCATCTGAAGATAGCCATACAGGAAGTCGGTAATAGCCAGCCAGGTAACACCAATCGTCAACCAGCGAATCGAGGAGCGCAGCGTATGCCCACCTGAGATGCCGAACAACAGCAGAGCCGCTGCGATACAGAGCGACAGGTCACCGATCGGGTAGGCAAGGCTGACAATCTTGGCATTGAGCGAACCACTTAACACCGCGATTCTTGGTCCGAGCACAAAATACCAGGAGATAGCAACAATAGAGGCAACAGCAATACCGGCATCAATCAGCAGACGCGTTCGCTGTGCCCCTGAACTGCTACGCGGAATCAGCAGCGCCACACCCACCCAGCTCAAAGGATACACCAGAATGTAGAAGATATCATAAGCGGCAGGATAAGGCAGAAGTTCAGAAGGAACCGAGAAATCATACCAGGTCCAGATAGCCTGTCCAATTGCATACGAGGTGATAGCAGCACCAATGAAGGTCCAGGCAATCCAACCGCGCCCGGTCATTACCCCTGGCGAGGTTTGATGAGCCTTACGCACCTTGAAGAGGGCCACATAGAGGCTGGTTACCGCACCAATCACGGCGCCAGTCAGCACAAACAGGTCACTGATACCGCGCAGGACTGTATTTTGCGTAATATCACTGCGCGTTTGCAGAAAAATCAGATAGGCCAGGAACAGGATAAAGAAAGCGCCCATAAACCAGAGATGCCGCACAATAAAGTGACGAGGCACTGCACCGGCAGCTCCTCTTCCGGGCAAGGGAGGCGCTTTGGGGGCAGAGAACTGGCCGCCACCCGGGCGCAAGGGTGCCTGGGGGGCGCGATCCTGTCCGTTTTGCGGGTTAAACATACGTACAGCTCTCCTTGAGCAGATACACAAAAAGCTGAGAACGTCAATTTACAAAACAAGCGTACACATTTCAGGAAAAGGCTATGTAAAAAATATTGATGTAATAGGAGTTTTTTTATCATTGGAAGAAATGCCATATTACACATTTTAGCATTACTCTAGCCTCCCTCATAGTTTACACCCTTAACAGAATGCCTGCAAACTATCATTTTTGTCAAGAATAGGGGGAAATTCGTATCTACCTATCCCGAAGTACCCATTGCAATAATACCAATATACTGGTACTATGTATTGTGGCGGCTTTTCATAACCCTGAAGAATGCCTGCTAATTTGTAAACTCTTTTTCTCTATGCTGTCTATCCAGTATCATTTGACTTATGAACTTTTTGTTCATTTGACGGGCTGATTCGAGTATCGGGCTTCTACTTTCCGTAGAAGTCGGGATGCGCGTTCTGTCCTCATCATTTTCATTACTGGCATTTCTAAGTATTTAGAAAGGCGTGTTGCACGTAACCATGTCTAGCATTTCATCGGAAAAGACCCCGGAAAAATCGACAGCATTCGAGGCAATCGGCATTGAGCGAGTGCCTGAAGATGATCGTCAGCATACGCAACTCCGGGATACCATGTGGATCTGGCTTTCCTCAAACGCGGTCGTCGCTACGGTTGCTATCGGAATGCTGAATATTTATTACGGGCTTGGTTTCTGGCTGTCGCTGGCCGTGATCCTGGTCTTTAACGCACTGGCAGTTATTCCGGTCTCCTTTATGACGACGCTTGGTCCCAAGACCGGCCTTGCCCAGATCCCGCTGGCTCAGTTCTCCTTCGGTCCCTACGTGATCAAACTGCCCGCCCTGCTCAACTGTCTGGCGTGTATCGGTTGGAGCGCCGTCAACGCCTCACTCGGTGCAGACCTGATCGTCTCAGTGACCGGAAACGCAATTCCCTGGTGGGTTGCCCTGCTCTGTATCATCGTTATCGTTGCTCTTATCAGTATTTTCGGCTACTTTATCGTCCACAGTTTTGAGCGCTTCGCCTGGATTCCCGTCATCGCCATTTACCTCTACATCGCCATCGCTGCGGCTCCCCACTTCAACATCAACCAGCCTATGACTGCTCAGGGTGGCATGATGATTTTCTCGGGGATCCTGACATTTGGTGGCGCAATCTTCGGAAACGCGATCGGTTGGTCCTCCTACGCGGCGGACTACACCCGCCACATGCCCGCCTCCGCCTCATCACGCAGGGTCTTCACCTACTCATTTCTGGGTATCATGATTCCCTGTGTCCTGCTTGAGGTCATCGGTCTGCTGCTCACCACGGGCGTCAAGGGGGATACGGTCGGCGATCTGGTCATCAACGCGCTCGGGCAGAACGCTCTCACCACAGTCGTGCTACTGCTGCTCGCACTCAGCGTGATCGCGAACAACGTGCTCAGTGACTACAGCTTCGGCCTATCGATGCAGGTGCTCGGCCTGAAATCGGTCAAGCGCTGGATTCTCACTGCGGTTGGTGCGCTGGCCTACACCGGACTGGCGTTCGTCCTGCACGGCAACTTCAGCCTGAATTTGCAGGGCTTCCTGCTGCTGATCGCCTACTGGCTTGGTGTCTGGACCCCGATCATCCTGATCGAGCACGCAATGCGCAAGGGAGCATATCCCATCGAGGATTGCGACAACCCGAGCAAGCTTCCGGTTGGTATCGCGGCTCTTGTCACCTTCATCATCAGCATTGGTATCGCCGTCCTGGGAATCAACCAAGCATCGGTGATCGGCTACGAGGGACCGCTATCCCATCTGCTGGCCGACGCGGACATCGGGTTCCCGCTGGCCGTGATCGTCGCTTCCATTCTGTACTATCCGCTGCGCAAGATGGAAAAAGCGAAGTTTGGTCGCTAACGCTGGTGACCCGCATCATCAAGAAGCTCGTGGGGATCGAACCTGTAACGGTTCGGTCCCTTTTTTTGGGCTTGCACCATCAAGAGACTGGATTTTTCAGTCAATTTGCAGTAGTCTATAGCACAGTACCCGGGCGATATGCCATTGCGTTGCCTTGCATCTTGTTCTTGAGCAACCTGTATCATGCCAGTATGTATCGGGAAGAGCACCCCGAAAAAGTAGAGAAGAGTATGCAGTCCAATATTATCTGTAGTCGTTGTGGCACGATCAACCGCTTTCGTAGCCAGCACTGTGTGCACTGTCAGGCTCCCCTGCACGCGGACCAGGCGGGTGAGCCACGCCAGAACAACAAGCCCTCCATCACGCCCATACATCCCAATCGCCGAAAGCTGCTCTGGGGCCTGCTTGGCGGTGGTGCCGCGCTGCTCTTTGGTGGACTGGGTGTCAGCAAGCTGGCAGAAAGCATCACACTTGCCGCCCGGATCAAGGATTTCCCGTCAGCGGATCAATGGGCGCCGTTTGGCTGGTCGGCTGATCTGACCTCGGTCGCGATCATCCATCCGGCGGAGAAAGAGTCCGCCGGGGCCCGCGTCAGCATCTGGGATTACGGACAGCAGAGAATCACACGTGTGCTGACAACGGGTCCGCTCACTCAGGAAATCGTCTGGTCGCCGGGAAACAGGTATGTGCTCTGTCAACAGGCCCAGGAGGCCGAGGAACGCTACGAGATCGCTGTCTGGGATGTGCAGGCGCAGCGCAAGGTCTACGCTCGTTCAGGAGATCGAAGCCTCTATTTTCAACAGGCTATCTGGTCACCCAACGCTCTGCGCGTCGCCTTTGTCAGTTTTGCCAGCTTTGAAATCTGGGATGTAGCCCTGATGAAGCCGCTTCTCAAGCAGCCGGTCTGCACGAAAGAGAAGCCGGCGCTCACGCTCCGTACCCTGGCATGGTCCCAGGATGGACGCTATCTGGCGCTACTGGTGCGACGTACCCAAAGCGCTCCCGAAGAGGGTCAGGACCACTGGGGCGTGCGTGTGTGGGATGTTGCCAGGCATGAGGTTGTAGGTGAAGCGTTCTTCGATGGCAAATTTACCACCGCAGCAGCCGTTGCCTGGTCGCCAACCGGGCAGCAGATCGCCGCCTACACCGACAACCAACTGCATATTCTCGACACAGCAAGCAGCCGAGCATTCTCGATCAGCAAAGAGATCGGAAGCGATTGCAGTTTTGCCTGGGCTCCCGACGGCATGCACCTTGCGATTGCATATAAAAGCAACGCGAATATCTGGAAGCTTGATGTCTGGGACACGCAACAACAGCGGCAGCTCGATAGCATCTATCGCGGTCAGATGCCCCTGGGCATTCGCAAGCTTGCCTGGACTGGAGATAGTAGCGTTATTCTGGCAGTCAACGAGAAGAACCAGCTTGAACAGTGGGCATGGATATAAAATGCGGGGAAAGGAGAAGATAATGTTTCGGGGATACCATCCTCTCAGAGAAATCTATCTATGGAGTGCGTTAATCTACGCCCTCTTTGGTGGTCTGCTGCTTGCTGGTGTGTTGCTGGACACAAATTATGCCTATGACTATATGACCTTCAGAACGCTCTTCTCCCCTGCGCTGCTCTTTCTGGCTGTTTTTGGGCTGTTCTGGCTGCTTTTGGGAGTCGCATTCCCGCTCTATCTGCTGAAACGGCACTCCACCGAGAAGCGAAATCTGCATGTATTACGACAGAAAGCGCTCAAGCGAGATCCGCAATTGCTCGCTGCGCCACTCTCAGGTGTGTCGCTGAGCTCGCTTCCGCAGCCATTCGCGCTCAAGTCGGCTCTCAAGCCACTCTCCCTCATCCAGACCATTGGGGTTTGCGCAGTGTTCGGCTTCCTCCTGGTGTTACGAGCAATCGGGCTGCTTATCGGGCTGCAACATCTGCCCGCCTGGTTACTCTCGCTGCCGATACTTTTCAGCGTTGTTCTACTCGTGCTGACACTCACTGCGGCATCCCGGGTCCAGAAATCGGTGGCGGAGCGCTACGTCTGGCCCTCGCTCAAGGTCACGCGTGACATGATCGTCGCCAGCTACGGAAGCGATACCGTATCGATGCGCTGGAAGGATGTTCGTTATTTCGCGATGGTCACTATCCTGCCATTCTCCAACCCACAGGAGTGGAAAACGCAATACGGCTTTGAGCTATCCGACGGGGAAAACGTCATCTACTGGCATGCCACGCTTGATCCCCGGGCCGCGCATCGTTTCACCTTCGCGGGAAAAGCGCTCCAGAGCCCCCACCAATATGAGGAGGTTGTTCAGACGCTTGCCGCCTTTATCATCTCCCGAGCCGGGCGGCCCCTCTATGATCTGCGCCAGAAGCCAGCACCACACATCAGGAAACAGCGCTAAACAGGCCGCTTCGTTCGAGTTGCGAAAAATACTCAATGACGAAATACCGAAAGCTTCGGGCAGCCAGCGACAGATAACGCTCCTCGCGCCATGCCAGCCCAACCCGACGCATACAGAGCGGCTCTTCAATACGCATCAACGCAACATCTGGCTCATACAGTCCCGTCCATGAGGAAGCAGGCAGGAAAGCAACGCCCAACCCGGCCTTGACCAGCCCGCGAATGGTTCCCCATTCATCGCCCTCAAACGCCACAACCGGCTCAAAGCCCGCCCGATGACAGAAGCTATCGGTCAGTTCGCGCCAGCTATCACCCGACTTGAGGCCGATAAAGGGGTCATGTGCGAAATCTTGCAGCCTGACGCTCTCCTCCGTAGCCAGCCGGTGCGTACGTGGCACAACCAGGAAAATTTCTTCGGTGAAGAGCGGAGCGCTTTCAATGCCGGGATGCATGATCGGCGGCGACGAAATACAGAGGTCAATTTCACCGTTTTCAAGCTGATACAGCGCCTGCTGAGGAGAATGCTGCTGGAAGAGCCGAAAATGGACCTGTGGGTATTGCGCCAGAAAAGCACTGAGAAGATCGGGCACAAGCTGCGTCAGGGTGAACGCGAGCGTTACCTGTCCCCGTTCCAGGCCAGCGAGGTCAGCCACCTCTGCCTTACCTGCCTCGATCTCTTTGAGCGCCCGATCAATGTGGTGCAAGAAGGCCCTGCCAAAGCGATTCAGGCGAATGCGCCGCCCCTCTCGATCAAAGAGAGGAACCCCCAGTTCCTCTTCTAGCCGTGCAATAGTCTGGCTGAGTGATGGCTGTGCAATCGAGAGTTCCCGCGCCGCCTTTGTGATATGCTCAAGACGAGCCACAGTCTGAAAATAGCGCAATTGAAGCAGATCCATACCATATCCCAGTGAATTTATACATGTCATCCTATCAATTTCATATGTAAGTATATATTGGATTTTATCAGGGAGCAAGAGTACAATAGAGGAGGGGAAGGAAAACTCGACTTTCCTATATGCGACAGACGATTGTAGAAAACTCCATCAACTCACCTTTCGTGCGCCTTCAGCGGGAAAAGCGAGGCAATTTTTCAGTTCCAACGATTCCGACTGCTGAGGTCTGCACGCCGCATTTTTATCATTTATGAATATGCATATCTCTCTATAACTATGTGTGAGCAGGCATTTCCAGAAGTGCCGCTCCTCAGCACGCTACAAAGGAGTGAGGATGGAAGGAATTAACCAACAATTACAAAATGTACTGCCAGCAACAACCTGCTTCTCCAGTTTGTTGCTCAGGTGGCGTGAAAGGAGTGTGGAATGACGTTAAGCAGGCAGGCAAAGGCCGCCCCCGGCCCGGGGTATAAGTGGATAGCGCTGTCAAATACAACCCTGGGAACCCTGATGGCAACTATTAACTCCAGTATTGTTCTCATCGCATTACCCGCAATCTTTAACGGAATTGGTATCAATCCACTCGCACCCGAAGAAACACCCTACTTCATCTGGCTTCTCCTCGGTTATATGATTATTACGGCCACGCTTGTGGTCTCGCTTGGTCGTATCTCAGATATGTTCGGGCGCGTCAAACTGTATAACCTTGGTTTTGCTGTTTTCACTGTTGGAAGTATTCTTCTCTTTATCACTCCCGGCTCAGGCAATATGGCCGCGGTTGAGATGATTATTTTCCGACTCGTCCAGGCTGTTGGAGCGAGTTTTCTTTTTGCCAACAGTACCGCTATTCTGACCGATGCCTTCCCCATCCAGCAGCGTGGTATGGCGCTTGGTATCAACCAGATATCGGCGGTGCTTGGCTCGATCATCGGCCTGATTCTTGGCGGGTTACTCGCCGCAATTAACTGGCGGATGGTCTTTCTGGTCAGCGTACCATTCGGCGTCTTCGGCACCATCTGGGCCTATCTCCAATTGCGCGAGACCAGCCAGAGCGGAGGCAAGCAACATATCGACTGGGCTGGAAATATCACCTTCTTTCTGGGCCTGACCATCCTGCTGATCGGCGCGACCTACGGCATTGAGCCCTATGGAAACGACCCGATGGGATGGACAAATCCCTTTGTGATCGTCACAATGGCGCTCGGGGTGCTGCTGCTCGTCGCCTTTATCGTGATCGAGCTGCGTGTTCCGGACCCGATGTTCCGCCTATCTCTCTTCAAGAATCGTCTGTTCTCCTATGGGAATCTCAGCCAGTTCCTGTCAAGTCTGGCGCGTGGTGGTCTTCAGTTCATCCTGATCATCTGGCTACAGGGAATCTGGCTTCCGCTGCACGGCTACAGCTACGAAGATACGCCATTATGGGCGGGGATCTATATGCTGCCGCTGATGCTTGGCTTCATCATCATGGGTCCAATCAGCGGTATGCTCTCGGATCGCTTCGGGGCGCGAATCTTCGCAACGGTTGGAATGCTGCTTCAGGTAGTTGGTTTCATTCTGCTGACGCTGCTTCCACCCAACTTTGACTACATCTGGTTCGCGCTGATCCTGGTATTGATGGGGATTGGACAGGGCCTGTTTGCCTCACCAAACGCGGCCATGATAATGAACAGCGTTCCAGCAAACCAGCGTGGAGCGGCTTCCGGCATGCGCTCGACCTTTATGAACGCCGCGAACGTGATCAGTATGACCATGTTCTTCAGCATCGTGACAGCCGGTCTGTCGGCGTCTCTGCCTGACGCTCTCTCTAAGGGCCTGATGCAAAACGGCATTGCCGCAGCGACTGCACACCAGATCGCGCACCTGCCGCCGATTGCCGCCCTGTTCGCGGCTTTCCTCGGCTACAACCCGATGCAAACGCTGCTGACGCCTTCGATCCTGCATCAGTTGCCAGCAGCCAATCAGGCCGAGCTACTCGGAAAGAGCTTCTTCCCGAACACCATTGCGGGCCCCTTTATGTTCGGGCTGAACATCGCATTCTATGTCTCCGCTGTCGCCTGTCTGATTGCAGCACTTGCCTGTCTGGTCAAAGGGAAACCGGGAGATCTGGGAGCGGACTTCGAGAACGAGCGCGAGAGCATCGCCCTCAAAGAGGCACGACATATCGCCGAGTCGCTTGAAGACACGCTACAGCCACATCAGGCGGGCCATTCTTCAGAGAAACCATCTGGAAAGGCAGCCAGATAACTCCCTTCACTGCCACGGTGTACTGTATCGAGAGCAGGTCTTCAGGCCTGCTCTCTTTTCTGCTCAGGCACAATCACAGGCAGCGCACGCGGAAGAACGCGCACCCCGAGCGGTGTCTTTGCACACACCTCGCCGTCGAGCGCAACATCATAGCTTCCATCGCGCGTACGTACCTGCACTCCACGCGCTTTCAGATGATGCATTCCAGGAATATCGGTCAATTCAGCGCGCAGCAACTCCGGATACCGGGCATGCCATTCATCGTCATGGTCAACAAAGGTATGTTCTGTTCGGCTAAAGAAGCGCGTAATGCGCACAAGCAACTGATCGAGCCGGGCATCCTCCATCACAACGACATCAAGCATACCATCGCGCAAGCTATTCTCACCCGGCAATGTCGCTTCCAATGCTCCCCAGAACACATTTGCATTCGCGATAGTGACCTGTGCCGCTTTACAGCGCAACGTAACTGATTGCTCCATCTGTTTCGGTTGTGCATCGGGCCGCTCACGGATCAGCAGACCATCAAAACGCAGTTCAATCTCGGTTGGTTGATAGTTCTTGACGGCCTCCATAATAGCAACGGGATACGTCAGCTTGCCAAACTGCTCGCGTAGTTCCTTATCAGTCGCCAGAGTCGAAAAATGGGCATGAAAACCCATTGTCAGCGCATGGGCAAAGAGCTTTCCTTGCTTTAACAACTCGTCAGACGCAAGCGAAGAAGTTGCCTCTACCGGAAGCATCACCCCGAGATCAAGCTGTCGCACTGGTCCATGCGCGATCACCTCTGCCGCCTCCTTGAGATCAAGCGGCATGTCAATCGAACGTGCGACATCGTTCGCAGTACCAAGCGGCATAATACCGAGTGCCAGTTCACGGCCCGCAATCATCCCTGTCACGCCGCTCACCAGTCCATCGCCACCAGCAGCAATTGTGATCGTTGCACCGGCCTCTATCCAGTGTTGAGCAAGCCGATCTTTGTCATCGAGCTCATCAATTGCAGCCTTTTCCACAATCTCAATGCCAGCTTCTTGCAGCATGTTAAGTGCGTTGTCCAGTTCATCCGAGCGCCCCGACCCCGGACTATGAATAAAGATAGCTTTCCGTGTT
>Ga0164243_10007035_pt1 | contig 16890 bp, 16 predicted proteins | sample OricompcompostOP_FD_108781 | JGI IMG/M metagenome (GOLD analysis project Ga0164243, IMG submission 108781) | Organic Plus compost microbial communities from Emeryville, California, USA - Original compost - Organic plus compost (OP) | ecosystem: Engineered > Solid waste > Mixed feedstock >... | reverse complement strand
GGGTGGGTCGGCAGTGGTGTCGGCACGTCGCGCGTTACACCGCCTTCCGGGCGTGTTAGCGTGGTTAGATTGACAGCGAACCACACCGCTGTGATTCTTCGTCGGCGCGCTTTCTTCCGCGCCGGAGTCGTTTCCGTCGGGGGCGGTCGGCAGGAGAAGGTGCAGATCGGCGAGGCGTGTGGGTCTACGAGTTTTATCGGCGAGGGAGTGAGATGGACGGCGCAGCTGCGCGTAGCCAGAGTCAGGACGATCAACCCACACCCGAAGTGCAGCTGGACCCCCACGAGGTCGGGGACGACGGCCTGACGCGCCGGGAGCGGGACATCCTGGCCTTCGAGCGTCAGTGGTGGAAGTACGCCGGCGCCAAGGAAGAAGCCATCAAGGAGCTGTTCGGGCTGTCGGCCACCCGGTACTACCAGGTGCTCAACGCCCTCGTCGACCGGCCGGAGGCCCTCGCCGCCGATCCGATGCTCGTCAAGCGGCTCCGTCGTCTGCGCGCCTCGCGCCAGAAGGCCCGCGCCGCCCGTCGTCTCGGCTTCGAGATCACCTAGACGCGACCCGGATCGGTCGGTGCAGGTGAGTTAAGGTCGTCGGTGATGAACGCAGACCGTGAGCCCAATCGCCTGCCGTTGCGCGCCGGTGCGATGCTGCTCTTCGCCGTGGCCGTCGTCTTCATCGGACTCGGCTGGCATTCCGCGGCCACCTCGGGCGACGGCTCGAAGGCCGCCGAGACCACCGCGACGGCCCCCACCACCACCGAGTCGTCGACCCCGACGTCGACCAGCGTCGCGGCCGGGACCAAGCGGGTGTGCGTGATCAACGCGGGCCAGGTGACCGGCCTGGCCGGCGACGTCACGGACCTGCTGCGGGACAAGGGCTACACGATGGCCCGGCCCGCCAACTACACCGGCGGCGGCTTCAGCGAGAACACCATCTTCTACGAGACCGACGCCGACAAGGCCCAGGCCGAGAAGATCGCGCAGGATCTGGGCGGTTCGGTCTCGATCGAGGAACGGCCGTCGTCCTTCGGTCAGTGCAGGAACGGCGTGCCCGTGATCATGGTGACCGCGGTCAGCGGATCCTGAACAACGTGACAGGTCTAATGTTCTAGGCGATCCCACAATCGAACCCGCGCGGTGCGCCCCGTCCGCGCAGACGCCGGCCCAGCCCGGTGACAAGCAACAGTGAACAAGGAGTGACATGTCCGGACGTTCGAAACTCGCTGCGTCGCGCGGTCTCGCCGCGCTGGCTTCCGCGGGACTCATCGGGCTGGCCCTGGCCGGTTGCAGCCCCGACCAGAACCCGACGGATGTGCCGGGCACGACCCCGCCGGTGGTCTCCGACAAGCCGCTGCCCCCGGGCGCAGTCGACGACGTCGACAGCGAGCCCACCGGTCAGATCGCCACCGCCGAGATCAAGGACACCTCGGGCAACGTCGTCGGCGAGGCCACCTTCACCGCACCGACCGAGAGCGACGAGCCCGTCACCGTCAGCGTCCGCATCACCGAGGGTGACCTGCCGGCCGGCTTCCACGGCATGCACATCCACGAGAACGGCACCTGCGACGCGGGCTCCGGCGGATCCCAGGCCTTCACCTCGGCCGGCGGGCACCTGCAGGTCGGCGGCAACACCGGCCATCCCTCCAGCGGCGACCTGGTCTCGATCAACATCCTCGAGGACCACACCGGCCGCACCGTCACCACCACCGACTCGGTGACCCTGGAGCAGATCTTCGGCAAGTCGATCATCATCCACGAGAAGCCGGACAACTTCGGCAACATCCCGGCCGACAAGTACCCGGGCGGCCCGAAGGAAGACACCCTCAAGACCGGTGACGCCGGTGCGCGCATCGCCTGCGGTGTGATCGAAGAGCAGGACTAGGAGACGCGGTCGGACACCGATCGCAGCCGCTCATGACTCCGATCGAGTTCGACGGATCGCCGGCCCCGACGCTGGGGGTCGAATGGGAATTCGCGCTGACCGACAAGGTCACCGGCGATCTGTCGAACTCCGCGGCGGCACTCTTCGCCGCCGTCGCCGAGAGGCATCCCGAACGCGCCGGGAAGATCCACAAGGAACTGCTGCGCAACACGGTCGAGCTCGTGACCGGCGTCTGCCGGACCACGGGTGAGGCCGTCGCGGACCTGACCGACACCCTCGGGGTCGTCCGCGTGCTCACCGAGGAACTCGGCGTCGACCTCTACGGCGCCGGGACCCATCCGTTCGCCGAGTACTCGACCCAGCTCCTCACCGAGGGGCACCGGTACGCCGAACTCATCGAGCGCACCCAGTGGTGGGGACGCCAGATGCTCATCTGGGGCGTCCACGTCCACGTCGGCATCAGCCACCGCGACAAGGTGCTGCCGATCCTCGACTCGCTGCTGAACTACTACCCGCACCTGCTGGCGTTGTCGGCGTCGTCGCCCATGTGGGCGGGCCAGGACACCGGCTACGCCAGCAACCGGGCGATGATGTTCCAGCAGCTCCCCACGGCGGGCCTGCCCTTCCAGTTCCGGACCTGGGAGGAGTTCGAGGGGTTCGTCGCCGACCAGAAGACCACCGGGATCATCGACCACCTCAACGAGATCCGTTGGGACATCCGGCCGTCGCCCCACCTGGGCACCATCGAGGTCCGGGTCTGCGATGGCATGACCAACGTCGCCGAGCTGCAGTCGATCGTCGCCCTCATCCACTGCCTCGTCGTCGACCTCGACCGCCGGTTCACCGCGGGCGAGACCCTCCCGACCATGGCGCCCTGGCTGGTCCAGGAGAACAAGTGGCGGGCGGCACGGTACGGGCTCGACGCCATCGTCATCCTCGACGGCAACTGCCGCGAGGAACTCGTCACCGACGATCTGCACCGCCTGCTCGAGCAGCTGCAGCCGGTCGCGCGTGACCTCGACTGCGTCGACGAACTGGCCGGCATCGAGAACATCATCACCGGCGGTGCGAGCTACCAGCGCCAGCGCAAGGTCTACCGCGAGACGCACTCGATGCGCGACGTCGTCGCGTCGGTCGTCGCGGAACTCGACGTGCCGGCGAACTCCTGACCCGCACACCGCCGTGACATCCGCCCGGGGGTGTCTCCGCCCGGGCTCCGGGGCCTCTCGGGCTCAGTCCCGGTCGGGAGCGTCCATGTCGCGCCTGTCCATGAGGCCGTCGCGGGCGCGCTGCTCCTGATATGCGAGCCGGCCGATCCGGTGCGCCACCACGGGCGCGGTGATCAGCGCGAACAGTCCGGCGAGGATGAGCATCCCGCTGTCGAGGTTGCGACCGAGGCGCACCACGGCGCCGAGGAGGATCATCAGCAGTCCGAACGTCTGCGGCTTGGTCGCCGCGTGCATCCGGCTGAGGGTGTCGGGGAAGCGGAGCAGGCCGATGGACGCGGTGAGCGCCAGCGTGCACCCCACGAGGATCAGCGTCGCGCTGATGATGTCGCCGATCATCGGATACCCGTCACTTCTGATCGTCCCGGACGCGGAAGCGGGCGATGGACACCGACCCGACGAAGCTGAGCAGGGCGAGCGCCACGATCGACGGGACCACCGTGGAGTCGAGGCTGAAGGCCGTCCACACCCCGAGCCCGCACATGCACAGCGCGATCAGGACGTCGAGCGCGACCAGACGGTCCAGCGTCGACGGCCCGCGGAGTGCCGTGGCCATCGTCAGGACCGCGGCGATCATCAGCATCGCCGCCGCGATCGAGAACACGATGCTCATGATTCCTTCCGTTCCGCCGTCTCCGACTGTCCCGAATCGTCCGCCCGCGCAGCCCCGGTCGACTCCGGCGTGGGTTCGGCACCGGGCACCGGCTGGATGGGGCGGACGTGGTGGAAATCCTCGTCGATGCCGTGGTACGGGCTCGGATGCCATTCGCTGTCGCGCTCGAACGCCTTGATGAACATGCGCTCGACGTAGGCGATCTGATCGTAGAAGGCCCGCACCTTCTTCTCCGTCCGCACGTCGAAGACGTGGATGTAGAGCATCCGCCGACGGTGGTCGATCTCGAGGACCATCGTGCCCGGCACCAGGTTGAGGTAGTCGACGGCCAGGGTGAGCACCATGTCGGACTTGATCGCGACGCGCACCCGGATCACCGCGCCCAGCGGCGGGCGGCCGGGCCGGATCGCGGCCCAGGCGATCTGCACGCTCGAGATGAAGAAGTCGGTGATCAGCCGAATGACCAACTGCGCGACCGACAACGGGTGGATACGTCCCTCGACCGGCACGCGCGGAAGCGGCAGCAGGGTGAGGATCGCGATCGCCAGGACCACACCGCCGATGACGTTGGCCCACGACAACGAACCCCACAGCAGGACCCAGACGAAGGCCAGCCACGCGATCGTCCACAGGCGGACCGCGATCTCACGGCCGTCGCCGCCCAGCCACTTCGGGAGCCGGACGTGATTGCGCAACCACACCAGGGCGCTGGTCAGATGCCACACGACGAAGAGGAAGGACACCCGCCAGGTGTTGATGATCAGCGACAGCACCGGCCCTTTGGTGGACACGACGGGTGCGCGACGCCGGGGTTGATCCGGCCGGTCGGTGCCCGGCGGCGTCGGTCCGAGCGTCATCGCGACTCACCTCCACCCAGGACGGCGTCGACGTAGACGCCGCGGTGCACGACGTCGGTCGCGGCGCTGTCGGTGAAGTCGAAGATCGGTCCCGCCCACAGCGTCAGCACCAGACCCGCGATCACCATCGCGAAGGTGGGCAGCACCATCGCGATCGGCATGCGGCCGACGTCCTCACGATCGGAGTAGGCGCCGTCGTCGCGCTCGTCGATGAGCGCCGACGGACCCTGGTCGGCCATCTCGCCCTCCGGCGCGTCGGCGCGCGGACGCCAGAAGCCCTTGGTCCAGATGCGGGCCACCACGTACAGGGTCAGCAGGCTGGTGACGACCGAGCCGGCGACCAGGATCCATGCGAGCACCGAGCCGTTCTGGGCACCGGCCTCGAGCAGGGCGACCTTGCCGATGAAGCCGGAGAACGGCGGGATGCCGCCCAGGTTGAGGGCGGGGATGAGGAACAGCACGGCCAGCACCGGGCTCGCGATCAGACCGCCGAGGCGTCGCAGCGACGCCGACCCGGCCTGGCGTTCGATGAGGCCGACCACCAGGAACAACGTGGTCTGCACGAGGATGTGGTGGGCCACGTAGTAGATCGCCGCGGACATGCCCAACTCGGAGGAGAGGGCGATGCCGAAGATCATGTAGCCGATGTGGCTGACCAGCGTGAACGAAAGCAGGCGCTTGATGTCGGACTGGGCGATCGCGCCGAAGATGCCCACCAGCATCGTCAACAGGCCGGCGATCATCAGCACCGCGTCCATCGAGCCGCCGGGGAACAGCAGGGTGTGCGCCCGGACGATCGCGTACACGCCGACCTTGGTCAGCAGGCCGGCGAACACCGCGGTGACCGGCGCGGGCGCGGTCGGGTACGAGTCGGGCAGCCACGTCGAGAGCGGGAACACCGCCGCCTTGATGCCGAACGCGACCAGGAGCACGGCATAGAGCGCGTTGCGGGTACCGTCGGACACGTCGTCGAGGCGCACCGCCATCTCGGCGAGGTTGAGGGTGCCGGTGGTGGCGTAGGCGAAGGCGATGCCGGCCAGGAAGATCAGCGACGACACCATCGACACCATCACGTACGACGCACCGGCGCGCACGCGCTCGGCGCTGGCGCCCAGCGTCAGCAGCACGAAGCTCGCGGTCAGCAGGACCTCGAACGAGACGTACAGGTTGAACAGGTCGCCGGCGAGGAAGGCGTTGCACACGCCGGCGGTCAGGATCAGATACGTCGGCAGGAAGATCGACGTCGGCTGCTGCGCCGTGCCGTCGCGGATACCCTGGCCGATCGCGTACACGACGACGCAGAGCAGGACGATCGTGGACACCACCAGCATCAGCGCGGCGAGCTGGTCGACGACGAGCGTGATGCCCAGCGGCCCGTTCGGGTATCCCTTGTCGCCCCAGCCACCGATCGCCACGGCGAAGGTGCCGTGCTGGTCGGTGAGGTACAGCAGCATGCAGGACGCGATGAGCGCCACCGAGATGGCGCCGATCGTGACCACCCGCTGGACCTGCGGGCTGCGGCCCATCAGCAGCGAGAACGCGGCGCCGAGCATCGGCACCAGGGTCGGCAGCGCGATGAGGACCGGGATCCAGGAGGGCTGCGGGATCATCGGCCGCCTCCCTGGGTGTCGTGGTCGTCGTCAGTGCGGTCGTCACCGGCTTCTTCGGGACCGGTTTCGTCGGAGCCGTCGGTGGCCTGGTCGTCGGCCGCCGCGTCGTCCGGGATCGGCTCGCCGTCGGCGCCGATGACCTTCGCCTCGTCGGATTCGTCCTCGGGGATCTTCTCGCCGACGAGATCGGGATCGTCCACCAGCCCGGTACCCGTGGTCGGGTCGTCGGGATCGTCGTCCTCGTCGGAGCCGATCTCGTCGATGACGTCGCTGATCGAGTCGGGCATGATGTCCGTCTCGTGCAGCCGGCGGTGGCGTTCGGCCGCCTCCTCGGGGGTGAGGGGATTGCCCTCGTCGTCGAAGAAGTCGCCGATCGGCGTGTCCGACAGGGTCACCGGGTCGTCGCTGCGGTCGCGGTCGGGCGCGGTGTCCAGCGAACCGGTCTTGATCTTGACGTCCTCGACGTCGTCCTCGACGTCGTCGTCGTCGCGGTTGATCACGAACAGGCGGTAGACGAGGGACAGGACGAAGGCCGCGACACCCATCGTGATGACGATCGCGGTGAGGACCATCGCCTGTGCGAGCGGGTCGGCGTCGCCGGGCCGGCTCTCCGAGGTCTGGCCGAGGATCGGCGGATTGCCCATTCCGCCGGAGAGCACCACGATCATCAGGTTCAGCGCGTTGCCGCACAGCAGCAGGCCGAACAGCATCCGGACCAGGCTGCGTTCCATCAGCAGGTAGACGCCGCAGGCGGCCATGCCTCCGACGACGAGCAGGAGCGGGAGATCGGTGCTCATCGGGCCACCCGGTCCTTCCCGCCGACGGCGGACGCCCCGCCGGAACCGATCTGGGCGGCGACCGAACGCAGGGCGCCGGCCGCCGGGGTCGTCTCGGTGTCGAGGCGGGCGCCGAGGCTGCGCAGTACGTCGAGGACCAGGCCGATGACGATCAGGTAGATGCCCAGGTCGAAGAAGAGCGCGGTGACGAACTTGATGTCCCCGAGAACCGGGACGGTGATCTCGAAGACCGCCGACGACAGCGCGGGCGCACCCAGGAACAGGGAGGTGACCGCCGTCGTCGCCGAGATCGCCAGGCCCGCACCCAGGATGCGGCCGGGCTCGATCGGCAGGGCCTCGCCCAGCTCGTAACGGCCACCGGCGAGGTAGCGCAGGACGAGCGCCAAGCCCATGACGAGACCGCCGGCGAAGCCGCCGCCCGGCGCATTGTGGCCGGCGTAGAAGAAGTAGACCGACAGCACGACCATGGTCGGGAACAGCAGGCGGGTCGTCGCCTCGAGGACCATCGACCGGTGGCGCGGATCGCGTAGGCCGGAACCGAGCAGCCAGGTGGTGCGGTCCGGTGGGATCGGATCGTCGTCATCGTCGTCTCCGTCGCCGGCCTGCAGGCGGATCGCGTCGGCGACGCGGGGAGCCGCGCCGAAGCGCCGGTTGCGGAACACCATCGAGGCGACGCCCGTCGCGGCGGCGATCAGCACGGACACCTCGCCGATCGTGTCCCAGGCGCGGATGTCGACCAGCAGGACGTTCACCGCGTTCTTGCCGTGGCCGTACTCGTAGGCGGCCGCCGGCAGGTCGACCTGGAGCGGCTCGGTCGAGCGGGCGGATGCGGCGAACAGGCCGATGAGCACCAGGGCGGCGCCGAAGGCGATGCCGATGAGCGCGCGCAACGGCTTGAAGCCGGTCGCGTGGCGCTTCTCCGGTTCGGCGGGCAGCTTGCGCAGCACCAGCACGAAGATCACGAGGGTGAGCGTCTCCACCAGGAACTGGGTGAGCGCGAGGTCGGGTGCCCCGTAGAGGGCGAACATCATCGCGCACCCGTAGCCGGTGACGCCGACGACCAGGGTCGCGGCCAGGCGGTTGCGCAGGATGACCGCGGCCAGCGACGCGGCGATCATGATGCCGCCGATGACGATCTGCGGCGCCGTCGCGGAGTTGTCGATCTGCAGGCGGTCGCGTGCCCCGACGAACAGCACGATCGTCGGGAACAGGATCGCCGTGCAGAGGATGACGCCCTGGGTGACCGGCAGCGATCCGCGCTGGGTGTTGCGGGTCAGCAGCAGCGACATCGTGTCGGCCGAGCGCAGTGCCGCGTCGTAGATCCGGTCCGCGTTGAGCAGCGGGCGGTAGCGGAAGATCAGGTCGCGCAGCCGGCGGATGACGATGAACAGGATCGCGCCGCCGACGACCACGATGATCGAGAACACCACCGGCAGCCCGAAGCCGTGCCACAGCGCGAGGTGCTCGATCTCGTGCCCGTAGGCGTCGAGGGTCTCGGCGTAGGGCTCGAAGAGGTCGCCGATGGGGCCGGGGACCAGGCCCGACGCCACGCCGGCGATCGCGAGCACGACCGGCGAGAGGTAGAACGCCCAGGTCGGCGGGTGCATCTTCGCGACGGCCGGGGACGGGGTGTGCCGGACCTTGCGGCCGAAGGCGCCCCAGAGGAAGCGGAGCGTGTAGGCGCAGGTGATGACCGAGCCGAGCAGCAGGACGATGTCGACGGTGTGGGCCTCGAGCGGCGTGAGGGCGCCGGTGTCCCAGACCGAGGCGAACGCGGTCTCCTTGCCGATGAACCCGAACGTGAACGGGAGCCCGGCCATGCTGGCGCCGGCCACCGCGGCGGTGAGCGCCAGCACCGGTAGCCGGTGCCCGAGTCGGGCGAGCTTGCGGATGTCGCGGGTTCCGGTCGCGTGGTCGATGATTCCGACGACCATGAACAGCGACGCCTTGAACATGGCGTGCGCGACCAGCATCGCGAGACCGGCCATCGCCACGTTGGCATCGCCCATGCCGACGAGCACCGCCATGAAGCCGAGCTGCGAGACCGTGCCGAAGGCCAGGATGAGCTTGAGGTCGAGTTCGCGCAGCGACCGCCAGCCGCCGAGCACCATCGTGAAGGCGCCCAGGCCGATCACCGTGATCTTCCAGCTGGCGGTCATCGAGAACGCCGGGGACAGGCGCGCGATCAGGTAGATGCCGGCCTTCACCATCGCCGCGGCGTGCAGATAGGCGCTGACCGGGGTGGGCGCCGCCATGGCGCCCGGCAGCCAGAAGTGGAACGGGACGATGGCCGACTTGCTCAGTGCGCCGATCAGGAGGAGCACGATCGCGATCTCGACGTACACGCCCGACGGCGGGGACGCGATGATCTCCGAGAGCAGGTAGGTGCCGGCGCGTTCGCCGAGCATGATGATGCCGACGAGCATCGCCAGGCCGCCGAACGTGGTCACCAGCAGCGCCTGCGTCGCCGATCGCCGGGCCGTCGCACGCACCCCGTAGAACCCGACGAGCATGAACGACAGGACGGTCGTCAGCTCCCAGAACACGTAGAGCACCAGCATGTTGTCGCTGGTGACCAGGCCGAGCATGGCGGCGGCGAAGGCGATCATCTCGCCGCCGAACATCGCCACGCGCGGCCGGTTGTCGTCGAAGTAGTGAGCGCAGTAGCAGAGGACGAGAGCGCCGACGCCCAGGATCAGCACCGAGAGGATCGCCGCCAGGGTGTCGAACCTGATGACGATGTCCATCTGGAGGGACGGCACCCAGCTCACCGTCTCCACGACGGCGGCGTCGGGCTCGTGCTCCGGCCAGTTGAGGACCACCCAGACGAGGGCGCCGAGGGGCGCGAGGGCCAGAAGGTAGAAACCCCGGGTGCCGATCCAGTGGATGACTGCGGGCGCGACAAGCGCACACACTGCCAACGCAGCCAACACAGAAGTCAAAAGGGCACTCCGTCTTTCTCCCGGCGGGGTGTCACGGGCGATCACCCGCGTCGCCTACTTTACCGTTGCCGGTATGTTCCGGTTCGACTGGCTCAGGCGGCTCCTCGTGCTCTTCGCGGCGATCGCGCTCGCCGGATGGGTGCTGGCGGGTTGCGGCGACGAGGAACAGGCAGGTCCGGACGGGGTTCCCCTGCCGTCCGATTTCCCGGTCTCGCAGGTGCCGCTGATCGACGGCCACGTCCTCTCGGCGAGCGGCAACCGATCCGACGGCTGGGAGGTGACCGTGCAGGGACCCGCGAACGCCGGTAACCAGCTCGACGCCGCGACGAAGAAGCTGACCGAGGCGGGGTTCACCGAGTCGCACCGCTCGAGCGAGGGCGGCCAGTCGGTGGCCGTGCTGTCGGGGACCAAGGAGGGCACCACCTACTGGGTGCAGGTCGGCGCCTCGCCCCAGGCGGCCGGCGGCGGGTCGTCGGTGTTCTATCTGGTCAACGTCGAATAGCCCGGCGGCACCGGTCTTCCCGGGCGTGATCGCCCGAGGTCAGTCGACGCGTCGCTCGGCGTAGGCCCGCAGGTTCTCGACCTGGGCGGGATCGAGCGACGGCCGGACCCGGGAGCGGGCCTCGGCGACGTCGCCGGCGGTCACGACGGCCGCGTCGATGTCACGACGCATCGCCGACAGCGCGGCCTCGCGCAGCAGCGCCGAACAGTCCGCCGCCGAGTACCCCTCGAGCTCGGCGGCGAGCTCGTCGAGGTCGACCCCGTCGAGCGGGACGTCGCGACCGCTGGTGCGCAGGATGTCGGCCCGCGCGGCCGCATCCGGCGGCGGCACGAACACGAGTCGCTCGAGCCGGCCGGGACGCAGGAGTGCCGGGTCGATGAGGTCGGGCCGGTTGGTGGCGCCGAGCACGACCACGTCCTGCAGGGGCTCGACGCCGTCGAGTTCGGTGAGCAGCGACGCAACCACGCGGTCGGTGACGCCGGAGTCGGTCGACTGCCCGCGTCGGGGCGCGAGGGCGTCGACCTCGTCGAGGAAGATCAGCGACGGCGCCGACTCCCGGGCGCGGGCGAACAGGTCGCGGACCGCCTTCTCCGACGCGCCGACCCACTTGTCCATGAGTTCGGCGCCCTTCACGGTGTGCACCGACAGCCGGCCGGAGGCCGCGAGCGCACGCACGACGAAGGTCTTGCCGCAGCCCGGCGGACCGAACAACAGGACGCCGCGGGGCGGGTCGACGCCGAGTCGGGCGAAGGTGTCGGGATGCTGCAGCGGCCACAGGACCGCCTCGGTGAGGGCCTGCTTGGTCTCGACCATGTCGCCGACGTCGGCGAGCGTGATCGAACCCAGTGCCACCTCGGGCGAGTCCGATCGGGAGACGGGCCGGATGACCTCGAGGGCGCCCACCAGGTCCTCGGTGCGCAGCTTCGGGTCCTCTTTGTTCGCGCTGGCCCGGGTGGCGGCCCGCAGCGCGGCTTCCCGGGCGAGCGCGGCGAGGTCGCCGGCGACGAAGCCGGGGGTGCGGGCGGCCACGGAATCGAGGTCGAGGTCGCCCTCGGTGGGGACCGTGGACAGGATGGCCGAGAGCAGCCGGGCCCGGGTCGCGGCGTCGGGCAGGCCGAGGACCAGCTCGCGGTCGCACAGCGACGGGTCGCGCAGGCGCGAGTCGAGCAGGGCGGGTTCGGCGGTGGTGGCGATCAGGGCGATGCGGCCGTCGGAGATGCCCGTGCGCAGCTCGTCGAGGATGAGCGTCGCCACCGGCTCCGGTTCGGCCGGCAGGAGGGCGTCGATGTCGGTGACGAGCAGCACGCCGCCGGTGGCCCGCGCCCGGGCGACGGCGTCGGAGATGGTGCGCAGCCGGGTGGACGCCTCGGTCGCGCCGGTCGTGGGTCCGTCGACGGTGACGAGAGTGCGCTTGGCGCAGACGGATCGGACCAGCGTGGCCTTGCCCCCGCCCGCGGGGCCGGTCACGAGCACGCCGAGTCGCGGCGCGGCGCCGAGTGCGCGGAGGACGTCGGGCTCGTCGAGGGTGATCGACAGCCATTCGGTCAGTTTGGTGATCTGCGAGTCGACGCCCACCAGCTCGGACACGGGCCGGACCGGAACGTCGTCGGGCGGGATGACGGCGCTCGCCGCCCCGGCAGTGGCGGACCGGTCGGACGGGGTGGTGAGCGTCGGCGACGCGGGCACGAAGCCGGCCGCACCCGGCATGGTGGGCGAGTGCGCGCTGACGCGATCGCCGATCGGGGGCACGACCCCGGCGGTCGTCGACCACAGGACCGCGGTGTTGGTCTGCACGCTCACCGGCGACACCGGGTCCGTGGCGGTGACCGTGAGCAGCTCGGTGGTCCAGGTGATGCCCACCGAGCGCGCCAGTGCGCGCGTCGCGTCCGTCGCCGCGAGTTCGGGGCCGAGGTCGCGGGGGAGTAGCGACACGGCGTCGCCGACCGAGACCACCTTGCCGAGCAGCGCGCGCCGCAGGGTGGACTCGGTGATGGACTGCGACGCCAGCACCGAACCGCTGACCACGACGCGGGTCGCGCCGTGCACCGTCACCGGGGCGAGCACGACGGAGGCGTTCTCCTTGACACCGGCGTTGGAGAACAGGATCTCGTCGAGCAGTGCGACGCCGGTGGGCGCGGACGGGTCGGTCGCCGCGACCACCGCGGCCGTGACCCGCGCGCCGGTGATCGAGACCGCGTCCCATTCGCGCAACGACAAGGCGGTGAGCACCTCCGGGTGCACGCGGATGATCCCGCGCCGTGCCTCGGCCGCGGAGGTGTTGAGCCGAGCGGTCAGGGTCAACGACACCGGGCTGCTCATCGGGCCTCGCTTTCGGTCGTGGGGTCTCCGGCCGTGTCGCCGGCGGCTGCCGTCGGGGCCGTGGGCCGGTCCCCGGCGTCAGGGCCCTCCGCCGGTGCGGGATTGCCGGTGGGCCGGTTCAGGCCGAGCCGGCGCTGGGACTTGAGGACGGGGCGTCGGCGGCGGCCGCCGGGGGTCGTCCGCGCCATCGCCCGACGCTGGGCGCGACGTTCGGCGGGCTTGTCCTCCCAGTACTCCGGCCGGGAGGCCACCCAGCGCTTGGACCGCCACGCGAACGGGATGTGGGCCGCGTACCCCAGGATCGCGATGATCATCAGGATGTACGGGTACGTCAGGAGCAGCGCGGCGCCGATCGCGACGAGGATGAGGAGTCCGGCGATGGCGCGCGGCGGGATGGACGCGGTCTTCAGCGACGCGGTCGGGATGCGGCTGACCGCGAGGAACGCGACGAGCACGAGCCAACCGCCGACGGCCGGCATCGAGGTCCACCAGCCGTCGCCGAACTGCTGGGCCAGCCCGATGGGCAACAGCGCGGCGATCGCCGCCGCGGGTGCGGGCACACCCACGAAGAAGTCCCGGGTGTAGCCGGGCGCCTCCTCGTCGTCGAGGAGGGTGTTGAACCGGGCGAGGCGCAGCACGATCGCGCAGCAGTAGACCAGCGACAGCGCCCACCCGAGGTTGTGGCCCGAGAGCAGATGGAAGTAGACGATCATCGCCGGGACGACGCCGAAGTTGATGGCGTCGGCGAGGGAGTCGATCTCGGCGCCGATCTTGCTGGTCGCGCCCATGAGCCGCGCGACCCGGCCGTCGATGCCGTCGAGGAGTGCGGCCGCGACGAGCAGTGCCATCGCGGCGTCGATGTCGCCGGTGGTGGCCGCGCGCATCGCGGTCAGGCCGGCACAGATCGCGAGGATCGTCAGCGACGACGGGATGATGATGCGGCCGGCCTGGGCCTGGCGGCGCAGGCGCCGGCGTTCCGGCTCCTTCGCCGGGACGGCGTGGGCGTGCTGGGCCTGCCGACGGGCCGACCGGGCGGTGGGGGTCCGGGTCGGCTTGTGCGCGGCCGTCTTCTGCGAGGGCGAGGTGCGCGGGAGACCGGCACCCGTCCGGCGCGGACTGTCGGAGGAGTTCGCTGCTGAGGGATTCACGGGGTGCCCGGGGCTAGAGGTCCAGGTAGGCGAACGGGGTCTCGCCGCCGACGGCGCGCTGTCCGACCGACACGCGGGGCCGGGTGCCGGCGGGGAGGTACACGCCGAGGCGGGACCCGAAGCGGATGAGGCCGTAGGTGTCACCGAGGCGCAGCGCGTCGCCCACCTGTGGTTTGCACACGATGCGCCGGGCGATCAGCCCCGCGATCTGCACGACGGCGAGCTCGGGTCCGGGACCGCCGCCGGAGGCCGTGGTGCGGATGGTCATGGTGGTCCGCTCGTTGTCGCGGCTCGCCTCGGGCAGGTCCGCGGACAGGAACGCCCCCGGCGTGTGGGTCACCGCGGTGACCGTGCCGGCGATGGGTACCCGTTGCACGTGGACGTCGAAGATCGACAGGAAGGTCGAGACGCGGGGGAGCGGGTCGGTCCCCAGCCCGGACTCGGCGGGCGGGACGGCCTCGTCGACCAGTGCGATCGTGCCGTCGGCGGGGGCGACCACGACGCCGGGCTCGGTCGGCGGGACCCGTGACGGATGCCGGAAGAAGGCCGCGCACGCACCGGCCGTCAGGGCCGCGGGGCGGGCGATCCAGCGATGCCGCCGACCGAGCAGGGCGATGGTCGCGGGGGCGGCGACGAACGGGATGCCGGCCGGGTGGATCGGCGGGATGGTCTCGCGGGCCAGGTCGAGGAAATGTGCGACACGACCGGTGTCGGCGGGGTCGTCCGGACGCGGACGTCTGGCCACGATCTACCTCCTGTGGGGCCCGGTCCGGGCCGTTGGGCGGGTCTGGCGCATCCAGGGCGGATGCGGCACGCGTCCAGCTTAGAGCTCAGCGCAGCACGTGTACGTCCACCGACGATCCGGCGGGCAGTTCGTCGACGTCGGCCGGCACGTCGATGAGGACCTCCGCCTCGGCGAGGTACCGCAGATGGTGCGACGCCGGCGGCCCGATCGGGTCGACGACGGTGTCGCCGGCGGACTCGGACCGCAGGACTCCGCGGAGGAACTGTCGCTTGCCCCGCGGCGAGTGGATGTCGCCGCCGAGGCGCGCGGTGACCGAGCGCCGGTTCGGGTCGAGACCCATCGCGGCGCGCAGCGCGGGTCGGATGAACACCTCGAAGGAGACCAGTGCGCTGACCGGGTTGCCGGGCAGCGTGATGATCGGGACGCCCCGGTAGTGCCCGCAGCCCTGCGGCATGCCCGGCTGCATCGCGACCTTCACGAACTCGACCGTCCCGGTCGAGGAGAGGCCTTCCTTCACGACCTCGAACGCGCCGGCGCTGACCCCGCCGGAGGTGATGATGAGGTCGGCGTCGTCGGCGACCTCGTCGAGCCGGGACAGGAAGCCCGCGATGTCGTCGGGCACGAAGTGCACGTGGCGCCCGAGTGCCCCGGCCTCGGTCACCGCGGCGGTGAGCATGGCGCCGTTGGATTCGTAGATCTGCCCGTGCCGCAACGGCTTACCGGGTTCGACGAGCTCCGACCCGGTGGACAGCACCACCACGCGAAGCCGACGGCCGACGGTCACCTCGGTGACGCCGAGAGCGGCGAGCAGGCCGATCTGGGGTGCGCCGATCACGGTGCCGGCCGGCAGGGCGCGCGATCCGGCGGAGATGTCGGAGCCGGCGCGGCGGATGTGCTTGCCGGCGTCGATCGGCGCGGTGAACGTGACCTGCGGTGCGGCCTCGCCCGGACCGACCACGGCGTCGGTCAGCTCGACGGGGACCACCGCGTCGGCGCCTGCGGGAAGGGGGGCGCCGGTCATGATCCGGTGCGCCGTGCCGGGGGCCAGGGCGAGCGGGTCGGTGCGGCCGGCCGGGATGTCCTCGGCGACCGGGAGGGTCACCGGTCGCTCGGGGCTCGCGGAGGCGAGATCGGCCGCGAGGACGGCGAATCCGTCCATCGCGGAGTTGTCGAAGCCGGGCAGCGACAGCGGGGCGTCGACGTCGGCGAGGGTGGCGCACCCGAGCGCCTCGGGCGTCGACAGGCGGACGGGCTGAGGAGCGTCGAACAGCGCCGCGACGACGGCCTGGTGCTCTGCAACGGTACGCATGCGCTCAGCATGCCAGGTGGGGTCGGCGACGCGGTTCGCCTCCCCGGCGGCGACCCGCCGCGGCGTGCGACGGGTGAGCGTGCCCGTCCTGCGTCGCCCCGACCCGCGGACTACATTCATGCCATGGGATTGGGTCTGTTGCTGGACATCGACGGGGTGCTGGTCACCTCGTGGAAGGCTCTGCCCGGTGCGGTGGAGGCCGTCTCCCGACTCGCCGACCGCGGGTATCCGCGGATGTTCTTGACCAACACCACCTCCCGCTCGCGCAACGAGATCGCCGAGTTGCTCCGCGGCTGCGGTTTCGAGGTCGACCCGGACGAGATCCTGACCGCGGCCGCGCTCACCGCCGAGTACGTCGCGGCGCAGTTCCCGGGCAAGCGGGTGTGGGTTCTCAACCAGGGCAGGATCGCCGAGGACATGACCGGCGTCGAGCTCACCGACGAGCCGTCGGAGGCCGAGGTGGTCGTGCTCGGCGGCGCCGGCCCGGTGTTCACCCACGCCGCGCTGTCGAAGGTGCTCGAGTTGCTCCTCGACGGCATCCCGGTGATCGCCATGCACCGGTCGATGACCTGGTCGACGGCAGAGGGGCTCTCGATCGACACCGGGGTCTATCTCGAGGGTCTGGAGAAGGCGTCGGGCCGCAAGATCAAGGCGATCGGAAAGCCGTCGCCCCTGGGGTTCCGCGCCGCCACCGACCTGCTGGGTCTCGAGCCCAACCAGGTGGTGATGGTCGGCGACGACATGCACAACGACGTCCTGGGCGCCCAGGCGTCGGCGCTCATCGGTGTGCTGGTGCGAACCGGGAAGTTCCGCGAGGAGGCGCTGGAGGCGTTGCAGCGAGACGAGTTCGGGCCCTACCCGGACCACGTCATCGACTCGGTCGCCGACCTCCCCGAGCTGATGGAGAAACTCAGCGGGAACTGACCGGGGAGGGTCGGCGG
>Ga0164243_10007034_pt1 | contig 16891 bp, 14 predicted proteins | sample OricompcompostOP_FD_108781 | JGI IMG/M metagenome (GOLD analysis project Ga0164243, IMG submission 108781) | Organic Plus compost microbial communities from Emeryville, California, USA - Original compost - Organic plus compost (OP) | ecosystem: Engineered > Solid waste > Mixed feedstock >... | reverse complement strand
GCAAGCGCCCAGGGCCGAGGCCGCCCAGCCGCAGCCCGCCCAGGCCGCGCCTGCCGCGCCGGCCGCGGCCAGTTACTCGGGTTCGGCCGATCTGGAATGCGACATGCTGGTGCTGGGCGCCGGCCCCGGCGGCTACTCGGCCGCCTTCCGCGCCGCCGACCTGGGCATGGCCACCGTGCTGGTCGAACGCTACGACACGCTGGGCGGCGTCTGCCTCAACGTGGGCTGCATCCCGTCCAAGGCCCTGCTGCACAACGCCGCAGTCATCGACGAGGCCGGCGAACTGGCCGCCCACGGCATCAGTTTCGGCGAGCCCAAGATCGACCTCGACAAGCTGCGCGCCTACAAGGACAGCGTGGTCGCCAAGCTGACCGGCGGCCTGGCCGGCATGGCCAAGGCCCGCAAGGTCACCGTGGTGCGCGGCGTCGGCGAATTCGCCGATCCGCACCACATGACCGTCACCGCCAAGGACGGCAAGACCCAGACGATCCGCTTCAAGCAGGCCATCATCGCCGCCGGCAGCCAGTCGGTGAAACTGCCGTTCCTGCCCCAGGACGACCGCATCGTCGACTCGACCGGCGCGCTGCTGCTGCGCGAAATCCCCAAGAAGATGCTCATCATCGGCGGCGGCATCATCGGCCTGGAAATGGGCACCGTCTATTCCACGCTGGGCGCGCGCCTGGACGTGGTCGAAATGCTCGACGGCCTGATGCAGGGCGCCGACCGCGACCTGGTCAAGGTGTGGCAGAAGAAAAACGCCGGCCGCTTCGACAACATCATGTTGAAGACCAAGACCGTGGGCGCCGAAGCCAGGAAGGACGGCATCTACGTCAGCTTCGAAGGCGAAGGCGCGCCCAAGGAGCCCCAGCGCTACGATCTGGTGCTCCAGGCCGTGGGCCGCAGCCCCAACGGCAAGAAGATCGGCGCGGACAAGGCGGGCATCGCCGTTACCGACCGCGGCTTCATCGAAGTCGACCGCCAGATGCGCACCAACGTGCCCCACATCTACGCCATCGGCGACATCGTCGGCCAGCCCATGCTCGCCCACAAGGCCGTCCATGAAGGCCACGTCGCCGCCGAAGCGGCCGCCGGCCAGAAGTCGTTCTTCGACGCCCGCGTCATTCCCTCGGTGGCCTACACCGACCCCGAAGTCGCGTGGGTCGGCCTCACCGAAGACGAAGCCAAGAAGCAGGGCATCAAGATCGAGAAGGGCGTCTTCCCCTGGGCCGCTTCCGGCCGCGCCATCGCCAACGGCCGCGACGAAGGCTTCACCAAGCTCATCTTCGACGCCGAAACGCACCGCATCCTCGGCGGCGGCATCGTCGGCACCCACGCCGGCGACCTCATCAGCGAACTGGCCCTGGCCGTGGAAATGGGCGCCGACGTCGTCGACATCGCCAAGACCATCCATCCGCACCCGACCCTGGGCGAATCCGTCGGCATGGCCGCCGAAGTCGCCGAAGGCGTGTGCACGGATTTGCCGCCGATGAAGAAGAAATAAGTCCGCGGGCAAGCCGCAGGGTGCAACGGAAAACGCCGGTTCCTCCAAAGGGCCGGCGTTTTTCTTGATCGGCTGGCGCTTGTGGCGAGCGTGACGCGCTTATTGCGGCGTCCGACAGGCTGTGGGCGGGCGCAGGCGCTGCCGGTCGTCGCGGCCGGTCAGGCGTAGGTGTCGATGCGCGAACCCAGCGTTGCGTCCACGGCGAGCACCGGCAGCGATTGCATCAGGGTCAGGGCCGTATCGGCCTGCGCATCCAGGGCCTTTTTCAGCACCCGGGCCTGGATCTCCTGATTGACGTTCGCGCCCTGCAAAGCCAGGGCGGTGTCGACGGTGCTGCTGAGGGTAGCGTCCATATTCAGGAGTTCCTGTGCATGAGGGGCGGCGCAAGCCGCGGTTGCGCATTATGGCGCGGACCGGGCGCGGCGCAAAGCCAAAGCATTCCGCGGACGCGGCGTCGCAGCGTCATGCGGCGACGGAAATGCCGCGTTTGCAGGACCGGCGTGCCGGCGCCACCGCGATCCCGGCATGCTGGTCCAGCGCCACCAGGGGCCGCATCAGGCGTTCCGGCGAAATGTTCCGCAGCTTGCAGCGGCGGACCCGGGGACGTTGGATTGCGGCACGCCGGCGATGGCGGCGGCCTCGGCCTGGCTCAGGCCGCGACGGCCGGTGAGTTCATTGAACTTCGATTCGGGCGCATGCCCGCTCAAGGCCGGTCCGGGCACTCCTTGACCGCGCCCCAGGCGCGATGCGGCGCGCAGTACCGTTCGCGCGCTTCCCAGGCGCATTCCGGGCGCTCGAAGAACCCGCGCTCCGCGCAGGCGTCCAGCGCCTGGCGCAGTTCGCGCAGCCAGGCCCTCGGGTCCTGCGCCGGGATCTCCGTAATGCGCAGGGTGGACTGCGGTCCGGCAGGGGAAGGAACCGCCGCCTGCGTTCTGGGCGCGTCGTCTGCCGGGGCGGCAGACGGCCGCGGCGCCGCGTCTTGGTGCAGGGCTTGCGGCGTGTCGGCGGGCTTGGCGGCGGGGGCGGGGCTGTCCGGCATGGTAGGGGCCGCCCTTTTCTCGCTGGCCGGCTCCGAAGGCGGCGGCGTGGGCGGCGCTTCCTCGCCGGCTGCCTCCGGAGCCGGCGGCGGGGGCAGCGATTCGGCCTGCAGCGCGGGCAGGGCCTGCAAAGGCAGCGGCACCGGATGCGCGGCGGGCATGGCCACCCGGCTGACGTTGGGCGTGCTCCAGTAGACCACCAGCAGCACCAGCGCGCCGTAGATGGCCAGGGTGTACAGCACCGTGACCGTGGCGCAGCCCAGCTTGCGCCCGGTAATCGGCGGGGTTTCGCGGCGCAAGGTCCGCAACCAGCGCGCCGCCGCCGCGCCGGGCGCGGAAATCAGCCACCAGCCCAGGCGCTTGAACGGGTGCGGCGCGCGCGCTGGCGGCAATTGCGCTTGCACCTGCGCCGCGAGCAGCTCGCGCAAGGCCTGGTTTTCTTCCTGCAGGCGGCGGGTCTGCTCGTCGATTCGCGCCCCGTCCTGGGCGGAAGAGGATGCCGGTAGTGAGGAGTGCGGATCAGGAGAAGTGCCGCTCATGATTAGAAAAAAATAGATACAACTATGTGCGGCGCCATTATGGCGCACGGCTGGCGCCCGGCAAATCTGGAATAGCGAGGAAAAAGGGTGCGATTTGAAAAGGTCGCGCAGCGGCATTGTCCTATGGCCGCAGACGAACCGCGTTTGCCCGCCCGACTGCGATGCGGGTCTGGACGACGCGGCCGGAGTGGATGCGGGAGCGGGCGGCTCCCCCCGGCAAAGAGGCCGGGTTACGCGGGTTCGCCGGTGTTTTCCCGTTGCCCCAGCCGCCGCATCGGATTGCCGCCCTGGATCGAGTAGGCATCGACCTCGCCGCGCACGACAGTGCCGGCGGCAATTACGCAGCCCTGGCGCAGCACCGCACCGTCGAGCAGCACGCAATTGGCGCCGATCCAGACGTCGTCTTCGACCACGATGCCGCCTTTGCCGGGCCGGAACCCCTGCTGACGGATGGGCAGATCTTTGCGGCGGAACTCATGGTTGGTGGGCGCGAAAGTGCAGTTGGCCGCCACCGCCACGCCGCGGCCGATGCGGATGCCGTTGCCGGTGTAGAGCACGCAGCCGGAATTGATGACGCTGTTCTCGCCGATGACCACGTCTCCCGTGCCGCCGGCCGGCTTGATCTTCACGAACGCGTCCACCACGGCGCCGGGACCGATCTCGATCACGGTTCCGCGGACGGAGTCCTCGATATCGGCCAGGGGAGACACGCGCGCCGAGGCGTCGATGCGGATCATGGCGGCGGCCCCGTTCAGGCCTTGCGGCGCAGGAAGCCGTCGGGCGCCGAGGTCACCAGCAGGCGGTCCTCGACCGAGCGGTCGATTTCGAACTCGGGGTGGCTGCGCAGCCATTCCCATACCGCTGTCTTGGGGTTGTTGCCCTTGCCCCAGTCACGGCCCGGCCATTGGTAATCGGCCGGCATGTCTTCCACGAAGGTGTCGAACACCACGCAGTAGCTGCCCGGGCTCACCAGGTCCGCATAGGCGTTGAGTTCGGCGAGCACGTGATCGTGGGTGTGGTTGGAATCCAGGCAGACCAGGACGTTCTTCTTGCCCTCGGCATGGGCGCGGACCCGGGAAATGGTGGCGGGGTCGATGCTGGAGCCTTCCACGAGATGGATGCGGCGGGCCAGCGGATGCGCTTCGATGGCCTGGCGGTTGTGCGGACGGATCTCGATATCGACGCCGACGACCTCGCCCCGGCCCAGCAGCTCCAGCATGGAGGCCGACAGCATCAGCGAGCCGCCGTGCGCGATGCCGGTCTCGATGATGAGATCCGGCTTGACTGCCCAGATGATCTCCTGCATGGCCATGGCGTCCATGGGAAGCTGGATGAGCGGGCGGCCCAGCCAGGAGAAGTTGTTCATGTACTTGCGCTCCAGCGCCATCTGGCGCCAGGCCACGGAAAGGGCGCGGAATTCTTCATCGGCGGCGAAGGAGGCGATGCGCGCCGCCTTCTCTTCGCGGTACTCCGGATGCGCGTCGGGCGTGGTTTCGAGGTAGGACATTCAGATTCCTTTGTGCTGGCGGTACTGATCGAGATACAGGGGAAAGGCGTCGTCGAAGGGGCGGGGCGGCATGCCGAAGCGCGACTGGAAGCGCCCGACGTCGATGTCGGGGAAGTCCCAGCGCGCCGCCGCGTCGCAGACCTCGATGCGATAGCCGAGCTTGCGGGCGATCCATTGCGCCACCTGGCCGTTGCTGGCGCCCGCGCCTTGCGCGATGTTGAAGATGCCGGCCTCGTCGCTGAGCGCCAGGGCCAGGATCTGGGCAACGGCATCGTCGACGTGGATATAGTCTTTGCGTGAATCCAGTGTGGTGCGCAGCCGGATCACGCCATGGCGCGCGCCTTCGTCGAGCAGTTGGTCGATGAAGCTGTCGGGCGTATCGCGCAAGCCCACGACGTTGGACAGGCGCGCAACCTTGGCCGGCCGGCCGCCATGCAGGCAGAGGGACTCGCCCATCAGCTTGGACAGGTTGTACAGGTCGCCCGGGGCCGAGGGATCAACGTGCAGCCGGGCGGTTTCCCGCGTGTCGCCGCCGCCCGCATATACGCGGGTGCTGGACAGATAGGTGAGGCTGTCGAAATCGGCGCGCGCGAGCAGCTCGCGCAGTACGCAGACGTGGGCCTCGACCGTGTCCAGGGGACGGGTCCGGAAGTCGGATGTCAGGCCGATCGCGTAGACCACGTGGCCCAGCGGGCGCGCCAGCACGGCGTCATCGCCGCGCGAGGGAACGTAGACATCCATGCCCCGGCCCCGCAGCGCGGCCGCGAGGTGGCGGCCGATGAATCCCGTGCCGCCCAGCACCGTGACCCTTGCCGCTTTCACCCTTCGTGCTCCGGATCGACACGCAGCTCCGGCACGGCGGTCGCCAGCCGGGCGCCCCAGCCGCGGCGCGCGTACTCGAGCTGGGCATGCACCTCGGAGCGCAGGTTCCAGGGCAGCACCACGATGTATTCCGGGCGGTCTGCGCTCAGGCGCTCCTCGCCTACGATGGGGATGTGGCTGCCCGGCAGAAACCGCCCCTGCTTGGCGGGGTTGCGGTCCACCACATAGGGCAGCAGGTCGGGCCGGATGCCGGCGAAATTCAGCAGGGTATTGCCCTTGGCGGCCGCGCCATAGGCGGCCACCCGGCGTCCTTCGCGGCGCATGTCGAGCAGGAAGCTGAGCAGGCCGTTCTTGACGCGCTCGGCCTGGGCCTGGAAGCCCTGGTAGAAGGCAGCGGTTTCCATGCCGGCCGCGCGTTCCTGCTCCAGCACGTCGCGCACCGCATGCTGGCGTTCGCGCGCGCCGGTGTCGCGCCGCTGCGCATACACGCGCAGGCTGCCGCCATGGGTGGGCAGCGCTTCCACGTCGAACACTTCCAGGCCATTGGCCCGGAATACGTGGGCCACCGCCGTCAGCGAGAGATACGAGTAGTGTTCGTGATATGCCGTGTCGAACTGGCTTTCCTGCACCATGCGCAGCAGATGCGGGAACTCGAAGGTGGCCACGCCCTGCGGCTTGAGCAGCGCCGCGAAACCGCTCACGAAATCGTTGATGTCCGGTACGTGCGCCAGCACGTTGTTGGCGGCGATCAGGTCGGCGCCGCGTCCCGAGGCGGCCAGTTCCCGCGCCAGGTCCACGCCGAAGAAGCGCTGCACGATGTCGATGCCTTTGTCGCGGGCGGCGCTGGCCGTGCTTGCCGTGGGTTCGACGCCATAGCACGGCACGCCCGCCTGCTGCACATATTGCAGCAGGTAGCCGTCGTTGGCGGCCACTTCGCACACCATGCTGTTTCCGTCCAGGCCGAAGCGGCCGATCATGGCCTCGACGTAGCGCCGCGAGTGTTCCAGCCACGACACGGAGTACGAGCTGAAATAGGCATAGTCGTCGGTGAACAGGGCTTCGCGGCCGGCATGGTCTTCCGTCTGCACCAGCCAGCACGACTCGCAGGCCAGCAGGCGCAGCGGAAACCACACTTCCGGGGCGCGCAGCGCGGCCGCGTCCAGGTAGGCGTTGGAGGGCGGCGCATGGCCGAGATCGAGAAAGGGCAGGCGCAGTTCGGCCTGGCAGTGACGGCACTTCACAGTGCGACTCCGGTGAAATCGGCGCCCAGCGGCGGATGCGCCAGGTCGCGTTCGGAAACGAGGACAGGGGGCAGGGGCCAGGCGATGCCCAGGCGGGCGTCGCCGAAATGCACGCCGGCTTCGGCCTGCGGGACATAAGGCGCGCTGTGGCAGTACACCAGTTCCGCGTCGTCGGTGAGCGCCTGGAATCCATGCGCGAAGCCCTGCGGTATGAGCAGCGCGCGGCCATTGCGCGCCGACAGCCGATCGGCGTGCCATTGCAGAAAAGTGGGCGAGCCGGCGCGCAGGTCCACCGCCACGTCCCAGACCTCGCCGCGGATGCAGCTCACCAGCTTCTGCTCGGCGTGAGGCGGCAGTTGGTAGTGCATGCCGCGCACCGTGCCGGCGCGGGCGGTGTAGGTATGGTTGACCTGCTCTATGGCCGCATGCCAGCCGCAGGCGCGCAGCCCGGCCGCGTCGAAGATTCTCGCCAGGAACCCGCGCGCGTCGCCGCGCGGCTGCCGCACGACGATTTTCAGCCCGGCCAGGGAAGTCTCCAGAATCTCGAAGCTCATGCGGCGGCCTCGTAGGCATCGATGTCCGCGTCGCAGAGCGCGCGCGCGTCGGCGCCTTCGGCGTGGGCGCGGTACCAGTCCATGGCGCGCCGCACGGCCTGCGCCAGCGGCCAGCGGGCGCGCACGCCCAGCGCGGACCGGGCAAGCGAAGGATCCAGCATCAGCAGCCCGGCCTCGTGCGGGCCCTCGGCCTGCGCAGCGTAGCGCACGGTCCCGCGCGCGTAGACGTTTCGTGCCAGGTCGACCACCTGCCGCACGGTGGCGGCCTCGGCCGCGTCGGGGCCGAAGTTGTAGGCGCCGGCGAGCGCGGGCTCGCGCCACAGCGTCTCCGCCAGCGCCAGATAACCGGCCAGCGGGTCCAGCACATGCTGCCAGGGACGCACCGCCTGCGGCCGCCGGATTTCCAGCTCGCCGCCGTCGCGCCAGGCGCGCACGGCATCGGGCAGCAGGCGGTCGGCGGACCAGTCGCCGCCGCCGATGACGTTGCCCGCGCGGGCGCTGGCCACGGCGAGGCCCTGTTCCGCCAGGAAGGCGTCGCGGTACGAGGCAATGACGAGTTCGCTGGCGGCTTTGCTGGCGCTGTACGGATCGTGGCCGCCCAGCGTATCGTTCTCGCGGTAGGGATGGGGCCATTCCCGGTTGAGATAGACCTTGTCGGTGGTGACCATGACGGCCACGCGCACGCCGTCCTGCCCGCGCAGCGCGTCCAGTACGTGCGCTGTTCCCATGACGTTGGCGGCGTAGGTTTCCAGCGGCTGCGCGTAGCCTTGCCGCACCAGGGCCTGGGCCGCCAGGTGCAACACGATCTCGGGCCGCGCGCGGCGCACGTGATCGCGCACGGCCCCGGCGTCGCGAATGTCGCATTCGCGGCTGTCGACGAGGGAGCCGATGCCGGCCTCCGCGTACAGGCTGGGCCGGGTGGCGGGAGGCAGGGCCAGGCCCGTCACGTCCGCGCCCAGCCGCCGCAGCCACAGCGCCAGCCAGCTTCCCTTGAAGCCGGTGTGGCCGGTCAGCAGGACCCGCTTGCCGCGCCAGAAGCCGGTGTCGGGTTTCACCACACCTTCCATGGCGCCTTGCCCGTGCTCCACAGCGATTCCAGCAGGTTCTTCTCGCGCAGCGTGTCCATGGGCTGCCAGAAGCCCAGGTGCTCGTAGGCATGCAGCTCGCCCCGGTGCGCCAGCGTTTCGAGCGGTTCGGCCTCCCAACTGGTGGAATCGTCCTGGATCAGCGGCAGCACGCTGGGCGAGAGCACGAAAAAGCCGCCGTTGATCAGGCCGCCGTCGCCGCGGGGTTTCTCGGTGAATCCCGTCACTTTGCTGCCCTCGCGGCGCAAGGCGCCGTAGCGGCCGGGCGGCTGGACGGCGGTAACGGTGGCGGCCTTGCCATGCTCGCGGTGAAAGCGGATCAGCGCGCTGATGTCGATGTCGGCCACCCCGTCGCCGTATGTGAAGCAGAACGCCTCTTCGTCCTTGACATAATCGGCCACACGCTTGAGGCGGCCGCCCGTCATGGTGTTCTCGCCGGTGTCCACCAGCGTCACGCGCCAGGGCTCGGCCTTGCGCTGGTGCACTTCCATGCGGTTGTCGGCCATGTCGAACGTGACGTCGGACATGTGCAGGAAGTAGTTGGCGAAATACTCCTTGATCATGTAGCCCTTGTAGCCGCAGCAGATCACGAAGTCGTTCACGCCGTGCGCGGAATAGGTCTTCATGATGTGCCAGAGAATGGGCCGGCCGCCGATCTCGATCATGGGCTTGGGGCGGGTGTGGGTTTCTTCGGATATGCGCGTTCCCAGCCCGCCGGCGAGGATGATGGCTTTCATGGTTGGCTCTCGCACCATTGCTTGAACATTTCCCGCAGCGCGGCCTCGAACTTGCGCGCAAAGCCCGGTTCGTCCATGAGCGGGCTGGCGCGCATGTCGTCGCGCAGGCCGGCGCGGATGCGCGCCAGCGCGGGCAGATCGCTGGCCAGGGCCACGACCTTTTCCACGTATTCGAGTTCGGTCTGGGCTATCCATTCGGAATGGCCCACGCCGTGCAGCACCGAGCTGCCGATCCGCCCCACGCTGGGCCGGTCCGCCAGGGTGACGTAGGGAACCCCCATATAGAGCGTTTCCACCAGCGTCACGCCGGAGTTGTGCGGAAAGCAGTCCAGGCCGATGTCCATGGAGCGCAGCAGGTCCCACGGAGGGCTGTGGCAGCCGATGAGCAGCCGGTCGGGCCGGATGCCCTGCGCGGCAAAGCGCGCCGCGAGGGCGTCGCGCATCGACTTGTCGCGGTAACTGTTGCTGTCCACGATCAGCCGCGCCTGCGGCAGCCGGCGCAGGATCTCGGACCAGACGCCGACCACCCGGTCGTTCATGCGGATGGCGCGGGTAAGGGTGCCCAGGGTGACGTAGCCGTTCGCCAGGGCGGGCAGCGGGCTGATGTCGCCCATGCCTTGCCCCGGCCGGTAGACGAAGTTGGTGTCGGCCAGCCGCCAGGGCCGCTCGGCGAACAGGTTCTCGCTGCCCTCGGGGGCCATGGCCGCATCGCTCATGATGTAGTCGATGGCCGACACCCCGGTGGTGTATCCGAAGCCCAGCCAGGTCAGCGACACGGGCGCGGGCTTGCGCGCAAATACCGCGAGCCGGTTGCCCCCGGTGTGGCCGGCCACGTCGATCAGGATGTCGATGCCGTCGGCGCGGATGCGGTCGGCGAGCTGCTGGTCCGTCATGGCGGCCGTCGGCACCCAATGGTCGAAGTAGTTCTTGAACCGCTTCGTGGTGGCGTCTTCCGCCACCAGCTCGGCATAGGCCGTCACTTCGAACGCCGTGCGGTCGTGGTGGGCCAGCAGCGGTTCGATGAAGTAGTTGCCGGAGTGCTGCCGGAAGTCGGGCGATACATAGGCGATCCGGAGCTTGCGCCGCGTGTCGCGTGAATTCGTGTGGGGGCGCCAGGCGCTGCGCAGCGGCGCGCAATGGGTCTGGTCGTAGGCCCGGTAGGCCCGGAACACCTCTTCCGCCGTCGCCGCAGGGGCGTAGTTCATGACGAAGAGCAGGTTGGTGCTGGCCGTCAGCGACTTGGGAGCGTGCGCCACGGCGTCGCGCGCGGCCACGATGGCGTTCTGCACGTCGCCGCTGTCGATCAGGATCTTGGCGAGATTGGTGCGCGCTTTCTGGTGGCCGGCGTCGAGCGCCAGCGCGTTCAGGCAGGCGGTCTTGGCTTCGTCGTAGCGGCGCTCCGTGTTCAGGGCATCGGCCAGGGCGGAATGCGCGTGCGGGTTGTCCGGCGCGAGTTCCACCGCCCGGCGGCCCGCGGTAATGGCTTCGGACGTGCGTTCGAGCTGCGCCAGGCAGGTGGAAAGCACGATGTAGCCCTGGGCATTCAAGGGGGCGATGTCCAGCATGCGCAGCGCGGGCGGCAGGCCTTCTTGCGGGCGGTGCATGTTGCACAGGGCGACGGCCAGGGCTTCCCAGGCGTCGAAGAACCGGGGGGCCAGCTTGGCCAGCGCGCGCGCCAGCGTTTCGGCGTCGCCATAGGATTGCCGCAGCATGGCCTGGTTCAGCCGTTGCGCCTGGTTGAGCATGGCCGGTGACAGCACGAACGGCGGGCCTTCGTCCGGCGACGGGGCATCGAATGCCAGGCGCGCCAGTGCGCTGACGTAGAGCCCGGTGTAGTGCCCACGGCCCTGGCTCGCGTTCAGGCCATCCTCGAGGAGCCTGCGCCACGACCGGGCCGACCCTTCGTGAAGCGCGTAGCGCTTGAGCAGCGAGAGCACTTCCGTCACGGCGTAGGTGGAGGGCCCCGAGGTGCCCGTCTCGTCCACGATGCGCTGCAGCGGCTGTTCATCGGCCAGTTGCCGCAGGACGCCCAGCTGCTGCTCATTGAAGACCAGGTTCAGGGTTTCGTGCCACAGGTTGAAGAGCGGAGCGGACAGGCCGGGCGCGGTGAGGTTCGGAAGCGGGCGGAACGGTTCGTTATCGGCCCGGTCGTAGGGCCCGGGACCCAGGCTGTAGTGCGCCAGGTCGGCCTGCAGCAAGGTCTTGAGCCGGGAATCCAGCGCCCGGCGGAGCTCGGCATCGCCCTTGGGAGCGTCCGGCTGGCGGGCCAGGGTGTCGAGCAGGGTCTGATGAGACACCGTTCCGGGCCAGGCATGGCCGAGCACACCCAGCAGCGCCATCATGCTCCGGTCGGTGGTGGAAAGGCCGCGGCCGGTGTTCGTGACGTAACTGGCGCCGTCTTCCTGCCCATTGGCGCTCAGCCGGACCAGGCCGCTGGCCCACCGGAGGTCGGCCAGGCGTTCCAGGTCGGGAGCCGGCCGGATCTGGACCGCGCGCGCCTCCGGAACCAGCAGGCTCTGCCGGAACCCCCGGCCGGTGGCAAAATCGAGATACTGCTGGCGGACGGCTTTGGCCTGGCCCAGGGTCAGCAGGCTGTGGGATAGCGATACCTTCTGCCCGAACTCCAGGGGCACTTCGCTGAGCGGCATCGCGTCGCCCACATAAGACAGTCCGGCTTCGGCCGCCTTGTTCGCGAATTCGACAAAGTAGGCGGGGGAGCAGGCAAATGCGCGGAATGCGCCGCCGGACGCCAGCCCGCGCTGAAAGCAGGCGGCATTCGCGCCCAATGCCTGGGCGAGCGGGTTCTCCGCGGCCAGTCCTTCGGTGAACAACGTCAGCGCCGCCTGGGCGCTCGCCTTGACCTCCTCGTCGGTGCGGGCGGCGTGCGCATGCAGCAGCATGGCGTCGCGCATGACTTCCAGCGTCTTGGCGCCGGGGTAGACGTGGTGATCCACGTAGAGCAGGCCCAGCGCCGAGAGGGCGCGCCCGCATTGCTGCATCAGGGCAGCGGCCGCCTCGGCCGGCAAATAGCTGTATACGCCGGAAACGATGATGTAGTCGAACGGCCCCAGGTCTTCCGGCAGGGGTTCTCCCGGCTCGGCCAGGCGCAGCGCCACGTTCTCCAGCCGCAGGGCTTTCAGCGACGCGTTGGCCGCCTCGACGTGTTCCGCGCTGGAGTCCAGGCCGACGATCCGGGCGCCAGGGTAGGCCAAGGCGTGGGGCCACAGGCTTGCGCCGGTTCCGCAGCCCACGACCAGCACCTTGGCCGCCTCCAGGGGGGCGGTCGGGATTCCATAGAGATGGGCCGTGGCGCGCAGGTGCCCCGGCGAGAGGCTGGGGGCCGGATGCCCGGGTTCGGCTTGCGCCTGGCGTTGTGTATAGGCCGAATTCGACATGGCTGCATCAGGGGCGGACGTATGCCCGCAAGAAACGATGCTGGCATTCTAAGAACCGGGATCCTTCTTCATTTCCCGAATCAGCGTCGGAATTCCCCTCCAGTTTGAGCGACACCGTTCTCCGGCGGGAGGGAGCGCGCGACATGCCGCACGCCGTGCCCGCGATGCGGGTTGGCGGCTCCGAAGCGGGAGCGTTTCAGCGTCTCGAGGCGGGGGCAGATGCAAAAAAACCCGCCGTGAGGGGCGGGTTGTCAGGCCGGAACGGCGCGAAGGACCGTGTCCGGCCTGGTTCGGAAGAAGAGGCGGGGAGCCTCCCTTCCGGCCTTGCCGTCTCTGCGGATTAACGCAGCAGCGACAGCACGGTTTGCGGCACTTGGTTGGCCTGGGCCAGAACCGAGGTGCCAGCCTGTTGCAGGATCTGCGCCTTGGACATGTTCGACACTTCCGTGGCGTAGTCGGCGTCCTGGATACGCGAACGGGCGTTGGACAGGTTGTTGACCACGTTGTTCAGGTTGGCGATGGTCGATTCCAGGCGGTTCTGCACGGCGCCCAGCTCACCCGTCAGCTTGTCCAGCTTGGTGAAGGCGGCGTCCAGCGTCTTCAGCGGATCGCTGGTCTTGGTGCCCTTGCTGGTGTCCTCGGTGGTCAGCTTGCCGGAGCTGTTGACCTTGACTTCGGCGCCGACGTCCGGAGCGTAGTCGCCCGTGCCGGTGCCGCCCTTGACGGTGACCTTGCCCGTGTCGGGATCAACCTTGTACACCGTGTTGAAGTTGGCGGTGCGGGGCAGGTTGCCGGCGTCGTCCACGTAGGCGATGCTGCCGCCAGTCGAGGTGCCGCCGGTGAAGGTGACAGCCGCGCCGGTGATGCCGGAGCCCAGGTTGACGGTGTTGCCGTCAGTGGTGCCATTGGCCTTGAACTTGGCCAGCAGGGCGTCGCTGCTGATCGTGTCGGTGTAGTCCAGTTGGCCGGTCGTGGTGTTCTTGTAGGTCTTGCCGCCGATCTCGACGGAAGACTGGCCCGCCGCGGCGCTGGCGGCTGCCTTCATGACGGACTCCAGCGTGGCGGCCGTGGCGCTACCGCTGGCGTTGTTGGTCGTGAGGTTGCCGGCCGCATCCAGATAGGCTTGTTGGCCGTTGACGGTCACGTTGCCGGTGGCGTCGACCGTGAAGTCGGTCGAGCCGGTGCCGTTCTGGTTGTTGTACGTGCCGCTGATCGAGCCGGTGGCCGGCTTGATGTTGTTGGCCAGCGTCGTGATGGCGGCGGCGTTGGTGGCCTTGGCGGTGTACGTGAAGTTCTTGTTGGCGGCGTCGTAGGTGTAGGTGACGTCGTCGGTGGCCGAGGCGCTCACGCGCACGGTGTTGCCGTTTTCGAGGCGGCCGAAGATGTCATCGGCGGTCACGGCGGCGTGCGTCGTGGTGACGGTCCATTCGTTGGCGCCGGTGGTGGTGCCGCCGGCGGCAGCCAGGTCGGTCACGGTGGCCGAACGGTTCTGCGTCACGCCCGTGCCGTTCACGTTGAAGCCGTCCAGGCCCAGCGTCTTGACGCTGATTTCGGTCAGGTTCAGGGTGATGGTTTCGCCGTCGTTGGCGCCGACTTGCAGCGTCAGGGGCTTGGCGGAGTCGGACAGGACCTTCACGCCGTTGAAATCGGTCTGCTGCGAGATGCGGTCGATGTCGGCCAGGCGCTGGTTGATTTCGTCCTGGATCGAGTTGAGCTGCTCTTGCGAGTAGCTGCCGTTGGCGGCTTGCACGGCCAGTTCGCGGACGCGCTGCAGGTGGGTGTTGACTTCCGAGGCGGCGCCTTCGGTGGTCTGCGCCAGCGAGATGCCGTCGTTGGCGTTGCGGGCGGCCTGGGTCAGGCCCTTGACGTTCGCCGTGAAGCGGTTGGCGATGGCCATGCCGGCGGCGTCGTCCTTGGCGCTGTTGATAACGCTCTCCGTAAGCCGCTGATAATAATGAGAAAAACAAGGTTTTTACTCCGATTTCCAGAAATTACTACTCTGTGACTACGTCTTGTCGATAAAAGTCGAGGATTCCGACCGCACGGATTTGACGCAGGCACGATAAGAATCAAAGACTTATTGGCCGTCTTTGTCGGCAAGTTTTCTACGGGCTGTCTACGTTGCCCAAACCCAGTTCTGATCCGTCGGTACCCAAGGTGTCTATTTTGGGAAGAGACTATTTCTTCCGGTCGGGCCGTCTAAGGGCTGTGTCGTGCAACCTGCCTTCCAGGATTGCGATGGCCCGCTCATCAAAATGCAGGCTCACGCCGTCCAGGTTGGAATCAATCTTGATACCGAATTCTTCGAGACGTTCGACCATACGGCTGTAAAGCTCGCCCTTCATCGGCATTTCAAGCGTTTCAATTCGAGCAATCGTGGGCTTGGAGCTGCCGATCAATTCGGCAAACTGGATTTGGTTGTATCCAATGGCCGAACGAATCGACCGCATTACCAGGGCAATCCGAGTCTGCGTTTTATCGTCTGTTGATGTCATTGCAATCTGAATCGTGTCCTATACTAAACATGCATTAAAGGATACTATTAGTATCGTTATTGGTTCTGTGTGATTCTGCCTCTGCCTCGTACATTACTGACCCAACAAGTTGTCGACTCCATGCTGTGCCCGACAGGTAAGCGCAGGATCGATTATTTTGACACACGGCTTCCTGGGCTACTCATCAAGGCTTCGGACAGTGGGCGTCGTTCCTACTACATCCGGTATGTGGATACGCATGGCCGTACGAAGGAAAAGAGATTTGCCGATGCAGGAATCATGTCATTGGCAGACGCGAGGAACAAAGCAAAGGAACTACTGGCTCGCCTGAGTCTGGGCGACGATCCTTTCGTTGAAAAGAACCAGCGCAGAACCGTCCCGACCTATCGCGATTTCATCCTGAAGCGCTATCTGCCTTACATGAAGACCCACAAACGTAGTTGGCGGGTCGATGAGGCGCAATTGCGGCTGCATATCCTGCCTGTGTTGGGCGGGCTGTACATGGACGAGATCAAGAAGCAGCACGCTATCGAATTGTTGCGGCAGCATCGGGAAGAGAAGCGCCTCAAACCATCGTCCACCAATCGAATGCTGAACGTCGCTCACAGAACTTTCAGCTGTGCTCTGGAATGGGAGATTCAGGGTGTGGCATCCAATCCTATCTCGGCGGTTCGCAAGCTTCGAGAGAACAATCTGCGCGATCGGTATCTGAGCAATGAAGAACTTCGCAGGCTAATTGCCGAACTCGATTTTTCGGAGCATCCCAGGATCAAGGAAATCATCGTCATGCTGATCCTCACTGGCGCACGACGCAACGAGGTGTTGGCCGCGAAGTGGTGCGATATCGATTTCCAGAACCGGATCTGGCGAATTGAATTCAACAAGAGCGGCATTACCCGATACGTTCCGCTATCGACGGGAGTAATTCAACTGCTGCGCAATATTGAGCGGGTTCCTGGAGTGGACTACATCTTCTTCAATCCCGCCACGATGCAGCCATACGTCAATATCTTTCATGCATGGAATCGAGTCCGGAAGGATGCAGGTATTGGGGATGTTCGGCTGCATGACCTACGTCACAGCTACGCGAGCTTTCTGGTAAACCAGGGAAGATCCATTTATGAAGTTCAGAAAATACTGGGCCACTCGAATGTGAAGACCACCCAGCGGTACGCCCATCTGAGCAATGACACTCTGTTGGCAGCCACCAATTCCGTGTCGGATTACGTGTCGGATATATCTGGCCGAGTGGTGGACAGCAGAATGAACGGTATTGCCGCGACATTCCCTTCGTCGGAAATCGAAAAAACGGGCTTTCTGCCTTCAAGGGATTTTGAACTAGAAAGGGGAATGAATGTCGGATAAAAGCCTTGCTGCGCTCTACGGGCAAACTGTGAATCGGTTCGTGAATGCCATCTGTAAGCAGTTCAAAACATCGAATCGGTTGGCCGATCACTGGGGGCAGTTTGAATCTCACTTCCGCGAAATCGCTGAACAACACCGCAGCGACATTATCTCTTCGCTGAATCTGTATGAGCGTCATTCTGCGCTTCGCTTAACGATCACAGAAAAGCTTGCCGAGCTGCTGGAGAATGACGGCTTCTATCAGGTCTTAATGGCGGTGGAAAAGCGCAAGGAGCGGCTTTCTGACATCATTGCCAAGTTGGACTATGACATCTGGTATGTTCGGTTCTTTCGGCTGCGTGCGCAAGTCATCATCTACCTATTGGAAGCCGAGCAGGACGACTTCCTGAAAGAGGAAGACCGCCACATGTATGAACGCTTCCGAAATCGTCAGAGAGCGCAGCGCAACCCCATCTACTGGCGTGGTGCCGGTACCGTCATCATGGAACCTACTGAATCGCACCGGGGATCGCGGAGGCTTTTTGGTTAAAGTAAAACAGGTTCCACAGTCGGCGCTGCAAGTTGCCGATAGTATCGCGCTTCGGCCTCAGCGGGCGGAATGTCGCCGATGGAT
>Ga0164243_10007033_pt1 | contig 16891 bp, 30 predicted proteins | sample OricompcompostOP_FD_108781 | JGI IMG/M metagenome (GOLD analysis project Ga0164243, IMG submission 108781) | Organic Plus compost microbial communities from Emeryville, California, USA - Original compost - Organic plus compost (OP) | ecosystem: Engineered > Solid waste > Mixed feedstock >... | reverse complement strand
CGCTTGTTGTAGCCCTTGAATCCGATAAAAGCCTGAATGACTTCCCCGAATTCTTCACCGATTTTCATCAAACGCGGTGAGGGATCATCGCCCTGATGATCCCTCAGCGCGTCGTAAATCGCCCAGAACCTCACTCGTCAAGCATCCTGCGGACGTTTTCGGCGGAGAATTCCGCCATGACGTAACCGTCACCGGGGCCGTCCGGGTCGGTGCTCTTGACCAGACCAACGGCAACGTTCCCGTTGTTCAGCTTGCCGACGCTCAGTTCGTAACCGTACTGCGCGATCATGGCCGTGAATTCCTGGCCGATCTGCTGAACGGCGAACTTGGCCACGAATTCCGGGGCCATTCCGTCGCCCATTCCGGATGCTCCGAGCATTCCCAGAAGTTCGGAAATCTCGGCCTTTTGCGCGTCTGCCTCAGCTTGCGTCATGCGACCGGTTGCGACACAGTTTTCACACATTCGGGATCTCCCGTGAAATCGGCGTTTCGTGAATCATTTCGACGCGCAAAACGAATTTCGTTCCGTCGTCATCTGTGAGCGTGATTGACCCGGTGTCGTCGTCGTGATACGAAATTTCCATATCCGTCAACGCCATTGAATTCGTGAGTTGCCCCAACACCAAATCTGTCACGTCGTGAGCGTTCCTTCTGACGCTCATTTTACCTCCCCGGTTTCCCCTTACGCGGCCTATCGACCGCAGCTCCCCAACCTGGATTCGAACCAGGAACCTACGGATTAACAATCCGCCGCTCTGCCAATTGAGCTATTGGGGACTACCACCCGCGCGACTTTCGCAGCCGCGCGGGTGTCTGTGCGCCGTTCTAAGCGCCTTACTCGGCCGGGGTGGTACCCGTGGCCGTGGTGCCCTCACGGCGCGAGTAGGAACGCTTGTCCTTGCCCTGGAACAGAACCGTCACGTTCGCCTTGCTGCCCTTTTCGGCGAGACCGGCGACAGCCTTTGCGTCCAGCTTGTTTCCCTTGCTGTCCAGAACGACCACCCGCACGCCGAGACCCAGGTCATTTGCGGCGGAGCGAATCAGGTATGCGGCTTCCTTGGCGTTCGCGCCCGGAACCACAACCTGACGGCCGTTCCCGTCCGCGTAGCTCTCACGAACCCACGCGATGAACGGATTGTCCTTGACCTTTCGGCCCCGTCCACCCTCAGCCTTGGGAAGCTCGGCGGGGGTGGCGGACAGACCAGACAGGAAGTCAGACATTGTTTTGCCTCTTTCTTTTCGTTTCCGGTGTGAAGGTTCTTCGGGTTTACTTGTCGTCGCCGTTTTCGAAGAATTTCGCCAAGTCCTCATCCGTAGGAATCGGACCGAACGTTTCCCGAGCGTGCGCGTTTTCCTGGATTTCCTTAATCAGACTGGCAGCGTTCGCCAGTTCCGAAACGGCACCCATGCGACCCAACAGGATGTTTCCCGTTTGATGCCGCGCGTAGTGAACCAGGGCGAGATAGACCGTAGCCTCATCATCCGAGTTTTCGAACGCGATTCGCGGGATGAATGATTCAGGCATCTTCTGCGCCTTTCTCGTGTTTGGTTATCACCGGCCAGTGACAACCCTTAGAGACGCTGGGAACGGGCCGATTTCGGGGCCGCTCAACCGCCAGGGATTCGGGAGTCTTGGCTACCCGAGCATTCCCAGCGCCTTTAGGGGGTGTCACTAGAGAGGTAATGAGTGTTTGCCCTAGCTTCCGATTTCCGTTCTAGCCGTAGATTCATGCGCGCTACTCGAAACAACCTCCCGTTTCCGGGCTAGCTTTCCGAGCAAAGATGCCGCACTTTCCGACTCCCACCGAACAACCGGGGCGTTCACTCTGTGTCCACTGTTGAGTTCTCAAGTTACTTACGGTGAGGGCGGTTTTCCCGATCCTGGCGGATCTTGCTTCCCGCCCTCCCGTTTTTCTGTTGTGACTACATACTACCCCGGCCGCATCCGGTTTTAACCTAACGGAACGATAACGGCTAGGTCACGGCCCGGTCACGACGCCCGGTAGGGTGTCCGGCCCCGGAACGACGGTTTCGATCTTGTCGTCTCCGTAATACATCTCGACTGTGTGCGCACGCGCGTTAGCATGTTTGGCCGCACTTTGTCCAGCCCTTAGTTTCCCGTCGCACCCGAAGGTTCGGCCGTAGCGGCATGACTTGCAACTGACGGACCATTCGGGTTCCAGGGCGAAAACGTACGTTGCTTCCCGACACCTAACGCAAATCACCTCGTCATACACATTGGGCCAGGGTTTTGCGAACGTAGCCGTATGCATACATGCGTACGTGACTAGCTTGGTTCGTCCTCTTTGCTCGGTCATTCCCATGTCACACTCCGCGTTGTTACTTCACAGTATGTGAGAAAAGCTCTGTGCGGCCGTCTAACGAGATCGTTTAGGGTTCCGCATCCGGTTACCCCAACCCTTCCGCGTTCGGCCGTTAGACGCGAATTTCACTCTGAGTAGTTTCTGACGATCAATCAGAAAACCGGGTCTTTCCGCAGGTCAGACCCGGTTTTCCCAATCTGATTAGTCGTCAGTTGTCACCTGGAGCGAGCATCTCGTAAAGGATCTTTTCTAGTGGCCCGTCCGGAGAGTCGCCCAACGGTTCGGGCTTGCCGAACGTCTTGTCATACGGTGTGCTGTCCAACTGATCTCCACCAGGGTAGGGAACCGTTACCCAATATTCTCCGGTCCATTGCGGCATTGGTACGCGCTTGGCTTTCGGGTTTGCCGAAATAGTTTTACTGTCCCCGTGAACTAGGGAACCTGCAAGATTCCATTTCTTCCTAACCAATGCCTGAACGCACGTCACCATTTGGAAATTGATTGGGATTTCCAGTTCGGGGAAATCGTAGCCGTTGAAACTCTTAAACGCATCGTCTAGTTCCTTGATGCGTCCGGCCAAATCTCCGGCGGAAACTCCGCGTGATTTCAGCTTAGGGGAAAGCCCCTTTGCCAATCGTTCGCGCGTTGTGTCATCCCAATACAGCCCCGGCATGAATAGCGTGAGGTTTTCCTTTTCGGCGAAATCCCATTTACCCAGTTCCTTGGGTGAGATATCCAATCCCGGATGTGGTTTGCTGAAATACACTCCGTCAGTCGCGACCATCAAAAGATGTTCGGTTCCCGTGGGGTGAGTAGCAATCGCATTCAGAATCATTGTGCGACACCCGGCGGTGATGAGTGACGCATAAACTGAATTAGCGAACCTTGGCGACCCAATCGATTGGGCGTGCTTTCCGTAAGCGGAATTGTAAATGAGTTTGTACGCCTTTCCTTCCGGCGAATTCTTACCCACTTGCAACCGCTTTGTGTAGAGTTCCGGCATGGATTCCTTATACGGTCCGTCACAGCCACACGGAACGTATTCAACCCATTCTGAAACATGGACTTCCGAAACGATTCCCGCGCGAATACAGGCGTCGATTTCGTGTGCCCAATACCAACCGCGAGTTCGCTTAGGCCGCAGGATTTTGTGATCCTTAGTCCTATGCAGCATTGCCCCAACTTCGAAATTCTCGCCTTTCAGCTCGGCGTGAATCAACATGTATGGATGCAATCTCCAGTCCTTAACCAAATCCTTTCCGCCCTGTAGCCACTTCCCATGCATGAGGCAAGGCAGAGTAGAAATGATGTATGGATAGGCGGAGTTAATGTCATACTCATACGACGTGCCCGGAATAATCCCGTGGGCAAAGATTTCGAACCAGCCACCGAAATAGCTAGCCTGTGCAGCATCCCAGGCGAAATCAGGAGTGACTTTCTGCACATCTTCACTCGACGGAATTCCGTTTTCCCGCATCCAAGTTTGCGCAGCTTGGCCCGGCCCGTACCATTGGTCTTTCTTGAGATTGACGCCAATCGAGACAAAGCCTTTATTCATTCGAGTCATCGCGCGCGCCAGGATATCGTTTTCCAGAATATTGTATCTTCTGGTTTCCGCGCGATTTTTCATTTGCTGCGCAAGTGTTTGCCGACGCCCTCGGTCGGCTTTCCCTTCCTTAACGATTTCGAATTCTTCCGGGGTAATGATTGGCTCATCCCATTGGGACGGATCAATCACGTTAAGGAATGAGGTCTGGAAAAACGGGCCGGTGTCGTTAATATACATCCAACCCTTTGTCCCGATGGGACGCAAACGGAAACGCTTGAATCCCAGGATATCGAATTCCCAAGTCCCGTCATCAACCGGGAAAGGACCTAGGTATTCGTGATCCTGCCGCTTACGGGCCGCGCGTCCCTGTTTGGTCAAAAGCATTGCGGCACGTTCTTCGGGGAGGGTCTTAAACCATTGGTTAAAGTCGTACCCCAGGAAGAACCCGACGAAAGTAGCGTCGGGGTTCGCCTCGTATTGCGAGTACAGGAATTCGAAGATTTCCCGGTAATGCAAGTGGCTTCCGTCGGGTGAAGTGAGAGTTTCGGAGCCAACGGAAAGCATGTCGTAAATATGCTCCCCGGACGGGCGCGTAACGCCCTCTCCGTCAATCCCAATGAAAAGGCGGTCGCCTTCCGCCCTGGAACGCGCGCGCGCTGCATTCCGTGACGTAGACGACCGCCCACAATCTTTCACGCAACGAAGCTTCCGGGAACTATCGGTATCGAAAGTGTTGCCGCATCCGATGCAAACGCGGGTGTACTTAGTGATACCAAAAGAGGTTGTTTCCATCATCATCTGTGATGTTTCCCATCATTGCTTCGTATTGCAATGTATCGTCAGAAAGTGCGAGTGCATATCTCTTAACTTCTGGAGACATTTTCTCTACGTTCTGACGAACCCTGTTGTGATCTACTCGCCCACCGTATTTCGGGTTATGGAACGACTCGAATTGACGGATTAGCTTATTGGCGAGTTGTTCATTATCGGTTGACGTAGTCGGGATATATTCCCGAATACGAGGTTCATTGAATCGGTATTCGGCCGGTTGTTGCACCCCCCTGGTTGGCCTTTGTTTGGGTGCGCTTTGCACTGGAGTTGCTGTGATCGCGTCCCAAATCCTAGAGAGAAAACCGCGTCGGCTATTCCTTTTGGCCATTTACTCTCCAGACACAAAGGGGGCCGGAACCCTTTCGAGTTCCGGCCCCCTATCCGCGATTACTTACGGGCGCGGCTGGAACTGGCCTTTTCGGTGTTCTGCGTGATCTTCCGAATCCCGTTTTCTGCGATCTGCGCGAACATGAGATCCGGGCCGACAGCCTCAGCGGTGAGTTCCCACACGGTCCGCTTGTTGCCTTCCTTGTCCTCATAGGTGTTGCTCTTGAGGTTGCCCTGAACGATTACGCGGTCGCCCTTGCTCAGCGACGCAGCGATGTTTTCGGCCAGAAGACGCCATGCGGTGACGTAGTGGAAATCGGTTCCCGCGTCAACCCACTTCTTTGTGTCGGTGTTGAACGTCTTCCGGTTCAGCGCGACGGTGAACTTTACGCACGCATTTCCGGAAGGGGTGAAACGGAGTTCCGGGTCAGCCGTGAGGTTGCCGACGACAGTTACCGAAACAGTTCCGTTGTTCGCCATGATTTCGCCCTCATATTCTCTGTCTGGAATATCTGATGTAATTCTTTTTCTTTTCGCGAGGCGGGCTATTCGCTCCCGACCTTGCCTCTCCAGTATACTGGACCGCGAGGGCGTTATACGTATAACGGACCAAGATCATTTACGCTCTCGGTGAACACAGAATTCATTTCTGAAACGAGGCGAAATAGAAATGGCGACACCGACAGAGAATAACAATCCGGCGGCGAATGAGAATACCCCGGCGGAAAATACCCCTGCCGCTACGCCTGCCGCTACTCCGCCCGCAAACCCGCCCGCGTCGGCCCCCGCACAGAACCAGGGTTTTGACGCAAGCGAACTTCTTACGGCGCTGAACGCGCTTCCGGAAAAGATCGTGAACGGGATTCGGGAGGCTACGCTGCCCGCTAGGCAGCCTGCGACGCCCAAGACGGACACGGGTACCAAGACGGGCGGCAACGCCGCTCAGACGGCCGCACAGACGGCACAGAGCCAGTCTCAGCAGACCACGCAGAACCAGCCGCAAAAGAAGTCGTTCGCGGATTGGTGGTTTGGTAACTAATGTCTGATTTCGTTCCGAACCCTGATGGGGTCGCGGACGGATCGCCCCTAGAGGGATTCGACTTTGGCGCACTGAATGCCGAGTCGGTTTCTCCGGAGGATTCGCCCCCGACTTTCGAACCTCCCAAAAAGCCCAAGTGGTGGGAGCGAAAGCCCAAGAATTCCCAGCCGAAAAAGGCCAAGGAAAAGAAGCCCGTTCCGCCTATGCCGCGCGGCGGATTGCGTCAGCCTCTAGAGGACCTTTATACGGGTCTCGGAATGATGCTGATTCCTTTTGACCCTAGCTGCGGAAAGGTCATCATTGAAGCGGCCCCGCGCTGTGCGGAAACGCTTGATGATTTGGCCAAGACGAATCCGGCCGTAAGGCGGATTCTGATTTCCCTTGTCACGACTTCCGCACTCGGCGCGGTTGTCATGGCACACGCGCCAATCATTATGGCAATCGCAATGCATCACGTTCCTGCGCTGAGAGAAAAGCAGGAAAAGATGGTTGGCGAGTTTGCCGAAATGATGGCAAACGGATTCCCGCCCCCGAACGGAGAGACTGAGAGTGAGTAAGTTTCCTGTTTACCCGATGATGCCCGGCCCGAATTGGGGTGACCGGGATATTCAGCGTATCCAGGATCAAAAGCTTGCGAATCTTTCAATGAACGCTCCGCGCGTGCCGTGGGATCAATTCGTTTCCAAATACTTCCGTTGGGAGCAAGGCGAACACGTCGCGCTTATTGGTCCAACGGGACAGGGTAAGACAACGCTACTGACAAACCTACTTCCGCTACATCCTTACGTGGTTGTGTTTGCTACAAAACCACGGGATGAATCTATGAGCCGATTGATTCGGACTGGATATTTTCCGGTGAAGGAATGGCAGCGTCTAGACCCTAAGCAATACCCGCGCCGCGTTCTGTGGCCGGATGCCGGACGGCTTGACTCGGTAGAAAATCAGCAGGAAGTATTCCACACTGCATTTCAGAAGATTTACCGAGAGGGTGGCTGGACTGTCGCCATTGATGAGCTTTGGTATATCGACAATGTTCTAAAGCTTGAAATGGACGTAAAGCTTTACCTCCTGCAAGCCCGCGCACTGGGAATTTCGTTGCTTGCCGCTACACAGAGACCGGCATGGGTACCCCTGGAAATTTATGACCAGAGTACACATCTGTTTTTCTGGCGGGACAACGACGAAACCAATCTAAGGCGGCTTTCCGGAATCTCATTCCGATCCGCTGATTTGATTCGGTCCGTAGTTTCCGAATTGGAGAAATACCAGGTTCTTTACATCAACACTAGAACCGGGCAAATGCTCCGAACGAAAGCCCCGAAGATTACGGCGTGAAAAGGAGGAACAATGGTTACGCCGTCTGCACTGAATGTGCTTGTTGTGGGCGCCATGATGGTTATTTTTACCTTCCTGTGGCGAATGCTCGCAGCTAAGCTTTCCGAACATGGGTCGTCTTTTGGCGACGCAATGGCCGTGGCGCTGTAAAGGAGAAATAGAAAATGCCTACTGCCGCGACTCAGCAGCCGTCGGGTAATGCCGGAAAGACTTCCGGCGGGAATAACCAGAAGGTTATGCCCACCGTCCCGTTCGTGCGCGCTTCCGCTCAGCACCGTGAGCCGACTGGTATTGACGTCAGTAAGACGCTGACGACTTCTGACCAGGATCTCGGCGTTCACGATATCCCCGCTTACGGTTACGTTCGTAATCTGGTTCTTCTGGTCACCGCATCCGGCGGTACCGGCGGCACCCCCGCTGCCACTTTCACAGAAGCTGGCATTTTCGGTGCACTGAAGAACATCTATCTGACGGAGCCGAACGGCGCGGTTATCTCGCAGTTCGATTCCGGCTATGACCTTTACCTCGCGAATAAGTGGGGCGGTTACGGCCACGTTGTTGGTTCGGACCCGAAGGCCGATCCGCAGTATTCGACCGGTACGTCTGGCGACCTGGACGGATTCTCTTTCCTGCTCCGCATTCCCGTTGAGCTGAATTGCCGTGACGGTCTCGGTTCGCTGCCGAACCAGAATGCTGCCGCGACTTTCAAGCTGCGTATGACGCTCGGAAAGGTTGCCGACATTGCGGGCGGCACTCTCCCGTCCACTCTGCCCACCGTCCGCGTTCGCGTCTTTCTTGAGGCGTGGGATCAGCCTGAGATTTCTTCGGCCGGTGCCACGAATCAGGTTACGCCCCCGGCCATGAATACTACGCAGTTCTGGTCTAGTCAGACTTACACTGTGAATTCTGGTCAGAACACCATCCGCCTTACCCGCGTTGGTAACTACATCCGCAACCTCATTTTTGTTATGCGGGATTCCACTGACCGTAATGGTGGTGAGGACATTTGGATGGATGCCGACCCCGTTTATCTGTACCTGGACACGCGACCGCTGGATATCATCGAGCCGAATAACTGGCGGAATACGATGTATCAGCGTTCCGGTTTCGGTGCGACTGTCGGAACTGAGGTTCCGGCCGCTAACGCTCCGCGCGGTCTGGACGATGGTGTGCGAGTTTACGACTTTGCACACGAGTTTGATGGCACTCTCGGCCACGAAAACCGTGACCTTTGGCTGCCGACTCTCGGTTCTACCCGACTGGAAGTTCAGTTCAATGCTTCCGCCGCCGGTACTCTTCAGGTTCTCACGAACGACGTTGCCATTGCCGGTAACGTCTTCATCTAAGGAGAGTTGAAATGGCCGGTTACATGGACAATCCCGAGGCAACGGAAGGCGTTTCTACTCCGTATGCCGCTGCGGCAATCGTAATCGGGTGCGTTGTATTCCTCGCGCTTGTCCGGCGCGGATTCCGTGGTGTCTCGGTCGGCGGCGTTTCCGTCGGCGTTAGCTGAAAGGGGAAGGCAAATGCCTTTCGGTCTGGATCTCAAGTCTGTAATTCTCGGCGCCCTTCTGGTCTGGTTCGTCCTTCCGTGGGTTACGGGAATGCTCGGTCGTAAGTCCGGAAATACTCAGGCGGCCTAAATGTCCAAGACGCAAATGGTTGGGGCGATTGCCTTTACGACTCTGGCCGTTGCGTTGGTTCTGGGGATTTCCGTTCTGGGCGTTAGCGATTCCGCAACGCCGTTCGTGACTTCCATTCTTGGTTTCATCGGCCTTGCCGTTGCTCAGCTTGTGGGCGCGGCAAAGGCCGAGAATACCGAGAACAAGGTAAACGAACTGAACGCCAGTCTGCATAACGGAACCTTCCGGAGACTTCTTAAGGAAGCTCTTACGGAGATCGCGGCGGACGATTCGAGCAATCTCAATATCGACTCCGGAAAGGAGGGCGAGACAAAGTGAACGGCGACAAGATTTTCAACGTGCTTGGTGCGATCGTTACGGTTGCCCTTGTCACGACCGTTGTTTCCCGTCCGACTTCCGCACAGGTTATTAAGGCGATGGGAGACGCATTCAGCGGCTCTATTCGCGCGGCACTCGGAAAGTAGGTGAATCATGGCGCGTAAGAAGGCTACTCAGCAGCCGCAGAACGCCGCGTATGACGCGCGCGTGACCGGGGCGGGAGAGTTCTCCACTGTCCCCGAATACGGCCGTCCTGACAGTGCTTACGCCGCGCCGGACATTCATCGGGATGCCCCGTACAACGACGAATTCGGATGGGGGCCGAAAACCCGTTTGGGCGTGGAAAGCACGCCCGATGCAATGCGGGAAATGTCGGCCCCCGTTCGGGACGTTCGTCCGCCGGGGAATCAGAATCCCAAGCCGTTTTATGCTGCGCAGTCCGTTGATGAGGACAAGCGGGAAAGCGTCACAGATCAGGACGCGAACGGCTGGAATGAACGGAAGGACCGATACAAGATCGGTCCCGACCCCCGATGGAATCCCCCGGCGGAAACCCGTCCGACTGAAAAGCTTTCCCCGCGTAGCTACTCGTTTACCCGCCCGTTTGATCAGGGTACAAAGGGTAACGGCGCGCGGACGCTTAACGGTATGCATTTCTCTATGGCAGACCACCGACGCGAATATGAGATTCTGGGAATGAAGCCGTGGGCTCAGTCTCGGAATACGTACCGCGTTGACCCTGCCCCGTGGGATGCGGACATGTACGACGTACCCCCGCAGAGTACGGAAGGCACTTACGTAAATGGTCGCATTCAGGCTGTAGACGTTCCGTACTCGAATTCCGACCGATCTTATAGGCTGTGATAAATCATGGCTAACCTGGATCTCGGAAAGCAGATTGGACCCCTGCCACTTGGCGCATGGATTGCCGTTGTGGCGGGCGGTCTCGGTATTGCTCTGTGGTCCCGTAACCAGGATTCCGGAAGTGACGAACCCGTAATTACGGAAGACACTTCCGGCGTTCCTGGCGTCGGGGAAGGCGGATCGGGAATGTGGACCGATCTTGACGTTCCGACCACGGGGCAGGATACGTCTCCCACTTACGCCAGTAATGAGGCATGGGGCGTCGCTGCGATTAACTGGCTCATTGCCCAAGGGTATTCACCGGGCCTCGCGAATTCGGCCGTTACAAAGGCTCTCGCGGGTGGCGTGGATATTGAAGGTAACAAGATGAGCGTACAGGAATGGTCGCTTTGGACGCTGGTTCTTTTGAATCTTGGGAGTCCGCCTTATCCGGTGAATGTGGCTCCGCCTACTTCCACCCCTGGAACGACGGAACCGCCCCCGGATGACGATACGCCAACGCCCCCGACTACAAAGCCACCGACGAATAAGGTTCCGCCTCACTACTCGGTTAAGGCAAAGCGGGGAGATTCCATTTCCAGTATCGCGGCGCGGTACGGAAAGGGATGGAAGGAAACTTGGGACTTTAATCTCAAGTATCGTTCCGCCGCAACGGCCGCAATCATGCGGGCGCGCGGGCCGAATTTGATTTACTCCGGGACCACGATTTGGGTTCCTAAGTAGGGAAGGAATACCGAGGCAATGAATAACGACACTCCGATTTCCCGCGAGGAATTCGAAGCGGTGGCAAAGCAGGTTAACGAGATTCACGCATTCCTGAACGGGATTGCTAACGCTCTCAATAACCCGATGCTTAAGGCGATGCTACCGCCCAACATGCGCGCGATGATTCCGGGAGAGTGACCCAATGGCGACTCTGTCAGACGCTCAAATTGCCGGGGCTGCCAAGGCTGCTGGATTCTCCGGTTCGAACCTTGCCAAAGCCGTTGCAATTGCTCTGGCAGAGTCGTCGGGTGATCCTAACGCTCACAATACAGTTCCGCCGGATAACTCATATGGCCTATGGCAAATCAACATGCTTGGTTCAATGGGTCCGGCCCGCCGAAAGCAATTCGGCCTTTCGAGCAATGAGCAATTGTTTGATCCGGTGACTAACGCAAAGGCTGCATATGCTATCGCGGGTGGCGGGAAGAATTTCAGGCCGTGGTCAACTTACACGTCGGGCGCTTATCTTCGCTATATGTCTCGCGCCAACAAGGCTGCGGGAAATCCTAGTGATGCGCCTAGTGGAACGGCAAGTGACGGAGTTGTCCAAGCGGGTTTGGGCAACGTCCTCAGCTTCCCAGGGGAAATTGTTAATTTCTTCGAATTTCTCACAGACCCAAATACGTGGCTGCGACTCGGAATGATTGTCGGCGGCGGATTGCTTGTTGGCGTTGCACTGGTTCAGATTTCTGGTACCGGTTCTAAGGTCGGGCAACTCGCCAATGTGGCCGTTGATTTCGTCCCCGGCGGCGGAGCCGTAAAGAAGGTAGCTACGGCTGCAAAGGCGGCGAAATAATGGATACGACTACTTCCACTGTGGCGGCCGTACTTATCGTCACAGTTGGGCAATGGTCAAAGAAGGACGGAAAGATAAGCATAAAACTAGTCGTCGGAATGATGGTTCTAGTGATTATGCTTTCTCTTCTGAGTTCGGCAAACGAGAAACTGGCTAAGCAATTCTCGGCGCTTATGTTGGTTGGCGCGGTTTTCACTTACGCCATTCCGATTACTAAGAAGCTGGGGTTCACCAAATGAAACCTGAAATGATCGTAAAGGTCGTCATGGGAATTATTGCCGTGGCTCTGGTTTCGACTGTCGTAATGCGGCCGAATTCAGCAACGGTGATTAAGTCTCTCGGCTCCGCATTTAGCGGCTCACTTAGGGCGGCGATGGGCAAGTGAAGATTACGACTCTAAACGTCGTGATGTTCTCAGCCGGTGCCATTCTCGTTTATTGCGGCATCAAGGCTTACGATCCTCGCGACGTAATCCAATGGGGATTGGGCGGCAAGAAACCAGAGCCGTTCAATAAGAAGGAAGAGGACCCGCTTAAGCACGGGCTGGAACACCCGGAAGACAATCCCGACCCCGGACAGCGACACCCCGGCGACATGCCTTGGACGTATCCGGATGACAATGGGACACCCGCCAGTTATGAGGTTTAAATCATGGCTGACAATGGACCCTGGCCCGAACTTCTGGAAGCTTGCCTAAAGAATTCCGGCGATAAATATTCACAGGCTCGCAGATGGCAGGACGGATATTCCGACTGTTCATCTTGGATCGGTAAGGGGATGAAAATCCTTGGGAAGAATCCCGGCGGATCTACAACCCTTACTTTCCTCGCATCAAAGGATTGGGTGACTATCCCTAGTTCACAAAGGGGCACCGGGGATATCGCTGTAAACGCATCACATTGTGTTGTGGTAAATGGCTCAAAGGGTGCTGTAGGGCAACAGCGACCGGGACGAAATGTTCAGGCTGGAACCCTAGAGGATTTGATGAGCGGTACCGGTCCATATGTCATCCGGAGATACAAGGGCGGAACTAACGTTCAATTTGCTGGATTCTCTGGCGACGATATGGGCATTCAACAAGCTGGACTCAGCGACGTACTTTCCTTCCCAGGAAAGATGATTGACACATTCCAGTGGTTGACCGACACAAAGAATTGGTATCGGATCGGCCTAGTATTCGGCGGCGTCGCACTTATCTGGATAACGATTGTTGGAATCGGTAAATCCCAGGTTGGCGGGTTGCTCGGCGAAACCGCTAAGGTGGCGGGGAAAAGTATCGGAAAGAAGGTGACAGAAAGTGCCAAACGCGCGGCCGGAACTGGGAAGTAGTTCACTTGCCATATCCCAAGCGGTTATTTCGTTTACCGCTTTCCTGCCCAACTTTGTGGAAGTCGGGAAGTCGGATAAAGCGGAAATCGAAAACGAGGTTCGTCTAGGGGAAGCTGCGGCAGTAACAATCGCGCTTTCCGTAGGCGCGCTTCTTTCATGGCTGAATGCTTCCTACGTTCCATTTTTCGTAGCGGCAATTATGAGTTTCGTTCTGGTTGCCATGTATGAGACTGCAATGCGAAAGGATGTGTGACCGTGGGATCGTACCGACAGCTTACAGGGATGCAGACGCCCCCTAAGCGGCCTGACAGGGTGAAGCCTGTACCCGAGCACTATGACGGCGAAAACTTCCCTTACAGGGGCACACAGACGCACGGCGTAAATCCTCCGGCGGATGTGGACCCGGAAGAGTATTACGACGAACAGTCACAGGATGACGGGACAGAGCTTAAGGACATTCCTTATCTCGCCCCGGAAGAGGAACCGGACCCGGTACCGGTTCGCATCGTTCAGAAGACTGCGCGGGAACGGCTGGACTGGCGCGCAGTTCGCTATTCGGTGACTGACCAGGCTCAGCAGATTCTAGGTCGCCATGAAAAGCGAAAGAGCGTCAGAATCCGTGTGCACGGGGATACGGACGCCATTTATATTGGCAATGATTCTGGTCTGCGCACCTACACCGGATACATGGTTCCTGCGGGCACTGAATTGTTCCCTATCTCTTCGACTGAGGATGTATGGGCAATTGCAGACAGCGGTAAGACCGTCGAAATCTCGATTATGTACGAATTCGGGGTTGAGCTGTAATGGCACAATATCCGTTGCTCGAATCGGTCTCGGCAGTTGCCGGGGCCGACGGGCGCGCCGTTGTTTCAAAGGGTCCGGGAAAATACGGCGAAAGCTGGGAGGTTACCCTACTTGCGACGACCACGGATAGTACGACGGAAAGCCAACTCCGCGTATATCGCGGCGTTGAATCCGCTACCGCTTTGGTGGCTAGCACGTATTCAGGAAACCAGGATACGGCCGGAGGAAACACAATCCAGGTTCCCTCACAAGACAAACTAGTATTCGTCTGGAGTAACGCCAGTCCCGGCGCGAATTGCTCTTGTCGAATAGAGGGAAACCTAAACAGTATGAGGCGGTGAAGTAATGGAATTCGGAAACCCTATCGTCGGATCGGAAGATCTGATTCGCGAGGCGATTAAGTCTCCGAACTTCAACACCGACCCAGAAAGCGGAAACGTCACGGGATGGCGTATTGCCCGTGACGGTTCCGCCACATTCTACAACCTCACCATTGGTTCTGAGAATTACAACATTGACGAGAATGGTAACGCTGTATTCCAGTCCGTCAGTGCGGAAGATATTTTCCTGAATGGTGAATCCCTGAATGATTTGTTTGCACAATCTCCAAAGGGTGTATTGGGCGTATCAACAAGCACTAGCAGTCTGCCTTTGATCCCTTCCGGGACAGATCAAATATTCAATCAGATCGATATTCCCGATTTCGATGCATCTCGTCAAATTCGAATTGGGTTTATCGCGCGGTTTAATGTTGTTCGCGCGGGATCACCTACCCCTGACGGTCCAAACTTTATCCGCACTCGCTGTGTGTATGAATGGAATGGAACGCCTACAACATCAAGTCCTATTTTGTTTGAAGTTCAGGACTCGCGTGGAATTGCCGCGTCAGATACCGTAATGAGTGGCGTACATATCATCAATAACCCTGATCACGGGGGAGACACATTGTCTCTCGCATTCATTATGGATCACGGCGGCGGTGGTGCTGGAACAACGGTTCAATATCAGGGGACAAGTTATGGTCGCGTGTGGTATGAGGATTGTGGACCTGCGGTAGTTTACGGAAGCTTTACACCTACTGTACCGCCCGTACAGCAATACACCAAGACGTATAACAGCACAAACAGTAATGCATTCCAGAGTGATGGGGATAACCGAGGAACAACAGAGCTTTACCAAGGTTATTACTCCAGTACGAATGGAAATCAGTTTTCCCTTATTGCCTTCGATGATGCACAGATTAGATCCGATCTTTCAGGCGCAACAATCATCAAGGTTGAACTGTATTTGCAAAACCGCCATTTCTACCAGAATGCGGGCGGAAATGCGTTGATCGGAACGCACAATCAAAGCAGTGTAAGCGGAAATCATCCTGTTTCACAGGTTTTGGATGACCGTATGTCTACTCCGCATTACGATAAGGGGCAAGCCAAGTGGGTTACCCTTCCAAATTCATTTGGCGAACGTCTGCGAGATAATACCAGAAAGGGTATTGCACTCGGCCCTGCATCTAGCAATAGCAATGCTGATTACGGTTATTTCGACGGTCTCGGGCAATCGGGTAACCCCCGACTTCGGATTACATATTCAAAGTGAGGGTAGAATGGCAAGTTACAACATGTCTTTTCAAGATGTTTCCAGCGGTGGTAGTGGCTGGATAGATCTTAAAATTGACTCTGAATTCGGGCTGGATACAGACAACGCAGCAATTGCCGCAGCGCAAGGAATTATAGACATGCTCGGTGCGGCGAACGTCACAAATGTTTCACTCTCAAAGCCTGTAACAACTTCCGTCGCACTCACGATCTGAAAGGATTCCGGGGCATGAGTACACCAATGACCGCGAGTCAGATTAAGGCACAGCTTAAGAAATGGGATGTGCCTTTCAAGGAATACAAGAGTTGGTCAACCCATAACCGGGGCAATCGTGGAACCGGATGGGGGCCGGTAAACGGCTTTATGGTCCATCACACGGGCTCTGACGGTGCCGACCAACGTTCCTACCTTTACAACGGTTCTAGCGCCCTACCGGGGCCGCTGTGCCATTTCAACATTGACTCTTCCGGCACTGTGCATCTCATTGGTTGGGGGCGTGCAAATCATGCGGGCGGGGGCGACCCAAACGTATTCAACAAGGTTGTTTCCGAGAATTACTCTGGAATTCTCAAGCCGCATTATCACGAGGGTTCTAGCGGCGCAATGGACGGAAACTCTCGTTTCTATGGCGTCGAAATTGGCTACTCCGGTAACCACGGAATGACCGCTTCGCAGTATTCCAGTCTACTTAAGCTGAGTGCTGCAATTTGCGACTTCCACGGGTGGTCATCTAAGAGCGTGATTGCCCACGGAGAATGGTCGGATTGGAAATGGGACCCCGGTTATGCTCCGTCAAAGATGATGGATATGAACGCGGTTCGCAATGACATTTCCGACACCCTTAACCACAAGAATTCCGGAAAGGCGGACCCCGTGGCCGTTGACCCTATCGACAAAAAGAGCACCACATATAAGCAGGTTTGGGAAGCGGATTCCGCGACTCCGCCCGCTGGACATGCCACTAAGGAAAACCCGACTTGGTGGCCAATGAGTATTCTTACGGGCGCTTACGAAAAGGCGGAAGCGGCTTACAAGAATACTGAGGAAATCCTTAAGCGCCTGGACGCCCTGGAAAAGAAGGTGAAGTAATGTCCGAGGTAAAGGAATACCGGGCGCGGGATAATATCCGTGCAAAGCGTATCGACAAGGATTGTCGAGTTGTTGCCGACAATCGACTCCGAAATGTCAAGGCTGGGGATTACCTGGTTTATGACGCAAAGGGTGCACACCTTGTTGACGGAAAGGAATTCGAAAGGCTTTACCGTGAGGTAGAGGGTGATTCTGAATTCCACCCGGCGGGTAATACCGTTGAAAATGTGGTCGAATTCCTTAAGGCAAATCCGGATCAGGTAGACCGGGTAAAGGCTG
>Ga0164243_10007032_pt1 | contig 16895 bp, 21 predicted proteins | sample OricompcompostOP_FD_108781 | JGI IMG/M metagenome (GOLD analysis project Ga0164243, IMG submission 108781) | Organic Plus compost microbial communities from Emeryville, California, USA - Original compost - Organic plus compost (OP) | ecosystem: Engineered > Solid waste > Mixed feedstock >... | reverse complement strand
TCTCGCGCATGGTCGATGCCTGCGCCGCCAACGACATCCTCCCGTTCTGGGGGCCGTTCGGTGACATCAAGGACGTCGTGGCCTGCGAGGACCAGTTCCGCAATGCGTTCCTGCTCGGCTGTGTCGGCGCCTGGAGCCTGCACCCCGTGCAGATCGACATCGCGAAGAAGGTGTTCTCCCCCAGCAAGGAGGACGTCGAGCACGCCAAGGAGGTCGTCGAGGCCATGGGCGATGGCTCGGGCGCGGTCATGATCAACGGCAAGATGGAGGACGATGCGTCCTGCAAGCAGTGCCTGGTCATGCTCGATCTCGCGAAGTCCCTCGCCGAGCGCGACCCCGAACTGAAGGAGCTGTACGACCTGTGAGCGTCCCTTCTGATATCCGCCCTCGTCGTTCTGTCCTCTACATGCCGGGCGCCAACGAGCGCGCGCTGGAGAAGGCCAAGACGATCGATGCCGACGCTCTGATCCTGGATCTGGAGGACTCGGTGTCGCCCGACGCCAAGGAGACCGGGCGCGCCAATGTGTGCGCCGCCGCGCAGTCCGGTGAGTACGGGCACCGAGAGCTGGCGATCCGGGTCAACTCGATCGGCACCCAGTGGCACGACGACGACATCTTGGCGGCCGCAGCGGCCGGTCCAGATGCGATCCTGGTGCCCAAGGTCGAGTCGGCCGAGCAGGTGCGGCAGCTCGTGGCGGCGATCGAGGCCGCGGGTGCTCCGGAGAAGACCCAGTTGTGGGCCATGATCGAGACGCCGCGCGCCCTGCTGCACGCCGAGGAGATCGCGGCCGCCCACGAGCGACTGACGGTCATCGTGATGGGCACCAACGACATCGTCAACGAGACGTACGGCCTGCACGTACCCGGACGGAATCCGGTGGTGCTGACCTCACTGGCCTGGACGCTGCTCGCGGTCCGTGCGGCGGGCAAGGTCATCATCGACGGCGTCTACAACGATGTGAAGGACGCCGAGGGCTTCGACGCCGAGGCGCGTCAGGGCCGTGAGATGGGCTTCGACGGCAAGACGCTGATCCACCCGTCGCAGGTCGAACCGGCCAACATCGCGTTCAGCCCGTCCGACGCCGACATCGAGCGAGCCCAGGGCATGATCGCCGCGTTCGAGGAGGCCGCCGCCGCCTCCAAGGGCGTAGCCACCTACAACGGCAAGATGATCGAGGAACTGCACATCCGCGACGCCCGCCGCATCCTGGCCTATGCCGAGGCTCTGAAGAACCGCTGACCCGAGGAACGAGGCGGGAAGGCGCCGGTGAGGTAGAGGCTCACTCGAGCCTGTTCCCTCACCGGCGCCTCCCCGGTCGCTTCGCTGCCTGGCGACCGGTGGTCGCTCAGCGAGTGCTGCGCATGCCGTAGTACTGCTGGTGCAGCTTCCGGCGCTGCTCGTTGGCCTTGCGCCGGAGCCGGACCGCCTCCAGGAGCACGGCCCGATCGATCTCACTCATCTGGTCCCACGCCCTGGTCTGGACAGATCGGCGGCGCGGTTGACGTTCGAAGATAGCCATGGCCTTCACCTCCCCTCGATCGGTCGTCGAGCCGGTGAGGTTCTGGTTCGGGTCTGGGATCTGTGCGTGCGTGAGTGTGTCGAGTTTCTGGGACATGTGCGCGCCTCCTTTCTGTGCGTGGGTGGATGGATTCGAGGATGGACAGATGGGTAGTGGGGACAGCGAAAAGCCTCCGATCGGACCGGGGTCCGAAGGGAGGCTCGAGACGAGACGTCAGGTGACGACTACGTCGTGATGACCGCCGAGGTGGACCCGGTGAAGATGCGCGGAGCGGCAAAGCCGACACGCGTGACAGCCGATGTGTTCGTGGCGTTGATGGTCTTCATGGATCTCACCTCCTCTTTCGCGGTTCTGACACGCTAGCGGCCGCGGCCCGGGTCTGTCGAATCGACGCGCCCGAGCCGCGACCACCACCTTCGCCAGGACCTACTTCTTCAGTTTCAGTGCGCGACTGATCGTGAAGAAGAGGTCGGTCTGGTCGGTCAGCCCCACCACATTGGCAGCCTGCGGCCCGTAGGCAGCGACCCGGAGCTGGGTACCGGTGTGCTGCTGTGAACCACCTTCGGCCGCCGTGGCGTAGTTGATCGTCATCGGCTGACCCTCGTTGGTCTCCAGGTTGACCGTCAGGCCGGGCGTGGTCGACCCGGCCTCGATGATCTGGCTGGTGTGGGCGTGGTCGGCGGTCACGATGACCAGGGTGTGCTTGTCCTTCTCGGCGAAGTCCAGGGCAACCTTGACGGCCTCGTCGAGGTCGAGGGTCTCGCCGATCTGGCCGCACGCATCGGCGGCGTGGTCCTGCTTGTCGATACTGGCGCCTTCGACCTGCAGGAAGAAGCCCTTGCTGTTGTTCTTGTCCAGCAACTGGATCGACTTCTTGGTCATGGCTGCCAGACCCGGCAGCGACGACGTGCGGGCCGGGTTCTCGGCACAACGTGCAGCAGCCTTCGCGCCGCCGTCCTTGGTCGCGGCCGGGCCGGTCCAGCGGACCGGGAAGTTGCCGTCGGCGAACAGACCCAGCACGGGCTTGTTCTGGTCGGCCTTCTTCAGCGCGGTGAGCGAGTCGAGGTCATCGACGATCTGATAGCCGCGGTTCTCGGCCTGCTGCTGCAGCGTCAGCCCCTTCCACTTGCCGGCCGTAGCCTTCTCGGCGAACGTCGCCGCGCCGCCGCCGAGCGTCACGTCGGGGCGCGTGTCGAGCAGCTGCTCGGTGATGCTTCCCGCGCCTCCGTTCTCCTTGGCATTCGTCGGGCACTGTGCGGTGGTCGCGACCGGGCCGTAGCACTTACGCGCCGTCACGTGCGAGACCTGGACCGCGGGCGTCGCGTCCTGCAGTTCAGCGGTCGAGACATTGCCGGTCTTGTACCCGGCCTTCTTGGCCAGTTCGAGCAACGACGTCTGCGCCTTGCCCTTGATGTTGACCGAGATGGCACCGTCATACGTCTTGGTGCCGGTGGACCAGGCCGAACCGGTCGCGGCCGAGTCGGGCACGTAGTCGGCCTTCCCGTCCTTGGTCAGCGAGTAGGTCGTGTACTGCCCGGTCAGAGGCAGTGCGTCGATGCCCGGGAAGCGCCCCGCAGCACCATGGACGTAGTTGCGAGCGGAGGTGATCTCCGAATCGCCCATGCCGTCGCCGATGATCAGGATGACATTGTCGGCGCGACCGCCCTTGATCGCGCTCTTGACGGCGGAGGTCTGGTCGCCGTCGTTGCGTGCGGCAGCACCGTTCTTGGACAGATCCCGCCCCGAACCGATGGCGCCGGCCGCGGCCGTCACGAGTGCCAGTCCGGCCAGGGTCGTGACGGCGACGGTGCGCCTGCTGGTGATCTTCAATGAGTTCATGTGCTCACCCGAACAGGCACGGGTGAACGCCTGGCGAACTCAGTTCGGCAAACGGTCGAACGTCTGTCGCCGCACGGTCACGTCAGTTGACCGCGACCTTCCACTTGACCCATTTCGTGGTCACACCGGCCAAGTGGTACGGACTCGGCGCGTGACTGTAGTGTCCGACCGAGGAGCCGCCACGGCCCCCGTTGCCGGCGATCCATTCCCACTCGGCGGCCCCATGGTCGTGCTTGCGTTCGGGCTGCTTGTCGAAGCAGGTCCGGCCAAGCCGTGCCCCATCCGTCGCGAACTCTTCGAAATGATTGTCGATCCGGTAGACGGAATGTGAAATACGGTACGGCTCAGTGGTCACGTACTGATCGATCAGCGCACCGTGCTGGTGAACGTAGTCGAGCTCTCCTGACGTCTTGGCCGCATAGTTGGGGCACTGGACCGGCTTGGCCGTCGGGTCGGCGGAGGCCGGTGACGCGATGCCCACCGCCGCGGCAGCCAGTATCGCTGCTGCCGTGATCGCTCCGGTACGCGAACTCTTCCTCATCACATGTCCTGTCGTCGATCTTGCGTGTGGGCCCAAGACGCTAGCAGACCGGCAGGTCACCGTTGGGTCATCGGCAGCGTCCGGCTCAAGACTGACCGTCAGGCCCAACCCAGGTCGAAGTCCATCACCTCGTCGACTTCCTCGCGCGTGTAGCCACTGGCGTACAGCAGATCGGCCGACAGCGAGCGGACCTGGGCGGTGATGCTGGCGCTGTTCATCGTCATGGTGTGGGTCAACGCTGTCGTCGCGAGCCGGGCCGCCTCGATCAACGCCTGTCGTGCTTCGTCGAAGTCGTCGTGCTCGGACAGGTCGTCGGCGAAGATGTCGATCGCCCGGGCCAGTTCTTCGAATGCGACGTCCAGTCCGTCGGGCACGCGTTCGCGGCGCCGCAACAAGGCCGACGTCTTGCGCGCCAGGACCCGGATGTCGCGCACAGCATTGTCCAGGTCGTTGATCGTCGCGACGTAGGTGCGCACATGCTCGCGCTGTCGCCACCGCATCGGCGACATCCGAGCGATCTCGGAGACATTGGCGGCCGTCGAGGCCATGACGTCGACCTGGGGCGTCATCCCTCGAGCACGGGTCAGCTCGGCATCGGCGGCCATCACATCGACCGTGCGCAGCGCGTGAGCCAGTTGCCGCAGGATGCCGGCCAGCTCGCGCAGGATGCGCTGGACCTCACGGTCGATGTCACGCACCGGATTGCGAGGAATCAGCAGGATCGCCGCCAGCCCGCACGCTCCCCCCACCAGGGCATCCAGGAATCTGGTCAGCGCGGGATTTCCGGCGCCCGCAATCGGCAGCACAGCCGCCAGCAGCACCGACGAATTGGCTGCCTGGGTCATCGCCAGTCCCTTGAGCCCGATCAGGGTGCCGACCACGACCGTGAGGACCACGATCAACGCCATCTGCCAGGCACCACGACCGATCGCCAGGACCAGCAGTTCGCCCATCAGCACGCCCACCGCAGCGCCCAGCACCAGTTCGAACAGGGTGCGTCCCCGCAGTCCCGCGCCGGCGATCAGCACGATCACCGCGGCGATGGGCGCGAAGAATGCCTGCTGGTGGTCCAGCACGTGGGTCGCCAGGAACAGTGCGACCGCCGGCGCGACGGCCAGTCGCAGCAGGGTGCGCCATCGGCGGCGCAGGACCCACAGCCGGTCAGCGAAGGTGTCGGTGGAGCGGCGCAGCCGGATGCGACGCAGCGGGACGTCGCGGGCCGCACTCACAGGTAGAGGCCCGTCTGGCCTTCCTCGATCCGCTCGGACGCCACTGCGTGGAGATCGCGTTCGCGCAGCAGGATGAACTCCTCACCGCGCACCTCGACCTCGGCGCGGTCGTCGGGATCGAACAGCACACGATCACCGACCTCGACCGAACGGATGTGGGGGCCGGTGGCCTCGACGCGTGCCCACACCAGGCGCTTGCCCAGGGCCGCGGTAGCGGGGATCACGATGCCGCCCGTGGAGCGACGGTCGCCCGCGTCCTTGTCGATCGTGACCAGCAACCGGTCCTGCAACATCCGGATCGGCAGCTTGTGGTCGTCGCCGCCCCGCTTCTTGGTCACGTCAGCGCACGATCCTGCGCACCACGACCGCACCGACGATCACGGCAGCGGTGCCGCCGACGAGGGGCAGCACGACCTCGGTGCGCAGCGAACCGGTCTCGTCGACGAACTTGCTCTTGATCGAGGCCAGCGCACGATTGGCGATGCTGCGCGGGTGGACAGCCACCACCAGCTCGTCGACCGTGCCCGCCAGTCGTTCGCGGATCTCGTCGATCTCCTTGACCAGCTCGTCGGTCTGCTTGGACACCGAATCACTCCTCGCTAGGTGGAATCGCTGGGGCTCTTGCTCGGGCGGGTGGTGGGAGCCGTTGATGCCCCATCAGCAAGGATAGGGCCATGACGCAGCGACTCGCCGTGGGAGACCCGGCTCCGGACTTCACCCTGCCCAGCGACGCCGGCGAGGATGTCACCTTGTCGTCCCTGTCGGGCAAGGTCATCGTGTACTTCTACCCCGCCGCCATGACTCCTGGCTGCACCAAGCAGGCCTGCGATTTCACCGATTCGCTGGATCGGCTCCAGGCCGAGGGCTACACCGTGGTGGGCATCTCGCCGGACAAACCGGAGAAACTCGCGAAGTTCCGCGAGCACGATTCCCTGACGATCACCCTGCTGTCCGATCCCGACAAAGAGGTCCTGACCGCCTGGGGCGCCTTCGGAGAGAAGAAGTTGTACGGCAAGACCGTGCAGGGCGTCATCCGCTCGACGTTCGTGGTCGAGGACGGCACCGTCACCTATGCGGCCTACAACGTGAAGGCCACCGGCCACGTCGCCAAGCTCCGCCGCGACCTCGGCCTGGACTGACCGTTAGGCTGTGGCTGCGCGAGCCGATGTGGTGGAACTGGTAGACACGCAGCACTTAGGATGCTGTGCTTCGGCGTGCAGGTTCGAGTCCTGTCATCGGCACTCGCGTGTCACAGCATCGTGAACGCGACCCAGATGGTGGCTGCAACGATCGCGGCGCCGGCCAACTGACGCGGCCACGTCCATGGCGGTGCGGGGCTGTTGCGTCCAATCAGGTCCAGGCAGCGCAGCGCGAACGGCAGCAGGGCCAGCACCACGAAGCCGTCACGTAGCGCACGCATGGGCTGATCGTGCAGGGCCTCGGCCAGTGCGTGGGCGAGCAGCAGACCCACGACCAGCACCATGAACACGCGGATGATCCCGCGTGGCAGCCGGCGGTGGAGCTCGGCGACGTTGGGGAGCCGGTCATCGAACGCCGACACGATGCCGGGGATCAGGCACATCGCGGTGCCGACCCACAGTTGCCAGCAGTTGCCGATGACACCGGCCGCGAACACCAGGACCATCAGGGCGCCGATGACGGCAGCGCGCAAGCGGTGCGCCCGAGTCGGCTCGGACAACGGCCGCAGCGGCTGGACGGCTCTGAGCCGGCTGGGGTACCCGTCGGTCACGATCTCCTCACAGCCCACCCGCAGTGCCACGACACCGGCCGCCAGCAGCGCCAGGGTCCCGGCGTGCTTGGACACCTCATTGGGCTGACCCGTCAGGTCTTCCAGGCCCGCCGCGGCGGCAAACACCACCAGCCCGCTGGCGAGCGCGGCGATCAGTGCATCCCCCGCCCGGTCCCATCGGTAGCGACGCTCAGGGTCGCTGAGTCGGCGGAACGGGCGAGCCGCCGCGCCGACGAGCGGCACGACGAACCACAGGACCGCCAGGTCCAGCAGGCCGCTCACACCGTCCAGGAACCCGATCTCGCCGAACGTCGGTCCACCGGCGATCAGGACAGCGCCAGTGAAGCCGACCACGGCAGCGGCGCCCGCGGCCGAATCGAGTACGGCCAGCACGATCAGCACGCCGGTCAACCAGATGCTGGGCGCCGTGGGAAGCCAGTCGCTGTCGGCGGCCGCGATAATGCCGAGTACCAGCCCGGCGAACGGCAGAGCCAGCCAGGCGACGCCGAATGCCGCGCGCAGATAGTTGGCATCCGCGCCGACCCGCGAGACCAGCACGAAACGACGCGACAGTGTGGGCGGCAGATGCTTGCTGACCCGATCGAGACGTTTCCAGCCCGGCAGGTGCCAGGTCGGTGACCGATCGCCCCACCGCTGGCCGTACCGGCGCGAGAGAGTGACCGATTCCTTGCTGCTGGAGGTGCCCAGGATCACTGCGAGTCCGAGGGCGAGAGCGCCGCGATCGTCCCCGTCGATCTGCTCACTGCCGGCCACCAGGGAGCGATCGCGCAGGCGCTGCGGATCGCTGGCCAGCGCCAGTCCTGGCGGGCCGATCATCGACCACAGCGCGAACGCCAGTGCACCGAGGATCAGCAGGGGCAAGGGATCGTCGATGTCCAGGTCGTCCAGCGTGGACGGCACGTCCGACTCGATGGATTCGACCGGCCCGGCCTCGTCGACCTCAGGCTCCGGCGCGTCAGCGGCCGGTGGATCGTCTGATTCAGCCTCGACTCCAGGCGGGGTGAACAGTGGCACCGCACCGGCGCCACTCGGTCCTCCCAGCGATCCGCCAGGAGGTGAGAGTGAGACCGGGCCGGACGGCGCCCCCACGATCAGCTCGATGATCTGCAGGCCCGACATGACAGCATCACCGCTATCAGTCACCACATCCTCGCCGAGGGAGATCTGGATGACCGATCCGACCGGCAGATCATCGTCCAGATCGGCGGTGCAACTGAACTGATCGCCGTCGAACGGCGTGGAGTCGCACTCGGCGATGGTCAAAGCCATCGGGGCGAATCCGGTGGTCGGCGCCTCGTCGACCACCGACGCCGTCACCCGGAACCTCTCGCCCGCGTCGCGCACCCCGGTGATCGTGACGACGTTGGTACCCGGCTCGAGTCGCTGTGTCTTGAGCTTCAGCGCCGACGGGCCGATCGTGACGACGACGTCCTCGGACTGCGCGGGCTCATCGCGAGGTGTCACCACGACGCGGAACACGTGGTCGCCAGGCGCGTAGAAGCCGCCTGTGACCTCACACAGCCACGACCCGCTGTCCGGCACCGTGCGATCAGGGCACAACTCATCACCGAGCAACGCTCCATCGGACGGGTCGACCTCATGCGCCGAAATGGACGCGCCGGGCGGGGCGCCGGATCCGGAGAACGTGATCGGATCAGTGAACTGCTCCGCAAGCGGGAGCGGCTCAGGGCCGACGTCATCCACCCAGTCGGATGCGGCGAACGCCGGGATCGCGCACAATCCCGCCATGATCAGGACCGAGATCAGCGCCGGGGCTCGGGTCAGCGCCTTACGTCCGCCTCCGGACATGACGTCTCCTGTTCCCCCTCAGCAGACTGATTTTGGCACAGCAGTCCTGCCGACGTCACGCATCCGGCCATGAGGGTCGCCAAGGACGCGGACCATGTGGAGACACGGACGGTCGGCGACGGTCCTGGGCCATCCATCGTCGACCTACCTGAGGCAGGGTGCTGGAAACTCGACCTCACGTGGGGCGATCACACCGATCACCTGGAGCTGGCCTACGCGGCCTCCTGACGCCCGGTCAGCCGACCTGTGGCACGTTGGCCAGCGCGTCGACCAGGGCCTGGTCCGACAACTCGTCGGCATCCAGATGCCCGGCCAGGAACGACTCGTAGGCGCCCAGTTCGAGCAGTCCATGACCCGACAGGCCGATCACGATGACCGGCTCGGTGCCGGCTTCCTTGGCCGCCAGCGCTTCACGCCGCGCTTGCGCGAGCGCGTGGGACGACTCCGGCGCCGCCACGATGCCCTGCGTGCGCGCGAACTCGATACCGGCCTCGAAACATTCGAGCTGATGAAGGGCGGCCGCCTCGATCAAGCCTTCGTGCACCGCATGGGAGACCAGCGGCGCCATGCCGTGGTAGCGCAGGCCACCGGCATGGATGGGCGACGGTACGAAGTCGTGGCCCAGCGTGTACATCTTCATCAGCGGCGTCAGACCAGCCGTGTCGCCGAAGTCGTACCGGTACTCGCCGCGGGTCAGCGTCGGACACGAGGTCGGCTCGACCGCCACGATTCGCGGCGACTGGCGCCCGGCCAGTTTCTCGCGCAGGAACGAGAAGCTCAGGCCCGCGAAGTTCGAGCCACCGCCGGCGCAGCCGATGACCAGGTCGGCCCCGGCCTCACCGGCCACCTCCAACTGACGCACGGCCTCCTCGCCGATGATCGTCTGGTGCAGCAGCACATGGTTGAGCACCGAGCCGAGCGCATACTTGGCCGACTCGTCCTGAGCCGCCAGCTCGACGGCCTCGGAGATCGCGATGCCCAACGACCCGGGGTGGTCCTCGGGGAACGCCTTCCCGGACTCGGTCATCCGGCTGGGCGAGCGGTGCACCGTGCCGCCGAAGACCTCGATCAGGGTCCGCCGCTGCGGCTTGGTGTCGTAGGAGGCTCCCACCTGCCAGACCTCGCACTCGACACCGAACAGCGAGCACGCATACGACAGCGCGGTCCCCCACTGGCCTGCACCGGTCTCGGTGGTCAGCCGCTTCACGCCGTTGACGGAGTTGTAGTACACCTGCGGGACGGCGGTGTTGACCTTGTGCGATCCGGCTGGTGAGACGCCTTCGTACTTGTAGTAGATGCGGGCTCCGGTGCCGAGCTTCTGCTCCCAGCGGCGGGCCCGGTACAGCGGTGACGGACGGTACTGGCGGTAGACATCGAGCACCGGTTCCGGAATGTCCACATACCGTTCAGTGCTGACCTCTTGTCCGATCAGCTCCATCGGGAACAGCGGCGCCAGGTCGTCGGGACCGACCGGCTCGTGGGTCGCCGGATGCAACGGTGGCGGCGGCGGAGTCGGCAGATCGGCCACCAGGTTGTACCACTGGGTCGGCTGCTGCTCCGGAGACAGGGTGTACATCACCTGGTCGTCGACCATCGATCGTTCCGTTCTGTGCGGGGGGCGCCCCGGCGGGGCACGTTGTCCTGATGGTAGATGCTCAGGGACAGAGCCGCGGCAGGCCCTTGGCGACGGCAGCCTGCAATTGCTTACCGATGATCCCGGCGAGCCCGGGGACCTTGGAGTTGAAGCCGATCGTGTAGTCCAGCCGGGTACCGCCGTCAGGTGTGGGCGTCAGTTCCTGGCGGCCCCAGTGTCCTTTCAGCGGTGACCCCTTGCTGATCTTGTACTCGATCAGGGTGGGTCGGTCGGCGGCCGTGGTGGTCTCCCAGAAGGCCGGTAGTGGACCGATCTTGAGCGCGCGGGTCGAGCCGACACCATTGCGCTCGGTGTCACCGTCCCGCACGCGGGTGATCTTGGCGCCGAAGACCGGCCCGAGGTTCTCGTGCTCGGCCAGCTTGTCGAAGACCTCCTCGGGGCTGGAGGTGTACGTGTGCGAGACGCGAACGCGCGTGGGAGCTGCCATGACCAGGGAGTCTAGGGGCATTCCTACCCACGCGTAAGGTTGCGGTCGTGTTCCGCATCCTGTTCCACGAGCCACGCATCGCGGGCAACACCGGGGCCGCGATCAGACTGGCCGCCGTGACGGGCAGTGAGCTGCACCTGGTCGAACCACTGGGATTCGATCTGGAGGAGTCCAAGCTGCGGCGAGCCGGCCTGGACTATCACGATCTGGCCGTCATGTCGGTCCATCCGGATCTCGACGCCGCGTTCGACACGATGCCTGACTCCGCGGTCTACGCGTTCACCGCCCACGGCGAGCAGATCTACTCCGATATCGCCTATCAGCCCGGGGACGTGCTGCTGTTCGGGACCGAGCCGACGGGCCTGCCCGGCGAGGTGCTCAACCATCCGCGAGTCACCGCGCGAGTCAAGTTGCCCATGCTGCCGGCACGCCGTTCGATGAACCTGACGAACACCGCATCCGTAGCGGTCTACGAGGCGTGGCGGCAGCACGGTTTCGCCGTCTGAGCACGCCCGCTCACCGACTTTGGGGGTTCGGTGAACAGGCTGTCCGTTCACGACGTACGCTGCTGCTCCGACCCGAGAACGGACAGCCGTGGAATCCCTGGAGCGAGCCCGCCTCCGCCGACGCAGCACCACCGTGCTGATCGGTGCGCTCCTGCTCGCCCTCGGACCGTTCCTGATGTGGCAGGGCGCTGAGGGCGGACCGGCATCACAGACAGCACCGAACGGCATCGTGGTGGTCGGAGACTCCATCACCGCCCGCTACAACGACAGCGCGGGCCACGACGACCAGGGCTGGTGGAGCATCGTCGCGCAGCACTACCGCGCCGATGTCCGTACCTACGCCCAATCCGGTTCGGGATACCTGCGGCCCGGGCGATCGTGTACCGGTGACCGCTTCCCCGACCGGCTGTGGGCCTTCACCGGCACTCCCCCGTCGATCTTCCTGATCGAAGGCGGTCGCAACGACTGGGCGACCTGCGTCGCGGGCCGGTTCGTGACCGCGACCGACGCCCAGATCCAGACGGCGGTCGAGCGATACATGGACCTGGTCAAGGCCGCGATGCCGATGGAGACACACGTCATGGTGCTGGCGCCATGGGGCCCCAAGCAGGCCGCTGAGGGCCTGCGCGTCACCGAGATCATCCGAACCGCCGCTGCGGAACGCGGCTTTGAGTTCATCGACACAGCGGGCGCACTGGGACCCGATCAGGTCAGCGACGGGGTCCACCCGAACCGTGCCGGCAGTCTCGCGATCGCCGACCGCGTGATCGCCGCGATCGGTTAACGCTCAGCCGGTTCCTGCAGTGCCTCGACGACCAGGGGGGCGATCTTGGCCAGCGCGCGGCCACGGTGGCTGATGGCATCCTTCTCGGCCGGCGGCAGTTCGGCGGTGCTGACGTCGTAGCCGTCGGCGGCGAACAACGGGTCGTATCCGAATCCGCCGTCGCCCTGCTCACCAAGCAGGATCCGTCCGGGCATCTCGCCCAGTTCGACGACGTCGTCGTGACCCGGCGCACAGAACGCCATGGCGCACACGAACCGTGCCCCGCGGCGTCCGTCGGGAGTGTCGGACAGTTGGCTCAACAGCAACGCGTTGTTGGCGGCATCGCCACCCTCTGCCTTGGGGACGCCGGACCAGCGGGCCGACAAGACGCCGGGCATGCCGTTGAGTTCGTCGACGCACAGGCCCGAATCGTCGGCCAGCGAGGGCAGTCCGGTGTGCTCCAGGGCCGCACGAGCCTTGATCAGCGCATTGCCCTGGAAGGTCGGCTCCGTCTCGGGCGGTTCGGGATAGGCGGCGACGTCACCCAGCCCCAGCACTTCGATGCCGGGAACCAGTGGTTCGAGGATGCGGCGCAGTTCGGCCAGCTTCTTGGCGTTATTGGACGCCAGGACGACCTGCGGTGCGCTCACCCCTGACCCAATGCCTCGGTCTGCAAGCCGGTGAGGTCGGCACAGCCCTTGGCCGCGAGCGCCAGCAGGGCATCGAGTTCGGCCTTGTCGAATGGAGCACCCTCGGCGGTGCCCTGGACCTCGACGAACTTCCCACTGCCGGTCATGACGACGTTCATGTCGGTCTCGGCGCGGACGTCCTCGACGTAGGGCAGGTCCAGCAGCGGCGTGCCGTCGATGATGCCGACACTGATGGCGGCCACCGACTCGACGAGCGGCTCGCCGGCGAGCGCTCCCGCCTCGCGCAGGTGCGCAACGGCATCGGCCAACGCGACGTAGGCGCCTGTGATGGCCGCCGTGCGGGTGCCGCCGTCGGCCTGCAGGACATCGCAGTCGATGGCGATGGTGTTCTCACCCAGCGCCTTGTAGTCGATGGCGGCGCGCAGGGACCGGCCCACCAGGCGGGAGATCTCGTGGGTGCGGCCGCCGACCTTGCCCTTGACCGACTCGCGCGGCGAGCGGTCGTGGGTGGCCTGCGGCAGCATCGCGTACTCGGCGGTGACCCAGCCCAGACCCGAGCCCTTGCGCCAGCGCGGCACGCCTTCTTGCGCGCTGGCCGCGCACAGCACCTTGGTCTTGCCGAACTCGATCAGACACGACCCCTGGGCGTGGTCCAGCCAGTTGCGGGTGATGGTGACCGGACGCAGTTCATCGGCCTGGCGGCCGTCCTCACGACTCATACTCCCGAGCCTATCGGGGACCTCAGACCTCGTAGCTGGAGCCGGACCGAACCAGCTCGAAGGGACCGTTCCAGGGTGAGGACTTGACGTCGGCCTCGACCTCGGAGCGATCGGTCCAGACCGGGACGTGGGTGACGAGAAGCCGCTTGACGCCCGCGTTCTGGGCATGGCGGCCGGCTTCAGCACCGGTCAGATGGATGCCGGGCGGATTGGGTGACGACTCCACGAACGACGCCTCGCACAGGAACAGATCGGCGTCACGCGCCAACTCGTCCAGCACGGGGGTGCTGGCCGTGTCGCCGGAGTAGGTGATGACCGAGCCCCCGCATTCGATACGCATCCCGAACGCCGGGACCGGGTGCACAACCTTGCGTCCCGTCACGGTGAACGGGCCCAACTGCACGGGTTGTCCATCCACCCAGTCGGTGAACCCGAACGGGCCGCCCATGCCGTCGGCGTCTTCCTGGCCATACGCATTGGTCAGGAACGCGTTCGCGCCCGGCGGTGACAGGACCGGAATCTGTGGGAACGCGCCGGTCGGGTGGTACTTGGCGACGACATAGAACCCCGACATGTCGAAGCAGTGGTCGGCGTGCAGATGTGACAGCAGCACCGCGTCGACCTGGCTGGGCTCGATATAGCGCTGCAGCGCACCGAACGCACCGCTGCCCAGATCGAGGACCAACCGGAACGTACCGCCCTCGAACGGCGCCTCGATCAGATAGCAGCTCGCGCTGGAGTCCGGCCCCGGATACGAGCCGGAACAGCCCACCACGGTGAGTCTCATGAGGCTGCTCCCAACCACGAGAACTGCTGGACGTGATCGACCTCGGGTCCGAGGAAGCGGCGGCCGAGCTCGCGGAACTCCTCGGGACGGCCCGTCGTGAGGAAGCGGTGCTGCGGAGCGGGCAGTCCGGTGTCGCGTTCCAGGCTTTCGCGGACCAGGAGCCGGTACACGTCCTTGGCGGTCTCGTCGGCGCTGGACACCAGCGTGACACCGTTGCCCATGACATAGGCCAGGACGCCGGTGAGCAGCGGATAGTGGGTGCAGCCGAGCACCAAGGTGTCGACGTCGGCGTCGATCAGAGGCTGCAGATATCCCTCGGCCGCCGACAACAGCTCCGGACCACTGGTGATGCCCTGCTCGACGAAGTCGACGAAGCGGGGACACGCCTGCGTCGTGAGCCGCACGCCGGGATTCGCGGCGAATGCGTCCTCGTACGCCAGCGACGTGGCCGTGGCCTCGGTGCAGATGACGCCGATGTGCCCGTTGCGCGTCGCGCCGACCGCGCGTCGCGTGGCCGGGACGATGACCTCGACGACCGGCACGTCGTAGCGTTCGCGCGCATCACGCAGCACCGCCGCGCTGGCCGAGTTACAGGCGATGACCATCGCCTTGACGCCCTGATCGACCAGGTGGTCAAGGCATTCGAGTGCGTACTCGCGGACCTCGGAGATCGGCTTGGGACCGTACGGCTGACGCGCCGTGTCACCCAGGTAGAGGATCGGCTCGTGCGGCAGCTGGTCGAGCACCGCTCGGGCGACCGTCAGGCCACCGAAGCCCGAGTCGAAGATCCCGATGGGTGCGTCGTTCACCCGTCGAGCGTACGGTCCCGAGCACCCGACGGGAAGCGAATCGGACCCGTGTCACAGCCCCGGGGGCAGTTCGAGGCCGTTCAGAGCGGCAGTTTCGGCTGCGGTGGCGCATGAGTCGGGTCGACACCGTCGAACAGACTGGACACCGATTCACCGGCGTGGATACGGGCGATGGCCTGCGCGAACAGGGGCGCGACCGACCTGACCCGCAACTCAGGCCAGTCCGCCGGCGCGGGGACCGTGTCGGTCGTGACGACCTCGCTGATCGCTGGGTGATGGCGCAACCGCTCCACGGCCTTGCCCGTGAACAGTCCGTGGGTGCAGGCGACCGACGCCTCCGTGACACCTTCGGATTCCAGCATCGTGACCAGTTCGATGATGGAGCCACCGGTGGCGATCTCGTCATCGAGCACGATCGCGCGTTTGCCGGCCACGTCACCGACGATCGCGTCGATCACGACCTTGTCGTCAGCCTTGCGCTGCTTGCTGCCGGCCGCGACGGGCAGCCCGAGCAGCCGCGCGAACTGCGAGGCGGTCTTGGCGTTACCGAAGTCGGGTGACACCACCACGGCGTCGGTCAGGTCCTGCCCGCGGTAGTAGTCGGCCAGCTCGCCCAGGGCCGTCAGGTGATCGAGCGGCATCGCGAAGAAGCCATGGACCTGAGGTGCGTGCAGCGTCATGGTCACGACTCGGTTGGCGCCGGCGGTCTCGAGCATGTCGGCGACCAACTTGCCGCCGATCGAGATGCGCGAAGCATCCTTCTTGTCCGACCGCGCGTACGCGTAGTGCGGGATCACCACGGTGACCGAGGCCGCCGACGCGCCCCTGGCCGCATCGATCATCAACATCAGTTCCATCAGGTGGTCCTGCGTGGGTGGCACGAGCGGCTGGACGATGTAGACGTCCTGCTGGCGACAGTTGTCCAGCAGCTGCACCTGCAGGCAGTCGTTGGAGAATCTCACCGTGTCCGATGGCGACAACGCGACGCCCAGCTCATTGCAGATGTTCTCTGCGAGGGTCCGGTGGGCGCTGCCCGAGAACACCACGATGTCGCGCACGAGTGCGAGGCTATCGGAGCGATGGCCGTGACGGTAGCCGCCTGCCGGAGGCTCCCTCTGCCTGCCTAGGATCAAGGCACCATCACGGGGAGGCATCATGGTCATGGCGTACGACCGCGTCACTGAACGTGCCGATCAGATGGCACGCGAAAGCGGGCTGGGCGCGTGGGAACGCAGTAGCCGCGTTAATCGTCGCCGCGAGGCGAAGGTCCTGTGGAACGCCATCCCCATGACGGTCGTCGGAGTCGGTGGCCTGGTGCTGTGCGTCGTGTTCGGCGGTCGTGGCCCGATGTGGATCCTGATGGCGCTGCTGGCGCTGATCGGCGTGATCGGCATCGGTCTGTGTTTCGCGGCCTACCGGCTGCTGCGGGCCGGGCGCCTGCTGTTGCACCGTTTCGAGCACGGCTTCGTCATCGAACGCCAGCACAGCGGCATGGTGGGCGCGACGTACGAGAACACCAGGGCCGAGATCATCGAGTTCTCAGAGCCGGGCGACTCCACCAGCAACCCCACCCCGCACATCGCGGTGGTGTTCAGGTTCTCCGAAGGCACCGTGCTCTCGGTCGAGGAGCCGGAGTACGGCACGCCCGATGCACTGATCGACGTGGCTGAGCGCTGCGCGACGAACGAACGGTCGTCGCAGACCTACCTCGACGCGCAACGCGCCATCGCTGAGGGTCGCGGCCAGCTCTAGAGCGTGTCTCTCAAATCCGCGTGAGCGGAGTGGGCGGCATCCGCGCCCGTCCAGCGAGGCGGAGGGCCGAAGCCATACCGGTGTTGTCTCGCAAGGACCGACAACGCTGCTGGGCGGGA